>JAEEGF010639875.1_pt1 | contig 12759 bp, 9 predicted proteins | sample 9134171 | NCBI WGS metagenome assembly JAEEGF01 (sample SAMN16246542, study PRJNA631951) | gut metagenome | biome: gut microbiome; feature: rumen; material: AP-attached | host: Bos | place: Iran: Karaj | collected 2018-10 | reverse complement strand
CCCGCTGGGCTGGAGCCCCAAGCGCGAGTTGGCGGAGCAGGAGATCTCTCCCCTCACCGAGCTTGTAAAGGCTTTTGACCTTACAGGCATTTCCAAGTCCCCCGCCATCTTCGACCGGGCCAAGCTGGATCATTTCAACGCCGTTTACCTGCGGAATCTCTCGGCTGAGGACTTCCACAGGGCGGCCCTCCCCTACATCCGCCAGGCGGTCAAGGGAGAGCAGTTCGACACCGCCGCCATCGCCGCCCTGCTCCAGGCCCGCTGCGAGAAGCTGACGGATATCCCGGAGAAGCTGGACTTCTTCGATCGGCTGCCGGAGTACGACCTGGAGTTCTTCACAAACAAGAAGTCCAAGACGAATCCGGAGGTCTGCCGGGAGATGCTCCGCTCGGCCATCCCCATGCTGGAAGAGCTGCCGGAGTGGACCGGTGAGGCGATCCACGACGGACTTATCGACCTGGCTGTCAAGCTGGGCGTCAAGAACGCGACGCTGATGTGGCCGGTGCGGATCGCCGCCGCCGGCAAGCTGGTGACCCCCGGCGGCGCCGTGGAGATCTGTCAGATCCTGGGCCGTGAGGAGACGCTGCGGCGCCTGCGCCTGGGGCTGACAAAGCTGGAGGCCTGATGGACGGGCGAGACAGCAGGACGTCGGCTCTGAAGCCTTTTTATCGTGACGAAGCGTTCCTGCACTGGGTGTGGATGACCTCCGCCGCGTTTGCCCTGTTGATTGTCCTCGCCTTTATTGGGGGAATCCTGTTCCCGAAGCTGCCGGCGAGCATTGTCGCGCAGTTCTCGCAGATCGTGGACGAGGCGGGGGTCGCGGACGAAGGCGGCAGATACAGCGCGAAGGCGATCTTTCTCCATAACCTGCAGGCAATGGCGGCAGCTGTCTGCTATGGGCTCATCCCGGCCCTGCATCTGCCGGCTGTGTTGCTGGGTATGAACGCCATACTGCTGGGCGGCGTCGCTGCCTACTACGTCAACAACGGCATTTCCCTGCTGCTCTATCTGGCCGGGATCGTGCCCCACGGGATTTTTGAGCTGCCCGCCATCATTCTGGCGCTGGCCTGCGGGCTGTATCTGTGTTCCTACCTGACCGGCCGGGTCTTCCGCCGGGACAGGACGCCGCGGCAGCCGGTTTTTCGCCGGATCGGGCGGGTATTCTGCCTGGTGATCGTGCCGCTGCTGGCGCTGGCAGCTATGGCGGAGGCCTATTTGACCCCTTTGATTCTGAATGCCCTGCAATGATCTGCAGCGGTTGAGAGGAGCCTATCCTATGTATGATACCATCATCAGCATTCCGGAGCTGTTCGGCAGCATGGTTTTCGGCGAGGACCAGATGCGGGAGCGGCTTCGCCCGGAGACCTACGCCGCCTGGAAGCGGGCCATTGTAGAAGGGGTCTCCCTGAACCGGGCCATTGCCGATGAGATCGCCGGCGCCATGAAGGATTGGGCCGTTGAAAAGGGCGCAACGCACTACACCCACTGGTTCCAGCCCATGACCGGCTATACCGCCGAGAAGCACGAGAGCTTTATCTCCCCCAATGTCGGAAAGATCATCATGGAGCTGAGCGGAAAGGAACTGACGCGGGGCGAGACAGACGCCTCCAGCTTCCCCTCCGGCGGTCTTCGCGCCACCTTTGAGGCCCGCGGCTATACGGCCTGGGATCCGACCGCCTTTGCCTTCATCAAGGACAACACGCTGTACATCCCCACGATTTTCTGCTCCTACAGCGGCGAGACGCTGGATAAGAAGACCCCGCTCCTTCGCTCCATGCGGGAGCTGGACCGGCAATGCGTCCGCATCCTGCGGCTGTTCGGCAACACCAGGGTGCAGCATGTTACCCCGCAGGTGGGACCGGAACAGGAGTATTTCCTGATCGACCGGGCCATGTATGAGCGGCGGGAGGATCTTAAGCTGTGCGGCCGGACCCTCTTTGGCGCCAAGCCGCCGAAGGGACAGGAGCTGGACGATCACTACTACGGCGCTATCAAGCCCCGTGTGGCGGCATTCATGCGGGAGCTGGACCTGGAGCTTTGGAAGCTGGGCGTGCCCGCCAAGACGGAGCACAACGAGGTGGCACCCGGCCAACATGAGCTGGCGCCCGTCTACTCGGATGCAAACTCCGCCTGCGACTATAACCAGCTTACCATGGAGCTGATGAAGAAGGTGGCCGGCCGCCATGATCTGGTCTGCCTCCTCCACGAGAAGCCCTTTGCCGGTGTCAACGGCAGCGGCAAGCACGACAACTGGTCTCTGGCCACCGACACCGGAGAGAATCTGCTGAAGCCGGGCCGGACGCCCAGCCAGAACGCGCAGTTCCTGCTTTTCCTGGCGGCCTTTGTCAAGGGCGTGGATGAGTACCAGGATATGCTGCGCTGCTGCGTCAGCTATCCGGGCAACGACCACCGTCTCGGCGGGAACGAGGCGCCGCCGGCCATCGTGTCGATCTTCCTGGGCGACGAGCTGACGGCGATCATCAACGCCATCATCAGCGGTGAGAGCTACGTGGACGTGACGAAGCGGCGGCTGGAGATCGGCGTGGACACCATGCCGGAGATCCCCCAGGACACCACCGACAGAAACCGTACCTCTCCCCTGGCGTTTACCGGCAACAAGTTCGAGTTCCGTATGCTGGGCTCGTCCCAGTCTGTTACCAGCCCCAATGTGGTTCTTAACACCATGATGGCGGAGGAGTTGAGCCGCTTCGGCGATATCCTGGAGCGCTCGTCCGATTTCCAGACCGATCTGCAGGAACTGATCCGGAGCACGTTCCGGGATCATAGCAGGATCATCTTCAACGGAAACGGTTACGGCGCCGAGTGGATGCTGGAGGCCCAGCGCCGCGGGCTGAGCAACCTGCGGGATACGGTGGACTGCATGCCCGCTTACATCGACCCCAAAAACGTGGCTCTCTTTACGCGTCACGGCATCTTCAGCTATAAGGAAATGTATGCCCGCTATGAGATCCACCTGGAAAACTATTGCAAGATCACGTCCATAGAGGCCAATACCCTGCTGGAGATGTCCCTTCGCCACATCCTCCCCGCTGTTTTCCGGTACAGCCGTGAGCTGACGGACGGCATCTGCTCCCAGGAGCAGAGCGGCGTTTCGGCGTCCAGAGCGAAGCGGAATCTGGCGGAAAAACTGAACACGCTGGCCGACTCCCTGTATGGGGTTTGCGGCCAGCTGCAATCCGCCTTGGATGAGGCGCCCACTTTGGACGGCGGGATCGAATCCGCCCGCTATTTCAGAGACAGCGTCGCGAACCTGATCCGCCGGGCCGGCGAGCTGATCAATCAGCTGGAGACGAACACGGCCGCCGATTTTTGGCCCTATCCCACCTACGCAGACATCCTCTTCAGCGTATGATCAAGGAAAAAAGGAACCGCAGAAGCAGAGCTTCTGCGGTTCCTTTTTTGGTTTCAAAACAGGCTCAACTGGCTGGTTTCCGCCAGGTCGCCGAAGGCCCCCAGCGCCTTCAATTGTTCGATCTGGGTCTTTGAGAGCTTGCTGCAGCAGGCGGCAAACTCCTCGATGGAGATGAAGGATTTGCCGGTGCGCTTCTCCACGGTATCCAGCGCGGCGTTCTCCCCCAGGCCGTGAACCGAAACGAAGGGCGGCAACAGGCCGTTTTCCGTAATCAGGAACTGCGTGGCGTCGGAGCGCATGACGTCGATGGTGTCGAAATGGAAACCGCGGAGATAGAACTCATAGCAGACCTCCAGCGTGACCAGCAGGTTCTGCTCCACGTCGGTGGCGTCCTTATTGTTCTCGATCTCCTTGATCTTCTTCCGAACGGCGTCAATGCCGGCGCAGCAGTATTCGGCGTCAAAAGCCTTGGCGCGAACGGTGAAGAAGGTGGCGTAGAAGGCCAGAGGACGGTGTACCTTGAACCAGGCGATGCGGAAGGCCATCATCACGTAGGCGACGGCGTGGGCCTTTGGGAACAGGTAGCCGATCTTGGCCAGGGAGTCGATGTACCACTGGGGCACGTTGTGACGGCGCATTTCCTCCACCCAGTTGTCCCAGCTGCCTTCCTTTCCCTTCTTGACCTTGCCCTTGCGGACGGACTCCATGATCTTGAAGGACGTCTTGGGGTCGAGACCCATGCGGATCAGATAGAGCATGATGTCGTCGCGGCAACCCACCGTCTCCAGGACGGAGGCTGTCCCGTTGACGATCAGCTCCCGTGCGTTGCCCAGCCACACGTCGGTGCCGTGGGAGAAGCCGGACAGGCGCACCAGCGTATTGAAATCCCGGGGATGGGTGTCCATCAGCATGCCGCGGGTGAAGCGGGTGTTGAACTCCGGAATGGCCACGGCGCCGGTGGGACCGAGGATGGGATCGTTTTCAAACCCCAGGACCTTCGAGCTGGTGAAGATGCTCATGGTGTCCGGATCATCCAGCGGGATCTCCCGGGCGTTGACGCCTGTCAGGTTTTCCAGCATGCGGATCATGGTGGGGTCATCGTGCCCCAGCATGTCCAGCTTCAGCAGGTTGTCCTCCATGCAGTGGTATTCAAAATGAGTGGTACGCTGATCGGAGGTGGGGTCGTCCGCGGGATGCTGAACGGCCGTGAAATCTTCCACGTCCATATCGTCCGGTACGACCACCAGGCCGCCGGGATGCTGCCCGGTAGTACGGCGGACGCCCTCGCAGCCCTTGGCCAGGCGGTCCAGCTCCGCCGTTCCGAAGTCCAGACCGTTCTCCTCCTTGTACTTGAGGACGAAGCCCTTGGCGGTTTTTTCCGCCAGCGTGCCGATGGTGCCGGCGCGGAACACCTGGCTCTCGCCGAACATCTCGATGGCGTGGCGGTGGGCGCGGGCCTGGTATTCGCCGGAGAAGTTCAGGTCGATATCCGGCACCTTGCCGCCGCCGTATCCCAGAAAGGTCTCGAAGGGGATGTCAAAACCGTCCTTGACCAGGGGCGCACCGCAGTGAGGACAGACTTTATCCGGCATATCGGCGCCGCAGCCATACCGACCGCTTTCGTCGAATTCGGTGTACTTGCAATTCGGGCAGCGGTAGTGGGGCGGCAGGGAGTTTACCTCCGTGATGCCGGACATATAGGCCACCAGAGAGGAGCCCACGGAGCCCCGGGAGCCCACCAGATAGCCGTTGTCCAGGCTCCGCTGCACCAGCTTCTGGGCGGACATATAGACCACGTCATATTTGCCCAGGATGCCACCCAGCTCCACGTTCAGGCGATCCACGATCAGTTGGGGTGGATTCTCCCCATACAGCTCGTGACACTTGTCCCAGACTCGTTGATTCAGCTCCTGCTCGGAGTTTTCCAGCCGGGGCGGAAACAGCTGACCGGGCGGCAGCAGCTCGATGGTTTCCACCTGATCGGCGATATGGCGGGGATTGACGATCACCACCTCCCGGGCCTTTTCTTCTCCCAGGTAGGCGAATTCGGCCAGCATCTCGTCGGTGGTCTTGAAATAGATCGGCAGAGATTCGTTGGCGTCAGGAAACTTCTTGCTGGCCAAAAGGATGTGCCGGTAGATCTCATCTTCGGGATCCAGGAAATGCACGTCGCCAGTGGCGCACACCGGCTTGCCCAGTTCCTCGCCCAGCCGGACGATGACGCGGTTATACTCGCGCAGATCCTCTTCCGAGCGGACGGCGCCGCTGCGGACCATGAACATGTTGTTGCAGACGGGCTGGATCTCCAGATAGTCGTAGAAAGAGGCAATGCGCTTGAGTTCCTCCCAATCCTTGTGGCCGTCCGTAATGGCGCGGTACAGCTCGCCTGCCTCGCAGGCGGAGCCGATAATGAGCCCCTCCCGCAGCCGCACCAGATCGGACTTGGGGATGATGGGTACCTTGTGGAAGTGCTCCAGGTTGGACTTGGAGATCAACTGGTACAGGTGCTTCAGGCCCAGCTTGTTCTTGGCCAGCAGGATGATGTGCTTGGGGCGCCGATTCATCTTGCTGCCCCTGGGTCGCAGACGGAGCATCTGTCCGTTGATCTGCTGCAAACGGCTGATCCCCAGCTCCTCACGCATCTTCCGGAAGAACGGGATCAGCATATACCCCACGGTCGCGGCATCGTCGCTGGCGCGGTGGTGATTGAAGGAGGGCAGATCCAGGTGCTCCGCAACGATATCCAGCTTATACTTGTGAAGCTCCGGCAGCAGGTTCTGGGCCAGAATCAGCGTATCGATATAGGTGGGATCGAACGAAAGCCCCGCCTCGGCGCAGCCCTTGCGGATGAAGCTGACGTCGAATTCAGCGTTGTGGGCAGCCAGCGGGCGTCCGTTTACAAACTGCAGAAACTTCTCCAGCGCCTCGGCCGGCTGAGGCGCGTCAGCCAGCATCCGGTCCGTGATGCCTGTGAGGCCCACGATTTCAGCCGACAGGCGGCGGTTGGGGTTGACGAAGGTCTGAAAACGCTCCGCGACCTTCCCGTTCCGAAGAACCACGGCGCCGATCTCGGTGATGGCCTCCGTCGCTGCGTTCAGGCCGGTGGTTTCGATATCGAAGCAAACGATCTCATCCTCGAAGGGCTGGTCCAGGGTGCCGTGCACCACGATCCGGTCATCCAGATCGTTGATATAGTACCCCTCCATGCCGTAAAGTATTTTTAGTTTACCGTTGGCTTCATGCCAGGCATCCGGGAAGGATTGCACCACGCCGTGGTCGGTAATCGCAACAGCGGGATGGCCCCACTTGATGGCCCGCTTGATCAGCTCCTTCGTATTGGTCAGCGCGTCCATGCTGGACATCTGGGTATGGAGATGGAGCTCCACGCGCTTCTCCGGAGCCGTGTCCATACGGATCTCGTGGGAGATTTTCACGATATTGACGGGAGAGATCTGCACGTCGCGCCCGTCCCAGGTCAGCTCCACGCGGCCCTGGAGGCGGATCCACATTCCCGGCTGCAGCGCTTTTTCCAGTTGCCGGGCCTCCTTCTCGCCCATGCTCTTGCGCACGGATACGGAGCTGTGGTGGTCAGTCATCTCCAGGTTCATACGCCACTGTCCCGGCCGGCGGGTTTCGTAAATCTCCAGGGCGAAGATCTCGCCCTCAACGATGACCGAGCCCATTTTCGGGTTGAGGCCCTCCATGGAAACGACCTTGCCCTTGATGCTCTTGCCGAGGATCACGTCGTTCTTTCCGGTGGCCTGCTTGCCGCCGCTGCCGGAAGAGGAGACTACGGGTGTGATATGTACCTGACGGAGATCATACTGCTGCGTCAGCAGCTGCCGCAGAGAGCTCATATGCTCCTCCGAAAGCGCTTCCGGCAGCTGTAGGGTCAGCTCCATTACGCGGGAATCACGATCCAGGGAGCCGCTGATAATCTGTGCGTCGTGCAGGGCCAGACGGAGATCCCGGGGCGGTACAAAGCTATCAAAGAATGTAAAAAAGTTGATTTTTTCTGCCATGAACGGTCTCTCTCTTCTCAAACGCGTTACAATTTCTCGATTTCGTCCATAAGAGCGTCGACAAGCCTTTCCTGGGGTACCTTGTAAAGGATCTCTCCTTTACGGAAGATCAGCCCCTCCCCCTTGCCGCCCGCAATTCCCACGTCGGCGGCGGAGGCCTCGCCGGGGCCGTTGACCACGCACCCCATGACGGCTACGGTGATGGGCTTGGTGCAGGTCTTCAGACGCCGCTCCACCTCCTCCGCGATGGGGATCATGTCGTAGGCGGTGCGTCCGCAGGTGGGACAGGAGATCAGGTTTGGCCCCGTCTGGCGGAGCCCGGCCGCCGTCAGAATATCCCGGGCGGCATAGATCTCCTCTACCGGATCGGCGGTCAGACTAACCCGCAGTGTGTCGCCGATGCCCTGGCAAAGGAGACCGCCGATGCCGATGGCGGATTTCAGGACGCCCATGGAGGGGGTTCCGGCCTCCGTGACACCCAGGTGCAGCGGATAGTCCGTCTGCTCGCGGAGAATCTGATAAGCCCGCATATTCACAGGGACGCGGGAGCATTTGACGCTGATGCAGATGTCGTCAAAATTGCAGTCATTCAGCAGGCGGACGTGCCCCATGGCGCTCTCCACAAGCGCCTCCGCTGTTACGCCGCCGTACTTGCGCAGGATATCCTTCTCCAGCGAGCCGCCGTTGACGCCGATGCGGATGGGGATCCCCCGCTGGGCGCAGGCGTCCGCCACGGCCCGGACCTTCTCGTGACTGCCGATGTTGCCGGGGTTGATCCGTATCTTATCGACGCCGTTTTCGGCGCAGCGGAGGGCCAGCTTGTAGTCAAAATGGATGTCGGCAACCAGGGGAATGCGGATCCGGCTGCGGATCTGACCGACGGCATCCGCGGCGGCCATATCAGGAACGGCCACCCGGATGATCTCACAGCCGGCCTCCTCCAGCCGGCGGATCTGGGCGACGGTAGCGGCTACGTCGTCGGTACGGGTGTTGCACATGGATTGGATCGTCACCGGGGCGCCGCCGCCGACCAGGACGTCTCCGATTTTGATCTGTTTGCTCACGGTATCACCTCTTACGTAAACAGTTTCCAGACGTCATGGAACGTTACAAACAGCATAAGTCCCAGCAGAAGGATCAATCCGGCAAAGTGGACGTAGTTTTCATACTTGGACGGGATCTGCCGCTTGAAGAGGAACATGGCGACGGCGTTGATCACCAGGAAGAAGATCCGCCCGCCATCCAGAGCCGGCAGCGGCAGCAAGTTCATCACCGCCAGGTTGACGGCGATCAGCGCCGCGAAATAGGCGATGTTTTCCACGGCGTCCCGGACGGTGGCGGACTGCTCCCCCACCTCCGTCATGGTGGATACTATGCCCACCGGGCCGCTGAGATCCTTCACACCGGCCTCCCCGGTCAAAAGCATCTGGATGCTCAACCGGACCATCCGGACAAAATCCAATGCGTTGTTCCAGCTGTAAGCGATGCGTTTTCCAAAGGTGGCCTCCTCGCTTCCGAAGGTGAAGCCGAAGCCGGTGTAGGTGCTGCCGTCGGCAGATTTATACTCCCGGCGCTCCATGGGGAAGTCCTTCAGCACGACCTTTTCCCCGTTTCGCCGGAGCACCAGATCAAAGGTGCCGTCGGTATTGCGGGCCAGCAGCATGCTCACGTCGCTGAAGAGATAGACCCGTTCCCCGTCGATAGAGTGGATGGTGTCTCCCACCTGCAGGCCGTCCGGTCGGTTCAGGGGGCAGCCGTCGGCAAAGGAGACGATAGTGGGCGTATAAAAGCCCTTCGCGCCGGCATACAGGATCAGAATAATGATGAAGCCGGCGATAAAGTTCATGCCGGCGCCGGCGGCGAAGATCAGCAGCTTCCGCCAGAAGCCCTGGTTATTGAGAGCTGAGGGATCGTCGGAGTCCTCCTCTTCCCCCTCCATGGAGCAGAAGCCGCCGATGGGAAAAGCCCGCAGGGCGTACAGCGTGTCGCCCTTCTGCTTTTTCCAGATGGCCGGTCCCATACCGATGGCGAACTCATTGACACGGACGCCGCAGGCCTTGGCGGCCAGGAAGTGGCCCAACTCGTGGATGCCGATCAGTATGCCGAATATCAGGATCGCCGCTAAAATATAGACCATAGAATTGTTCCGTCCTTACATACAGATCTTGCCCGGCTGCAAAAGCCGGGCAGCCTGTTCTCAGTATATCCCTTCCCGCCGGCGACTATTTCAGGCCGGCGAGAGGGAAAACAACGTCACGTCAGATGGATGCGGCTGATGATCAGCCACAGCACCGGGGCGGCGAAGATCACGCTGTCGAAGCGATCCAGCACGCCGCCGTGGCCCGGCAGGAGGCGGCCGTAGTCCTTGATACCGAACTCCCGCTTGACGGCGGAAAACGCCAGGTCGCCCAGCTGCCCCATCGCGGCGCCCACGAGACCCAGCAGCACGCACCAGAGGATGTTCAGCTGGACCTCTGTACAGAGGAAAAAGATGATGCGAAAGATCACCATGCCCACCATGCCGCCGATCAGGCCGCCGACAGAGCCCTCCACCGTCTTCTTGGGGCTGACCAGGGGCGCCAGCTTATGCTTGCCGAGGGCCATGCCGGTAAAGAGGGCCAGCGTATCGCTGCTGAAGGCGGCCACCAGCGGGATCAGAACCAGACCGCCGCCGTACTCCAGCATCCGAAGCTGCAGCAGACAGGACAGAGCCAGAGGGATCGCGATGCCGGACAGAAGGATGGCGCTGATATCCAGCAGCTTGAGCTCTTCCTCCCTGCCGTGCTCCGCCACCATGACCACGAAGGTCAGGATCACCAGGGCGGCCAGCAGGAACGGGGCGACGTCATGTACGGCGGTGCTGTCAAAACGGGGATCGCTCCACCACACGGAGATGACGGAAAGCACGCCCACGGTGCCGGCCAGCCCCCCCCAGCGACGGGTCTTCTCCGGGCCGCAGACGGCGCTGAGCAGCTCGTGGGCGCCGATGATGCACAGGCCGCAGAGCAGCGTCATGGTAGCCCATTCCGGGGCGGCTACCAAAACCGCCAGCAGGAACGGGATCCCCACCACGGCCACCAAGATTCTTTTCAGCATGGTCAATCTCCTTACTTTACGCCGCCGAATCGACGGTCGCGCTTCTGATAATCGATGATGGCGGCATCCAGAGCCGCCTCGTCAAAGTCCGGCCACAGGGTGTCGCAGAAATAGAATTCGCTGTAAGCGCATTGCCACAGGAGGAAGTTGCTCAGCCGCAGTTCTCCGCTGGGGCGGATGATCAACTCCGGATCGGGGATGCCGGCGGAATAGAGGTGCCGGGAAAAGTTCTCCTCCGTCAGTTCCTCCCCCGCCGCCAAGCATTCGCGGGCTGCGTGCAGGATCTCGTCCCGCCCGCCGTAGTTCAGGCAGATGTTCGCCTGGAGACCGTGGATATGGGTGGAGATGGCGTTCGTGCGGTCGACCAGTTCCTGAAGCTCCGGCGAGACAGCGCTCAGGTCTCCCAGAAATTTCAGCCGCACCTGGTCCCGCTCCATGGAGTCGATGGCCTCCAGCAGGTACTGCTTCAGCAGCCCCATGATGGCGTTGACCTCCTCTGCCGGCCGCTTCCAGTTCTCGGTAGAGAAGGCGTAGACCGTCAGATATTCGATTCCCAGATCCTTGCAGTAGGTGGCGATCCGGCGAAATACCTCCGCCCCCGCCTTATGGCCGGCAGTGCGAGGCAGCCCCCGCTGCTTCGCCCAACGACCGTTGCCGTCCATAATAATAGCGATATGGCGGGGAAGGCGGCTCATGTCCACCTGCCCCGCCGTATTGCGTTTGATCTTGTCAAAAAGGCCCATCAGACCGACATCAGTTCCTTTTCCTTGTTTTCCAGGAGCTTATCCAACTCCTTGCAGCTGTCGTCGGTCAGCTTCTGCATGTCCTTTTCCACCATCTTCATCTCGTCCTCGGTGATTTCCGAGGCCTTCTGCTGCTTCTTGAAGTGCTCGATAGCATCCCGGCGGATATTGCGGATGGCGACCTTGCCGCCCTCGGCATACTTGTGGATCTGCTTGACCAGCTCCTTGCGGCGCTCTTCCGTCAGCTGGGGGAAAGCCAGACGGATGCACTTGCCGTCGTTCTGGGGGTTGATGCCAAGATCGGACTCCAGGATCGCCTTCTCAATGGCCCGCAGAGAGTGGGAGTCCCAGGGGGTGATCACCAGCATACGGGGATCGGGAGAGCCGATCGCGGCGATCTGCTGGATGGGGGTGGGCGTGCCGTAGTAATCCACGTGGATCCGGTTCAGCACGGCGGCATTGGCCCGGCCGGCGCGCACGGCGGCGAAATCGCTGGCCACGGACTCGATGCTCTTCTTCATCTTGTCCTCATAGACTTTGTATTCATCTTTCAACATGCGGTCATCCATCCTTTCTTCCTTTGGACGAGCCGGGACTTGCTCCCGGACTGATTGTTTATTCCTTTACGATCGTACCGATCTGCTCGCCTCTGATGGCGCGGACAATATTGTATGGATCCTTCAGGGCGAACACCAGAACGGGGATATGATTATCCATGGACAGGCTGGTGGCCGTGGAGTCCATGACGGCCAGGTGCTTGGCCAGCACGTCGTCATAGGTGATGGAGTCGAACTTCACGGCGTTGGCGTTCTTGGCGGGATCGCTGTCGTAGACGCCGTCGATGTTCTTGGCCAGGAGGATCACGTCGGCGTTGATCTCCGCGGCGCGGAGGACGGCCGCCGTATCCGTGGAGAAAAAGGGACTGCCGGTGCCGCAGCCAAAGATGACCACGCGGCCCTTCTCCAGGTGACGGATTGCACGGGCGCGGATGTAGGGCTCGGCGACCTCGCGGATCTCCAGCGCCGTTTGGACGCGGACATCCACGCCCTTCTGCTCCAGCACGTCGGCCATGGCCATGCAGTTCATGGCGGTGGCCAGCATGCCCATGTGGTCGGCGCGGGTGCGCTCAATGTACCCCTCGCCGTTCTTGACGCCGCGCCAGAAATTGCCGCCGCCGATGACGATACCGATCTGGACGCCCATGGCGACGCACTCCTTGATCACGTCGGCCACCCGGCCCATCACGGCGAAATCCAGCCCGAAATGCTTGTCGCCGGCCAGGGCTTCCCCGCTGATCTTCAGCAGCACACGCTTGAATTTGGGTTCCTGCATAGTCCGCCCCCCTTTTCATATTCCATCATATTCTACCTTATTTTTTGTCGTTTGCATAGGGGGTAAGAAAACTTTTTTCACTTTATTTTGTCGCCGGGAAAAGAGCCGCCCACCAAATCTTGTATTTTCCGCCAGCGGGTGTATAATGGACCCAGCGAACGAACGGAGGTATGGCAATGGAATTCAAACAGGT
>JAEEGF010339934.1_pt1 | contig 12759 bp, 13 predicted proteins | sample 9134171 | NCBI WGS metagenome assembly JAEEGF01 (sample SAMN16246542, study PRJNA631951) | gut metagenome | biome: gut microbiome; feature: rumen; material: AP-attached | host: Bos | place: Iran: Karaj | collected 2018-10 | reverse complement strand
AAGTTCTTTCATATACGTTGTTCCTTTCAATGTAATATTGGTTCTCAGTTTTTTCCGTTCCCGTTTCCGGTGCGAAGCAGATTTCCTGGCTGCATCCCTCCTTTCATGTGACGGTTGTGACGGCGGTGACGGCAAACTCTCTTGTAAGAGAGATCACCGTCACGACCGTCATCGCCGTCACGCATCGTTTTCTTACCTTTCCGGGCCGTCGTCCTCACGCATGTCTTCTCAGACCCCCGCATCCCGCGGAGCCGCCCAATGCCGTGACGCGTTCAAGGCGGAAGTATCATTCTGGTGTTGCCCGGATCGGCTATTCAGTTGTCAAGGTGCCGAAACAATAGAGAATGATGATTTATTCAATCATCATTCTCCAAGCAGAATTATAAAGGGCTATTGACTTCTTTGCAATAGTTTTGTATGATGTTGTTTGTAGTGAGGTATATTCTCCAAATATTGGCAGATATGGATTATCTAAAAGCGAGGAAGATCATGAGCAGAGAAAAAGACTATTCCGAATATAAGTTCACGGCGTATGACCGGTACATGATGCGACGGAATAACCGGCAGGATATTGACCTGGATTATTTCGACAACAGAGTACGATTTGACTCGGACAAACGTACGATTGAGATCCTTGTAGATCCTTCTCATGAAGAAAAATTCATCAAGGATCTGATTCCGGAGTATTATGCGGATATTGAGAAGCGAACCGGCATAGCGATGCATGACGAACCGCTTCCTCCGGAGGAATATGCCGAAGAAACCAGAATGGCACAGGATCGGCTGGTGAAGATGAAGGAGAAATACCGTATTAAGCGAACAGCCGACTTTGAGGACCTTACCGGCATTCCAGAGGAAGAAATAATGAAGGACGGTTTCGAAGCGCCGATCCGCTATCCCATGAACGACGTTCTCAGTGACACACTGGTAGAATTGCAGTACGGAGAAGGGTTGCTGGATTTCGTGTATTCCGATCTCGTCACTCCTATGAAAAAGACATATATGGTGTTTCGCAAACTTCGTAAACACCTGGAAGCCGTCAGAGAGGAGCAAGTATCACAGGAGGTACCGGAAAAAGAACAAAAAGAAAAAATCTATAACCGTACGCAGGAGATCATGGAGCAATATTATGATTTTGCTCTCACATGCCACATCATGGGAGATGCGTTGTATGCGTCCATTTACTCAGCGATGTTTCCCCCATGTTTTTATGAACCTTTCCAGGATGGAGATAAGAAGATTGAAAGATACGCAGATTATTTGATCACGCTGCAAAACGAATACAAGGAATTACTTGAGTTTTGTTATGATGAAGACTTCTATCCGGAAGTGCTGGGCAGTCTGTATCCAAGCGAGCGGTATATGGTGTATCGGAATATTCATGATCTTCCCATTAGTTTTACGCGGCGCGAAGAATTGCTGTTATCTCACCACTTCACCGGAAAGATCGAAAAAATGCCCTTTGGAATGCCGGATGCGGAATACTACCCTCGTCTCAGGCATGCGTTGACAGGAAAGCTGAATGATGTGGAAAAGGAGTTTGCACAAAAATACGGGTTCAGTGAAGCAGAGCTTGCGCTGATGATTCATCGACCGACCTTTATGAGTATCCAGTATAATGTTTCTACCGCTGCTGAGATGCTGGAGCTGGAGTTTACAAAGATGCTTGAAGAAAACATCCGCTTCAGAAAATGCAAGCGTTGCGGCAAATACTTTATCATGAAAGGGAACTACGATACCAATTATTGTGATCGTGTTGCTGAGGGCAGTACCCGTACCTGTCAGGAACTGGCAGCTATTGACAATTACAAGGCAAAAGAGGCAGAAGATCCGGCGCTTCCGCTTTACAGTAAATACTACAAACGGTATGCTGCAAGGGTGAAGACAAAACAAATCAAGGAAGAAGCGTTCAAAAAATGGAAGTATCAGGCTCTGACAAAGCGGGACGAGTGCTCCGACGGCAAGATCACCATTGATGAATACGAAGCCTGGCTGGAAGCATCCTTCCCCAACCGGAAGAAAAAGCACTAATTGGGAGTACCTGTATCAATAGTACCGAACCCTTTAGGAATTGTGTTTGCCCGAAAAAGTGATCCGGAACAATAATACTGTTCCGGATCGTTTCTTTATCAGCCTAATTGTTCTTTGAACGTATTTGCCGCAGCGATGATTTTGGGATCACTTTCAGGCATATATCTTGGGTTTAGCATTAAATCCGCTTCCTTATACCCTGCATTGGGAAGTAACGTGATAGCAAGGCTGTCCAAAATATCGGCCCCATCATATTTGCTTGCTTCAAAATTCACACGATAATACAGATAACCCAAAAAACGGTGAGGATCTGCAATCGGTTTATCCGCCCAATAATACCCCCAATAATTGTGGGCGAAATTTACGGCAGATTCCGGCGTCAAGCAGTACTCGTGTAAATAGTTTTCCGCAGCGACGAATACTGCATCCCAACCATAGGACGAGACTATGTCATCTGCGATGGCTTGCAGCGCATCTTCTTGCTCGTCGGTCAGTTCTTCATCCCAGTACCGATCGAACAGATATTTGATTTTTTCTGATAATGTATCGTTAATCATGATTTTTGCTCCATTTTGAATTTTTGTCGAATAAGTTTGGGTTTTTATTATACAGCGCTTGTAGTGCTTTATCAACCTTTTCCATTGACTTGGGGTTCGGTCGGTAATGCCCGCTGTGGTTATCAACGGATAAAATGCGCCCTTTGTGGAATTCAATCATGCCCGCACATTGAACCTGCGGATCTTTCCCTCCGATCAACGTCGGATGAGGCGAGCGTTTTCGACCATCATTCGGATTGCATCGCTTTCCGAAAATGATATTGCCTTTTTTATCCATTACATAGGTCATTGTACCGTTTGCAGACTTACCTTCAAAGGTGACTCTGTTTCCGTCCACAGAATCCTGTAGCGATACAGCTGTCGGATTCTTGAAATATCCGCTTTTCCCGTAAATGTCAGGGTCACGTTTATCATTCGCAAGTTCCGACTTGACAACATGATAACGTGCAGCATATGGCTGTGAGCCGCCGTTGGTGCCAGAGTATAATCCGCCGCTTCCAGAGCCCATCAGTACTCACCTCCATGTTTGTATTTTGTCCAGTCAGCGAACTGGACGAACTGTGCCGCTTTGAGGTATTCACCGAATATGGACCTGGGCATTGGGCCGTAGACCAGAACGATTGTCGGATCGAGGGCCTGCATCATGGCATCCAGCCCAGCGTGGAAGAAATATTTGTCCTCTTTACTCTGAATGCAGCCGTATGTTCCGATGGCGACAATGCTGTGCGGCATGACACCGAGAAATGCAACCTTCTCTGGAAGCACGTCAGTCGTATATGTCGCTTCGCTGCCCCACCGAATCTGCGGGACGACGTATATGCCTTTGCGCTGGTAATAGGACCCGATCGCACGATTGCGATACACGTTTGTTATCTGAACAGACAGCGGTGCGTCGCGGTAAAGCGAACAGTCCGGAGAGATGATTCCGCTAAACCGCCGGAAATCATCGATAAACATTTCCGGCGCAGCAAGGACCTGCGAGAATTTGACATCCATTTCGTTGAAGCCGATCATCGCCTTGCCATCATTGACCCTGTTTCGTTCCGTGAAAGGGACGATCATAGACGGGACAATCAGCTTCGAGGGCTTTTCGATCACCGGCACTTCGAGAATGCCGTCAAACCGAGCACCTGCAACCAATTCGGGGTTGCATCCGTCATCAAGGATTGCTTTCCTATAATTCATATTTTTACTCCTATAAAAGATTTTGTTGGTAATGAAAAAGCCGCCATGACGTACGCAGAAACGAGAAACGATCCTCGTTTGGCTCTGCGGTATAGCACGTCATGGCGGCTTATCTGCAAGTAACTTATATGGAAATGTTGTCCGATTATGGTGGGTGCTTCCCGCCGATGCTGACTCGAATGTCGCGTTTTTTATGCTGACACTTGAACAGCACGGTTACCGGCACTTCGATCGGAGCAGCTGTTTTTATGATGAAGCAGTGTTTCCCGATCGGGCATCTGTTGTTGCATCTGTAGACACATTCCATAGTTGTCGTCTCCTTCGTTCGCATGTTCGCTATTTTCTAACATAGCGACATTTTTATAGGGAATGCCGAATTCAACATTCCCTGATTTCTTATTCCACAGCAAGCTTCAGATTCAGCAATCTGTAACGCATTGCTTTCTGAGACACGCTGAAATCTCGTGCCATTTCTCTGATCACACCGATGGAACGCGCTTCAGATAAATTGAGCATGTGCGTGTTCCCAATCTCATCATGCAGAACATCTGCTACAACTCGCCGCGGCATGAGAAACGCAGCAGCGCAGGCGTTTGCCTGGTATTCGCATATCTCGAGAGCGGTCATCGGCCGACGGCGCCTGGTGATTGCATCTTTTGTCGTGCAATGCGTATAGTCCGGATTGCTGTGCGCAAAGCACTTTTTATGCAGGACCTGATGGAACACCTCATGCATCACGGTGAAATTCTCCGGTCCGCGATGCTCGTATTCCGTAAGGGAGCTGTCGATGACGATCGTGCCTTCTTTGAGGAATACTCGTGTGGGCTTCATCCCCTCTTCATAATACGGGGCGGGCCATGCCCATGCCAATCCATCTTTGAACGCCGTCATGCCATAGATGCTCTGATCGGGCGTGAGATACTTCCAATCGTATTCCACGCCCAGGCATTTTTCTATGACAGCATACACGTCGATCGGTTTCGGCTTTCGCAGCCGCTCTTCGTCGAACTGCTTCAGCAGCTCCTCAGCTTTGTTCTCAAGTTGTTCTGGGGAATAATCATAGTAAATCATTCGCCGTCCGTATTTCCTTCCTCTTGTTCAAGTATTTCGATTACCTTCTGCCATGCAGCATTGGATGCACCCTTATCGCGCGCCATACGGAGCGCAACACGAACGTTTTCGTTGTTCATGATGTATTCCGGCAAGTCCGGAGATACTGCATTTTCCCGCTCCTTTGCCGCAAGATCAAACATGGTATTCGTGTCTTCTTCGTTCAGGTGAAGGATGCGAGCCATCTCATACAGTTTTTCCTTATTCGGCGGATACCGGTGTCCCTTTTCAATGTCGCTCATAAATGCCGGTGCGATGTCCAGACTTGCTGCGAGTCCGCGAAGCGTCATCCCGATTGCACTGCGCTTCTCCTTAATGAATTCTCCAAAATTGCCGTTCATGACGTTCCTCCCTTTCGTCAGAAATTCGCGTGTTCGCTAATTCCTAACACCTATTATACTCATCATCTTTCAAAAGTCAATAGGTTTCAGAAAAAAAGATGCTCAGGTCTTCAAAAAATCCGAACTGTGTGCTATAATCAAATAAATTATTCGATTTTTGCACTTTTGATTTTGAAATGAAAGGATCCTACCATGGCTGTATCGTACAAAAAACTCTGGAAGCTGTTGATTGATAAGAACATGACCAAGACCAAGCTCCGCACCGAATCAGGTATCTCCACTGGTGCGCTGGCGAAGCTCGGCAAAAACGAGAACGTCAACACGGAAGTGCTGGTCAAAATCTGCAGGACGCTCCATTGCGATATTTCCGATATTATGGAAGTTGTAGAGGAGGTATGACAGATGGCAGCAAAGAATTTCGGGCACCTTGTATCTTTCATCTTCGGAATTGCAAACGACTGCCTGGTTGACGTGTACGATGTCGGTGACTATCGTAAGATTATTTTGCCGATGATGGTCATACGCCGTTTCGATGCCGTGCTGGAGCCGACCAAAGAAGCTGTCCTCAAAATGAAAGCCAATCTGACGGCAGCCGGGATCGAAGACCAGGACGAAGCGCTGTGCAACGTTGCGGGCGAAGCCTTTTGCAACAGCTCGCCGTTCACGCTGCGGGACCTGCGCTCCCGCGCAAATCAGCAGCAGCTGAAAAATGATTTTATTCTGTATCTGAACGGCTTCTCGGAGAACGTGCAGGACATCATCAAGCGCTTTGAATTCCGGAATCAGATCGACAAATTATCCGAGCATGACATCCTCGGTCTTCTGATCAGCAAATTCACGGATCCCACCATCAACCTTTCCAGCCGGCCCGTTTATGATGCTGATGGAAACATGATCCACGAAGCGCTGGACAATCATACAATGGGTACGGTCTTCGAGGAAGTGATCCGCAGATTCAACGAGGAAACGAACGTTACCGATGCCGGACGCCACTTCACGCCGCGCGATGTGGTTGAGCTTATGACCGATCTTGCGTTCGTTCCGGTCAAGGATCAGATTCAAAGCACGACCTATCGCATTTATGACGGCGCCTGCGGAACCGGTGGCATGCTCACGGTCGCCGAGAGCAGGATCCACGAAATCGCGAAAGAGAACGGGAAGAGCGTTTCCATCCATTTGTACGGTCAGGAGAACGCCGACGAAACGTATGCGATCGCAAAGAGCGATATGCTGGTCAAAGGCGAAGGCAACCAGTCCAACAACATTTTCTTCGGATCGACGATCTCCAACGACGGGTTTTCCGGAGAGACCTTTGACTTCATGCTTTCCAATCCGCCGTTCGGAACGCCGTGGAAGACCGATCTCAAAGCCTGGGGCGACATCAAGAAAGACGATATCACCGACACACGCTTCCGCATCAGCTATCAAGGCAAGGATTTCTCCCTGATCCCCGACATCGGTGATCCGCAGATGCTGTTCCTTGCCAACAACATCAGCAAAATGAAGAAGCATACGCTGCTTGGCAGCCGTATCGTGGAGGTCCATAACGGTTCATCCCTGTTTACCGGAAAAGCGGGACAGGGTCCGTCCAACCTGCGCCAGTACATCATTGAAAACGATCTTCTGGAGGCGATCGTCGCGTTGCCTGAGAAGATGTTCTATAACACGGGTATCGGGACATATCTGTGGGTGCTTTCCAACAAAAAAGAAGCACGCAGAAAACGCAAGATCCAGCTGATCGACGCAACGTCTTTCAAAAAAACACTGCGCAAGAACCTTGGTGAAAAGAACTGTGAGGTCTCCCCGGAGGTGCGTAGGAAGATCCTGGATCTTTACATGGCGTTCGACGCCGCGGATCCGAAATACAGCAAGATCTTCGATCTGGACGAATTCGGTTATTGGGAAGTCCCGGTTTATACGCCGCAACTGGACGAGAACGGGCAGCCGATCGTCGATAAAAAAGGCAATCCGATCAAACCCGAATCGGATAAGGAACAGGTGCCCTTCCGCTATGAGGGCGGCATCGACGCGTTTATTGAAAACGAGGTCAAGCCCTATGAACCGTTGGCCTATATCAAACATGGCACAGAAAAGATCGGTTATGAGCTTTCCTTTACCAAGTATTTCTATGAGCCGGTGCAACTCCGTTCACTGGAAGAAATCAGTTCTGACATCCGAAAGATTGAAGCTGAAACCGACGGCCTTCTGGATGAGATTATAGGAGGCTGAGAATGAGGTACGCGGAGTACAAAGATACTGGAAATAGGTTTATTCCTTCAATTCCATTAAACTGGTCTATCAAATCGGGGAGATATTGTTTTGAAGAAAACGCTGTAAAGAATAGTGATTTGTCGCAACGCAATTTGCTGCAATTCACTTATGGGACAATTGTTAGAAAAAAGAATCAGGAGATTCCTGCAGATTCCGAGGAGATATATCGTAAGTATACTCAAGTTATACCTAATGACATAATGCTCAACGGATTGAATCTTAATTATGATTTTGTTTCACAACGAGTGGGTATAGTAAGAGAAAGCGGAATAATCACTTCGGCTTATCTTTCTTTACGGTGCCACAGTGTATACAATCCTTTTTATGCAAACTATGTGCTAAAATCATTCGATGCACAAAAGATATTTCATGGCATGGGAAGCGGAGTTAGACTCACACTTGGCTATACAGAGTTTTCAACAATATCTTTTCCCGTTCCTCCGAAAGATGAACAGGAGCAGATTGTACGCTATTTGGACTGGCAGATTTCCAACATAAACAAACTGATCCATGGTTATCAGCAGGAAATAAAGTTGCTGGAAGAACGCCGTTTGACAGTGATTAACGATGCTGTAGTGCACGGTATTGACGCAACAGTCGAAAAAAACTGCACAAAAGCTGAGTGGATGGGGCAAGTCCCAACACGTTGGCATCAAATGCGGATGAAGAATCTATTTAAAGAGATAAATGATCGCTCCCCGGATGGGAAGGAACCTCATCTTTCTATGAGCCAGAAGAAAGGGCTTGTTACTGATGATGATTCCATCGGGAGACCGCTTTTGTCAGAATCGTATGCAGGCGCAAAAATCTGTGACACGGATGATCTTGTGCTGAACCGGCTCAAAGCTCATTTAGGGGTTTTTGCGTTGGCTCCGATAAGAGGAATCGTCAGCCCAGACTATACGGTTTTGCGGCTAAATCGAAGCAGAATTGTGCCTAAGTATGCGGAGTATTTGCTCAAATCACAAGATTGTCGAAAAGAGCTAAAAACGAGAGTTCGCGGTATCGTTGAAGGATTCTGGCGATTATATACAGACGACTTGGGTGCAATCCCTGTTTGCGTACCGGATTTAGAAGAGCAGGAATGGATTTTGAACTATATTGCTGATCATATAAAGCCGATAGAGCATGGTATTCGTTTTATTGAAAAAGAAATAGAACTGCTTGGAGAATATCGCACTCGTTTGATCTCTGATGTGGTCACCGGTCAGATGGATGTGCGTGGGATCGAAATTCCGGACTATACACCGGTCGAGGATGTGGATTCCGAAAACGAATCCGAGGAAGAGGAGGTCATGGAAAGTGCCGACTAATACAAGGGAAAACGGTTTTGAGACCCTGATCGTTGAATATCTTCGGGATGTCAACGGTTTCGAACAGGGAGTAACCGCCGAATACAACAAGGATTACGCCGTGGACGAGGGGCGTCTGTTCCGTTTCCTTGAAAAAACGCAGCCGGAAAAGATGGCGGAACTGCGTCTCGCGGATAGTCCGCTGGAGAAGGAACGCTTTTTCAAGCAGCTGGATAAGAAACTGAACTCCGACGGCGTGATCGACCTGCTGCGCAAGGGCCTGCGCTATAAGCATCTGCATTTCGATCTGTATTACGTCCGTCCCTCTGTCGAAAACCCGGATGCGGCGGAACTGTATGAGGAAAACATCTTTAGCGTAACGCGGCAGCTGCAGTATTCGAAGATGAATCCGCGGCTGGCGCTGGACCTGTGCGTTTTCCTGAACGGCCTTCCGATCATCACCTTCGAGCTAAAGAATCAGCTGACGAAGCAGAACGTGCTGGACGCGATCGAACAGTATAAAACCGACCGCAGCCCGGCGGAACCGCTGTTCCGCTTTAAGCATACGATGGTACATTTCGCCGTGGATGATAACGAAGTGCGGATGTGCACTGAACTGAAAGGCGACAAATCATGGTTCCTGCCGTTCAATAAAGGCTATAATGACGGCGCAGGCAATCCGCCGAATCCGAATGGCATCAAAACGGATTATCTCTGGAAGGACATTCTGACGAAGGACGAACTTTCCAATATCATCGAGTGCTTTGCGCAGGTCATCGCGGAGAAGGATGAGGATACCGGAGAGACCACCTATAAGCAGGTGTTCCCGCGCTATCATCAGTTGTCGCTGGTGAAATCTTTGCTTGCTGACGCGCGGCGGGATGGCGTCGGCGGACGGTATCTGATCCAGCATTCTGCAGGTTCTGGCAAATCTAATTCGATCGCATGGTTGGCGCATCAGCTTGTCGGTCTGAAGGACGCTGATAATAAAGAAATCTTCGATACTATCATCGTTGTTACTGACCGTATTAACCTGGATAAGCAGATCAAGGATACGATCAAGCAGTTTATGCAGGTATCTTCGACCGTCGGCTGGGCAAAAAGCTCCGGCGAGCTCAGTGATTTGCTGGAGGACGGCAAAAAGATCATTATTACGATCGTACATAAGTTCCAGAATATCCTGGACAGCATCTCGACACAGTACAAGAATAAGCATTTTGCGATTCTGATCGATGAAGCCCATTCCAGCCAGAACGGCAGTCTGTCTGCGAAAATGAACATGGTGCTTTCCGGAAACGTCTATGAAGACGAAGAGGATTTGGAAGACAAGCTGAACAAGATCATCGAAGGGCGCAAGATGGTGAAGAATGCCAGCTATTTCGCCTTTACCGCAACGCCGAAAAACAAGACCCTGGAAATGTTCGGCAAGAAGGTCCCGCAGCCGGATGGTTCGGTGAAACCGACGCCGCATTATGTGTACACGATGCGTCAGGCGATCGAAGAAGGCTTCATACTCGATGTACTACGCTACTACACGCCGATTCAAAGCTATTATAAACTGGCAAAGACGGTGGAAGACGACCCGCGCTTCGATAAAAAGAAGGCACAACGCCTGCTACGGTATTATGTGGAATCGAACCAGTATGCGTTGCAGCAGAAGGCGAATATCATTGTGGAGCATTTTCATTCAGAGGTTATCGCAAAAGGAAAGGTCGGTGGCAAGGCTCGTGCGATGGTAGTTGCAAGCAGCATCAAACGCGCCGTATCGTATTATGATGCGATCTGCGCCGCGCTGAAGGAGCGTCGTAGCCCCTTCAAGGCGATAGTTGCATTCTCCGGCACGGCACAGCACGGCGGAAAGGAATGTACCGAAGCCGATATCAACGGATTTCCGAGCGCTAAGATCGAAAAAACTTTCAAACACGATCCGTACCGCATCCTGATTGTTGCAAACAAGTTCCAGACCGGGTTTGACGAGCCGCTGTTGCATACCATGTATGTGGACAAGGGACTTTCGGATATTAAAGCAGTACAGACGTTATCGCGACTGAACCGTTGCCATCCAGACAAAAAGGATACGTTCATCCTGGATTTCGTGAATGATCCTGGCATCATCAAGGAAGCGTTCGATCGGTATTATAAGACCACGATCCTTTCCGGAGAAACGGACGTGAACAAACTGAACGATCTACTTGACATTCTGGAGTCCATTCAGGTCTTCACGACAGAGGAAGTTGATCGGTTCGTTGAACTGTATCTTGGCAACGCCCCGCGTGAATTGCTGGATCCCATTCTCGATCACTGCGCAGATATCTATAAAGGCCTGCCGATCGAAGAGCAGATCGAATTCAAGAGTTCCGCGAAGAATTTTGTCAGGACGTACAATTTCCTTGCAGCGATTCTGCCGTACGGCAGCGTCCAGTGGGAAAAGCATTCGATCTTCCTTAATCTTTTGATACCGAAACTTCCGTCGCCGGAAGGAGAGGATTTCACTGAAGGCTTGCTGGAAGATGTGGATCTGGAAAGCTATCGTGCCGAAGCCCAGCAGACTATGCGAATTCAACTGGAGAACGAAAACGGCGAGATCGATCCCGTTCCAGTCGGCAGTAATACCGGCATAGACGTGCCGGAGCTTGACACGCTCTCCAACATACTGAAAGAATTCCACGATATTTTCGGTAATATCGAATGGACGGACGAGGATAAGATCAGAAAGCAGGTTGCAGAGCTGCCTGAAATCGTACGAAAGGATGAACGTTATCAGAATGCCATGAAGCATTCCGATCGGCAGAACGCGCGTGATGAAAGCGATCGTGCAACTACAGAGGCGATCCTCGCCACAATGAGCAGCGGAATCGAGCTGTATAAGGCTGTACAATCGAACGAATCCTTGCGAAAATGGATCCTTGATATGGTATTCAACGCGACCTACAATCCGCCTGAATCGCATGCAAGCTGAGAACGGAGATAGACATGTCACTTAACGAAACAAGCAAATTCATAGCGTTGATCCTGCGGCACAAACCGGAGGCAATCGGCATTTCACTGGATGAGCACGGTTGGGCAAGCGTTCCGGAGTTAATTGCAGGCATCAGCAGAACCCAGCCGTTTGATATGACGATGCTGGAGCAAATCGTACGCGAGGATAATAAACAACGGTATTCTTTCAATGAGGATAAGACGTTGATCCGAGCAAATCAAGGTCATTCCATTCCAGTCGACGTAGAATTGCCAGAAATACAGCCACCGGAAGAATTGTATCATGGCACAGGCATAAAATATGTTGCTTCGATCGATGCGCAGGGCCTGATTCCAAAATCTCGATTGTATGTGCATCTATCTGCTGATATGGAAACGGCTATAAAGGTTGGACAACGGCACGGGAAACCGGTTATCTATATCGTACACAGTGGTAAAATGTATCGTGATGGCTACCGCTTCTATCGTTCTGTCAACGGTGTTTGGTTGACAAAACAAGTCCTAACTCAGTATTTGACAAAGGCAGAATAACTACACTTCTTAGGGAATAATATGGTACGAATGGGCTAATAGGTAATAAACTGACAAATCGGAGGTATGAGGTGCACATATGCCATATGAAGAGGAATCCGTTGTGGCCGAATGGATGGATCGTCTAAAAGATCTGAACGTCAGAGCGAAAAAGATGTTTGGCTGTTATTGCCTGTATTGTGACGGGCAGGCTGTCGGCTGGATACATGACAGTGTTCTTTCCCTGCGAGAGGTTGGACTTACGTTCCTCCCCGCAGATATCAAAAGGCCGCGCCCTGAAGACAAAGTACAGGAGTTGGTGATTCCCTTCGACTATATCAACGCCGAATGGCTGCCAAAAGCGGTTCAGGACACCGCCGATATCCGGAAAGAACAGACAAACTGGAATTTAGTATGCTATTGCGCAGAGGGTGTAGATCGCCGAGTAAGTATTGGAGGATAAGAAAAATGCTAACACATGAT
>JAEEGF011679405.1_pt1 | contig 12760 bp, 6 predicted proteins | sample 9134171 | NCBI WGS metagenome assembly JAEEGF01 (sample SAMN16246542, study PRJNA631951) | gut metagenome | biome: gut microbiome; feature: rumen; material: AP-attached | host: Bos | place: Iran: Karaj | collected 2018-10 | reverse complement strand
TTCAAGCTGGCATTGGGCGGTTATATCCCCGTCTATGAGTATCGCCTTGACGGAACAGAGGTGCTTGATGCTTCTGCCAAGATTGACATGAAGACCGTGCTCGACAACTACCATATCTTCTATGAAGAGAAGGACGGTAAGTTGAAGGTTGACAACAGTGACATACCTTCATCGGAGGTGAAAATGTACTATCTGAAAGAGAGTGCCTACTATAATCAGGCCAATTCATCGTTTCATATCAAGGTGCTTGCTTTCTGTCCGGTCATGTTGCGAGAGGATGACTTTGGTGGTGAGGCTGCCAAATATCCTCTGTTCTGGGTGAAGTATTCTGATGTAGAACCTTATCTGAGTCGGCAGAGCGTGATGACCAGTGATGTGAACAATGCAGCTACCATGAACCTTGATGACTATTTCACGCTGAACCGTTATAAGGGAAAGATTTACAAGACCAACAATATGTTGGGCAAGACACTCGCACAGGTCGTTGGCAATGACTCTACGAAGCTGTCGGTTGAACAGAAACGTATTGAGAAAGAATTGGAGACCTTCCGCAACAATATCTTCGGTGACAAAGCGAAGCGTGACTCGCTGGACAGTATTGCCAGCCTTGATCCGAAAGTGCTGAAGAAGATGAAGGTCAAGAGAGGCGATAACACAACAACAGTGAAGGCCACTAAGACGCGTCGTACAAAGAGTGCCAGCTCGGGCTCGTCGGGTGGAACAATCAGTGTGCGTCGTCAGCGTCACTAAGATGTAGCCCTTGTCAGTGCCTACTTCTCGCGCACTATGCAATGGAGTATTATTGGCGATTGTATCATCATTAATTTATAAGCTTATGAAAAAATTTTTTACGTTAATGGTTGTAGCCGTGATGATGTCGGCTCTTCCAGCAAAGGCTCAATTTGGTTGGGGTCTTCGTGGCGGTGTGAACTTGACGAGCTTGTCGTTCAGCAGCGCAGTCTTTGACAAGTCAAACCGTGCAGGTTTCTTCGTTGGACCGACTGTGAAGTTTACTGTTCCCATTGTGGGTGTCGGTGTTGATGTCTCAGCTCTTTATGACCAGCGCAACTCAGGCATTGAGGGTCAGACAGTGGTTGAGAAGAATGTGTTTGTGCCTATCAACGTTCGTTATCAGTATGGTCTGGGCAGCTCTGCCAGCGTATTTTTGAAGGTTGGTCCTCAGTTTGGTTGGAATGTAGGCGATAAGACTTTTCAGTTGAATTCAGAGACCATAACCAATGTGAAGAATCAGTTCACACTGAAGAATTCAAACATAAGCTTGAATGTGGGCTTAGGTGCTACTGTGTTTAAGCATCTGGAATTAGGCATCACCTATAATATCGCCTTGGGTAAGACTGGTGAGGTGAGCTATTGGGATGCAGCAAAGTCAACATTTGAACAAGTCACTAAGACCCGTACCAATTGCTGGCAGCTGAATCTGGCTTACTATTTCTAATCGTCTGAGATGAAGAAAAACATCACTTTTACAATATTGATGCTGTTGCTGGCGGTAGTTTCCGTTCAGGCAAGTCCTCGTGATGAATGGCCCTATAATCAGCATCAGAAAAAGACGACTGAACTTAAGCTGGGTGTTACAGCCGGTCTGAATATTACTCAGATGCACTATTCTGGAGTGCCTGAAGGAATCAAGAGCCAAGCCAGTAACAAGGCTGGCTTCCTTGTGGGACCTACGCTTCTGTTCACATTGCCTAAGATTGGATTAGGTGCCGATGTGTCGGCACATTTCGACTATCGGTATGCCAAGATTAGTGATGTGGGCATCAAGACCATGTCTGTTCAGATTCCTCTTAACCTGCGCTACGGCATCGATATCGACGACCTGAACATCTTTGTCTTCGCCGGACCTCAGTTGAATGTTCCAGTCGGCAACAAGACAACGAATGTGTTAGGAGCCGAGTGGAGAACAACGAATAGCGGACTTAGTCTGAATTTTGGATTGGGTGTCTTGGCCATGGATATTATACAGGCTCGTATCTGCTATAACCTTTCCATGAAGAACACGGGTTCGTTCTTCTACGAAGGCGAATGGCGTGGTAATGGCAAGGCCAATGCCCTCCAGGTGTTAGTGTCATATTTCTTCTGATTGAACTGTTTTAATGTCCTACGCCGACATTATCCTTCCTTTGCCGCTCAGCGGCTATTTCACCTACGCAGTGCCCGCTGCCATGCAGAATAGCATGGTCAGCGGCATGCGTGTTTTAGTACCCTTCGGTCGCAATAAGTTCTATGTGGGTATAGTGGCGCGGCTTCATGAACAGAAGCCTGAAGGTTATGCAGTGAAGGACATTGCACAGGTCATAGATCAGACTCCCGTCTTGTTGGAGAGCCAGTTCCGTCTGTGGAAGTGGATTGCCGATTACTACATGTCGCCCATTGGTGAGGTCTATAAAGCAGCCCTCCCTGCCGGTCTCAAGGCTGAGGATGGTTACAAGCCGCGCACTGAAACCTTCATCAGGCTGACACCAGCCTATCGTTGCGAAGCCTCCCTTCACATTGCCCTCAACGTTCTTAGCCGTTCCTCCAAGCAGCAGGAAGCTTTTTTGTCCTATCTCCAATTGTCAGGATGGGACGTTTTCGATTTTGAGCGATCTCAAGCAGCCGGGACGGTCGAGGTACAAGTTCAGGGGGAACAGCCATCTGCTATTGCCGAGGTTACTCGTGAGGAGCTCATGAATAGCTCTGGAGCCACGCTGCCCGTACTCAATCAGCTCACGAAACGTGGTATTCTTGAGACTTACGAGGTAGAGGTGGGAAGATTGAACTATGGAGGTGAACCTCATCCCGAACTCGTCAAGAAACTGAATGCAGCACAGCAAGAAGCTTACAATCAGATTCTGTTTTCCTTTATGAAGAAAAACGTGACGCTGTTGCATGGTGTCACGTCGAGTGGAAAGACTGAGATCTATATTCACCTTATCCAGCGCGAACTTGAGCAGCATCGGCAGGTGCTCTATCTCTTGCCCGAGATAGCCCTTACGGTGCAAATGATGGATCGCTTGCGCAGAGTGTTCGGCAATCGTCTAGGCATCTATCACTCTAAATATAGTGATGCCGAGCGAGTCGAGATATGGCAGAAACAGCTCTCTGCCTGTCCCTATGATGTGATTTTAGGCGCTCGCTCAGCCGTTTTTCTGCCATTCCATCGACTTGGACTCGTCATCGTTGACGAAGAACACGAGAGTAGCTATAAGCAGCAAGACCCAGCTCCACGCTATCATGCCCGCAGTGCAGCCGTCATGTTGGCCCGCGACTTTGGGAGCAAGGTGCTTCTGGGTACTGCCACTCCATGTATGGAGACCTACCACAATGCCCGGACGGGCAAATACGGGTTAGTAGAACTGAAAGAACGCTATCAGGGCATTGAACTGCCCGAGATACAGGTTGTCGATACCAAAGATCTTCAGCGGCGCAAGATGATGCACGGACCATTCTCTCCCTTATTGTTGGCCCGAGTACGTGAGGCGCTCGAACGGGGCGAACAGGCCATCATCTTCCAGAATCGTCGGGGCTACGTGCCCATGATTGAGTGTCGGCAGTGTGGCTGGGTGCCGCGCTGCGAGCATTGTGACGTGTCGCTCACCCTTCACAAGAGCATGAACCAGCTGTCTTGTCACTATTGTGGCTACACCTATCAGATTCCCACTGAATGTCCGGCCTGTGGCAGCAAAGAACTCAAGGGGCGAGGCTATGGAACGGAGAAGATAGAAGACCAGCTGCGCGATGTGTTTCCCGAGGCGCGTATTGCCCGTATGGACCTCGACACCACACGCACAAGGAATGCCTATGAGCGCATCATCAGCGATTTCTCTGCCGGACGCACCAATCTGCTCATCGGCACACAGATGATTTCAAAGGGACTTGACTTTGATAATGTATCGGTGGTTGGCATTATCGATGCCGATGGCATGCTCAACCAGCCCGATTTCCGAGCTCATGAACATGCATTCATGATGATGTCGCAGGTCAGTGGACGAGCAGGAAGAAAAGGAAAGCGCGGACTCGTCATCCTTCAGACCAAGAGCTCCGATTTGCCCATCATACATCAGGTGGTACGCAATGATTATCAGGCGCTCTATTCCGACATGTGCGCAGAACGGCAGACCTTTCATTATCCACCCTATTATAGGCTTGTCTATGCCTATTTGAAGCATAAGCACGATGCCGTGGTCCAGACGGCCAGCATCGAACTGGGTTCTCGTCTGCGCCAGTGGTTCGGCGGTCGTGTGCTGGGGCCCGACAAGCCCTCGGTTGCCCGTGTCAAGACACTCAGCATCCGTAAAATAGTGCTCAAGCTCGAAGTGGGCATCGACATGGCCCGGGTGCGCCAATACCTCATGATGGCGCAACAGCAAATGTTGCAGGACAAGCGCTATGCTTCGCTGCAAATCTACTTTGATGTCGATCCTCTTTTTTAGCAATAAGCTCTTCTGCTTTTTTTTTGACCACGTGGTGATTTAATATTGGTCATGTGATGACCAAGTATCGGTCATGCTGAGACCAAGCATCGGTCGGGTGATGACCATCAATTGGTCGGACGAAGACCTAACATCGGTCTCGTGGTGACCGAGTATCCGTAAAAAAAAAGTCTTTTTGTTTGGCTCTTTCTTCTATTTAAATTATCTTTGTAGGCAGAAAACTAAAAACGAAAAAGCTAAATGAAGAACTTATTCCTTATTCTTACGTGTCTGTTGGGCATGGCCTCGCCATGTCTGGCCGATGAGAAGACCGACGTGACCGCACAGTATGTGGCCAATGCCTCGTTTGAGAACGACAATCTTTCCGGGTTGCAGACTAAGACAGAACAGGCCGACGGCTTGCGTGGCTATGTGGTCAGCAGTCCGCAGGGCTGGACGGTGACCAACAGTGCCAATGCCGTGAGCTTGCTGGTCACTGCCGAGTGTTTCACCGACAACAACTTCGGCAAGGTCACCACACTGGCCGATGGCACCAAGGCATACTACCTGCGACAGGGATGGAGTGGGGGAGCCACTTCGGTGCGCCAGACCCTGAGCGCCCTTCCCAAAGGCAAGTATCAACTGGCAGTCAACGCGCGCTCTGCCTATGCCAATGCGGCCACTTCCTCCTTCGACCTCGTGGCAGGTTCGCAGAAGAGCACCGTGGCCTTCGCGCAGGGCGCAACCGGCTGTTTCACCTCGATGGCATGGGGTGAGCAGACACTCAACTTCGAACTCGCAGCCGACGGTAGCGTTCAGGTGGGCTTCGATGTGGCATGGGTGTCGGGTGGCTCCTGCGTCATGTTCGACAATGTGCGCCTCTACCGTCTGAGCGATGACTGGGTGGAGCCCGAAGGTCCCACCGAGCAGGATGTAGAAAGCCCCACAGAAGGCGTAGTGAAAGGCGCATTCGTAGCTGAGCCTCAGATGAAGAACGACCTGCTGCAGATGCTGGCCGACTTCGCCACCTATCTGAAGAACGACTATCAGGAATGTACCTCCCCCAATTCCGTCAACGAGGCCTGTGGCTGCTTCCGTGGCGAGAATACCATGGGCAACAACGAGCAGGGTGTGCGCCCCAATGCTGACCTCAGCATGATCTGTGCCTTCCTCGTGAAATACGGTAAGGATAAGGTGACGCTACCCAGCGGCGTGACGTGGGCTGATTTGGAATCGATTGCGATGAAATCGCTTGTCTTTGCATATTCCACTCATAAAGCCAATAAGCTGAAGACGTGCTCCGGCAACAATTATTGGGGCTCCGTTTCAAACAGCGACCATGCGTGGGAGTCGTCGCTCTGGGCCATGTCGGTGGCCTATAGCGCCTTCTTCCAGTGGGACAAGCTCTCCGATAATCAGAAGAATTACATCTACAAACTGCTGAAGGCAGAGTGCAACTACGAGCTGCAACGCTCCATTCCCACCGGCTATGCTGGCGACACCAAGGCCGAGGAGAACGGTTGGGAGGCTGACATCCTGGCTGCCACGCTGGGCCTTTTCCCCAACGACGAACTGGCTCCGCAGTGGTTCGCCCGCTTGCGTGAGTTCGCCATCAACAGCTATTCGCAGAAGGACGATGCCACCAATCATACCGTTATCGATCCCGACTACGACCAGACCACCGTGGCTCAACTTTACAAGGGGCAGAATCTCTACGATGACTATACGCTCCAGAACCATAACTATTTCCACACCTCCTATCAGAACGTAGTGATTCAGGAACTGGGTGAGGCGGCTCTAGCACTGAAGCTGTTCCAGCAGGGACTCTATGGCACGGAGAAGTGGAAGACCAATGCCCTCATGCACAACAACGACCGTGTTATGCAGGATGTGCTTTACTGGCTGGCACTGGCCGACGGCGAGCTCGCCATGCCCAATGGCAACGACTGGAGTCTGTTCCTCTACGATCAGATCACCTCTTACTCCACCAACGCCTGTTTCCTGCGCGACCCGCACGCTCTGATGCTGGAGAACCTGGCTTACAAGATGATCAAGGCCCGCCAGACAACCACTACCGACGGCTCTTGGTTGCTGCGTGCCGATGTGGGAGCCCGTCGCATGGGTGTTGAGGCTCATCGTGTGATGATGACCTGGCTCATGCACGAAGTGCTTTCTACTGCCAATCTCGAAGCCACTTCCTGGGACGCTTTCAATCGTGAATACGGTGCTGCCAAGGTGTTCTCTTCGCAGAACATCGTTCGTGCTGCCACCGACTCACGTTTCACCTGTTTCTCCTGGAGTTCGGGACTCAGCAGCTATACTGGCTATATCGCCGCCAACTCCGTTGACAAGAACAAGATCATTGTCCCCTTCCGCGCCAATAACACAGGTAACTTCCTCGGTTGGTATGAGGTTCAGGGCAAGGGAACCAATGCTACTCCTGTCGTTTCGGGCGTTTACGACTTGCGTGGCAACAGCTACGTCATGAATGGTGAGCTGAACACCAACGACGCTACGCTCAACAACCGCTTCGCCATCTACTCTACGCCTGGCAATGCCGTTGTATATATAGATTATGTACGCGCGAACGAAGCCGCTACCATTACTGCCGAGAAGGGCGGACTGATGGCTATCAGCGTGGACGAGCTGACGAAGACAAAACGCACATTCTACACTGCCGATGGACATAAACAGCTCGATGGCACTGCCTTCACCCGCATGGAGGGTCAGTGGATCAATATCGACAATGCGCTCGGCATCGTCTGTCCTGGAACGAAGGCGTTTGCCTTCGGTGAAAAAGCCAACAACAACTCTGTGATGACGGCACGGCTCTATTCATCCTACTCCAACCAGAGCCGCTCTGTGAAAGCCGATGAGTTGGTAGATCGTCGTGCGCTCGTTTACTATTCGAACATCGATGCACAGGCTACGGAAGGGTTGTCCAACGCCATCAGCCCGCTCGCTACGCTCGATGGATGGAACGGTGTCATCGTTGCCGATCCTGACAGCGTGCGCTATCTGTTGCTCAGCAACTTTGCCAGCGACCAGAAGTGTCAGCTTGACAATGTGAATATGCTCTGCGGAAAGCCCGTGTTTACCACAGAAACAACCATCACTTCCACTGGCTCTTCAGCTACCTTCGTTGCAGAGGAGAACCATTCGGTCGTGAACACGCTGAAATTCTTCATTGTCGGTACGGGTGTTACTGCAATCCAGGCAGAGGGCGATTCCACCGCTATCTTTATACGCAATGATGTGAAGGGAACAAATAGTGTGACAGTCAATGCCTTTGATGCAGGTGCGTGCATTTCGAAGAAGGTGGAACTGGCAACCAAAGTCATGAAAATCTATATCAGCGGAGGCGAGCTTCAAGTCGAGGAAGCTAAAGGGTTTCCTGAAAACACGGAAGAAGACCTCACGCAAGGCTACATCGACATCACGACGCAGAAGCTCGTGAATGCCTCGTTTGAGGACGACCAGACCTACGGCAATGCCAATGGCAACGTGACTCTGGGCTCTACCACCTATAATCCCTGCTACACCAACAGCGTTGCAGCGGTCAACTCCAAGTGGCCCAACATCCTGCCTGTTCAGGGATGGACGGCTGGCAATCAGCTCAGCGGCGGCTCCAACTTTTGCCGCATGTACTCCATGCCCTACAGCGCTACCATGTATTGCGTCAGCCCCAGCAACGTAGGCAACTATGCTGCCCGCTGCTCGCGTCCCATCTTCGACGAGACATGTGGCGACCGTGTGCTCACCGTGCTCAACTCGTGGGACTCGGGAGCCAATGCCATCACGCAGAGCGTCACCCTGCCTGCAGGCACCTATCGCCTGCTGATGGACGCCCGCTACGAGTGTCCCAACCAGACATCCAACGATGGTGCTGTCATCACCACCAGTGGCAACAACACCAACACCTCGCTCACGGGCGTGAAGATGGGCTCCACCACCGACTATCGCTATCCTTCGCAGAGCAACACGTGGCAGCAACTCTGCTACGACTTCACACTCACTGAGGAGCAGACGGTCACCCTCTCGCTGGGCTTCCGCACCTCGGCCAGCGTGGGCGCAGCCAACAATACCCTCCTCTATGTTGACAACCTTCGCCTGCTGGTCAAGGAAAACACCGTTCCCACTCAGGTTCGTGAACTACGCGACACATCGGTTTCTGCCGACGAGCTCTACGACCTTCAAGGCCGTAGGGTCTCTTCCCAGACCAGGAAAGGCATCTATATCCGCAATCATCAGAAGGTGGTCCTGAAGTAGTAGGACCGCCACCTCTTTCTATATAACATTAAAATAGCAAATGGCATTAATCAAATCATACAAAGGTCTTTCACCCAAGTGGGGCAAGGACTGCTACTTTAGTGAGAACGCCACGATTGTGGGCGATGTGACGATGGGCGACGAGTGCTCCATCTGGTTCAATGCCGTGGTGCGCGGCGACGTGGCTCCCATCACCATCGGCAACTGCTCGAATGTGCAGGACGGTTCCTGCGTGCATGTAACCCATGAGACCGGCCCCACACATATAGGCAACTACGTCACCATCGGCCATAACGTCACGGTGCATGCCTGCACCATTCACGATCATGCCCTTATCGGCATGGGAGCCACGCTCCTCGACGGTTGTGAGATAGGCGAGGGCGCCATCGTGGCCGCCGGAGCCCTGGTGCTGCAGAACACGAAGGTGGGACCTCACGAGATATGGGGCGGTGTGCCAGCCAAGTACATCAAGCCCACACGACCCGGCCAGACCGACAATGCCGAGCACTATGTGGCCTACTCAAAAGAATACCTGAAAGAAGAGTAACGGGGCGAGGATTCATTGCGTTTGTTGAGAGCGAGAACGATACTAACTCTCAAATTCTCTCGAGAATTTAATCGCTAAACTTATTTACCGTTCTCGAGAATGGGTTAGCTAAGCTTATACTCTTCTGACAACCTTCTGACAACCTGACAACCTGCTAAAAGGTTGTCTGATCCTTTGTATATCGGCATTCTGACAACCTGACAACCTTGTTTTGAAAATCCAAGTATATTTACTTGAAAAACAATCAAAAAAAAATGCCCGAGGTTTCTTAAGAAACACTTCGGGCGTTTGTGTGCTTGTATGGAGGGGCTTCAGCGTTGCGAAAGCAGACTCAGTATGTCATTGTAATCCACGATGACTGTTCCGTTGAAGCCAAGAATGACGTTATGCGATTGGTTGTAGCGCTGGCTGTCCGTGATCTGCTGCAACAGGTTCCAGGCTGCTCTGATTTTGCTCTCTTTTCTTATTTTAAAGTTGAATAACCTGATGGTGGGGTTTAAGATTCATTGCTCTATGAACCATAAATAATCTCCGAATCGCTTGGCGGTTCGGAGAATTTGTTCTATCTTTGCTGCCGCGATGTCAGGCATCACCTCAAGCATAAGAACAAGATTGACATAATAATATTATTGAAAGTATGCCAGACTTTATTAGTGAGCACGATATCATCTCTAATACAGATTTTGGCTTCAAGAAACTGTTTGACCAGGCTGAGATAGCCAAGTATGACGAGACTGAGCGCCGTAGGTACTACGAAAGCCAGAAAGAATACTGGGACTATTACAGCACAATGACTACGGCCATGAATAAGGGAATAGCGAAAGGCAGGGAAGAAGGCCGTGCAGACGTTGCCCGGAATCTGAAGAAGAAAGGGATGTCTATCAGTGACATAGCTGATGTAACTGGACTAACCGAAGAAGAAATCAAAGCTTTGTAAACGGGACAAACAAGCCTTTTTTATTGCTTTACGGTTAAATTAGTCTTAAATTACACATCAATTACATCTTAGTAAGAATTTATTTTCGTACCTTTGCACTTGTTTCCACGCAGATGCTTTGCCTTAGGGCGGAGAGGATGGGATGGGGACAAACATTTTGGACATAGGCGTTTTCTGACGCCTTGGTTTTGACGGCTTGAGAATCTCGCAAATTCAAAAACTGTTCGTTAAAAACAAGGCAACGGGGACGCCCCTTAGGGTGTTTATAGACTGCCCGTAGTGCATCCGTATGACAGCATGTCTGTCAGCATGGATGGCATGAGGGTTACCACTATATTCATTCTGCGTGGGGCTTTCGTCGTTGCTCGTTTCTACGAACAGGGCAATGCGAGAGCCTTCAGGCCGTGGAACGGGCAAAAGGACTTGGCTCCACGTTTTTTTATGTCCATCTGTTTTGACCTAAAGCAAGGTAACATCAGCAGCCTTTAGGGAGCCTGGCCGCGCAAAAATGACATACGGTGGCATCAGGCATCACTCGATTTCACGCACGCTACTATGCGGCTCTGCTCACACAGCAGCAAGCCAATGGCGATCTTGGCTCCTTGTCACAGTCGCTGTTAAGTTCTACGGTCGATATCAATCCACATCAGATTGATGCGGCGCTGTTTGCCTTTGGCAGTCCGCTGTCGAAGGGTGTCGTGCTGGCCGATGAGGTGGGACTTGGAAAGACTATCGAGGCAGGCTTGGTGGTATGTCAATATTGGGCCACAGGCAAACGAAAGATCATCATCGTTTGCCCAGCCTCCTTGCGCAAACAATGGGAAGCCGAATTGCTCGACAAGTTTGGAATCCCCAGTGAGATCCTTGACACCAAAAACTTCAATGCTTATCGTCGCGAAGGAAAGAATCCGCTAAGTCCTAAGCGTGCCATTATATGCAGCTATAATTTTGCGGCTAAACATAAAGAAGACGTCCTGCTTCATGGCTTCGACTTGGCAGTAATAGACGAAGCCCATAAGCTGCGCAACGTCTATCGTTCTTCTGCGCGAACATCTGCTGAAGTTCGCGATGCTTTGACGGGTGTAAAGAAACTGTTGCTTACAGCCACACCATTCCAAAACTCTCTCATGGAGCTATATGGTCTTACAAGTATCATTGACGACCGTCTGTTTGGCAGTGAGAAGAGTTTCCGAAAGCAATATGGCAAAGGAGAGAACCTGAAGGAGTTGCGGCAGCGCATTGAGAAGTTATATACTCGTACATTGCGACGCGACGTAAAGGAATATATCAATTACACCCGTCGTCTTCCACTTACGCAAAAGTTTAATGCTACTGATGAAGAGCAACAGCTGTATCAGGCTGTAAGCGATTTCCTGCGTAGAAACGACATCTACAGTGTTCCTACTGCACAGAAGAAGCTAACGACTATGATTGTGCGTAAGATTCTGGCTTCTTCCACCTACGCACTCATCTACACCCTTACTCATATCAAAGAACGTCTCCAACGGATGCTCGAAAGCCAAAAGCAGGAGCGTCTTGACATAGAAGATCTTGTGGATGAAGACGACTGGGAATCTTACGAAGATGAGGCTGCTGAAGGGGGAAATGAAGAAGACGAGCTGTTTGATAGTGACGAGATAGATATTCCTCGTTTGAAAAAGGAAATCAAAACCATAGACGGCTTTATTGAAAAAGCAAAATCGATTAAGTCTGAATCAAAATCAAAGGCATTGCTCGTTGCTCTGGAAGAATCGTTTACCAAACTCCAGGAACAAGGTGCAGAGAGAAAAGCCCTTATCTTCACAGAATCTACAAAGACTCAGGCTTTTCTGCGCGAGTTTCTTGAAGCCAACGGTTATGCTGACCGTGTCGTGTTATTCAACGGCAAGGCAAGCGAACCGCAGACCAACGAGATATACAAAAGTTGGTGCCAGGAGCATCCAGACAAAGTAAGCGGCATCAAGGCTGCTGACCGAAGAGCTGCTGCTGTGGATTATTTCCAACACAGGGCTGACATCATGATTGCTACGGAAGCTGCTGCTGAAGGTCTGAACCTGCAATTCTGCTCGTTGGTGATCAATTATGACCTCCCGTGGAATCCGCAACGTATAGAGCAAAGAATAGGAAGATGCCATAGATATGGTCAAAAATATGATGTCGTGGTGGTCAATTTCCTCAATATGCGCAACTATGCTGATGTGCGTGTATTCCAATTGCTCTCTACCAAGTTTAAGCTCTTCGATGATGTGTTTGGAGCCAGTGATGAAGTATTAGGACAGGCTGACACCATCGACATTGAATCACGTATCTGGGAGATTTACCAACAGTGTCGTAGTGAAGAGGAGATTAACCAGGCTTTCGAACAACTGCAAAACGAGATGCAGGAACAGATAGATGAACGTATGACGGAAGTACGTTCACAGGTGCTGGAGAACTTCGACATCAATGTGCAGGAGCATCTTCGCATGACACGCGACAACACCACAGGATTTCTCAATCGCTACGAGCATATTTTCTGGGAACTGACGAAATACATTCTCAGCAAGGAGGCAGTTTTCAATGACAAAACCCACAGCTTTGTCCTCCGTGTTC
>JAEEGF011008766.1_pt1 | contig 12760 bp, 10 predicted proteins | sample 9134171 | NCBI WGS metagenome assembly JAEEGF01 (sample SAMN16246542, study PRJNA631951) | gut metagenome | biome: gut microbiome; feature: rumen; material: AP-attached | host: Bos | place: Iran: Karaj | collected 2018-10 | reverse complement strand
CGTGGAACCCGATACGAGCGTGAACGACACCAGCGTTACGGACACGTCGTCGCACGATTCCACGACTGCAATCGGATTGCGCGGCCTTGTGGGCGGGGCGCCTGCATGCCCGTTGCTCGGTGCCGGCGCTACGGTGCAGGTCTTTGACGTGCAGGGGCATTTCATTGGCAATATGCGCGAGGAAAGGGTACGCGCGCTGAATGCGGGCGTGTACCTGCTCCGTGCCGGCAAGTCCGTGCGCAAAGTCCGCGTGGAATAAACTAATTACTATACTTTAGCGCATGTTTTTGGAGAACACTGCGCAAAGGGTTGTATTCGGGCTGATTGTAATTCTACTTGCCGTCACTACGGGCAAGGACTGGCTCGATTTCTACAGCTGTGGCGCAGTGAACCGGTGCCTTGTCGATGCGGGCACGCTCCAGCTGCTTACCAAGTTCTCGATGTCGTTCCTCCTTACGGTGATGGCGTTCCTCGTTTCGCGCGACTCGTTTTCCAAGCTCGATGCAAAGACGCTCCGCATAGCCTTCATCTTCTCGCTCCTCGCCGATTTCAGTTTCAGCATGGTCAAGTTCTTTGCACCGGACGAGCGCGCTCTCAGCAACATCCTCGGGATTGCGTTCTTCATCATGTTCCAGGTGGTACTCATCCACAGGCATACGCGCAAGTCGGAAACTGACGACAAGCCCGGGAAGGTGCACAAGTTCCTGCTGATACCGGTGGCGGCCTTTACGGGAGCGCTTTTTGGCGGCAAAATCGTTGAGCCTACGCTCGACAACATTACGCTCGTGATTGTCGTCGTGTACGGCATCTTTGTCATCGCGTCGATGGTGGTGGGTATCCTTGCCCCGCGCAACGGTTACTTCCCGGCGGCAAACGCGCAGCTCATCCGCTGGGGCATGGTCACGTTCTTCTTCGGGGATGTCCTCGTGGGCCTCGCGCTGATTACGGGCGAAGACCACAGCGCCCTGCAGGCGGTTGCGGAAATTGCGAACAACTTTGTATGGTGGGTGTACGTTCCGGCCCAGTTCATGCTGATTCTGGGTACAAAAAAAGGCATCCGCCACGGTGGAACACTCGAAACTACTATTTCTGAAAGATAGCAGTGCCTTGGTGCTTCGTTTTTCACGTCGATGCGCGCCTAAACTAGACCACAAGAGCCACGAGCTGTTTATATCTTGTTAGATCGGGCGTTAATCCGTGCGATGCCTATGTTTTTAATATACCTTAATTTAGGGGCAGATGCAATAGGCTAATAGCCATATTTTGCACATTGTTTGTCATGAAATTGTAAAAAGACTAATAACTGCTGACTTCCTGCCCTTCTTCGAGGAGTGCGGACATTTCCTTCATGGCGTTGTTCAGTTCGTCGCGTTCGACCTTTATCTCGTGGAGCATCTTGCGGTGCGCGAACAGCTGCTCGCACATTTCGAGAGCGAGCAGTGCCATGCGCTTGCCGGTTTCGAGGTTGTAACGCTCGTAACTGCTATACCGTTCGTCGATATAGTCAACGATTTCCTTGATATCCCCGTCGGGAAGGTCGGTCTTTATCGTCAGCCGTTCGCTTCCGACGTTTACGGTTACGGACCTGTGTGTATTGACTTCTACCATTATTTCATTCCTACGCCGAATGGATCGTCATCCATCAGCCATTTTAGCCGAAAAAACCGGGTTGCGAGCCTCCTGCGCTCGCGAAAAGGTCCGGTTCCTTCTCATTTGCGGGGTGTACTTCTATAACATCTTCTTCATCTTCTGCGGGAACGATATGCGATTCGGGCTCCGCAACCTGTTCGGGTTCTGCGACCGGTTCAGGTTCGGGCTGAGCAACTTCTTCTGCCGCGGGTTCCGCGACCTGCTCGGGGGCGGCCGGTTCGGGCTGTGCTGCCTCTTCCGGTTCGGGCTGTGCCGCGGGCTGCTCGTTGAATGCCACGTCCACGGGAATCTCGGTGCCGAGTTCGTTCTCGATGGTCGATACCATCTGCTTGAAGCGTTCCTGCGCCTCGCGGATTTCTTCGCCCTGCGCCTGGATGGTCTCGTTCAGGCTCGCCTTCTCGGTGTTGAGCACGTCAATCGCGTTGTCCTTCTCGGCGATGGTGTTGTCCCGTTCGGCAATCAGGTTGTCCTTCTCCGCGATGATGCGGTTCAGTTCCTCGATTTTCTGGTTCAGGATGCTCTCGTTCGCCTTGGATGCCATGCAGTCGTTCTGGAGGGCGTTCAGCTTCTCGTCCCTCTCGTTGATGCCGGCGTCGAGCCATGAAATCTTCTCGTTCGCGTTCTGCAGGTTGCCGTTCGTCTGGTCGAGCATGTTCTGCAGGTCGGTAATCTTGGCGTTCGCGCTGTCGAGTTCGCCACGGAGCCCGTCAATCTCGCCCTGTTTCTGGTTTATCGCCTCGTCCTGGGCGGCGGCCTGGTTGGCGCGGGCCTGGAGTGCCGCCTTGCAGTCGTTTATTTCGTTGTTGAGGCTCTCGAGGACCAGGTTCCTGTCCTGCATTTCGGCCTCTTTGGTTGCCAGGGTCTGCTTCAGGGTGGCGTTTTCTTGCCGCAGGTTGCGTACGGTTGTGAGGACGCCATCGACCTTTTGCGAGAGGAGATTGATGTTCTCTAGGTTCATTTATTGCTCCGTGATCAGGGGGTGTGAATCACCTACAAAAAGATATATAAAAAAATAAGCGGTAAAGTACGAAAAAAATCATAAAAATTATGGTAATGCGAGAAATGTCGGGGTGGAATAAATTTTACCTTGTAGGTCAGTGATTCCCGTTAGCGAACATATCGAGCGCAGGCTTGCCGAACTCCCCGCGTTGCCGGGCGTCTACATCATGCGTAACGCCCAGGGGAAGATTATCTACATCGGCAAGGCGAAGGTGCTCAAGAACCGCGTGCGGAGCTACTTCGACGGGAGCGACCACGCAGGTCACCGCGCGGCGACGCTCATGCTGCCCTATATACGCGATATCGAGTGGATTATTACCGAGAGCGAGTCCGAGGCGCTAATCCTGGAGGCGAACCTCATCCGCAAGCACACGCCCAAGTACAACGTGCTGCTGAAGGACGACAAGCATTTCCCCTACCTCGCGTTCTCGGTGAACGAGCCGTTCCCGAGGCTGTTCCTCTCCCGCGCGGTGCGCAAGGACGGCTGCCAGTACTACGGGCCCTACATGAATTCCCGCATGATAGGCCAGCTGCAGGATATTGCCGCCCGCCTGTTCAAGATACGCGAGTGCAAGCTGAAGCTCCCGCTGGCAAAACCCGCGAGGCCCTGCCTGAACTACCACATAGGGCGGTGTGGCGCCCCGTGCGCGGGGCTCGTGACGCAGGAGGAATACCACCAGGCGGTTCTCCAGACGCAGATGCTGTTGAACGGGAAGCGCGACGACCTGATTGCCCAGTGGGAACGGGAAATGCAGGAGGCGAGCGACCGGCTGGATTTCGAGGCCGCGATGAAGAAGCGCGATGCCATCCAGGCCCTGAAGGCTACGGGCGTGCACCAGAAGACCGACGTGACGGATGCGCGCCTGTGCATGGACGTGCTGAGCCTGCGCCGGAACGGCACGATGGCGGCCGCGGTGATATTCGAGTACAGGAACGGCGTGCTCTGCGGGCGCCGCCACTACCGCCTGGAATGCAAGCTGGAAGAGGACGAGACCGAGATTTTCCGGCAGATGCTTTTGCAATGGTACATGGACGTGGAGTTTATCCCGGGCGAAATCGCGACCGACGTTCCCCTCGGGGTGGGCGACGAGGGCGGCATTGCCGGAGACTCGCCGGATACGGAACCGCTTGCGCAGGCCCTGACCGAGAAGGCGGGCCACAAGGTGGCAATCACGAACCCGCAACGTGGCGAGAAACTCGGGTTCTTGAAGCTTGCGGGCGCGAACGCCGACATGATTCTGGTGGAGATGCGCGCGGAGGTGCAGAAGTATAGCGAAATCGACCAGAGCGTCTTTGAACTGCAGAAGGTGCTGGGCCTCAAGAAGACCCCCTTCCGTATCGAGTGCGTGGACATTTCGCACCTCTCGGGCACGAACACGGTGGCAAGTCTCGTCGCCTTCAAGAACGGCAAGCCCGACAAGAGCAACTACCGCAAGTTTATCATCAAGACGGTAACGGGTGTGGACGACTTCGCGAGCATGCGCGAGGTGATGACGCGACGCATCCGCAGGCTCGAAGACGAAGGTACGCCCATGCCCGACCTGTGGGTATGCGACGGCGGTAAGGGCCAGGTGGATGCCACCATGCAGATTCTGAAGGAGCTCGGGCACGACAAGGATTTGCCGCTCATCGGGCTTGCGAAGCGTCTCGAAGAAATCGTGTTTCCCGACGACCGGAAGAGCATCGTGCTGCACCGCACGAGCCCCGCGTTGAAACTCCTGCAGAACGCCCGCGACGAGGCGCACCGCTTCGCCATCACGTACCAGCGGAGCAAGCGCAAGAAGGATTTGGAAGTGGAATGGCTCAAGATGCCCGGCGTGGGGCACGAGACCCGCGTGAAAATCCTTTCCCGCTACAAGAGTGCGGAGGCGTTCATGGCCGCGCCGCTCGAGGATATCGTGGACCTGCTGGGGAAGGTGCGCGGGAACAGCGTCCGCGAGCAGGTTGCAGAGTATTGTGCCAAGTTTATAGAACCGCCTTCTAGTTCAGGCGAATAACCGCCCGCAGGCAAAAAAATCCCGCGAGAGTCTCGCGGGACATTAAAAACAGGTCTGGATCCTTCGCGGACCCTTGCCCATTACAGGTTTAGTCCTGCACGCAGCGCACGTTGTAGGCGCGGTCGGTGCCGGAGCCGCCTTGCAGTGTATGCTCGTGGTCTCCATCGTAGTTCTTGACGCGGAAGGAGTTGTTCTCGCCTTCTGTCTGGAGCCAGATGTAGCCCTGTTCATCTTCCATGCCGAAATCGGTCGGAGTGCCGTCATTGACCTTGAAGCGACCGCCGATGCTCCACCATTCGTGTTCCACGGCTGCGTCGAGCGCTTCCACTTCGGCAGTGGTGGGCAGGCGCCAGCCATCGGGGCATGCGCGCATGGCGGCGGAGTAGATGTAGTAGCGACCGTACTTGGCGCAGTAGTCATCGCCACCCTCGAGGGAGCAGAAGCTACCGTTGGATGTCTCGTAGTTGAGGTTTTCCGCCATCCACAGCTTGCCGGCGACGTTCTGCAACTTGTAGGTCTTGTTGTTGCGGTTATCCACCATCTGCGTTTCGGTCACGGTCGGGGGGGGTGCCGCGGACGAGGAGGATTCGGTAATCACGATTTTGCCTTCGCTGGACTGGGGAGCAGCCGAGGAGGAGGACGCGTACTTGGCCTCGCAGCCTTCGGTCCAGCAGAACACTCCGCTACTGATGTAGGTGCTGCCCTCGACGGTGCTGGAATCGGTAATCACCACTTGCTGGTGGACTACGGACGTATCCTGGGAATCGCCTTCCTTGCTTGCGCTCGATTTAGTCGAGGAAGCGCTGCTCGGTGCAGTGCCGGAGGAACTGTTGTCGACTGCCTTGTCGGAGGAGGACTCCGTTTCGTTATCGGCGACTGGCTGTAACGGACTGGTGCTCCCGTCGTCGGAACAGCCAGCAATTAAACAAAACACACCCAAAACGCCCATTTTTAAAATGATTCGTTTCATGCTCCAAATATACTTTACAATTCGGGGAGTTAACAGAAAAAAGTTTTTTACTATATTTTCTATCACTATGAGCAATGTTGAAATTTTCGACACCACGTTCGCCATGACCATCCTGGTCATCATGGCGGTTTGCATCCCGTCCATACTGCTCCTTGCCAACTGGTTCCTGCACCCGGGCAAGGTGAAGAACGTCCTCATCAAGGGTTCCGCCTACGAGTGCGGCCTTGCCCACGTCTCGGGCACGGCGAACGAGCGCTACCCCGTCAAATACTACATGGTAGCCATGCTTTTCCTCGTTTTTGACCTGGAAGTGGCGTTCCTCTACCCGTGGACGGTGCAGTTCCTCGCGGGCGGCTGGGAACTCCTGTTCGTGCTCCTCGGGTTCCTGTTCATCCTCGAAGCGGGCTACATCTACCTGTACAAGAAGGGCGTGCTCGACTGGACGAGCATCAAGGACTAAGGCCTTTCAAGCTATTCTATCTCAAAATAAAAAGCGCGGATTCCACCGGGAGTCCGCGTTTTTCTGTATACAGATGTCTTCAAGTGGGCCTTTTGCCCCGTGATTTAAATCACCGGAAAGTGCCGCGAGTAGTTCTAGAAAGCCTCTCTAAAGTAGAACGTTATGCCGAGGCTTTAGTATGTGAAAAATTTACAATCTGTTTCTGCAAGCTTCCATTACTAAGAGTATATTTACTGATAGAAGAGAGTTTGTATAAAAAACAATTTATGGAAGATTTGTTGGAAATGGTATTTCTGTGCATCAATATGCAAAGTTGAATGCTGTTCGATGGATTCCAAAAAGAGGGTCAAATATTGTCTATTTGAATAAGGGGAATAATGAAGCTTTTTTTTCTTTTCATCCTTTTGTTTTTTTTATCCATCTGTTGTGCAGATCATGTAGTTGCACCCGCATTCCTGTGGGATGCGTCTAAGGATACGTTAGGGCGAGTAATAACGGGTTCACCGGAGGAAACATCCGGATATTGGTGGGATTATAATGACGAAAATAGTGGCGGATTGTCACATTTTATTTGGCCTTCTGATGTAAAAGAAGATGAGATGGGAAATTTTTATGGTCCTATGATTCAGGTATATGGCGGAATACAAGGGTCCTTTGTCCTTCGAAAGAAAGATAACACCAGTAATCCGTATGTAGGACTTGGGTTTAATATTTGGAGTATAGAACAAGAAGGAGTTGATATTTCTCAATGGAATGGCTTGTGTGTTGAATATAGTTCGTCCACTGACTTTAGGATAAAGATTGGTTATGAGAACGAACGTTATGAATCAATTAATGATGCGGATTTTTGGTTTAAAGTGGATGCTTCTGAATCTATAGTTGCAGTTGATTTTCCTTGGGCAAAGGCAAATAGACTTTGGGGCCCGGTAATGGAATCATCGGAATACATAAAAAAGATATCGTCGCTAAAATTTGTTTTTACGGGCCCTGACAGTACCACGGGTGACTTCAAGATTACGAAAATAGGTTCGCTCGGAACTTGCGATGGGACAGTTCCTGTTGAATCTGTTTCTCTGCCTCGCTCGGTGGCGTCTGCACCTATGGCGCAGTTCCGCAAGGTTCCCGGTGGGTTTGAAGTTCTGGACAAGACTCTGGTTGGCAAGTCCTATTCGCTATTCGATTTGAATGGCATTCAAATCCGCACCGGCGAGCTGCCTGCAGTCCTAAAAACGCCTGCCGTCCCCACAATCCTCCGCATAAAGGGGCGGATTCATTATTTGCGTTAATGCATGGTTGAGCACAAGTGCTTTAAAAAGCTTCGCGGAAGTAGAACGTCATGCCGAGGCTCTTGAAATCCACCCACGAGAATTCGGCGCGGGCGTACAGGCGTTCGCTCTTGTTGAGCGCGAACTTGCCGCCGAACCCGACGGAACGGTGCCACTCGTTGCGCAGTAACTGGCTGAAGTACGGCCCGACCTTGCCGCCCTCAAAGAAGATGTCGCCGGCCAGTCGCCAGAACAATGTCTTGCGGAGTTCCACCTGCATTATGAGTGCCTGGTTGTCGCGGAAGTACTTCGTCTCCACGCCGCGGAAACGCTTGATGCCGTCGGGGCCAGCCATGTACTCGAAGGGAACGTCGCCGTCGGAGCGCTGCCACATGAGGCCAACCGCCATGGAGGTGTTCCAGATGGTCTCGCCGTAGGTGCGCAGGTCAAGTTCCTGGTACGTGAAACTGAAATCGCCGAGCGCGTCGTTGTAGAACCGGTGTTCCCACTGCAGGTACATGCCGTGGCGCGCCCAGTTGGGGTTGTCGCGCGTGTCTACCGTGAGGTGGTACCCGAGGGCGGTGCGCCAGCCGTCCGGGTTTGCGGGGAGCGCGATTTCGCCATCGTATTCCCTGAACTCCATCGTGCTGTGGTTGATGTCGAGCACCATGCCGTAGCGGAAGAACTGGAGCGCAGGGGGGAGCCCTAGGTTCGATTCCACGAGCGCCATGAAGAAGAAGGTCTCGCGGTCAAAACTGATGTAGTCGTCGATGTCGACGTCGTTGCCTATCCCGAAAAAGTGCCCCACCCAGTTCTGGTACCGGAAGTCGAGCCAGCCCGAGATGCGGTCGTGTGCGAGGTAAAAATAGGGCGTGGCCGCGAACTGGAACTGCTTGCGGGTGGAACCGTAGGCGGCGATGTCTATCTCCTGCGAGTTGCCGCCCTTGAACGACGAGGGAATGAAGAAGTTCACCATCGCGCCGTACTGCAGTTCCGTCTCCTCGGTGTACCCGAGCACGGGCACGGCACTCCACCACTGGAAATGCGATGTATCGGCAGAGGCGGTGTCGGACTGGATGGTCGCGGAACTTGCGGGAGTTGCCGCACTATCCGTAGCGGAGAATGCGGGCATGGCGAGCAGGAGGCTCGCGGCGGCTATGGTCTTGGCAAGTCGTCTCACATATTATAATGTAGTAATTAAGACCTTGTTTTCAAGGTTACTGCATAGTTATTTTGATGGTGTTGATGCTGGTCCAAGAACATTAGCATATAAAGTGGGAACATTAGAACATTTCCCGTGTTACCGATATTATAGTTCCCGAACTTGATGGCCGTATGCTTTATTAACTACTAAAGTATGTTTTTAATTGTCGGCTTAACCGCCGGCGGCTTTTTTGCATTTTAATATGGGAACGTCAGAATCGTTAAAGTACCTGATTTTTATATCATTCCATCTAGGGATATTAAGCCTTATCCCATAAAATTTGTTGTAACTACTAACTAATTTTTCTGACCAGGTTTCTGCTAGATAATTTGTTTCGTGGTATTTGTATATTGTTTGTTCTAGAGCGGATAAAAAGTCTTCTAGACATTCGAAGACAGGATATTCTGCTTTTTCAGAATACCATGTTGCGGGACGAATGTTGACAATGGTCTTATTTTTATATTGAACCTTAAGAGGAAATTTACTACTTGTACAACTGATTTCCCAAACCTTTTTAAGCCAAAAATCTTCAATGGTGACGACGCCGTTTTCCATTTTATATTTGATAAGAAGATATTGTGATTGTAACTTGTATGGCTTTTCAATGATGAGGTTTATAAAACTTCTAAAGGCAGCAATATCAAAATTAGGTGATCCCGTAAAAGATTTAATTTCGAGCCAATCTTCGGAAAGATTATTTGGATTAAGCCAAAAGTCAGGGGATTCCTGCTTTAGATTATGAATGTTGGGAATGCCTTTGCTGTCTAGCCATTTGGCTATCCATTCCTCCAAGATATTGCCAATAATATTATTTTGATCAACAGTTATGTTGAAATCTTTTAATGAGAACTGGACTGAACCGGATGCGCCATTGAATCCGAAGTCATTTTTCAATTGGTCAAATATTTCGTTTGCTTTGCTCATTGTATTACCTAATGCTTGAAATAAGGCGCTTGCAAACTGCTTTGATAACGGGAACAACAACAGTGTTGCCTAGTAGATCGAAACCGTTTTTTTCATTAATATCAAACTTGAAATTTTCTGGATAACCGAACAATCGTAGACCTTCGCGTAATGTAAATTTACGAAGTCCCCCGCCATCTACAACGTAAAGTTTTTGCATGTCCATGGCTACTAAAGTTGGGGCTATATCATTTGGATCTAGTATTTTGTTGATTTCAAAACTTAATTTGCCGGCAACAATATTGTAACCTTTAGGTAGACTAGTATCATACTCTCTATAGGATACTCCGTTCTCTACAATTTTCTTTTTAGGATGCTCGTAAACAATATACCCTTTTTTTACAAGGCCGTTTAAAAGAGATGTTAGTTTTTTTCTAGGGTAAAAACTAGCAATCATTTCCTCTGTCAAAGGCATTCCGTCCATCCAGTCAATGTTGTATATTTCTGCCCATTTCTTTTTCCTTCGTTCGGTTAGGATTTTGTCAAGAAGTTTTCTTTCCTCTTTGGTTGTTTTTCCCTTTATTTCTAAATCCCAACTATGGATGTTTGATTTTCCTCCTCTCTTGTCTTTTATAGATTTTCCATACAGTTCGTCTATACGGAATTTTGATAAAAGCAGGCGAATAAACTTACTATCTTCAGTGGGTTTCCCTTTTTCTAGAATATCTGATAATTTTTTCCTTTCTAAAGGAAAATCATCTAAAGAAATTTTCTTTGAGAATGTGCCAGTAATATAAATTCGCTTGCGTTCCTGTGGAACTCCGAAATTTTTAGAGTTTATTACTTTATATGAAACCTTGTATCCAATGTCCTCTAAATGCGATAAAATTACTTGAAGAGTGCGGCCTTTATCGTGATTGACTAAGCCCTCAACATTTTCAAGAATGAAGCCTTTTGGTTTTTTTGTTTTCAAAATCCGTTCTACGTCAAAAAAGAGCGTGCCTCGTGTGTCAGCAAAGCCTTCTCTTTTTCCGGCAGCCGAGAAAGCTTGGCAAGGAAAACCAGCACATAAAATGTCAAAATCGGGGATGTCTTTGGCGTCAACTTTGGTAATGTCACCAATGATTTTTTCATTAGGATGATTTTGTTTTAGTATTGAAATTGCGTGTGGCTTGATTTCTGAGGTAAAAACGCATTCTGACACAAAGCCACATTCATGGATGGCTGATTCTAGTCCAGCTCGAATGCCACCGATGCCGGCAAATAAATCAATGAATTTGATTACATTGGTGTTTTTGCTGCTCTTTTTTTTAGTCATTTCTGCTCCGCATCAAGAGTGAACGAGCCACTCTCGTTGGAGCTTTAACCGCGACTTTTCAAAAGAACAACATACATGCACAATATCTAGCGCATATGGAATGTGCTAGACATACTACGCCCACATGATAAAGTGGGTGTTGCGAGTTGTTGTCTTATTCTATGTACCTGAAATTGTCGAGATTTCTAGCTAAGAACAAGAGTAAAACTCTAATTTGAGTTAACTCTTGTTCAGCATCATTCCAGTCTGTTTGAAAACAAAAAGGCGTGGAGTTGAATGCGCTTATCAGCTAGAGGCTCTCGACTGCCCGATACAAATAAACACAAACAACTCACGCCCCATAAAGGCCGTAAAGTTAAAAGACAAATGAAATTTGCCTTCAACAAAAACGATACGGCAAAGAGATTTGCCGCAGACGTGAGCGTTCGTCCTATCCTCTATATCTGGAAATTGTCGAGATTTCTAGCTGAGAATAAGAGAAAACCCTATTTTGGAGAAAAATATACATAAATATTGGGGAGAATTGAAGACAATTTCTTTTTTCCTGTTCCCCCGTTTACATTTTGTAAATGGAACGCGCCCCGCGCTAAGCGAGGTTTCGTTTTTTTGAATATATATTATGATGGGTTTGGTTTAGGGTGTTTGGTAAAGGAGCAAGAATGAAAGGTATCATTTATGCGGCCCTTACCTTTGGGCTGTGCACTGCGGTTGCTGCACAGGCGCCGCTCAATTACGATGTCGAGAACCGGGGCAAGGACCTGGGGGCTACGGCAGGCCAGTTAAAATCCAACAAGAAACTTCCCAACCCGTTCGAATTCCACGACGGCACGAAGGTCACCAAGTTCGATGACTGGAGCAAGCGCCGTAACGAAATCAAGGCGGATATCGAGAAGTACGAGATTGGCGACAAGCCGATTCCTTCCGACGTGAGCGCTACCTACAGCGGCGGCACCCTCACGGTCACTGTCAAGGAAGGCGGCAAGACAATGACGATTACGTCGAAGTTCAGCATTCCCTCCGGCAACGGCCCGCACCCGATTATCATCGGCATGAACAGCGGAACGGGTTCGCTTTCCTCTAGCCTGTTCAGCGGCTTTGTGCAGGTGCCCTTCAATCACGACCAGGTGGCGAAATACTCCATGAACGGCCAGAAGGACACGAACGTGGGTTTCTACAAGTTCTACGGCAACAAGAACCAGAACGGCGACTATTCCGCATGGTCTTGGGGTGTGAGCCGCCTGATTGACGGTCTTGCGCAAATTGCCGACCAGTACCACCTGGACATGAGCAAGATTGCGGTCACGGGCTGCTCCTATGCAGGCAAGATGGCTCTATTCGCAGGCGCCTTCGACGAACGCGTGACGCTCACCATCGCCCAGGAATCGGGTGGCGGCGGCATCAACTCGTGGCGCACATCCGCAGACTTCGCGAGCCGCGGCACGAACATCGAAAAAATTGACAACACGAACTACAGCTGGTTCATGCAGAGCCTCAAGAGCCAGGACCCGTACAAGCTCCCGCACGATCATCACGAACTCATCGCCATGATCGCCCCGCGCGCAGTGATTGCACTTGGCAACCCGCCCTACGAATGGCTTGGCGACGAATCGGGCTACAAGTCCATCATGGCAGCGACCGAGGTGTGGAAGGCCATGGGCATCGAAGACCGTATCGGTTTCGACTTTACCGGCGGCCATGAGCATTGCCAGGCAGCGCCGAACCAGAACAATTCCGTGACAGCGTTCGTGGACAAGTTCATGCGCGGCAAGGATGCCAATACCGATATCCACGTGAAGCCCATGAACGGCAAGGGATTCAAGATTGACAACTATGCCGACTGGATTGACTGGGAAACGCCGGAAATCCCGTATGTGGCTTCGAACCCGGATACCTCCAAGATTGATACTTCTAAGGTGGATACCTCCGTGACCGATACGTCGATTACGTCCTGTGGTGACGGGCGCATCGCTCTGCCGAAAATCGGCATGCACGTG
>JAEEGF012417630.1_pt1 | contig 12761 bp, 8 predicted proteins | sample 9134171 | NCBI WGS metagenome assembly JAEEGF01 (sample SAMN16246542, study PRJNA631951) | gut metagenome | biome: gut microbiome; feature: rumen; material: AP-attached | host: Bos | place: Iran: Karaj | collected 2018-10 | reverse complement strand
GAGGGTCGAGACCGAGGTGTTCACCGTACGAGGGTCGAGACCGAGGTGTTCACCGTACGAGTGAGGGTAGCGTTGAGAGCCTTGTTGACGGTGTCCTTGAAGTCATCGTTCGGATGGAGCATCAAGTTCTCACGGATACGGTCGAAGATAACCACGTTGTCGTTGATGGCGTAACCGATAATCGTAAGGATTGCGGCGATGAACGTCTGGTCAACGTCGAGGTTGAACGGAAGGATACCCGAGAAGAACGAGAAGAATCCGATGATGATGATGGCGGTGTGGGCCAGCGAAACAACGCCGCCGAGACCCCAGGCCCAGCCCTTGAACCTCCAGGCGATGTAGCCGAAGATTACGAGGAGGGCGATGATAACAGCGATGATAGCGTTGCGCCTGATATCGCTTGCGATCGATGCGCCGACCTTGTCGGAACTGATGATACCGTTAGGATTCTCGAGAGTAGAGGTGAACTCGGAGAAGCTTACGGGCTCGGAGTAGAATCCGCCCAGAGCCTCATAGAGCATTCCTTCGATTTCAGCGTCTACTGTAGAAGACTCATCCTTGTACTTGTAGGAAGTTGTAACCTTCATCTGGCTGTCTCCACCATACTGCTTGACCTCGACAGAAGCGTTGCCGATAGTCTCGTCTGCTGCTACTGCTGCGTCGAAGACCTTGACGGTCGCTGCGCGGACCTCCTCGGCTACGACGGGCTTGTCGAAGCGAACGATGTAGGTACGGCCGCCGGTGAAGTCAACACCGTAGGTGAATCCCTTGAAGAAGATCGAGCAGAGGGCGAGAACGATAACGGTACCGGAGATGATGTAGGACCATTTGCGTGCGCCGATGAAGTTGACCTTCGTGTTCTTGAGGAAGTTCTTGGTGAGGTTGTTCTCGAAGGTGACGTTCTTGCCCTTGCTGACACGGTCGTCGAAGATGATCCTGGTGATGAAGATCGAGGTGATCACCGAAGTAACGATACCGATGATGAGGGTAGTAGCGAAGCCCTGGATAGGACCTGAACCGAAGATGAAGAGAACGATACCGGTAAGCATTGTAGTTACCTGGCCGTCGATAATGGCGGAGTATGCGTTCTGATATCCGTCGTGGATAGCCTTGCTCAGGCCCTTGCCGGCCTTGAGCTCTTCCTTGACGCGCTCATAGATAATAACGTTCGCATCCACAGCCATACCCAGCGTCAGGATTAGACCCGCGATACCGGGGAGGGTAAGGGTTGCACCGAAAGCGGCGAGTGTTCCGAAGAGGAATACGACGTTGGTGATAAGCGCTACGTCTGCAACGAGACCTGCTCCCTGATAGAAGAAGATCATGTACAGAAGAACGAGGATGAAAGCGATGATGAAGGAGATAAGACCTGCCCTGATGGATTCAGCACCGAGGGAAGGACCTACAACCTGCTCCTGGACGATAGTTGCAGGGGCGGGAAGCTTACCGGACTTAAGGACGTTGGTAAGGTCGGTTGCCTCTTCGATGTCGAAGTTACCGCTGATCTCGGAGTTACCTCCGGTGATCTCGGTATTGACGACAGGGTAAGAGTAGACGGTACCGTCGAGGACGATAGCGATCTGCCTTCCGATGTTGTCCTTGGTAAGGCGGGCCCAGATGTTGGCACCTTCTGCGTTCATGGACATGGAGACGGTGGGAGCACCGGTTCCACGCTGGTTGTTGTACGAAACGCGGGCGTCGGTAACTACGCTACCGTCCAGAGGGGCCTTGCCGTCGCGGGAGCTGACCTTGATGGCGACGAGCTCATAGACATTGTCCACGGCCACGTGTTCGGTGGGCTTCACCGACCACATAGGACGGAACTCGGCAGGGAAGATGTCGGCGGTCTCCTTGAGGAGAGCGTTGACCCTGGCCGTATCTACGGCGTTTGCATAACCGATCAGAGCGCCCTGACGCGACTGCGACGGGGTGAGGACTGCGAAGAGGGGGTTAGCCTTCTTGTAGGCCTCGAGCTCGGCGTTGGATCCCTTCTGCTGGGCGAGCTCCTGCTCCACTACGTCGTCCGAAGCGGCAGCCTTCTCGGCTACTGTCTCGGAGCTGGCGAGCTGTGCGAGAGTCTCGTTAGCCTCTTCGAGGTAAGGGAGGATCTCCGAGTTCTCGAAGGTTGTCCAGAACTCGAGGGAAGCGGTTCCCTGGAGGAGTTTACGAACACGCTCAGGCTCTTTTACGCCCGGGAGTTCGATGAGGATACGTCCGGTATTTCCAAGCCTCTGGATGGAGGGAGCGGCAACGCCGAAACGGTCGATACGGTTACGGAGAACATTGAAGGAGTTAGCCACTGCGGCCTCCGCATCCTCGCGGATCACCGAGATAACTTCGTCGTCTGTGCTGTCCGGCTTGATGCGGTCACGCATCTCGTATGTACCGAATACCTGAGCGAGCCTCTGGCCATTGGAAACCTCTTTCCAAGCCTCTGCGAAGAGGGTGATAAAGTCTCCACGGCTGCTGACCGAACGCTCCTTGGCAAGGGCGAGAGCCTGGTTGAACTCAGGGGTGTGTTCGCCGGCGAGGGCCTTTACGAGGTCCTCGAGCTGAACCTGCAGCATGACGTTCATACCGCCCTTGAGGTCAAGGCCGAGGTTGATTTCCTTTGCCTTTACATCTTTGTAAGTTTGTCCGAAATAAACTTTTTCTGAAGAGATGGAGTCTGTGTACCATCTGCTCTGATGCTTCCTGACAGAATCAAGCGCATAGGCCTGATCCTCAGCAGCAACTTTCGACAGGTCGAACGCCTCCACAGCCTTCTCTGCATACTTGTCTGCCTTCTTTTCCATAATGCCGGTGACGGCGGTGAAGGAGAGCTGCCATACGCAGGCAAGGGCGAGGAGAATCGCTACGAGTCTGATTGCGCCTTTACTTTGCATAATTTTTGGTAGTATTTTTGATTATTATTTGTTTCGTTCGCAAATGAGCCCGCAAATTTAACAAAATTTTCACACAAAGAAAGGACTAATCATCTTATTTGCTATTTTTGTAGTCTATACCACATAGAGAAATGAAAGGGCTGGGTATAAAATATCTCTTCGTGCTGACGCTTCTGGCGCTGGCTTCCCCGCTCTTTTTTGCAGTGGCTGCTCCTCCTCCCTCTAAGATCAAAGCGGTCCCCAGAGGCCCCTTGTCTCCGCGCGACAGCCTGTGGCTGAAGATGGTTTCAGACTCGTCTCTGGTAATCCTGCCTGAAGTCATAGATACCACAGTTTCCTACGAGGAGGTCTACAAAGCATATATGGATAGCGTACAGAGGGCCCGCAGGATTGCGGATAGCCTGATGATACGCCAGGACAGCATTATCAGGGCCCAGCAGCTGGCAGACAGCCTTGCAAAAGCGCGCCAGGATAGCCTGGAGAGGGTCGCCGCGACAATAGACGAACTGGTCCAGAAAGGCAACGACTTCAGCGAACTGTACTATTTCGCCAAGGCGTATGAGTATTTCTCCCAGGCGGAAAACTTGTGTTCTGATCCCGAGTTCAAGGCCGCAATCGCGGCGAACCGCAAGCAGTGTGACTACGCGCGCAACCATATCCAGAAGATTCCGGACCTTAAGGTGGTGGCAAGAGCGCTGTTCAGCGCAGACGACTTCTTCCTCTATTACCCCCTGCCGGATAAGTCGTGGAGACCAGTGGTTGGCGCCCCGGCGGTTTATTATACCGGAACGGAATCGGTCATTCACCTCAATCGTGACCGTTCGCTGGATATGATCTATCCCATGTACGACGGCGACAGGATGTACTTTGCCTCGAAGAACCTGCCCGGTTTCGGAGGATACGACCTGTATTACTCAGACTGGGATGAGGACCTGGGAGAGTGGGGAGAGCCTAAGAATATGGGCTTCCCGTACAACTCCCCTTACGACGACTTCCTGTTCATGAAGACAGACGACGGTCAGTTCAGCGTCTTCGCCTCCAACCGCGGCCTTAGCCAGGACGGCGAGGATGTCCATGTCTACGTCATCAAGAATTCGGGCAACACGACATATCGCGCGGTAGGCAAGCCCAAGGAACTCGCCCAGATTGCGGAGCTCGCGCCCAATGTCGAGGACAGTTCCCACGAACCAGGCGGAGACGCCCTTCAGAACCAATATCAGCAGGCAGTGGAAAATGAGCAGGCTCTCCGGGCCAGGCTTGATTCCGTATCGCCTGAAGAGCGTCCTACCGTTCAGGAAGAACTGAACGCCGTCCTTGCCGAAAAGGCCAGGCTGGAGGAGCAGATACTCAACCGCGAATCCTCATCACACGGAATGGGAGCAGCTGTTCCGGTAACCGGTGTTGAGGGCTCTTTCCCCTTCACAAAGAAATCATACGGACCAACAATCAAAATAATATTCGACGACTAATATGACTCCTACCCTCATTATCATTACGCTCGTCCTCGTCGGCATCCTGATGATGCTTATCGAGTTCCTCCTGACCCCCGGAATGGGTTTTGCCGGTATTATCGGCCTTGCTTCGTTCGTGGGCGCATGTGTATATGCTTTCATAGTGGAAGGCACTCAGACCGGAACCATCGTCACTGCGGTGGTCGCCGTTATCGTAATTATCCTTTTTATCTGGATGCTCAGAGGAAAGACCTGGAAGAAGCTGGAGCAGCAGGAACAGATAGACGTCAAGACAAACACCGAAGTAGAGAAAGTCAAGGTCGGCGACAAGGGAGTCACCCTCAGCCGTCTTGTTCCTATCGGAAAGGTGAAATTCGACGGTGTCTCCTGTGAGGTCCACAACGCCGACGGCTCGTTCGTGGATCCCGGTGTCGAGGTCGAAGTTACAGCCGTAGAAGACAACGAAGTATTTGTAAAACCAATTAAATAACAGCCATATGACCCAAATTATCATCTGGGCCGCGATTATCATAGTCGGCCTTATCATCTTACTCTGGTTCTTCCCGGTACCTCTTTGGTTCCAGGCTATCCTCTCGGGTGTCCGCGTGAGCCTCATCCACCTGGTGCTTATGCGCTGGAGGGGAGTAAACCCCACCACTATCGTGATGGCTCTCATCACCGGAACAAAGGCAGGCCTTACCCTCAAAGCCAACGAGCTCGAAGCCCACTACCTCGCTAAGGGAAACGTCTCCAAGGTCGTCATGGCTCTTATTTCGGCCAACAAGGCCAATATTCCCCTCGACTTCAAGATGGCTGCTGCGATTGATCTCGCCGGCCGCGACGTTTTCGAAGCAGTCCAGATGTCCGTCAACCCTAAGGTCATCAACACCCCTCCCGTCACCGCAGTTGCTAAAGACGGTATCCAGCTGATCGCAAAGGCCAGGGTCACCGTCCGCGCCAACATCAAGCAGCTCGTCGGCGGCGCCGGAGAAGAGACCGTTCTCGCCCGTGTAGGCGAGGGTATCGTCTCCTCGATCGGCTCAGCCGAGTCCCATAAAGAAGTTCTCGAGAACCCGGATTCCATCAGTAAGGTCGTGCTCGGCAAGGGCCTCGACGCCGGAACGGCCTTCGAGATTCTCTCGATCGATATCGCAGACATAGACGTAGGTAAGAACATCGGCGCAGTCCTTCAGATGGACCAGGCAGACGCAGACAAGAACATCGCGCAGGCGCGCGCAGAGGAGCGCCGAGCGATGGCAGTCGCGCTCGAACAGGAGATGAAGGCGAAGGCGCAGGAAGCGCGCGCCCAGGTCATCGAGGCCGAGGCTCAGGTTCCGCTCGCGATGGCGGAGGCTTTCAGAAACGGCAATCTCGGCATCATGGACTATTACAGGATGAAGAACATCCAAGCCGATACCGAGATGCGCGAAACTATCGCTAAAGACTAGCAGTACCTGTTACTGTCCTTTATAAGGCCTTCGATCTGCACCCGCAGTTCGGAGGCTTTGTCGTTGTTAATGTTGCCAGATGTAAAGATTTTCGGTACACTAAATAAGTGTATTATTTGAAAAAATATTTATATATTTGCGCAGACAAACATACAGATGCAGATTGTTTTCACTAAGGATTATTTGTCTGACTTGTACTATGGACGAACTTCAGGTAAGAAACATCGGTTTCAGCCCGAAGTGATAAAGAAGTACATTAAAGTAGTTAATATCCTGAAACAAGCCGGGTCCGTCGAAGACTTGTTCCCTTTCGTTTCATTGAATTACGAGCGATTAATAGGAGATAAGGCTGGCCTTGAATCCGTAAGGGTGACAGACAGGTATCGTTTAGAGATCAAGACCAGCAAGATGTCAGATGAGACAGTTGTAACGATCTGCAGCATTATCGAACTATCGAATCATTATAGGTAATATGGCACACACCACTTTCAATGCAACTCATCCCGGCGAGGTTATCAAAGATGAACTTATTGCCAGAGGTATTCCGCAGAAGGCTTTTGCCGAATGTATCGGAGTGCCATACACGATGTTCAATGACATCGTCAATGAAAGGCGTCCGCTTTCTGCTACCGTCGCGCTCTATGTCGAAACGGCATTGGGTATATCCGCCGACCTGCTGATGGGACTGCAAGCTGATTATACTATGCAAAAAGCAAGAAACGACGTCGATATACAGCGTCGTTTGAGAAAGGTTCACCCCTATGTATCGCCGGCTCTATCCTAAATACCTTCCACTATCCTTTATAAGGCCTTCGATCTGCACCCGCAGTTCGGAGGCTTTTTCAGAGTTCAGCACCGAAAGCGGGAGGTGGAAGCGGAAGCGCCAGTGGTGGTTCGGATCTGCAGGCTGGTTGATTCGCTCGTTTTCGAAGTCGGGACGGCGCAGGTTGGCGTCAAGCCCCACCCAGTCCTGGAGCGGGAAGATAGCCAGCATGCAGGCGGAGCTCAGGTGATCCCAGAGGATCTTCCTAAGGTCCCACGGCGCGAGGTCGCCCTTGCCGGCCTCGGCGTTCTGCATACGCAGGGTGGACATATCGTGGCTGGAGGTGGCGCAGACGCTGAGGTAGGGCCAGGGGCGACCCTTGTCCATCTGAGCCATTTCGAGCGAAAGGATCTTCCAGTGGTCCATAACGCCGGGGACGCAGTCCGGGACCATTCCCAGGTCCTCGCCGCAGGCAAGCATACCGCTTGCGCTGAGCAGCTCGGGCAGCTTGCGCTCAGCGTTGCGCCTCCAGAACTCGTCGTGTCTATGGTAGAAGAAGTCTACATAGAGCTTATCGAAGCGCTCCTTCTCGGGCTCGCTGAGTTTACTGGTATCGGGGGTGATAAGCGGCTGATAGCAGTCGGGGTGGCGCGGGTCCGGATGGAACAGGCCCTCGCGCGGCAGGCGCATAAAGTATATCTCCTCAGCGCTGTAGGGCATCGCAGGGTTGAAGTGGCCCATAAGACCGCTCTTGAACTCGGTAGGGATCTCCCAGATGCGGAAGAATCCAAGGATGTGATCGATTCTGAATGCGTCGAAGTACTGGCTCATCTTGCGAAGGCGGCTCTTCCACCACGCAAAATCGTCCTTAGCCATCTCTTCCCAGTTGTAGGTAGGGAAGCCCCAGTTCTGACCGTCGGTCGAGAAGAAATCCGGCGGGGCGCCGGCGCTCGAATCGAGGTTGAAGAGCTGAGGGTGGAAGTATGCGTCGGCACTGTCGCCGGACACGCCTATCGGCAGGTCGCCCTTGAGCGAGATGCCCTTCGAGCGGGCGTAGGCGACCTCTTCGCTGAGCTGCTTGTCCAGATGGTACTGGATCCAGCGGTGATACTCGGGCTCGCACTTATCGCGCTTCGCGCAGAACTCTACATATTCATCGAGCCAGTAAGCGTTCTCCTTGCAGAACTTCTTAAAGGCTGCCGATGCCATATCCTTCGCGCCGCGGGCTTCGAAGGCCTTGCGAACGAGCTTCATCTTGGATTTGAACACCCGCGGATAATCTATCTCGGGGAGGTCGTTAAGGGCCTTCTGCTCCTTCTTGAATGCGGAGTCCTCTTTAATCCCCAGATCCTGCAGATGTATATACAGAGGATGCAGACCGAAGCTGCTTACAGGGCTATACGGATAGGAGTCCTTCCACTCGCCCTTGCGGGTAGTATCGTTGATCGGCAGCAACTGGATGATACACTGACCGGTTGAGACAGCGAAATCTACCAGCTCGCGCAGGTCGCGAAAGTCGCCGATGCCAAAGTCTCTCTCCGAACGGAGCGAGAACACGGGCACGGCGATGCCCGCTCCCCTGAACCCGGGCCTGTCGAACTTCTCCGCGATGTGTTTGCGCGGGAACGGGCAGCCCTGGATAGGGCAGTCGATCCACGAGTCGCGTATCTCCTTTGAAAGAGAAGCGGTGTGGTCCGTCCACTCGAGGCGGGTAATCAGCCCGTCCTGCATAAGGACATAGCCGTAGCTCTTGAGCGCTGCGGCGCTGACTTTATCTACCGTTACCGTCCAGACATTACCCTCAGTCCAGGACATCGGGTATTTCTTATCTTCAAGAACCAGCGCCAGGCTCTCTCCCCAGCGGGTATGGTATTCAATAGAGAAGTTTACTTTCATTATTCAGGTTTATATTGCAATATCATAAAACTCTTTTCATCCATATTCATTGCCTGCGGGTAGATCATCTCGCCGGTAAGTACATCGTACCAGACGCCGTCTTCCATCGGCGAGGTAATCTCTTTATAGTCCGCCCAGGGAATCTCGACCCCCTCCGAGCCATTATTGAAATAGACGAAAACAACGTCTGAGAAGTCCGGCAGATACCTAAAATAGGCGTAGGTGTTGTCTCTGCGCAGGAAGTGCGTCATGAGGCCATCCTGAACAGCTCTCGATGTCTTTCTCCAATTGAACAGCGTCTTGAAATAATCGTGCATGTCGGTCATAGTGGCATCAGCCTCCCAATCGAGCGGGAAGTCAATGCGCAGTCCGCCATGGCCCTGGGAAAGGTCCTTGCTGACGGAGCCGAGCTCGTCGGCATAGAGCACCTGCGGGATACCGCGAAGGGTCGCCAGGAGCGCGAAGGCCGCCTTCACCCTGTACTCGTCCTTGCCCACGCAGTCGGCGATGCGCTCCTGGTCGTGGTTGCCGGGGAAGATGAGCTTATTCGAAGGGTCGGCATAGAACTGATCGTTCGCGACGCAGTCGTAGACGCGGACCATGCCCTCATCCCAGTTCACCCGGCCGTTGTGGTTCAGAGCCTGGATCATCGCGGTCTGAAGCGGGAAATCCATAATCGCCGGCAGGTTCGAGTCGAACCCGTCGCGATTGAGCGCGCCGCTCTGCCAGTAGGCGAGCTGCGGGACGTTGTTCGTCCAGACTTCGCCGACTATGTTAAGATTCGGATATTCGGCCCGGACAGCGGCGCACCACTCGCTCATCGGGTATTTCTCGTTATATGGGTAGGTATCGACGCGAAGGCCGTCGAGGTTGGCCCACTCTATCCACCATATCGCCCACTGCTGAAAATAGCGCAGCAGGAACGGATTGTCGAGGTTCATATCGACCATCGCGCGGTCGAACCAGCCGCCCTCCATATTCTGACGGTCGATTTCGGCAGCGTAGGGGTCGTTCTGGACCGAGAAGCTGCAGTTGGAATGGGTATATTCCGGCCACTGATGGACCCAGTCCTGGAACGGAAGGTCCTTCATCCACCAGTGGGTGTCGCCGCAATGGTTGGTGACGATGTCCATCAGGACCTTGATGCCGTGGGAGTGGGCGTCCTCGACCATGGCACGGTAGTCTTCGTTCGTGCCGAAGCGGCTGTCAATCTTGTAATAGTTGGTGCAGGCGTAGCCATGGTAGCTCTCGCGCCCGACGTTATCCTCCAGAAGGGGCGTGTTCCAGAGGGCCGTGACCCCGAGGTCCTGCAGGTATCCGAGCTTACTGCGGATTCCGGCGATATCGCCCCCATGGCGGCCGTAGAACTCGTCCGGGGCGGCCTTTTCGAAGGTGTCGTCGGTCGAATCGTTAGACGGGTCGCCGTTTACAAAGCGGTCGGGCATTATCAGGTACATAAGGTCGGCGCTGGAAAAGCTCCTGCGGGCTGCGGATCCCGGGCGGCGGGCCCCGATCTCATAGGGCACGCTGAACGTTTCCTCCCCGTTCGAGAAGCAGAGGCTGTAAGTCCCAGGGCGGGCGGCCTTATCGATCTGAACGTCGATGAAAAGGTAGTTCGGGCTCTCGACTTCATGGGCCACGGTCGCCTTGACTCCCCTTCCGCCTTCGATCCAGACGTCGAAGTCGCGGATTCCCTCGCCCTGGACCATCAGCTGCAGGGGCGTTTTCATCCCGACCCACCAGCAGAGCGGCTCAATGTGGGCGATGCGGTCTGCCCCGGTCTTAAGCGACCAGTTCCACGGCGCCTGCAGCTCCACGCTCACGGTCACCGCGTCTCCGCCCTTCGTGCGCTTGAACACGAGGGTAGTCGAATCGCTGGGGACAAGCTCGAAGGTGGCATCGCTATCCAGCGCAGGGTGGGCGTGTTTGAACTCGGTCAGGTATTTGTAGAACTCCGTCCACTCGTTGGTTTCCCAATTCGGGGCGATGTCTTTCTCGAAGAAAGCGAAGCGGCGGTCGTAACCCACTTCCTGGCCCGTGTAGATAAGCGGCTGGGAGTTGGGTAGAGTCCAGCAGAGAATGCTCATCGCCTTTACGGCGTCTCCCATCCTTTCGAACTCGGTTCCGGACCAGCTGTTTTCGTCGTGGTTGGAGGTAAAGGTCATTCGGTTGCCGTCCGAACTGATGTAGTATTTTTCTATCTCGGCAATAAGGTCTTCCTTGGTTTTTTTGCCCTGGGCGATGCCGTTGAGAAGGTGATGGAGCCTCCATCCGTAGAGGGAGTTGAATCCGGCTCCGTACATCCATTCGTCTTCAGATTCAGCCAACATATAGATGGGTTTGCCGGCAATCGTGCGCAGCGAGTCTATGCTCGGTTTCCAGAACTCGGCCGGGACCTGGCCGGCAACATCGCAGCGGAAGCCGTCTATTCCGCGGTCCATCCAGAATTTCATAGCGTCGAACATCGCTTTATGGACGCCGGGCGTGTTGTAGTTCAGTTTTGCGATATCGGTCCAGTCATATTCGACGATGGTGTGGCCAAGAGAATCGCGGTAGTACCAGTCGGGATCCTGCTCTGTAACCCACGGGTGATCGGGGGAGGTGTGGTTGGCGACCCAGTCGAGAATCACCTTCAGGCCCAGGTCGTGGGCCGCGGCGAGAAATTCGTCGAAGTCCTCGAGGGTTCCGAATTCGGGATTCGTATCGCAGTAGTTCTTGATTGCATAGTATGAGCCCAGGGTCCCCTTTCTTTCAAGTTCTCCGATGGGGTAGATAGGCATCAGCCAGACTACATCCACTCCGAGTTCCTTGAGACGCGGGAGCTGCTCCCTTGCGGCATCGAAGGTACCTTCTGGGGTAAACTGGCGGGTGTTGAGCTCGTAGATAATGCCGTCGGAGACGAACTTGTCGTCTGGTTGAGGGGCGGCCGGGCCGGCGCAACCGGCAAGAAGCGTGAGCGCCGCGAGCAGTATAGTGAATAGCTTTTTCATATCTTATTGAACGAATACGACTGAGGAGTTGGCTCCAAGGGTTACATTGCTGCCGGAGACTTTGACTGTTCCCAGCGAAACAGCCTGGTCGGAGAGTTTGTCATCCGGAAGAGAGAGGGTCGTCTCTGCCGAGCCTACATTATGAAGGACGAGAGCCTTAGATCCGTCGGAGGCGGTCATATACCAGGCGGCAATAGGGTTGGCTGAGGAGTTGCTGTCGTTGTAGACCGAGTGGGCGGACATCTTTCCGGCAGCGAGCGCGGGGACGGTGTTCCTGGCCTTTGTCCACTGCGCATAGGTATACAGCAGCGACCCGCGGTCTTTCATCTGGGATGCAACAGAAATCTCGTTTGTAAGCAGGTTCAGGTCGAACTTGCCGTCCAGGTCTCCAGTAGCCGCCCCGGATGCCTTGTCCCAGACGATGGGGGTGCGGACGAGTTCGTCGCTGCCGCCGTCATCGTAATCCTTGCCCCAGTATCCGAGTTCTTCGCCCTGATAGATGTAGGGCTCGCCCTCCGCGCTAAGAAGAACGGCAGCCGCCTGCTTGAGTTTTGCCAGGTCGTTGTTAAGGATAGTTGCGGCACGCGACTCGTCGTGGTTGGTCAGTTTGGTGGCGACTATCGCGTTCGGGTTGACGGTGCGATATGCGTTGCGGTAACCGATGAGGTCTTTTGCGAGATAACGGCCGATTCCGTTGCTCATCACCCACTTAAGCCTCTCCCAGAAATCGAATTCGAAGCAGGCGGGGATCCCCTTGTAGTACGGGGCTACCGAGCCGGCGTCCATCCAAACCTCGCCTACCATATAAAAGTCTGTGTCGTGGGTTTTGCGGAAAGTCTCGTTACACCTGTCGTACCACTTTTTCAAGAGGGTGACGTTTGCGCCGTTATTGAAGGAATTCATTCCTCCGCAGAGGTGCTTGACTGCGTCCAGACGAAGTCCGTCTATCCCCATTCCTATCCATTTGTCTACCGAGGCGGCGAGATCCTTGAAGAGCTGGGTATTCTGGGCCTGGGTGACATCTCCATAGTTGAGATCCGGCATCCAGTCTCCGAAAGCGCCCATAAACGACACAGTCTTAGTTTCGAGGTTGGTGAGTTCGATCTTGTAGCGGCCGGAACCCTCGAAGAACATATCTCCACCGTTGGAGACCAGTTCGAACGGAGTCCCTGCGGAGAGGGTCGTCTGCTCTCCGTTCCCGCCGAACTTGAAGTCCCAGCCGGAGGTCTTTCTTACAAGAAGGCCGGTCTTGCCGCTGATTTCCATTACGGCATAAAAGGTGCCGTCTCCTTTATCCACGAGCTTAACCTCCCTGCCGTCTTTTCCGG
>JAEEGF012169576.1_pt1 | contig 12761 bp, 8 predicted proteins | sample 9134171 | NCBI WGS metagenome assembly JAEEGF01 (sample SAMN16246542, study PRJNA631951) | gut metagenome | biome: gut microbiome; feature: rumen; material: AP-attached | host: Bos | place: Iran: Karaj | collected 2018-10 | reverse complement strand
CCTTCACTGCATGGGTGATTATCAGAAAGTTTCTAGGTTCACTATCAGGAATTTTCTGTATTTTTGCCTCCAATTATGATAGCATTCATTGATACAGAGGTCGATCCGCAGACGAAGAAAGTTGCGGATTACGGAGCTGTGAGAGAGGACGGCGCTGTGTTGCACTCTCATTCCAAAGCCGATTTCGATGCCTTTGTGTCAAAGTGCGACACGATATGCGGACATAATATCATCAACCATGACCTGAAGTACACGGCGTTGAGGGGCAATCCTACGATTATTGATACATTGTTTCTATCGCCGCTTTTGTTTCCCAAACGTCCATATCACAAGTTGGTGAAAGACGACAAGTTGCAGGTGGACGAGCTGAACAATCCAGCAAACGATTCCATGAAGGCTCGTGACTTGCTGAACGACGAAATCGCTGAATGGCACCAGCTTTCACATGATAGGCAGGAAATCTACTATCAATTGCTGCATCAAACACGGGAGTTCGAAGGGTTTTTCAAATACGTAGGCTACTCCAAGCCATCTTCCTTTTTGGGTAGAATCCTGAGGCCCCAACAAGATTGTACATCATTGATTCTTAATGATTTTAATGACAAAATTTGTAGTCATGCAGATTTCGACACATTGCTCAAGCAGTATCCAATTGAATTGGCCTATTGTTTAGCCGTAATTGGTGCCGACGACATTTTCTCCATCACTCCCGCTTGGGTGACACGCAACTATCCGCAGGTGGTGAATGTGATGAATATGTTGCGCAACACATCATGTGGCGACTGCAACTATTGCCAACAACGATTGGATGCCCACAACGGTCTAAAGGAATTCTTCGGCTATGATGAGTTTCGCACCTTCGATGGAATTCCCATGCAGCAACAAGCCGTGGAATCGGCCATTCGTGGTGAATCATTACTGACGATATTCCCCACTGGCGGTGGAAAGAGTCTCACCTTCCAACTGCCTGCCCTGATGGAAGGAAGAAATACTCATGGTCTGACTGTAGTCATCTCGCCTCTCCAGTCGTTGATGAAAGACCAAGTGGATAACTTGGCGGCTCGTGGTATCAGCGAAGCGGTGACCATCAATGGACTACTCGATCCCATAGAACGGGCCACGGCAATTCAACAGGTGGCAGAAGGTACAGCAAATTTGCTATATATCGCTCCTGAAATGTTGCGAAGCAAGACCATAGAAAAGTTGCTTATCAGCAGAAATGTGGTTCGCTTTGTGATTGATGAGGCGCACTGCTTCTCGGCATGGGGTCACGATTTCCGAGTTGACTACTTGTATATCGGCGATTTCATCCGCAATTTACAAAACAAGAAACAACTGAGCCAGCCTATTGCGGTGTCGTGTTTTACGGCCACTGCCAAACAAAAGGTTGTCAGTGACATTTGCGATTATTTCAGAGCGAAACTCGGCTTGGAACTAAAGATATTCGCTGCCAACGCAGAAAGGAAAAACTTGCGTTATTCAGTTCTTCATGCCGATACGCCCGAGGAGAAATACAACCTACTGCGTTCCCTGATAATTGGGCACAATTGCCCAACGATTGTTTATGTATCGCGCACTCGTATTACGCATGAATTGGCGCAACATCTGAAAAGCGACGGCATCTTAGCATTGCCATTCAATGGTAAGATGGAAGCTGACAAGAAGGTAGAGAACCAAAATGCTTTTATGAGCGGTGAGGCTCAGGTGATTGTGGCCACTTCAGCCTTTGGCATGGGCGTTGACAAGAAAGATGTTGGGCTGGTTGTCCACTATAACATCAGCGACTCGTTGGAAAACTATGTGCAAGAGGCTGGTCGTGCAGGGCGCGACCCTGAAATGCAGGCCGAATGCTTTGTGCTTTACGATGATAGCGATTTGGACAAGCACTTCATTCTTCTCAATCAGACCAAACTCAGCATCAGCGAGATCCAGCAGGTTTGGAAAGCCATCAAAGACCTTACGGCCAAACGAGACCATGTCAGTTGCTCGCCATTGGACATCGCACGTCAGGCTGGATGGGGCGAGGAAATCGATGACATTGAGACGCGCGTAAAGGCAGCCATTGCAGCATTAGAGGATGCAGGATTCATACAGCGAGGTAGCAATTCGCCGCATGTTTTTGCAACGGGCATAGCCGTAAAGAACATGGATGAAGCCCGTCGCAAATTGACACTTTCGCCTCTTTTTGACGACCAATCGCGTGAAGAGGCTGCCTGTATCATCAAGTCGCTTATCAGTGCCCGTGCAACTGCCGAAGGTCGCGGGGCCGAAGCCGAAAGTCGCGTGGATTATTTGGCTGACATCCTCGGATTGAACAAGGCGACGGTGATCAGGAACATCAATCTAATGCGTCAGGAAGGTCTGTTGGCCGACAGCCGTGACATGCAAGCATGGATATCTAAAAGCACTTCCCAACGCAACCTTGACATCATCCTGAAACTGGAACGGTTCCTTTTGCAACGGTTTGGTGAAGAGGCGCAAAGGATGAACTATAAGGAGTTGAACGAAGAGGCTCAGAAGAGTGGTCTTACCTACTCCAACATCAAGAGGCTAAGGATGTTACTACATTTCCTTTCGCTGAAAGGTTATATCCACAAACAAGAAGGCTATAGAGACAGTGTGAGTGTTCGTCTTCAGGCTTCAAGTGAAGTCACGAAGGCCCGATTTGAGCGGCGCTTGGAGATTTGTCGGTTTATCATTGACACGCTCAATGTCAGCCGAGACCCCACCAAAGACATGACGCTGGTGAACTTCTCTGTCGTTGAGCTGCTCCAACAGTTCATTGCCAGCCAACAGGAAACGATGTTTGCCGAAAAAGAGAAGCCCGACATTGCTGACATCGAGGAAGCATTGCTTTATCTCACCAAGACGGAGTTGATGAAGATTGAAGGCGGCTTCATCGTTATCTATAACACCATGCAGATAGGTCGTATCGCCGACCGTCGCGCTCGTTATGGCAAAGAACAGTATCGTCTGCTGGACGAGTTTTACAAACAGCGCATACGCCAGATTCATATTGTGGGTGAATATGCCAACCTGATGGTTCGTGACTACAATGCCGCACTTCGTTTTGTCAACGACTATTTCACCATGGACTTCCGCAAGTTCATCAACCATTATTTCAAGGATGAGCGGCGAGCCCAGATAGACCTGAACATCACCCCCGCCAAATATGACAAACTCTTTGGAGAGCTATCCCATCGTCAATGCGAGATTATTGACGACAACCAGTCGAAATATATCATGGTGGCCGCAGGACCTGGAAGCGGCAAAACACGTGTGTTGGTTCACAAGTTAGCCTCGTTGCTTTTGCTGGAAGACGTGAAGCACGAACAGTTATTGATGCTTACCTTCTCAAGGGCAGCTGCCACGGAATTCAAGAAACGGCTCATTGATTTGGTGGGCAATGTCGCTCACTATGTGGAGATTAAGACCTTCCACTCCTACAGCTTTGACCTCATCGGCAAACAAGGCAGTCTGGACGAGGCAAAAGATGTGGTGCGCCAAGCAGCTGAGATGATTGAAAAAGGCGAAGTGGAGCCTTCGAAGATTGCAAAAAGCGTACTTGTCATTGATGAAGCGCAGGATATGGGTCCAGACGATTTCCGATTGGTACAAGCCCTGATGCGACAAAACGAGGAAATGCGCGTGATTGCAGTAGGCGATGACGACCAAAACATCTATGCCTTCCGTGGTTCTGATTCCAGGTATATGCAATCGCTCGTCAGCCAAGAGGGTGCCAAATTGTACGAAATGACAGACAACTATCGCTCTGCAAAAGCCATAGTTGATTGCGCCAACCGTTTTGTGCAGCGAATCCCTGGTCGCATGAAACATGCTACCATCCAGTCGGCTACAGGAGAAGAAGGCAAGGTGATGACATTAAAGTCATTGCAAAACGCAGAGATAAAAGTTCAAGGTGGCACGGCAATTCTTACCCGCACCAACGAGGAAACCATGCAAGTAGCCTACGAATTGGAACAGAGAGGTCTGCATGCTACCGTTGCCCAATCCATGGGTGGATTCCGTTTTGGCAACCTTGCTGAAGTGCGTTATTTCATTAAACAGATTGGCAAGGATGGTGAAGTGACCATATCGAAAGAAAAATGGCAAGAAGCAAAAAAACGCACACTTAAAACGTATGCCTCAAGTACTTGTTTGGACGTTATGCGACGTTTCTTTGCTGACTTTGAAGCCATCCACAGAGTCTATTATCGCAGTGATTTGCAAGAGTTTATCTTTGAGTCCAATATAGAGGACTTCATCGCTTCCGATGACAAAACTGTCTTTGTGAGCACCATCCACAAGGCGAAAGGTCGCGAGTTTGACACCGTTTATCTCATGTCTTCGGTTCCTGATGGAAGACAAGTTGAAGATATGCGAGCCTATTATGTGGGACTCACCCGTGCCAAGCGAAACCTCTATCTTTTAACCAATCCGCCTACCGAGTATTCATCGATTTCGATAGCACTAAACATGCACGACATTTGGCTTGACTACTTCAAAGGTCGAAAGGACACAGTACTATGCCTCAGAAGTGGCGATAGACTCCAATTCAAAGATGATTATTTGTATAACCAGCAAGGCATCAGTGTGGCCGCATTGTCTAATGCAGGAAAAGACAAAATAAAGGCTTGGACTGACAAAGGCTATGAGGTAACCAGTGCAAAGGTAAGCTATACGTTGGCCTGGAGGCCGATGGACTCAGAAACGGAATACGCTGTTTGCTTGGCAAATCTTGTTTTGTCCAAGAAAGAAGAAATAGATGACTAAACCAGCAAGACCAAAGTGGTTTAGTTTTACCTTATTCTAACTTATTGGCTTTCAACTATACTTACAAAAAGGTGATGAGGTTTTGCATAAGGGATATTCTCGTCAAAAGATAGTGGATTTATTAGGATTATTTGTAATTTTGCCTCCGAAAAGCTCTCAACGTGAGAAAAACGCTATCCATAGTGATGTTGCTGATGGCCAACATAATCCTGTTGGCTCATGCGGCTGTGCCCCACCATCATCACGACAAGGTGGCGGTGGCCATCGTGCATCTTTGGGAGAACGAAGCCGAGCATCATCACTCACACAACGAGGATGGGCATCATCGTCACTCACACGATGCTGACGGGCATCATCATGAAGGCACGGAAGACTGTTTCCTGACGGAAGTCATGGAAGAGGCTCTTGTGAAGGATTCTTTCGGCGAAATTGAAGCACCTCTCAATACCGCTGAACTATTGCAGCAAACTTTGCCCGTTTGGGAGTCTTTAGTTGCTGATGACACTCCCGCTGTGGATGCCCTCCAGTATCTGCGGCATCCGTTCCGACAACGGCCTTATCTCACAAGTGTTTACCTTGCTTTTGTCGAAAGCCAATTTGGCTTCCGAGCACCTCCTTTTTGCTGAATTTTGAAGTAATCCTGTTCATTTGAATAGGCTTCCGCTGTCGTGTCCCGACAGCGGCTAAATTATTGTATTCTTAACTTTAAAATTCAGAAAATGAGAAAAATAAAAGTATTTTTTATCGTCACAGCCAGTGTATTGGCCTTGATGATGGCAGGTTGTAAAAATGTGCCCACACAAGAAGCGCACGAACACGATGAAAACCTGCAACTTACAGCCTACAATGACCTTTTTGAAGTGTATGCGGAGGTCAGCCCGCTCGTGGTCAACGAGGCTGCTGAAGTGGTGGCGCACTTCACCTGGCTGCGCGACTTCAAACCGCTCGAAGCGGGAACGGTGACCGCGACACTCACTATCGACGGAAAAGCCGTCTCCCAAAAGATGGAAACGCCAGCGCGTGAAGGCATTTACAAGTTCAACATCACGCCTTCCTCCACAGGCACTGGGCAGATGTCTTTTGAGATTGTCTGCAACGACACCCAGTCCACCATCATCGTGCCGAATGTCACTGTTTATGACGACGCGCACGAAGCGCAGCACGCCGCAACCGACGCGAAGGCCACCAGCAGCAACGGCGTAGTATTTACGAAAGAGATGAGTTGGAAAGTCGATTTTTCCACCGACTCGTGTCGCAAAATGCCTTTCGGGCAGGTCATCCACACGATGGGACAGGTACAACCCTCCCAGGGCGATGAATACGCCATTACCGCAAAGGCCGATGGTATCGTTTCCATCAAAGGTGAACTGACCGAAGGAAAGTCCGTTAAGACTGGACAGACCTTGTTCAGCATCGAAAGCAGCGGTTTGGCCGAGGGCAACCTCGACGTGCGCTACCAAGAGGCAGAGAACGACTACCTGTTAGCCAAAGCGGAATACGAGCGTAAGCAGGCATTGGCAGCGGACAACATTGTTTCGAGCAGCGACTTGCAGTAGGCCAAAACGCAATACGAAAATGCCAAAACACTCTATCAAAACCTGAAACGCAATTTTTCCTCTGGTCGGCAGAGTGTTGGCGCACCCATCAGCGGGTATATTAGGCAATTGTCGGTGCGCAACGGCGATTTTGTCCACGCGGGACAGACGATGGCTGTGGTGTCGCAGAACCGCGACCTGTTTGTGAAGGCCGAGGTGCAGCCCAAGTATTACGCGATGCTTTCTGAAATTGCCTCGGCAACCTTCCGTAACCCCGCTACCGGGGCAGCTTATTCCCTTGAAGAGTTGGGCGGACAATTGGTTTCCTACGGCAAATCCGTTGATTTACAGCATCCTTTGATTCCCGTCCTTTTCCGGATAAACAATACCAAAGACTGGATTCCGGGTTCTTTTGTGGAGCTATACATCCGCACCCAAGGCGGCCAATCCGTCATCACCGTCCCCCGCAAGGCGATTCTTGAAGAAATGGGCAACCATTTTGTCTATGTGCAACTTACGCCCGAGTATTTTGAGAAACGGCAGGTGAACATCGGGAAAACCGATGGTGTACGCACGGAAATCCTGTCAGGATTGAATGGTTCGGAGCGTGTGGTTGTTGACGGGGCCGTGTTGGTGAAAGTCACGCAATCGGCCGGTGGTTTGGATGCAGAATCGGGGCACCAGCATTAGAAAGGAGGCCAAAAATGGAAATTATCAACAAAATCATCCGTTTTTCGCTGAAAAACAGATTCGCCGTATTACTTGGCGCCGTGCTGGTCGTGGTGTTTGGCATCTGGTCTTGGTCGCGGATGGACATCGACGTGTTCCCCGACCTCACCGCCCCGACGGTCGTGGTGATGACCGACGCCCACGGCATGGCTGCCGAAGAGGTGGAGCGTTTGGTCACCTTCCCCATCGAGACGGCAGTCAACGGAGCCACCAACGTACGCCGAGTCCGTTCCGCCTCGATGTTCGGGTTCTCCTTTGTGTGGGCCGAGTTCAACTGGGGAATGGACGTCTTCAAAGCCCGACAAATCGTGAGTGAAAAAATGGTTGCCTTGAGCGGCACTCTGCCCGAAGGGATTATGCCGCAGTTAGCCCCGCAATCGAGCATAATGGGCGAGATTCTGCTCATCGGTATGCAGGCCGATTCCACCTCGATGATGGACCTCCGCACCTTGGCCGACTGGGTCATCAAACCCGCAATTTTGGCCACTGGCGGCGTGTCGCAAGTCACCATCATCGGAGGAGATTATAAGCAGTACCAGATTCTTGCCGACCCGCAGAAGCTGGATGCCTACGGCATTACGATGGCTGATTTGGAACAGGTCGGGAAGACTTTCAGCAACAACTCCGAAGGCGGCGTCATCCGCGACTTCGGAAACGAGTACGCCTTGCGTGGCATGGCCCGCACCACCGACTTGGACGAGTTGGGGGCAACCTTCATCAAACGCGTCAATGACTGTCCTGTCCGCGTATCCGATGTGGCAGAGGTGGTTGTCGGCAGTGCCGTCAAGATGGGCACGGCCTCGCAAAACGCCTCGCCGTCGGTCATCTTGGCCGTGGCCAAACAGCCCAACATCAACACCTTGAGCGTGACGGAGAAGATTGAAACCAACCTTGAGGAAATTCGGAAATCCCTGCCCTCCGATGTCCGGCTCGATACGCACATCTTCCGTCAGGCCGACTTCATCGAGACCTCCGTCAACAATGTGGGTCGCGCCCTGCTTGAAGGAGCTATCTTCGTCATCATCATCCTGTTTTTGTTCCTCAAAAGCTTCCGCACCACTGTCATCTCCGTCATCGCCATCCCGCTATCGTTACTTGGCACTATCGCCGTGCTGCACCTGCTAGGCATGGACATCAACACGATGACCTTGGGCGGTATGTGCATCGCCATCGGTTCGTTGGTGGACGATGCCATCATCGATGTGGAAAATGTCTATAAACGACTGCGACAGAATCACTTGAAACCCACTACTGAACGCGAATCGGCCTTCACGGTCGTTTTCGAGGCCTCCAAGGAGATCCGCTCTTCGGTCATCAACGCCACTTTCATCATCATGGTGGCGTTTGTGCCGCTGTTCTTCCTTTCGGGGATGGAAGGGCGTATGCTCAAACCACTTGGCATCGCCTACATCATCGCCCTCTTCATGTCACTATTAGTGGCGATGACGCTGACTCCTCTTCTCTGCAAAATGATGCTTTCAGAAGACAAGTATCTCTCTAAAAATGAAGAGGATAGTCGTTTGACCCAAAGGTTAACCAAAGGCTATTCCAAGATGCTTGCTTGGGTGCTTCAGCATCAGAAAACGGTGATTTCGCTTACACTCGTTCTGCTTCTTGGTGCCGTTGGACTATTCTTCACGATGGGGCGCAGTTTCTTACCCGATTTCAACGAGGGTTCGGCGGTGATTTCTGCGGTTACGGCACCAGGAGTATCGTTGGATGTGAGCGATGAGTTGGGCAATCTGATGGAGCGCGAGCTGATGAAGATTCCCGAGGTGACGGGCACTGCACGCCGCACGGGTCGCGGCGAGTTGGACGAACACGCGCAGTCGGTCAACAGTGCCGAACTCGATGTGCAGTTCACCCTGAAGGACCGCAGCCGCGAAGAGGTATTCAACGACATCCGTGAACGGCTTGCCGCCATCCCGGGCATCGCCACCACCGTTGGACAGCCACTCGGGCATCGCATCGACCACATGCTGTCGGGCACCCGCGCCAACATCGCCATCAAGCTCTTCGGCACCGACCTTTCCACGATGCTGATGACGGGCAACCAGATCAAGACCGCCATCGAAGGCATTGACGGTTTGGTGGATGTGGCCGTGGAACAACAGGCGGAGTCGCCGCAGCTGCACGTGCGAGCCAATCGAGAAGCGTTGGCGGCTTACGGCATCACCATTGACGAGTTCAACGAATTTATCGACATGGCTTTTGGCGGCGAGAAAATCACCGACATCTACGAGGGTCAGCGTCGTTTCGACTTGGTGCTTCGCCTGAACGCCGACTACACCGACGACATTGAAGGCGTCCGCAAGGCCTTGATTGCCACTGCCGACGGTCGTCGTGTCCCGTTGGAAGAGGTGGCTGACATTGTTTCTACTTCTGGCCCGGGCACCTTCACCCGCGAGAATGTACAGCGCAAATTGGTGGTGTCGGCCAATGTGTCGGGCCGCGACCTGCAAAGCGTGGTCAACGATGTGCAGAAAACCATCGAGAAGGAGGTGAAACTGCCCGAAGGCTACCGCGTGGAGTACGGCGGGCAGTTCGAGAGCGCACAGAGTGCTTCCCGCACCCTCCTCATCACCACCTTGTTGACTCTTTTGGTCATCTTTATGTTGCTTTACGGCGAGTTCCGCAGCGCATCCCTGTCGGGCATTGTGCTCATCAGTCTGCCTTTGGCGCTTATCGGTGGCGTATTGGCGGTCCGCCTCACCTCTGGGGTGGTCAGCATCCCGTCCATCATCGGGTTCATCACGCTGTTTGGTGTGGCCACCCGCAACGGCATCCTGCTCATTTCGCGCTATCAGCATCTTGGAGAAAGCGGCCTGTCGCTGCGCGAGTCCGTGGTCAGCGGTTCCATCGACCGACTGAACCCCATCCTGATGACCGCCCTCACTTCGGCGTTGGCGCTCATCCCCTTGGTCTTCAATGGCGACAAGCCCGGCAATGAAATCCAAAGTCCTATGGCCATCGTGGTCTTGGGCGGTCTGATCACATCCACGCTGTTGAATATTTTCGTCATGCCTATTGTTTATGGCTGGTATGCCAAGAGAAAAACATCAAAAACTGAACAGCAATGAAAAAGATCATCATATTTATCACATTGATAACAAGTTCGTTATCCTTATTTGCGCAAGAGGATATGTATGCGCCTGTCTTGTCGCAGATTGAGCAGAACAGCACCACGTTGAAAGCCTTGCGCGAACAGGCCGACGCCCAAAAACTGTCGTATCGGACGGGGCTTGCGCCTTCCGACCCTGAGGTGGAATTTGGTTACCTTTGGGGAAATCCCATGGTGACGGGCAACCGAAAAGACATCAGTGTCAAGCAAACGTTCGATTTCCCGACCACCTACATCCGTCGGAAGCAGATGGCCGACCAACAAGGCGAGAGTGCCGATTTGGCCTATCGCCAACAGCGGTTGGAACTGCTGCTTTCGGCCAAACAAGTCTGCATTAACTTGGTGTATTACAATGCTTTGTTGGAATTGTATGGAAAACAAGCGGAGCGCGCGGCACAAATCGAATCGGCTTGTGAAAAGATGTTGAAAAACGGCAGCGGCAACCAGCTGGACTACAACAAGGCCGTGTTCAACCGCGTCAGTGCCGAGGGCGAAGTAGCCAAGATTCGTTTGGAACGTGAGCGGTTGATGGCCGAGCTCCAACAACTCAATGGCGGACAGCCAATTGCATTCGATTTCTCCGCATACGGTACGCCCTCTTTACCTGCTGATTTCGAAACATGGTGTTCCTCTGCCAAAGAGAGCCATCCCGTCTTGCAATACTTGCACTCGCAGGAAGTGGTGGCCGACTGCAACATACGCCTCAACCGTTCGGCGTGGCTGCCCAAATGGTCGGTGGGCTATATGGGCGAGTTCATTCCCGAGCAGGGATTCCAAGGCGTTACGGTAGGACTTACGCTTCCGTTGTGGGAAAACAAGAACCGTGTGCGGCAGGCGCAGGCAGAGGCCATCGCGACCGCCCAGCAGCGCAACGACGTGGAGTTGCGGTATCGCAGCCAATGGCAGCAGCTCTATGCCCAAGCCACGCAATTGCAGGAGACCGTTGAAAGGTACACTGCTGTCTTCAGTCAGCACGACAACGCCGACCTGCTTTACAAGGCCTACACCTCGGGCGAGATGCCTTTGCTCAACTATCTTCTCGAAACCGACTATTACCTTTCGGCCTACGTGAAGCAGTTGCAGGCACAGCGCGATTTGGAGCTCACCTTGTCGGAACTGAACGGATTCCGCTTATAATCAAAAAGATGAAAGCGACAAACAAATCCATCATTTTCGCCATCTTTGCGGCGGCACTGTATGCGATCAGCACGCCTGTCTCGAAACTGCTGTTGCAGAACGTGCCGCCCACGATGGTGGCGGCCTTCCTCTATCTCGGCGCAGGCATCGGGATGGGCTTGATGATGCTGATAAGGTACAGATTCAAAAAGGGTGTCAAGGAAGAGCGGCTGACCCGTGCGGATATCCCTTACGCGGCGGCGATGGTCGCCCTCGACATCGTTGCCCCGATTCTGATGATGTACGGCTTGCGCATCAACTCAGCGGCCAACACCGCGTTGCTCAACAACTTCGAGATTGTGGCCACTGCCCTTATCGCATTGTTGTTCTTCCGCGAGAAGGTAGGCAAGCGGCTTTGGATCGCCATCGCCTTGGTGACGGTGGCCAGCATTCTGCTTTCATTGGACGGTTCGTCGGCGGCAGATGCGTTACGTTTCTCCAAAGGGTCTCTATTGGTACTCGGCGCCACCGTTTGCTGGGGTTTGGAAAACAACTGCACGCGTCGTATTGCCGACAAGGACCCGGTGGAAATCGTGACGGTGAAGGGCTTCGGTTCAGGCTTGGGTGCTTTGTGTATTGCCTTGTCGTTAGGTGAAGCTTTCCCGATGTGGAGACATTTGGTCATCCTCTTGATGCTCGGTTTTGTGGCCTACGGGTTGAGCATCTTCTTCTACACCCACGCCCAACGCGGCATCGGTGCTGCCAAGACAAGCACCTACTACGCTTTGGCGCCCTTCATTGGAGCCTTCCTCTCGGTGGTCATCTTGGGTGAACCCATCGGCTGGATTTTCATTGTTGCCACGATTGTTATGGCGGCGGGATGCTGGCTAGCGGGGAAGTGAATTTTCTTCTTGTATTAACTTATTGGTTTTCAGCAATACTTACAAAAAGGTTTGTGTATTGACAAAAGGTAAGTGATTGAAAATTAGAATTTTTTCTATATTTTTGCCTCGTTAATCCAGTAACAATGAACAACAAAAGAGAAATACAAAACGCCACCTTCCCTGACTGCCCGATACGCAACGTGATTTCGCATATCACTGACAAATGGTCGTTGTTGGTGCTTTACACCTTGGAACAGAAGGAAGTACTTAGATTCAAGGACTTGTGGCGACAAATCCCAGACATTTCACAAAAAATGCTGACCTCAACGCTACGCCATCTTGAAGACGATGGCATTATCAGTCGCGAGGTGTTCACAGAAGTTCCGCCACGAGTGGAATACCGACTCAGCGAACGCGGAAAGAGCCTCATGCCCCATTTGGATGCGTTGCTGACATGGGGACTGGAGCATTTCAGAGACATTATCACCGACCGTAAGAATCATTCAAAGCCAAGTAAATAGATTGTCCAACTAAAACTCAAACAACGATGAAGAGATCAGAATTTGGAGGCTTCGTGGCCTCGTTCGCTATGAGAAGTTCGAG
>JAEEGF011260453.1_pt1 | contig 12761 bp, 8 predicted proteins | sample 9134171 | NCBI WGS metagenome assembly JAEEGF01 (sample SAMN16246542, study PRJNA631951) | gut metagenome | biome: gut microbiome; feature: rumen; material: AP-attached | host: Bos | place: Iran: Karaj | collected 2018-10 | reverse complement strand
CTTCTTCTCCTTAGCAAGTCTCAAAGCGTAGGTGAAGGCCTTGGGATCCTCGGGGTTAGGGTACTCTAAGGTTGTAAAGTTGGGGTCGGGATTCTCCTGCTCCGGAACCACATAAACATTCTCAAAGCCAAGCTCCTTAAGGATTCTTCTTACGGGCTTATTACCTGTTCCGCAAAGGGGTGTGTAAACGATAACTATATCTTTTGCCACCTGCTTGATGATTTCAGGGTGGATAATCTGCTTCTTTAACTCAACCATGTAAGCGTCATCGATCTCAGCGCCAATAACCTCGTAAAGGCCGGCTTTCTTGGCCTCTTCCTTGTCCATGGTCTTAACTGTGTGATAGTCGGTTACATTGTTAACCTCAGCGATAATCTCGCCGTCTCTGGGGGTGGAAACCTGAGCGCCGTCCTCCCAGTAAACCTTGTATCCGTTGTATTCAGGGGGATTGTGGCTTGCTGTAACCACGATACCTGATGTACATCCAAGCTTTCTTACTGCAAATGAAAGCTCGGGAGTGGGTCTTAATTCGTCAAAAACATAAGCCTTTATTCCGTTGGCTGCAAGGCAAAGTGCCGCAACATCGGCAAACTCAGGGCTCATACGTCTGGAGTCATAGGCAATGGCAACCTTGGGGTCCTTCTTGCCCTGCTTTAATATATAGTTTGCAAGTCCCTGGGTAGCCTTACGAACGGTGTAGATGTTCATTCTGTTGGTTCCTGCGCCGATAATGCCTCGAAGGCCGCCGGTACCAAACTCCAGGTCCTTGTAGAATCTCTCTTCAATCTCTTTCTCATTATTTCTGATGCCGAGAAGTTCTTCCTTTGTGGCATCGTCAAAGTATGAATCGTTAAGCCAAAACTCAAATTGCTTCTTGTAATCGCTCATTCTAATTCCTCCCTGTTCTTGAATTCCTGTTTTCTAAAAATATGGCACTCATCCTTCAAAGTTGCATAAAACCTGTATCCCTCAACTCCTGCAATAATCAAGAGAGGAAGGGAGCAAATCAGGTATCTTCCTCTGGTTTCAAACAACATCTGAAACAGAATCACGCCGATACAGATAACCGTAAGATGAAAAGCAAAGGGCTGTCTGTTCCTTGCATAAAAGCTTACAAATCCCACACCCGCCATGCCGATGAGCACAAAAATCCAAAGCCACTGGGCGTAGGTCTCAAAATAATTATAATACTCTCCGTCACCCCAGAAAATATTTCTTAAAAGTTCTTTCTTTGGATTAGCGGAAATATCCTCGTATTCTCCTGCGTAAAAAGCAGCAATTCCTTCTTTATACCAGGAAAAGGTACCGTCGTTGAAGGTCATGGTAAGCTTTCTGTTCCAGAAGCTTAAGTTGCCTAGGAATCCTCTGTCCTTAGTCCTTGTCATGAAGCTTTCTATCTCGGCGGCTCTTCTTTCGCTTCCGGGCCTTCCCGAGTACTCACCAACCAAAAGTCCGCTGTCCACGGGATTGTTGGTTCCCATGTACTCCTCGTTGGAGCCCATATTAAGGTAGTAGGTCCAGGTTCCCTCCAGATCCTTGTCCGGTGTGAACCCTGCCACATTATATATATGTGCTTTGAGCCCCACATTTATTAATAAGAAGGCGACGATGACAGAAGCTATAAGCACCGCCGTTTCAAGGATTCTGCCTTCTTTCTTGATAAGTCTTGCCACAAATTCCACCATTTCCACAATAACAATGGCAATAAGACAGGTGTAGGCCGTGGGCTTAATCATACCTGCCAAAATCCCCGTAAAGGCGTAAATGGCCGTAAATACATATTTAAAGAGGCCGTCTTTGCCCTTTGCAGCCAGATACACATAAAAGGTGATTATGGGTAACAGCATGCCTGCGGTGTCCGTGTAGAAGAAAAGCTTCCAGGGAGAAACGCAGATTAAGGCTGCATATATTAGGAAAACCACCACTGCAGGTCCAAATTTCCTGCTTAATTTCTTGGCTGTCAACACCGTAAAGAACCCCGCCAGGGAAATAATCACGCAGTTAACTTCTATAATAAAGAAGTCCGATTGATACGGGAAATTTGGGAAAAACCGCATTAATCTCAGAATCAGCGAGCAGATGTAGGCTATGGGCACGTTGTTGGAGCAAAGAAGATAATACCAGGTGCCCTCGTTGATTGAGATGCCCTCATTGATTCTAAGACCCGAATACTGGGCATTTACAGGATCTGCCCATCCTGTGACAAATACCAAAGACTTGCAAAGCTTGATATTTATGACTGTGATTACCACAAACGCCAAAGCCAGTGTCAGATTGAAGATAAGGTTGGTCTTTGGTGTTAAGGAGATACGGTCGATGGTTTTTACCAAAAAGAAAAATACAATCGCCAACAAAAGTGCCGCAATAAAGAGCACCCAGTTAGGAACGATTGTATCCAGTTTATAGTAATCCGGGTAGTTGGCCTTATTACCCAGGAAGATAATGGAGGCCAGCACCGGAAGGTAAAGCAGTATAAATATTATAGAAGCGGTTCGCTTAATTGCTGTCATGAACAACCTACTTAATATCAACGTCTATGTCGTCGATGGTATTTTCACCTTTGATGGTAATGGAAATAGATTCCGTAAGACCCGTAACATCTGTTGTTGAATCAGAGTATAAGTCTCCGCCCTGGGTATAAACCGCCCACTTGAGCTCGTTCTTGTCAGTGGGCCAAATGAGCTTACACTTCTGGGTTTCATCTTTCTTGATACCGCCAAGATTTATCTGAGAACCTTCGATAGGGTCGATAATAGCTATCATACCGATATCTACCGAGCATGAATTGGTAAAGCTTAAACTAACCTCAAAATACTCCACCGCATCCGCAAAGGGCGCCTGAGCAGTTTTCTTTGTGGGCTCGGCTGTGGGAGTAGGTGTGGGCTCCTCTGTAGGCTCGGGAGTCGGCTCCTTCGTGGGTTCCTTTGTAGGTTCCAGTGTGGGAGCCTCTGTGGGAGCGGGGGTAACTTCAGTCCACATCTCTTCTGCAGGCTCAATTACCTTCTCAGTTTTGCCACAGGCGGTAAGTAAAGCTGTGGTCATGCATAATATAACTAATGAGCTTAATAATCTCTTTTTCATTTCATTCCTCTGTGTTTTTAATATGTGTTTTTAATATGTGTTTCTATTATTGTACTTTTCTTCAGAGTTTTTTTCAACAGGAGAAAGGCCGAAGCATTTAGCTTCGGCCCCTGGGGTTTATATAAGAGAAGGGAGAGTATAATTACTTAGTAACTTTTTCTGCTTTCTTTTCCTGATGCTTCTTGTACATTGCGTATCCTGTAGCACCAAGGAGAGCAACTATTAACCACCACCACCAGGACATTGACTCCTCGTTGATGGGTGCGTATGTAAGAGGTGCTTTACCTTCGTTGATTGCTGTAACTTCAGGAGCTGTCTCCTCATCAATCACTGATGCAAGAGCTGTTCTTCCGTCGTTGATGTTGGTAAGTTCTTCTCCGGCTGCTCCTTCTGTAACCACTACTTCACCACCGGCTGCTCCGCCTGCTGCCTCGGCTGCTGCTGCACCGGGAGCTACTACTGTTCCGGCTCCACCTGCTGCAGGAGCTGCGGGTGCTGCGGGTGTAACAACATTTGTTACAACGCCTGCTGCAACTGCAACATCACCGGCTGCTTCTGTTGTTGTGGTCTCACCTGCGCCACCTGTTGCCGGAGCGGGGGTAAGAGCTGCAATCTTGTTATCACGAACAGTTCTGAGATCCTCAAGCTGTCCAACCATGTTGTCTCTTACGGTCTTAGCTGCTTCAAGCTTGGTCTTTGCTGTCTCAAGGCTTGCCTGTAAGGTTGCAACCTCTTTAACGGTTGTGTCGCCGATAGCCACCTGCTCAATGCGTGTCTGTAACTCTACTACGTCAGCCTGTGCCTTTTCGAATGCTGTCTGTGCTGCTGCTGCCTTCTCAGCGATGCTTGCGTACTTAAGAGCAAGTGCTGCGGAATTTGCCAAGGCGTTTCTATAACCAAGCATTGTGTTTCTCTCGGTATCATCAAGGATCCAGTTTTTGTTATCAACCTTTATTACATTATCTGTCTTGTAATCCAAGTCTTTGCCAATAACGAAGGGATCCTTGCCGCGTCCTCTGTTATCCTGTTTAGTAAGGAGAGCGATATTTCCTGAGTACCAGTTGTCGTTTCTAAGCTGTGTCTCAACTGTAAGCTCCTGCTTCTCACCATTAACAAGTTTGTAATACTTGTTATCCTCTTTTACGTAGCTGCTGCCTCCATAAGTTAATACGCCGTTTCCGTCATCCTGAAGATTTTCAATATCATGACCGTCTACAACCTGGTGCTCAGTCTTTTCGAAGATAACAAGTCCCTGCCATCTCCACTGATCATTTGTAGTATTCTGATTCTGGAGCTTATAGTTAAGGTATAAGGTCTGCTCAACGCCGTCCTTTTCATATTTAACTTCGTAATAGTTTAAAACATCACCCTTTGTGCTGGCTCTTTGAGCATCGTCAGTCAAGAAGTTGTTGCCGGTGAATGTATTACGTTCAATACTGATAAATTTGCCGTCAGCAATTTCAGGAATATAGTAATACTGTATAACTGCTTGGAAGTATTCAACGATTCTGTCAGAGCCGCTTCCGTGCTTCTTGTCGTTCTCAAAGTCGGCTACTAGCTTATCTTCGATATCCTTTAATTTCTGAATACCTTCATATTTAACTTTTGCTGCTTCAGCTGCATTCTTAAGGTCTTCAGCCTGCTTTGCGAGTTCATCAACTCTTGCCTTAGCCTCAGCTGCTTCCTTGTCTGCTACGCCCTTATGGGTGTCAAATGCTGTAACGCTGTTGCCGATTCCGTTGGTTCCATTAACGAGTCTCTCGTACTCTTCTGTTGCTTCTTCAAGAGCTTCATTTGCCTTGTTAAAATCATCTTCAATCTTCGAAAGATCTGAAGCTGCCTTCTCTACTGCAGCGTCTGTGGTTTTAACTGTATCTTCGATTGTATCGAAGACTTCATTTACTTCATCAACAGAGCCTGCTTCATTAAGCTCCACTGCTTTTTCATCTACTAAAGTCTGTGCATCATTTACTGTAGTTGTAATATCGTCAGCAATTTTCTCAGCCTGGGTCTGAAGAGAAGCTGCCTCATTAGCTTTATCCACTGTAATATCAGCCTGCTTGTTAGCATCAACTACTTCTGACTGAGCGATTTCTGCAAATCCTTCAGCTATGCCAAGAACGCCTGCTGCCTTCTCGATGTCAGTCTCAGGAGCGTCAACTACAACGTTACCTTCCATGTGAGCTTCCATTCCATCGCCAAGAGCTTCAGCTGCTTCTTTAACTTCCTCTGATATTCCTTCAGCTTTTGCTTCCTCTACAGCTACTACTGCAGAAGCTTCAGCCTCCTTGACATCCTTCCAAGCCTCATCAGCCTGCTCCTGTGCTGCGTCAGCAACGCCGTTCTCCACATCATTGTGAATAGGCATTGTATTGTTTTCGGGTTCAGGAGTAGCTTCCGGCTCAGCTGCCAAAGCTGTTATGGGCTGGCTGGCCATAGCCAGTGATAATCCAATTGTTAAAGCCTTAATAACTTTTTTGTTTGTTAATTTCTTATTCATCATATGCCCTTCTCCTTTTCTCCGTTTAATCTCTTGTAAGGAATGTTCTTTATCTTTGATTTATATATCGGTACGGTTAAAGTTTTCTTTATCTCCTTAACCCTTTCACTTATAAAGACATGTGGCTCAAACGCTGAGGTTCACTGGATTTTACCAAAAATGCTACTTGTAGTTTACATTCCATTTCTACATATATTATACCACTTTGCACATGCCTTAAAGAAATCTTAAAGAAATCCCTATCTTTTTCTTCCGGTTTGGTATGTTATGATGCAATCGTAATAAATGTTACAGAAATGTTACAAAATTATTACGAGAGGAGAGTAACAATGAAGAAGACTACATTAACAATTTTATTTGCATCTGTAATGATGCTGGCTCTGATTGGATGCGGAACAAAAAAAGTCGAGGCCGCTTCCGATCCCTGGGAGGAGACTACTGTAGCTGAAGAACAAACTTCTGAGGCATCAGAGATTGCTCCTGCAAAAACAGAAGAATCTCAGAAAGAAGAATCCCAGACAGAAGCGGCCGAAACAGAAGCAATCGGTGAAACGCCTGTTGCATTGTCTGATGACAGTTTTGCATATAATGGAAAAATCATTTCAGTAAAAGACGATCTTCAGACCATCCTTGACAACCTTGGAGCCGGTGAAGGAAGGCCCTCCGATCAGGAAGGCGTAACCTGCTACGATATCGGAACTGATGCTGTCAGTGTTTTTACCAAAGAGACTGACGGGAAAGAGGAACTTACACAGATCACAGTTCACGATAAGACTGCAAGAACCGCAAAGGGCGTCGGCGTTGGAAGTACTGAGGATGAAGTAAGAAATGCTTACGGCGAACCCAATGATGAGGTAGTTGAGGGAGCTAAGCTTTTAACATACGAGTTTGAAGGCTATTCCATTTTATTTGCATTCAATGATAACGTAGCCGCAATATCCTATTTTATTTCAAAATAATTCAAACGAGGGGAGAATTATAATATGAAGAAACGAATTTTAGCATTAACTTTTGCATCAGCAATGGTGCTTTCAATTGTAGGATGTGGAAGCACATCCTCTGAGGCAGGGAAAACTGACTTGTTTGAAACTGCCGAAACCACAGAAGTAACCGAAGATAAACCTGCCTTGGAAAGCGAAGATACCGTAAAAACCGATGATCTCGGAGCTGAAAGCAACATCGAAACCGACGAGATTTCCCAAAAGGAAACTGCCGATCCTGAAGTGAACAGCGACCTTGAGCCCAATTCCTTCATGTATGACGGCAAAATCATTTCAATTCTCGGAGACCTCCAGACAACTCTGGATGACCTCGGTGCAGACAAGAAGGCCGACGGTGATGTAACCGGCGAGCACATCTACACCAACGGTAAAGATGACATTGAAGTGGTTGCCCGTGAAGTTGAGGGCAAGGAAGAGTTAGCTCAGATCATTATTCACGACAAATCAGTGAAGACCTCCAGAGGAATCGCTGTAGGAGATACTGAGGATGATATCCATGATAAATATGGTGATCCTAATGATGTTATTCCTGTAGATTCACTGATTCTTAACTACAACTTTGACGGATGCTCAATTATGTTTACAATTGACGGAACCGAAATTTCATCAATCGCTTACATGAAGAAAGCTCCCGTAGAAGAATAGAACAAGCATATGTGAGTATCAAAAAAGGCGGCGCCGGATAATTCCGACGCCGTCTTGCTTATTACTTTTAAATATTAGTTAGTTGTCTTCTCGTCCTTCTTGTTGTGGAACTTTCTGTACATTGCGTAACCTGCTCCGCCAAGAACTGCGATGATGAGTAACCACCACCATGAAAGTGTCTCTTCACTGACAGGTGCTGCTGCAAGAGCTGTCTTGCCATCATCAATGTTTTCTGTAGCCTGCTCAGTCTGAGCCTCAGGAGCTGCATCTGAAAGAGCTGTCCTCTGTTCAGTAAGAGTAACTGTGTTATCCTCTGCTACTGCTGCTGCGGGAGCGCCTGCTCCTCCGGGAGCTGCTACGAACATTGCAGGTGCTGCTGCGAGAGGTGCTGCTGTACCGGGAAGAACTGTTAAGCCGGGAGCAGTAGTTGTACCACCTTCACCACCGGTCTCTCCGCCGCCTTCACCTGAAGGAGCGGATGTAAGAGCTGCAACCTTCTGAGCGCGCTGTCCATCGAGTGTTCTAAGATCCTCAAGAAGCTGATCTCTTGCTGCCTTAGCAGTTGCAAGTTCAGTCTCAGCGGTTTCAAGTCTGCTTCTAAGGCCTGCAAGAATGTTGTCCTTCTTGCTGAAGCTAATCTGCTCAATGAGGCCCTTAAGTGTTTCAACTTCGCCTTCAGCTTCCTTAACCTTTGCTTCGGCAGTTTTAACAGCTGCGATAGCTGCGTCATACTGGCCAATCTTATTCTTAGCTTCGTTAATCTTGTTAACAAGAGCTTCTGACTTAGCTGTATCCAGTACGTGAGCACCCTTATTGCCATTCTGGCTCTTACCATCGGTATTATAGTTGGCAACAAATGCGTTATTGTTATTCTTGTCAACCTTTATTGAAATGACATCGCCTGAATACCAGTTGTCGTTTCTGTATTCCTTGTGAGAAGTCTCCTCGTCTACAGCCCATGACTCTGTGTATGTAACCTGATTCTGCTGAGTGGTCACTGTCTTAAGGATATAATCAAGTGAAGCGTAACCATATGTGGTAACTATAGGATATACTTTCTTGGTAATTGCTGTACCAACTGTAGCATTAACTACACTCTTCGTCTCAGTTACACCATTTCCTATATTGGCTGTTCCAGTAACACTTGCGTCGAGCTTTGCTGCTGCCTTTGCTGCTTCTTTATCCGCGTTATATACTGCTATGCTCTTGGTTGCATTGTTGGTTCTATGATAGTTAATAAAGATATCGCCTTCAATGGTACCTGAGCTTAAAAGATGCCATTCGCCGTCAACAGTATCACTTGATCCGTCATAAGTATATTCGGAAGATAAATTATTTTTAAAACTGTTTACCTTCTCTTTAACTACCTCGTTTGCCTTCCAGTCTACTCCTTTACCCCATATGCTCCTAATGATTTCCCACGAATACGTTTCGTCTACACGAATCTTCTTGGTAAAGTCAGACTTGTACTCTACATCCACGTTCCAGCCGATTGTTTCTTCGCGTTCTACCTGTCTGGATCCTGTTGTTTCTACAAATCCGTAATCCTCAGCTTTAGCATCATCAGGAATAACATGAGTATTGTTATATTCCTTGCCGGCTATAATGACAGTCATGTTGTCTCTGAGGCCGGTAATTATGCCCTGAATCTGAGTAAGATACTCTGCCTTAGCATCCTCTACATCTTCTGTATAATCCTTCTCATCCATAGCATCAAGCTGGCGGCCGGTGAATGTTGTGGTAGTAATACTATTCTTTACAGTCTTGACAATACGTCCGTCCTTATATTCGTATGATACCTCTTCGGTGTCCTCAAGTACGTCCGTATTAGTTTTTTCTTCATCAACTTTAAGAGAAAGCTTTTTCTCATCGGTTACTTCAAAATCATCAACTATTCTGTTGCTTGTAGTCTTCTCACCATTCTGTTTAAGAACTGTGTATGAACCGTCTGCGTTCTTGAAGTAGAACTTGCCATCCTTGAATAAGGTAAGTTTAGAGTCGTTCTCGCCAAACTTAACCTCTGTTCCGTTTTCATTTGTGATAGAAATACCATTATCTATATCCTGGTTCTCAAGAACTGTATGCTCAGTCTTTTCAAAGATTACAATGCCCTTGTAACCATCCTTTTTGTTCTCGTTAGCAGTTTTATAGTTGAGTTTGACAGTCTTTTCAGTGCCATTAGCATCCTTATAAGTTACAACGAAGTAACGAAGAACATCTCCTCTGGTAGATTTATTGTTAGGATTTGTTGTATCGCCATTGTAATAGTAGTCACCGTTTTCAACAGGTGCAGCTTCAACCTTAACAAATGTTCCGCCAAGAACTTCAGGAACATAGTAAGTCTGAACAATAGCTTTGAATAAGTTTCTGTAGGTGGCTTTAACTTTGCTACCTTCAGCTTCGATTTTTTCGATGCTAACATCTTTGACTTCGCCATTGCCGGTTCCATACTCGGCTTTGCCGTTTGCCGCGATAGAATTCTCAAGAGCTGCAATGTAGCCATATCCGCTCTGCTTATAGTTCTTCTCAGCAGCTGCAAGTTTGTTTTTGAGAACTTCAAGGCTGGCTTCCATGTCAGCAACTTCCTTCTCGTCCTCTGCATATAATGATGCGAGCTCATCTGATAAGCCTTCTGCGCCCTTGGCATCAGAATATCCTAATGCCATAAGAGCATTGGCCTTAGCTGTATTAAGTGCATCAACCTTATCATTGAATGCCTTTAATGCAGTCTCATACTGCTCAGCAAGGCTGTTGAACTCGTCTTCCTTAACCTCAAGTTCTTTCTCTGCAGTCTTTACAGCCTTATCCGCTGCGATAACAGCTGCATCAGCATCATTTACAGCATTTGCAGCGTCTGTGTAAGCACTGTTTACAGCATCGATTGAATTTGCACCGGAAATCTTTGAAGATGCTTCTTCCACTGCTTCATTTGCAGACTCAAGCTTCTCTGAAAGGCTTTGAGTCTCTTTCTCTTTATCGCCAAATACTGCTTCTTCTACATTCTTAACAGGTTTCTCAACGTTCTCTTCCGCTGTAGCTACACCCTGTGCCAAGCCGACGAGTGTTGTTTCACCTTCTGTTTCAGATGTAATCTTCTCAAGTTCTGTTACAGCTTCAGCGGCCTTCTTGCCATTTTCAACAGCAGTCACATCAGCATTTACATCAGAAGCATTAACATCAAGAGCCTCTGCCTTGGAAGCTGCATCTTTGGTTGCATCAACTACATCCTGCACATTTGCTGTGTTTGTATCAACAGCCTCTTTAACCACCTCAGCCTGAGCTGCAGCATTCTCTGCTGCTGTCTTTGGCTGCAGTGCGGGTGCGTCTTTTACAGGCTCTGTGGCAGGAGCGTCAGGCTCTGCTGCCATAGCTGTAAGAGGCTGACTCATCATAGCAAGTGATAATCCGATGGATAATGCACGAACTACATTTTTGTTGACTAAATTCTTTTTGACCATTTTCTTTTTCCTCTTTCTGTATTGTTTTCCGTTTATTATTTTCCTATGAAAGTGAACCCATAACCACCAAGTCTTCCAAATCCCGTCTGATCTCTTTTAACTTACTCAGTTTCCATTTGGGAAGGTTTGGAATAGGCTCAAGCTTATATTCCTCTGTGATATAAGTTATCCTCTGGCGCTCCTTGCTACAGCTTAGTACGTAGCGCGTCATCACGGCAACCAGTGCAAGGATGAGCACAATTAAAGCTCCGGTTAGCCAGGGTAACGCCGCCTCGAAGGGGGTTTGGGGGGTCGGAGCCAATGGTGTTTGAGCATCTTCAATTGTCGTTAATGAATATAACAAGCTCATATTTAAACCTTTCTTTCTTGCTTTCATTAATAAAGACTTGGGTAAAATTCCAAATGGCTCAATTTTTTGAAAAATTTTGATAATTTTTTTCATTTAAGATTGCATCACAAAAACGGCGCCGGATAAATCCGACGCCGTCTTAAACATTGCTTTGCAATTAGGTGCAATTTGGGGCCTGTCCCCGTTTTGCACCGTGCAGTTTGGGCCTGTCCCCAAGTTGCACATTAGTTGGTCTTCTCGTCCTTCTTGGCATGGAACTTCTTGTACATTGCGTAACCGGCTCCGCCGAGAACTGCGATGATGAGCAACCACCACCATGAAAGTGACTCTTCGTTGATAGGTGCTGCTGCAAGAGCTGTCTTGCCATCATCAATGTTTGTTGTAGTCTGTTCAGTCTGAGTTTCAGGAGCTGCATCTGAAAGAGCTGTCCTTTGCTCATTAAGATCAACTGTGTTTTCTGCTGCTGCAGGTGCTACAACTGCTCCGGGTGCGAATACCAAGGGACCTGCTGTCAAAACGGGAGTTCCGAGGGTCTCGGCTGCAGGTAATACTACAGTTCCGGTTGTTCCTTCGTCAGTTCCTGTCTCTCCGCCGCCTTCTCATGAAGATGAAGCTGTAAGCTGATTAACCTTTGCTGTAAGCTGGTCATCGAGTTCATCAAGAGCATCAAGGAGGGCATCTCTTCGTTGAATTGCTGCAGCGAGTCTGCTCTGAGCATCCTTAAGCCACTCTTTCTTCTCCTTAAGCTGTGCCTCATAACCATCAACATGCTCGCCAAGTTTATCAAGCATATCCTTAATCTCGGTTACACGATTTTCAGCTCTCTCAACTGCCTTGTCAGCATCATTTGCCTGCTTGGAAATGTTAGCGTAGAGCAGAGATAATGCAGCCTGCTTCTTGGAAGCCTTATCCTGCTTATCGATATTATCCTGGTATCTCTTAACTTCCTTCTCCTTATCAGAAATTTCTTTCTGCTTATCGGAAAGAGCCTTTCTGTAATCTTTAGCAAGATCCTGAATTTCCTTCTCGTATCTTATTTCCTTGCTTCCGATTGTGTAATCAGGTCCGTTCTTATAGGTTGTACCAAAGAGGAGGTTGTTATTGTAGTAGTTGTCGTTTCGGTACTGACTTGAAGCCTCTACTGCTTCCGTTGCTGACCAATTGGTCTCAGACACCTTCATATTCTGAACCAAAACGCTCATAACATTGAAGCTAAAGTTCTTGTAGCCATACTTAGTCCTAGTCTGCTCAACAGCCATATTAACATCATATGACAGATTAAGGTTTTCAGCAGTTATTCCATTTTCCCTTAAAGCGGCCATAACTGAATCATTATTAATATCAGATAACTTATCGCCTGCAACGACCACTTCTTTGGTGGCATCGTCAAGGTAATAGTAAACTGTGTATTTGTTTAAGCCTTCACCATCCCACTGATCTGTGTCAACTATCTTAATTCCTGTAATGCCCTTATCCGCAAGTACCTTCTCTGATGACTTGTTGTCAATATTAATTCCATTAAATATAAGCCAATCTTTATGAACTACCAATTTGGATAACTTGGCATAATTGATGGCAACGTCACCAGAGTAAGATCTTCCGTCGTTTGTATCCCACTTGATTCCAAGGACATTATGGGGCTCCAATCCCTCTTCTACTGAGTTGTAATTGCTCGTGGTGTAATTAAGCAATTCTGTACCTTTCTGGTCAAACCAAGGACCAATATT
>JAEEGF011169293.1_pt1 | contig 12762 bp, 15 predicted proteins | sample 9134171 | NCBI WGS metagenome assembly JAEEGF01 (sample SAMN16246542, study PRJNA631951) | gut metagenome | biome: gut microbiome; feature: rumen; material: AP-attached | host: Bos | place: Iran: Karaj | collected 2018-10 | reverse complement strand
ACGCGAAGTTTGATGTCTCCATCCGCTACACGGAATACAAAGGACACGGTTCTCTACTCGCCCGCGAGGCGGTGGAGAACCGCACCGATATTGTAGTGGCCGTAGGCGGCGACGGCACCATCAACGAGATTGCCACCCAACTGGTGAATACCAACACCATCATGGGCATCATCCCCGCCGGCAGCGGCAACGGCATGGCCTTCCACCTCAATATTCCCATCGTGCCAACCAAAGCCGTTAAGATTATCAACAACTTCAAAACCACTAAGATAGACGTCTGCAAACTGAACGATTACCACTTCTTCAGCGTGGCGGGCATCGGCTTCGACGCCAAGGTGGCCTACGACTTCAACTCGCAGAAGCACCGCGGCTTCAACAACTACCTCAAACAAGTCATCAAAAACTACCTGCACTACAAGCAGGACCTGTTCCGCATATCCTACAGCGGCACAACCATTGATAAAGAGGCCTTTTTCATCACTTTTGCCAACTCATCGCAATGGGGCTTCAACATCAAAATGGCGCCTTTTGCCTCCATCCAAGACGGACTGGTTGACGTGTGCATCTTCCACAAGCCGCCGTTCTACATGATTCTGCCCACGGTGGGCAATCTCCTCACCAACCAAATTGACAAAGACCCCATCACCGAATACATCCATTGCAGCCAAGTGGACATCTCCACCAAAGACGGGCTGCCCATCTATCTGCATATAGATGGGGATGCCGTAGAGCCCACCAAAGAGGTGCATGTCCGCGTCATCCCCAAAGCTTTGAATATGATTGTCGGCTAATACCGCTTATCTTGCAAAATTAACCGAACGTGTTTCCCTGATTACCGTAATCTTGATCTGACCAGGATAGGTCATTTCGTTCTGGATACGGCGCGACAGGTCGAATGAAATCTGGTTGGCTTGCTCGTCAGTTACCTTCTCGGCGCTGACAATCACACGCAGCTCACGACCAGCCTGCACGGCGAAGGTCTTCACCACGCCCGGATAAGTTAAGGCAATGTTTTCCAGGTCATTGAGACGCTTCATGTAAGCCTCTACCACCTCGCGGCGGGCACCCGGACGGGCACCTGAGATGGCGTCGCAAACCTGTACCAGAGGAGCAATCAGAGAGGTCATCTCCATCTCGTCATGGTGGGCACCGATGGCGTTCACCACTTCAGGACGCTCCTTGTACTGCTCGGCCAGCTGGGCACCATAAAGTGCGTGCGGCAGTTCGGGCTCATTATCAGGCACTTTGCCTATGTCGTGCAACAAACCAGCACGCTTGGCCAACTTGGGATTCAAGCCCAACTCGGAAGCCATGATGGCACACAGATTGGCCACCTCCTTCGAGTGTTGCAGCAGGTTCTGACCATACGACGAACGGTATCTCATCTTGCCCACCAGACGCATCAGGTCGTGGTGTATGTTGTGGATACCCAGGTCGATACAGGTACGCTTACCCAACTCGGCAATCTCCTGCTCGATCTGCTTTTTGGTCTTGGCCACAATCTCTTCGATACGGGCGGGGTGGATACGGCCGTCGGTGACCAGCTTTTGCAGCGACAGACGGGCAATCTCACGGCGCACAGGGTCGAAGCTCGACAGCAGGATAGCATCCGGAAAATCGTCGATGATGATGTCCACACCCGTCAAGTTTTCCAACGTACGGATGTTACGACCTTCACGACCGATGATGCGGCCCTTGATTTCGTCGTTCTCAATATTGAACACCGACACGGCATTCTCCATGGCGGTCTCTACGCCAGTACGCTGTATCGACTTGATAACGATTTTCTTAGCCTCCATATTGGCGGTGTTCTTAGCCTCGTCCATCACCTCTTTCACCAGCACCATTGCCTCGGCTCTGGCCTCGTCTTCCATCAACTGGATGAGTTCTTCCTTGGCCTGTTGTGCCGACAACTCAGCGATGGATTCCAGTTTGCTCTTCTGGATGGCGGTCTGTTTCTCCAGTTCTACCTGCTTCTGCTTGTTGATTTCCAGCTGTTTGTTCAGGTTTTCCTTTACTTGGTTCAGCTCGTTGTTCTTGCGGTTCACGTCTTCCAGTTTCTGGTTCAGCGTGGCCTCTTTCTGCTTGATGCGGTTCTCACCGGCAGCAATCTGCTGGTTCTTCTCCTGCACCACTTTCTCGTGCTCACTCTTCAGTTGCAGGAACTTCTCCTTGGCTTGCAGGATCTTCTCTTTTTTCAATAATTCGGCATCTTCCTCTGCCTTTTTCAGCAGATTGCGGCTGTTGCGGGTAAGCGTGTTGCGCAATAGCGTGTACGCCAATGCGATACCCACTCCTATGCCCACAACTACTGCGATGATTATTATGATTGTATTCATTTGGGATTAATGTTTAAAGTTAATATATATGTTGAGTTTAGTTGTCTTTCAGCCTGTTAAAGATATAAAAAAAGCCCGCCTTAAGTTCCATAGGGTTTCGAATAAACTCCTATTAAAAAACGGTGAAGGGTTCCCCTCTCCTCGAAAGTCCCACGGGCACGAATGCCTTATCTTGCGATAATTAGGGCCGGTTCTAAAAAAGGGCGAAATTAACCTTCGTTTGTATACTGTTGAGTTTAACAAACGTATCTGAACTTAGGCGGGATTAATCTCTATTCAAAGAACGTCTTTTTCAATCATTTTCAAAATTATCTGCCAACTTATTCAGCTCCTGCATTTTAGGAACCAAATCCTCATCATAATCATTCAATCTCTCCTCATTCTCAACCCATTTCACTGCAAAATCGACCAATATTTTCGACAGTAAGTCTTGATGATCAGTATAAGCCCAATTCTTGGCAAATCTCAGAAAACTCTCGTTGATTATTTTTTCAGCTTCCCGGTAATAGTATTCCCACTCCTTGTTGATAACAACTTCCACAAACCTATCTGCTACAGCGAGTTTTATCTTTATCTTATCGTCTTCCATACTATTTTCCGAGATATTCTATACAGTTGTCTATCTCCCGCACTAAATCATTGATTTCTTTCTTTATATCTTTTTTATCTTCTTTATTTAATATCGTTTTGGTTATCGTTACTAATTTATATTTTTCTTCGTTGTCTTGCAATTGCAGTTTCAACCTCTTCAACTCCTCTTGCAGCCTTTCGTTCTCCGCTTTCAGCTCCTCATTCTCCTTTTTGCACTCCTTGTATCGAACGGTGGCTTGCTTAATTTTATACTCTACTTGGTTATATAAACTTAAAAAGGAATCCATCGTAAGGTTTAAAATGCAAAATTACAAAAATAATTTATCAAAGTGGAGTCTGAAAAAATTTTCAAGACGCCTTATTTGTCGATTTCCACCGCTTCTTTCAGTTTCTCAGCATTTTCGGCCACCTGCAGTGCCTCGATGGTTTCCTGAATGTCGCCGTCCATGAAGCCCACAAGGTTGTACATGGTGAGGTTGATACGATGGTCGGTGACACGGTTCTGCGGATAGTTGTAAGTACGAATCTTCGCCGAACGGTCGCCGGTCGATACCATGGTTTTGCGCTTCGAAGCCACCTCATCGAGGTACTTCTTGTACTCCATCTCGAAGATACGGTTTCGCAGCACCTTCATGGCCTTGTCGAGATTCTTCAGCTGCGACTTCTCATCCTGGATGGCCACCACGATACCGGTGGGGATGTGGGTAAGGCGCACAGCCGAGTAGGTGGTGTTCACCGACTGGCCGCCGGGGCCCGACGAGCAGTAGGTATCCTTGCGAATATCCGACTGTTTCAGTTCCACGTCGAACTCGTCGGCTTCGGGCAAAACGACCACCGAGGCAGCGGAAGTGTGCACACGGCCCTGTGCTTCGGTCTGCGGCACGCGCTGCACGCGGTGCACGCCCGACTCGTACTTCATCAGGCCGTAAACACCGTCGCCCGTAATGTTGAATACGATTTCCTTGTAGCCGCCCACTGTGCCTTCGGTCATCGAGAGCACCTCAATCTTCCAGCCTTTCTTGTCGCAATAGTGCTGGTACATGCGGAACAGGTCGCCGGCGAAGATGCTGGCCTCGTCACCACCGGTGCCGGCACGGATTTCCACCTGTGCGTTCTTGCTGTCCTGCGGGTCAGAGGGTAACAGGAGGACGCGGATATCCTCTTCCAGCTTGTCGCGCTGGGTAAGGAAAGAGTCCAACTCCGACTTGGCCATCTCGCGGAACTCCTCGTCCTTTTCGGTCGCGATGATCTCCTTCGTGTTGGCGATATTCTCGATTACGTTTTTGTACTGCTTGTAGGCCTCCACCACGGGCTGCAAGTCCTTGTAATCCTTGCTGCGCTTGATGAAAAGCTTCATATCGGCCATCACCTCGGGCTTGGTGATCTCCTCACCAATTTCGAGCCAACGGGCATAAATGGCCTCTAATTTTTCCAATAAATTGTTCATCTTTAAAGGGATTGTTTTTGAAAATGCAAAAGTACAAAAAATACGGACATGCCAAGGGCTGTCAAAAGACACCAGCCCAATCAATCTTTTCTTTGTCTAGGCAAATAACCTTTTTTATTATGATCAACTTTCTTTTTCGGGCAAAAAAAGAAAGTTGCAAAGAAAAGTTGCCTTCGCCGCTGGCATTTTATTTTGCTAAAAAACGGCCACCGTACGCTAAAAATCTGAACTTGCAGTTCGTCACTACGTTCCTCACTGCTTCAAACAAGCAGATTTTTTAAACGCTTAACGCTGCCTCGTTTTTTGCAAGCCGCTTCGCGTCTTCCACGCAAAATACAATGAGGCGGCATTCTTGGTTCAGTTTGATCTTTTCTTTGGCAAGACAAAGAAAAAGAACATAAAAAATGTATTTTTGCATCTCTTAAAACAAAGAGCATGCATTTCCCCCTCCGAATCTTCGACAACGCCACGCCCGTGGATATCGCCAACGAAAGCGAGTTTGAGGCGTTTGCCCGCGACTACCGACAGATTGGCGCTGCCGGTGGCATTGTTGTGAACGACCGCCAGCAGGTGCTGATGATTTTCCGTTTGGGCCGCTGGGACTTCCCAAAGGGCAAAATTGAAGAGGGCGAGAACCCTGCCGAAGCCGCCCTGCGCGAAGTGTGCGAGGAGACCGGCCTGCCCACCCCTACCCTCGGCCGCGAGCTACCCTCCACATTCCACACCTACACACTCAACGGCGAAACGATTCTGAAACAGACCCACTGGTTTGCCATGCACTGCCCCGACACAGCCACACTAAAACCTCAAACCGAGGAAGACATCACCCAAGCAGAATGGGTTGATATTGAAAAAGTTGGCACACATTTGAAAGACTCTTACGCTTCGCTAAAGTGTTTTTGGGAAGAGGTGAAGAAAATGGGAATGTAAAAACAAAAAAACTCTCTTTTTGTTGATTTAACCTTCAAAATACGCATAATAATTTGAAAATTTGGAGGTATATCATTTTTTATTATTTTTGTTAGATTTTTAATCTTTATATACTTTCTCATTTTTAATCATATTTGTAATTTTGACTATGAATTACGAGAAGGGATTTATGATGCAAAAGCGTGTGGATTGGTCACTTCTAAATGACGGAATGACCATTCCCGTATCTGTCTATTCTCTTTTCAAGGCATGGGACGAATCCATATTAACACACGGACAAGGGAAAGATATTAAAATTCTTATAGACGGTGAATTTTTTGACGCAAAATTGAAGAACCAAAACTTTCAACAATCCAACTGGGCTGGCCATAAAGATGTCATTCAAATTCGTTATGGACGCCAATCTCAACTTGCAAATAAACTTCGCGCCGTATTTATTAATAGTTACGAATATCTTTCTGCACAACGCGCTCTTCTAGGTAAAAGCAAACGCCAGATTTTGTTGCCTGATAACTTGCACGAAAGCATTAGGCTTTATTTGTCTGACATTCCTAATGTACTTTGTATTGAGTGTTGTATACAAGAAGAGTATACCGAATTATCTAAAACTTTGAATCAAATATCAGAAGAAGTCTACGAAGTGAATGAGGATGATCATTTTTTTCTTTCTGATAGTACTGCATCCATCCAAGAAAAACAAACTCTATTAAAATACCGCAAAATAGATCGCAGCGTCATTCGTAAGCTTAAAGAATTTTATGATTATCGCGACGAAATAAGTGGTGAACGAATTGGTAATCAATATGGTGAAAGTGTTGTCGAAGCCCACCACATTGACTATTTTACCACTTCACAGAATAATGATTCTACCAATATTATTATTATCAGTCCTAATTATCACCGCATAATCCACAAAAACAATCCTCATTTCAACTATAAAAAATACCAATTTGAGTTCGAAAATGGAGAAGTGTTGAAATTGAAACTGTATGAACACCTAAAGATGGGATATACCCATTAATTTATAGATTCCATATAACAATAAATTTCCCTATGAAAAACCTCCTCACCCCCCTCTTTTTCGCCTGTCTTTTGTTTGCGGGCTCCCTGTTTGCACAGCAACACCTTTCGTTTAAAGGCGTGCCCATTGATGGCACCCTACAGGCCTACACCAACGCCATGGTGAAAGCTGGCTTCCACTACGAAGGCACCCAAGACGGCATCGCCATCCTGTCGGGAGACTTTGCCGGCTACAAGAACTGCCTCGTCGGCGTCTCCACCCTCAAAAACTGCGACGTGGTAAGCCATATCGCCGTGCTCTTCCCCGCAAAAGAGACTTGGTCGTCGCTGCGCGGAGATTACGAAAACCTGAAAACAATGCTCACCGAAAAATATGGCATTCCATCAGAGTCAAGAGAACGGTTTACTGACAAATATATTAATGAATCATCTGGCAATGGTTTAATTATGAGCGCTTTGCATAATGAACAGTACGAATGGTACTCCTCCTTCACCACCGAACTGGGCATGATTGAACTGACCATTATGCCAGGTAATGATTACAACGAGGGCATGGTCCGCCTCTCCTACTACGACAAAGCCAACTCGGAGAAGGTGCGCAGCTCGGCCATCGACGATTTGTAGAAGAAAACTTGGTATCGGAAAATTCTACATCAAGTTAAGCGAATGAGCTTTTCCCCTCTTTTTGTAACATATAAAACTCCTTCTGTTGCTCAATCTCGCGGCGAAGTTCTTCTTGTGTGGGCATATAAGTGAGATACTTCGCAGCAAAGAGTTGGTCGTTGCCGTTCAGCACGCTATAATGTGCTACATCCTCGTCGGTATCGGCACAGAGCAATAGTCCAATGGTAGGGTTGTGCCCTTGCGGAATCATCATCTCGTCGTACATCCTCACATACATGTCCATTTGTCCCACATCTTGATGGCGCAGTTTTGTGGTCTTCAAATCAATTAACACGAAACAACGCAGATTGTAGTTGTAGAACACCAAATCAATATAATAGTCCTCCTTCTCGGTATGGATACGCTTTTGGCGGTCGGCCAGCGTAAAGCCCTTACCCAATTCCATCAAGAAAGGAATCAAATGGTCGATGATGCGCTGCTCCAAGTCGTTCTCGGTGTATGCTGTGTCATTCTTGAATCCCAGAAACTCGGCTACTACGGGGTTCTTTAGATATTCCAGTTTGTCTTGCAAAGGATTCGTCAGTTTCACCATCTCATCGTGAACGGTTGTTTTGTCTTGGGACTTAAGCATACGATGGTAATACTGCGACGAGATGTTGCGTTGCAAGGTGCGGGTGCTCCACATCTCGTTAGCTGCTTCATTTTCATACCAAGCGCGGGCATCGGCGTTTTGTTCTTGCAGAATGATGCGATAGTGTGTCCAGGAAAGGCGGACGGGAGATCTAGCGGTCACTGACTGCAAAATATTAGAAATGTGTTCGTTGCAACATTTTCCACTCACTGCGTGGAAAATGTTTTCTGCATCGTCGTCAGATTTTCTACTCACTGCGTAGAAAATGTTTGGAAAACAATTATAAAAGGCGATAAAGTGGTATAAGTTGGCAACTTGAAATCCCCTTCCATACTTGTTTACCAAGGCAATAGAAAGATTCTTTACCACCTGCTCACCATACCCAGCCCGCTTGTCCTTCAACACCTCATGCTGAATACGCATGCCCAAAAGCCAATTTCGCTTTATCAAAGTCTCATTCACATGACGATATGCCGAAACGTGTGCCTGCTCAATAATGACACATGCGTCATCAAATAACTCATTATCAGACAGAACCGTATCCATCTGATCTTCCTTTTTAATTAAAATCCTACCCTTCATACCTTTGCTATTTAAAATGCAAAGATATAAAAATTTTTATTTTAATTTATTTTTATATAAAACTAACAGCAACAAAACAGAAGTTTTGGGTGTATTATTCTATAATTGATTTATTTAGTAAACGCGTAAGAATATAGAAGCAGATCTTGATTGTCTAATGTTTATTTGCTAATATTTAAATAATATTCCTATTTTTGCAAGTGGTTGTTGGACGGTGCCATCGACAAGCTCAGGCACCGTTGAGAGGAAGGCTCCGTTGTCTCAAAAAAAATAATTCCCCTTTTTACCGATAGAACGAATTTTATTATTTTTGCACTTTAATACATATAAAAATACGATTAAACTATGGGAAGAGCATTTGAATTTAGAAAAGCTAGAAAATTTAAAAGATGGGGAAATATGTCCAGAACCTTTACGCGTCTGGGCAAGGAAATAACAATTGCAGCCAAAGCCGGTGGCCCCGACCCTTCAGGTAACGCCCGCCTGCGTCTGCTCATTCAGACCGCCCGCTCGGAAAACATGCCGAAAGACAATGTGGAAAGAGCTATCAAGCGCGCCTTCGAGAAGGACACCTCCGACTACAAAGAGATGGTTTACGAAGGCTATGCACCCCACGGTGTGGCCGTGCTCATTGAAGCCGCTACCGACAACAACCAGCGTACCGTCGCCAACCTGCGCAGCTACTTCAACAAGTTCGGCGGCAACCTCGGCACCTCGGGCATGCTCGACTTCCTGTTCGACCGCAAATGCGTCTTCACCATCGCCCAGAAAGAGGGTATCGACCTCGAAGAACTGGAGCTGGAACTGATTGACTACGGCGTGGAAGAACTCTTCGCCGAAGATGACGAAATCGTGATCTATGCCGAATTCCAAAACTTCGGTCCTATCCAGAAATATCTGGAAGAGAACAACTTCGAAATCAAGTCGTTCAAGTTCGAACGTATCCCCAACGATATGAAACAGCTGACTGACGAGGAAAAAGAAGAAGTGGAGAAACTGCTGGAGAAACTCGAAGAGGACGACGACGTGACCAACGTATTTCACAATATGGAATAGTATTCCCATAGGTGCGTTGCGTACAACGCACCTACACCATAAAACCATTAACGACTATGCAGTACATTTACAAATTCAGGGTTTATTACGATGAAGTGGAGGACTTCAGTCGCGACATTGAAATCCTTTCCTCCGACAATTTCGAGTCGTTCCACCACATTCTCTTCTCGTCTATCGGGCTCACTGGCAACGAGTTGTCATCATTCTTCGTTTGCGACACCAAATGGAACAAGCAGAAGGAGATCACCTTGATTGACATGGGCGACGATAGCGAAGCCGTTGAACCGGAATATGAAGAAGAGGAAGACTTCGGCGCCAAATCGCATCTCCCGAAATTTGTAATGAAAGAGTCGGTGCTGAAAAAGTTCATCTCTGACCCGCATCAGCATATCATCTATGAATACGACTTTCTGAATCCCAAGACCTTCTACATCGAGTTGCTGAAGACCTTGCAGGCCGAAGATGGCGTGGACTACCCGCGCTGCACCAGCTCGGTGAAGACACTGCCCAAAGAGACGCCGAAGAATATCCACCTGGAAGACCCGCTCGACGAATTCCTCGAAGAGGAAGACGACGACATGGACACCGGCTATGGCGACGGTCTCGATGAAGAAGACTACAGCAACATGGATGGCTTTGGAGATTTCAACGAATTTTAACCGACCCACCCTGCTGGTCATCACTGGACCGACGGCTGTTGGCAAGACCGAACTCACCATTCGGCTGGCGCAACAACAACATGCGCCCATCGTCTCGGCCGACTCCCGCCAGTTTTACCGCGAAATGAAAATAGGCACGGCCTGCCCCAGCGACGAAGAGCTGCGACAGGCCGACCACTATTTTATCGGCACCCTTTCCATCCACGACTACTACAGCGTGTCGCGCTACGAACAGGATGTGCTGCAACTACTGCCGCAGCTCTTCGCGCAGAGCAACCTCGTCATCATGACCGGCGGCAGCGGCCTCTACATCGACGCCGTCTGCAAGGGCATTGACCCGCTGCCCGACCCCGACCCCGACATACGCCAACAGGTCAACGAACTGTTCAAACGCGAGGGCATCGAAGCCCTACGCCGACAGCTGCGCCTCCTCGACCCCGACTTCTGCCGCACCACCGACATGGCCAACCACAAGCGCCTCATCCGCGCGCTGGAAGTGTGCCTGCAGACCGGCCGTCCCTTCTCGCAACAGTTGGGTGGCGAGGCCAAAGAGCGCGACTTCGACATCGTGAAATACTGCCTGGTGCGCCCGCGCGAGGATCTGTTCGACCGCATCAATCGGCGCGTGGACGTGATGATGGACCACGGCCTGCTCGACGAAGCCAAAAGTCTCTACCCATTCAAGCACCTCAACGCCCTCAACACCGTGGGCTACAAGGAGTTGTTCGACTATATGGATGGCAAACTGTCGCTGGAACAAGCCGTGGAAGACATCAAGACGCACACCCGCCGCTACGCCAAGCGCCAAATGACCTGGTTTAACCGCGACGGCGGCTACACATTTTACGAACTAAAAGAAAACTAGAAACTTCTGTTACATCGGCACCACACTCGCCTCGGTCAGCTTTTCGAACGAGGTGGTGTTGTTAAGTTGGTAGTAGCGGTTGCCATTCAGCAAGTAATATTCGCCTTTGATGTAATAGATTTCGATTTTCGACACATCCATGCCTTTGATTTTCAGCATCAGATTATCGCGATAGTAAGTGATGCGGTTTTTGATGGGCGAGTTCCACTGCTCCACCAGGAAATACTCCGTCTGTGCCGGCTTGAGCGTGTCGGCTTCGGCAAAACGCACCTTCACGCGCCGGTTGGCCACAATCTTGTCCTCCGAGACGAACTCGGCTTCGTAGTCATCCATCATGAAGTCAACATCATCCAAATCGCTGTCGTACGAATCGCCCAACAGAAGCGTATCGCCCCGCAAGGTATCGGCGGCCGATGGCGCCTTACGGTTCTGCGCCTCCACGAGGACCGACTTCACCGCCACGCCCTCCGATTCCTCGGCATCCACTCCTGGCACCGCCCGCTCAATCATCTTGACCAGACGTACATGCTCGGGAAAGAAATGTTTGTCAATGAGATAAAGCGACAGACTCAACACAAAACCGACTAGCACTCCAATGAGGAGAAAAAGCCAGTTTTTGCTTTTATCTTTCTGTTTTTCAGTTTTTTGCGTTGAATCCATATCGTCTGTAGAATACTGAGCAAAAATACAAATTATTTGATAGTCACGAGAGGGAAAAGAACGGCAAAAAAGATTATTTTTGCATATCTGTTCAAATCCATCATGAGGCTACGCCTAAACGACCCAACTATGAAAAAACGCATCCTTCTTGTGGCGTGCATCGGGCTGAGCGTACTGCTCACCATCGGACTGGCTTGCTACGCCATCAAGCAAAACGACGCCCTGAACGACGACTTCACGCCGCGTTGCTACTACGACAACACACTGTCGGCACCCTACATTCCCGAGCAGCTGACCTTTGCCGGCGAGGAGGTGCCGCTGGACATCTACTGGGTGCGTGAAAGTCTTGACCGCGAGCTGATTGGCGTATGCTACCAGCACTCGCTCACGCTGATGACCTTCAAGCTGTCGGGGCGCTGGCTGCCCGTCATCGAGCCGATACTCAAGGAGGAGGGCCTGCCCGACGACTTCAAGTACCTCTGCATGGCCGAGAGCAACCTGCGCCAGGTGGTATCACCCGCCAAGGCCGCGGGCTTCTGGCAGTTTATGGACGCCGCCGCCAAGTTGTACGGCCTGGAGGGGCGCGAGGATGTGGATGAGCGCTACCATGTGGAGAAGGCCACCCGCGCCGCCTGTCGCTACCTGAAGGGCTCGAAAGAACGACTCGGCAGCTGGGCACTGGCAGCCGCCGCCTACAATATGGGCGAAGACGGCGTGAAGAAGAACATGACCGCCCAGTCGTGCGACAACTACTGGGACCTCTACCTCAACCAAGAGACGGCCCGCTACATGTACCGCATACTGGCATACAAGTGCATCTTCGAAAACCCGCAGCAGTACGGCGTGCGCCTCACCAAAGCCGACCTCTACTCGCCCATCCCCACCAAGGATGTGGAAGTCACCACCTCCATCGCCGACCTCTACAAGTTCGCCCAGGACCACCACACCACCTACCGCGAACTGAAAGAGCTCAACCCGTGGCTACGGAGCAAAAAGCTGACCGTGGGCGAGAAAAAATACACCATCAAGGTGCCCAAAAAGTCGAAAGAGAGCTTCTTCGAACTGTTCCGCAGCAACCACAACACCTACCAACATATTGGGGACACGCTGTGAGAGGAGAGTGGAGAGTGGAGAGTGGAGAACTGAGAACTGAGAACTGAAAGTTGAAAACTGAAAATTAAACCCAGACCTTTTTGTTCTTTGATATTTGAATTCTGAATTTTGAATTTGTTTTCTGTTTTTCTGTTTTTTGAATTTTAAACACTGAACATCAAATATTTACATATTTACAATTGAAAATTTTATGGCTAATCGTTGCACGAATTAAAAAAAGTGCTATTTTTGCAGCCTCAAACCAA
>JAEEGF011128140.1_pt1 | contig 12762 bp, 10 predicted proteins | sample 9134171 | NCBI WGS metagenome assembly JAEEGF01 (sample SAMN16246542, study PRJNA631951) | gut metagenome | biome: gut microbiome; feature: rumen; material: AP-attached | host: Bos | place: Iran: Karaj | collected 2018-10 | reverse complement strand
AATGTTTTTTGTGAAAATGTTGGAAAAAAGCTCAAGTCCACCGTCGACTGGAAAGATCGTAGGGGAGAAAGACTTTGGGATGAAAGTGGCAACGGTACGGATGCCTTCGGCTTTGCCGCGTTGCCGGCCGAAACGGAATTATACGCGGGATTATACACACGTTTCTGGAGCTCCGTCGAACGCGCACCACTCTTCAATCCCGACAACCACGACTATGCGTATTGCCTATTGCTGAGCAACGACTATGATGGTGCACTCTTGGCCAACTACGTTAAGAGTCTCAAGTGCTCTGTCCGTTGTATTAAGGACTAAAAGGGCTCTGGCAAACCTGAAGTCCTGGCTCGTTGGATATAAAAATCCTTCGTGACTAACCCAAGTTTTTCCCTAATTCAATTCTTGCTTCGCGGCGGACGAGTGCCTGCTCGTAGCGGCGCTTTTCCTCTTCGGTTTCGGGCTCCACGGGGGCGACCGCGGTGGGACGGCCGTCTTCGCCGATGGCGACGAACGTGAAGTAGCCGTGCGCGATAGGCAGTTCGCACTTGTTCACCGGGTCGGTTTCGGTGATTTTCAGGCCGATTTCCATGGAGGTGTTGAACGCGCGGTTCAGGCTTGCGTGGATGTTGAGGATAGTCCCGAGCGTTGCCGGGCGGAAGAACCGCACCCCGTCGATGGAGATGGTGTTCACCTTGCGGCCCGCATGGTTGAACGCGACTACGCAGGCGGCCACGTCCATGAGGCCCATCAGGTACCCGCCGAAGGCGTTGTGGAGTGCGTTCGTGTTGTCCGGATGCACGATGGCGTGCGTCTCCGTCTGCGAATCCCTCACCTTGCGGGGGGTCATGTCGTTTGCGATTTCGGGAATCAGGTCGGTATTCTTCATAGGACGGACCTCAGCTTGTCTATGATAAAATCTACATCGGTAAAGGCGCAGACGGGGAGGCTTACTGCCTTCTGGCTCGCGATTTCGGCATGGTTCTTGCTCCCATCAGCAATACATCCTGCCCCCGCGAAGCATGGCTGCCGGTGCAGCGGCATGGGGTAGTGGATGCAGTGAGGCACCTGGGCGCGGTCGAGCACCTGTATAAATGTTTCGCGGTCCCTCACCAAGAGCGTGTATTGCGCATAGGTGCTTGTATTCCCGGGGGCGATCCGTTGCGGCTGTATATCGCCAAAGGCGGCAAAAAAATCATTGTACTTGCGGGCGTTCTCGCGGCGCACCTTCAGCTCGTCCTCGAAGTGGCGGAGCTTTACCCGCAAAATGGCCGCCTGCAGGGCGTCAAGCCTGCTGTTCATGCCGACGGTCTCGTGCAGGTAGCGTTCTCTGCATCCGTGGTTTGCGAGCATGCGCACCTTCTCGGCGAGCTCTACATCCGAAGTGAATATTGCGCCACCGTCGCCGTAGCAACCCAGCGGCTTGGAGGGGTAGAAACTCGTGATGGAAATGTCCCCGAGGGTGCAGGCGCGGCGCGGTCCTAATCCAGAATCATTTGATTCCTGTGATGCCCCGAATGCCTGTGCCGCGTCTTCCAGGATCCACAGTCCGTGCTCATCTGCAATCCGGCGCAGTTCCGCGAACGGGGCGCACTGCCCAAAGAGGTCCACGCCAATAATCCCGCGCGTCTTGGGTCCAATCAGCGCCTTTACGCTTTCCGGGTCGATCTGGAGCGTTTCGGGGTCGATGTCGGCGAATTTCGGCACGGCGCCCAAAAAGGCGACGCATTCCGCAGGCGCGATGAAGGTGAAGTCCGGGACGATGACCTCGTCCCCAGGTACGACCCCGAGTGCCATCAGGGCGATGGTCAGCGCCTCGGTCCCGCTCCCGCAGGTGATGGCGTGCTCGATTCCGCAAAAATCGGCCAATTTGCGTTCCAGGTCCGCGACCGCTGGTCCGCCTATGTAGCAACCACTGTCCAAGACGGCGTTTTCGGCCTCTTCCAGCTCGCTTTTATAGGCCTCTCTTTGGGCCGTGAGGTTCGCAAATGGCATCATAATGCCTATAATTTAGCAAATAATGGGCGTTATTTAGCAAATGGCGAGGGTGGGAGGGGTTGACAAATTTCTGTGCTTTACTATCTTTGTGCCTACAAAAAATTTTAAGTAAGTTTTTACCCGGAGATATAAAGTGCCGCAACATAAATCTTGCAAAAAGCGCTTGCGTCAGGCCGAAAAGGCCAATGCCATGAACCGTGCTGCCCGTGCAGAAATTCGTGCTAGCCTCAAGGTCATCCGTACCGCTACCACGAAGGAAGCCGCCCTTGCTGAAATGCCGAAGCTCTTCAGCAAGCTCGACAAGGCTGCCAGCTCCAAGCGCGCCGGTTTCAACGCCAACCGCGCTGCGAACTACAAGGCCAAGGTCGCCAAAGTCATTAACGGCTTTGCCTAATAGCCTCTAGTTCAGCTTTGAGCTAAAAAAGGAAAACCGATGCACCGATGTGCACCGGTGTTTTCTGTTTTTTGCCCCAAACGCTTTTGCCTCCTCTCTGCGTTTATCGCCCCAAAATGGCAAAAAATCAACGGTTTCCACTCCTAAGTTGTTGTCTTATAACGATTTTTTGCTAGATTAAATCTTAGAGTTCAAGGAATTGAAATGTCTTCGATAAATTTTGCTACACGAGAGATTAGTTGTAAGGTGGTTTACTATGGTCCGGGCCTAAGCGGCAAGACCACGAATTTGCAGGTCATCCACCAGAAAATGCCCCAGGACAAGCGCACCGACATGGTGTCCTTGGCTACCGAGGGCGACCGTACTTTGTTCTTTGACTTCCTCCCGCTGAACCTTGGCGATATCAAGGGCTTTAAGACTCGTTTCCAACTTTACACGGTTCCCGGCCAGGTTTATTACAACAGTACCCGTAAGCTGGTGCTTCGCGGTGTGGATGGAATTGTTTTTGTGGCCGACTCCCAGCGCTCTCGCCAGGCCGAAAATATCGAGAGCCTCCAGAACTTGCGCCAGAACCTGCAGGATTACGGCATGGATCTCGATGACATGCCCTTTGTGCTGCAGTACAACAAGCGCGACATGGACAATGTGTTTACTCTCGACGAGATGAACGCGGAATTGAACCCTCGCGGAGTCCCGTTCTTCCCGGCGACGGCGCACAACGGCAAGGGCGTGGTGACCACGCTCAAGACCATCGCCATGCTGGTGATTGAAAAGTTCAACGTGAAGCAGGGATTCCTCCGCAAGGCCGCCGAAAGCGTGAATAACACGGGCGTTCACGACGTGTCCCTCACCAAGGAAGGCGTGTCTGTAACGCAGGCCGCTCCCAAGCCGGCAGCCCCTGCTGTAGGTCAATCCATGGGTGGCGCTCCGGCGTCGTCCCCGTTCAAAATGCCGTCGTTTGCAGCCAAGCCGCCCGTTGGCGGAGCCCCGTCTGGCGGTAGTGGTTCGGGGTTGTTCCAAAAGGGAGTGACTTCCTCGCCGTTTGGTCGTCCGCGTGCCGCGGCACCGGCTTCCCGCATGCCCACCTTTGGCCGTGTCGTCGACAAGCCGCAGGAGACTGCGGATGATGAAATTGAATTGCGTCCGTACGTCCCCAAAAAGAAGTAACGCGAAAGATTTTTGAAGTAGGTGCAGAATGAGTGATTTTACCATTTATTCCGATGATGTCGGTAAAGTGCGTCGCTTGATGCAGGCTTACCAGGCGAGTGTCAAGGCCGAGTACATTGTTCTTTGTCACCGCGACGGATCCATCATTGCCGAGGTTGGTTCCCTTGGCTTGGACGCCACACCTTTGGCCGTGCTCTCGACGGCATCGTTCGACTCCGCCAAGCAGGTGGGCCTCATGTTGGGCGGCGAGAACTTCTTGTCTGTATCTTACGCGGGTGAAAACCGTTCTGTGTACATTGCCCCGGTCGACGAGGCCTTGCTTTTAGTCCAGATTTTCCCGGGTTCCCGCTTGCCCAACCGCATCGACGACTTCAACCGCCTGTTGGTCGAAAAACTGGTGGACGCCGTCCCCGCCTTTACGCAGAACACTAGCAAGCTCATCTAATTGAGGTCTTTGTGGCTAAACTCCCGCCACTCCGCAGTATCAGAAAGACGACGGTTCTTGTACTCGTCGTCTTTTTAGCATTCTTTGTGCACCGCTTTATAGACATTTGGCTCGAGGACCGCGCCGTTGCCGACGTGTACGAGACGGAACTCTCTCCGGCGCAGAGCGTGGTCTGCCGCAACGTGGTCCGCGGGACGCCGTTCGGTGTTGACAGTGTCTTTGAAGAGAACACGCGCCTTTACTTTTATTCCACCATATCCAATGCAAACCAGTTCGCGGGCGACACGCTGGTGCATATCTGGTTCTGGGGCACCGACACCATCCAGGTCCTGCCTTGTGAAGTCAGGGATCCCGAAACCCGCAAGGGCATCGAGTCCAAGGCGGAGTCGTCACAGTCCGACATCAATGTGTGCCATACCGAAATTTCGCCCAAGCTGCTAAAACCGGGCGAATGGAGCGTGGACCTGGTGGCGGGGCGCAAGCTCCTCTCGAGCCAACAATTCGTAATAAAGTCCCTCGATAGGTAGGCGGTATGCGCGGGGCGAACCGTCTCGGAATGCGTGCCTGCACAGGAGTGCTTTTTGCTCTGCTGGCGCTTGGTCATGCGTTCGCCTTGAACTTGGACTCGGTCCCCGTTTGGAATCCCGATTATCTTGTACAAAATAAATCAATACCCGAGGCGGTCGCGGCAACAGGCTCGCCCTCGGCTAAAAACTACAAACAAAATAATCTCGAGACTCATGGATACAAGACCATGCAGGTCACCGTGGGTGACGGCGGCACGCAAATCGATCAGGAACTCCGTCTATCTATCCAGGGCATGGTGGGCGACAGCGTGTTTATTGACGCCTTGCTGAGCGACGTGGACCGCAAGGCGGGCGACCAGACCACGGCTACGCTCCAGGATGTGGACCAGATTTACTTTAGGGCCGAGAGCCGCCATTGGATGGTGCACCTGGGCGACCTCACCTGGAAGGACGAGAACATGGGGCTTTTTTCGATAGAGCGCTCGACGCTCGGCGCCATGGCGGGCTTGCGGGCGGGCTACACTGAGGTGCGCGGCGCTGCCGGTACCGACGAGGTGAACCGCATGCAACGCGTGATGAACGGTGTGTCGGGACAGCGCGAGGGCTACTCCATTAGCGAAAGCGGCGACTACCTTGCCGTGGTCCCCAACTCCGAGACGGTTTGGCTGAACGGCAACAAGTTGACGCGAGGCGTGGATTACGAAATCAATTACGCGGGCGGCCTCGTCGATTTCATGGGGAAGCGGATTCCTGGTCCCGATGACGAGATTCGTGTGGAATACGACGCCTACGAGGAGGACAACATCTATAACCTCTATGCCGCCAATGCCAAGTACCGCCACCCGAACATATATTTGGATCTTTCGGGTTTCCGTTTGGAGAACGACCGCGACCGCCTAAAACGCGGGACGTGGACCGACGAGGACTACGCAGCCCTGAAGGCGGACAAGGGAGGCGCCCTTTACCGCTACGACAGCACCTTGGGAGGCGTGGACTCGCTCATGGCGCTGCACCGCCCCGAGCGAGTGGAACGGGCGGGCGCCAGGATGCGCTTGCAGGCGGACCGCCGCTACTATGCCGACTTGGAAGTTGCCATGAACCGCAAGGACTCCAACACGCTTTCGCACGGTGTAGGTGGCCCCGAGGGGAGGGCGTTTCGCTGGTATTTGACCACGGACTCCACCGAGCAAATGAAAAAATTCCCTGTGGCCTTCTCCGTTTATGGCAACTACATTCAAGACGGGTTTGAGGTAAATGAATTCCAGGGCAGCGATCAGGACTGGAATTCGTACAAACTTCGCGACGAGTGGGACTTGGACAGCGCCCTGCTGGGAGGCGACCTCCGTCACGACGAATTCGGCATGCGCTACCGCATTGCCACGGGCTGGTTCACGCAGGCCCTTTGGGGTTACCGCCAGGGCGAGGGTGAAGAATGGAACGCCTCAAGGGCAAAGCTCTCACTGTTGCACAAGACGAACCTGGTCAAAAGCGACTTGAACGCGATTCGTGTTGCGAGTGTCCAGGCAAACGAGATGGAACGCTACCAGTCGACAGGTTCCGCTGAGTATTTGCAAGGGCTGTGGCGCCCCTTCGGCAATTTTGACGTGCGCTACACCAAGGTGACTGAGGGCGTCGCTAGTGCGCCGGCGGAGAACACCGAGGACGAAATCGCCTACGGCAAGGGCGGTACGGGTTTTAGCCTTGTGGGTGACAACTGGAATGCGAGCGAGGGCTTTGAGAGCAAACTCGCCAAGCGTCGGGGCGGCACCTTTGGCGACGACTGGGCGGATTCGCTCAAGTCGCTCACCTGGACGCAAACCGCCGAGTACCGGGGCCATTACGTGGACCTCTCGCATTTTTTGCAGTACGAAAAACGCACGTTGGATTCCTCGGACAGCGAGAATAGCTGGGTCGGCGACTTGATCGCCCGCTTTGGCGATGACGACCGCGGTTTTTCGGGGAACGTGAATTACAAGCTGGGCCTCACCGAGGAGCAGACCTATACCGCCATTTACAAGGCGGTGGCGCCGGGCACGGGCGACGTTCGCTACGACAGCGTGACGGGCGCCTTCATTGAGGGCGTCGACAACGGCGACTACGTTTACGAGGGCATGGGCCGTAACGATTCGGTGGGGGCTGTGCTTGCTTCCAACGCCTCGTTTGGCATCGACATGGACGTGAATCCGGGGCTTTTGATGGGGATCCGCCAGGGAATTTTGCGCGACATTACGGTGGGAGGCTCCTACAATGCCGAGGGGGAGGACACCACAGGCAAGCGCCTGTATTTCCCGCCGGTCACGCCGCACGGACTTCGCAAGATTTCATCGGGGACGGTTTCGTGGGAGGCGCGTCTCAACTGGAGACACCCTGTGGGAATCTCGCTTATGTACAAGCCCGGTGCCGACTTCGAAAAGATACTCAGTTCCATTTCGTATTTCGAGACGTGTTTCCACCATGAGGTGGACGCAGGCTTTGACATCGACGAGAACCACTTTGTGGGGGCGACGCTGTTGCTCGAGGACGAGGAACTGGACGCCCTGCAGGATCTGGAGTGGGATACGCGCGACATTTCGGGCCGCTACCGCTTTAGCTTTTGGGACGGCTTTCACATTGAGCCTGGGGGCCGCTACCGCACGGGCGCGGGGAGCGATGATGCCGACTACCAGTTCGACGCATACCTGTGGGAGGGCTCGCTCCGCGTGGGTTACGCAAAGAACAACGTAGCCGACGCCTTTGTGCGTTTTGCCGCGGTTCAAATGGAGGATGGCGGCGACGTGACGCCGTACCAGATGATGTCGGGGTATAGCGCCGGCAGGACCTACCGTTTGGAGGCCACGGCGTCGGTCGACGCGAACGATTTTATTTCTTTTGGGTTGCACTATGTGCTCCGTTTTGGCGACGCCGAAGAGAACGTTTTCCAAAAACTCAGCACCGAGGCGAGGGCGGTATTCTGATGTGGATGATGGTATACATACTGCTCTTGGCTGCCTTCGCGCTGGCGAAGGGTGGCGACGTGTGTACTGTCGACAGCGTTGTATGGGTGGGGGAACACGAATCCTTCGACGAATCGCAGATGGCGCCTGCCCGCGGCAATCCCTGCGATGCCTGGGAATCCCTTGCCGCAAAACTGGAACGCTACTACGAAGACAAGGGCTTTGTCGCGGCACGCGTCTTTGGCAACCTGCGCGGGGATGGCTCGTCGCGCCTCCTTGAACTGCGCCTAGAACGCGGTTCCGCCTTCGTTTGGGCTCCTCCCGAGAACATGGATTCGTCGGGGACCAAAACCGAGGTTTTTCGGCGTCTCTCGGGAATCGAGGAAGGTGCCGCCGTATCGCTCACCGACTTGGAACGCTCCGAACGCAAACTCGCGCGCGTGGGCTACTTTGAAAAGACGGCGCCCGTAAAAATATTTCGAGACCCCGTGCGCAACCGCATTATTCCCGTCTACAGCATGCGCAAGGCGAACATCTCGGAGGCCGAGGGGCTGCTCACGTATTCCAGCGACGGAAACGTGTGGGAGGGCCAGGTCGACGTGAATCTCTATAACATCGCCGGCACGGCGCGCGACCTGATGCTCGAGGGCTTCACCGGTGAGGACTCGCGCCATTTGATTGGAAGTTACAAGGAACCCTGGGTGCTGGGAACCGCCTGGAATGTGGTGCTCCGCGGCAATTACGACGAAGAAATCGTCGAGACGCTGGACGATTCCACCGGGGAGTACGGAGAAATAGTCGAGAAAACGGTGGTAGGCGAGGTGGGCGTTACGCGCGATATCGGTTTCGATTTTACGGTAGGCGTTTATTTCGGAATCAGTGAAGACGACAAGCATTCGTCCTTCGAAATGAGCTATGTTTCGCTGGATAGGTTCGTGCTGCCACGCAGCGGCTGGCGCTTGAATGCTGCGGCTACATGGAAAATGGACCGCCCCGATTCGCTGGATAATTTTTTGACCGCGGCTGCGGCAGCAGTGGCCTACTACCCGCTATATGGCAATTTCATCAGCCGCTTTACCGGAGCCGCTGGTGGGGTGTTCCCGACAGACGCTTCGCTTAAGCGGGCGGATTTGTTCACCCTCGGCGGGCTCGACAGCTTCAAGGGCATGCCCTACCGCTTTTTGCGGACCCGTTCCTACGGCTTTAGCGAACTCGCGCTTTTGTGGCAAGACGGCTACGACCTGAGTATCGAGGCGTTCTACCAGCCGGGACTGTTCCGCCGAATGAACCCGGGCCACGGCTGGTCTCGGGAACAGAATTACGGTCTGGGCTTTACGCAATACCGGGGCAGCTGGAGTGTCAACCTGTATTATGCCCTGCGAAATGGCGAAAATTACCTTGACGGTATTATCGGTTTCGGCTTGAAAACGCTGTTCTAGTGTGATTTTCCGCATTTTGCGGAGAAGGGTAAGCCTACTTAGTTGCTTTTTCTCTTAAAGAACATATATTAATGGGTGCAAATAAATCGAGGTCCATATAAATCGAGGTCCATATGAAAAAGAACCTTTATGCCCTGTTGCCGATTACCCTTGCCGTGCTTTTGGGAGGGTGCAGCGGAGACGACTCTTCTGATAGCTTCGTCAAGTCCGACAGTTACCCTGCGGATGGCTCCAGCGTAGAATCGATTTACGATCTGGGTTCCTGTGATTCCGATAGGGACGGCGATATCATCTTCGTCGAAGACGAAGAGCACAATTTCTTGTGCCACAAGGAAAAGTGGGAAGACATTGGCGAACCGGAATCGTCCGATTCCGATGACGAAAAATCCTCTTCGTCAAAGAAAGGTTCCTCGGATTCCAAGGACAATTCGTCTTCGTCCAAGGGCGATTCTGCGGATTCCAAGGGCAGTTCTTCTTCGAAGGGCGATTCTACAGACTCTGGCGACAAGTCTAGCAGTTCTGCGAAGTCCAGCTCAAGCAAGGTTCCTGAATCGAGTTCCAGCGTGAATGGCGCTGGAGAAACGGTAAAGACGGTCGCTATTAGCAAGCAGACGTTCAAGGGTGTTGCCGAAAAGGGACCGTTCCTGGCCGGGAGTACTGTCAGACTGTCCGAACTCGACGACGAACTTGACCTTACGGGTACGAACTTTGAATGGGAAGTGACCGATGACAAGGGTGGCTTTACTTCTCCCAAGGTGACGCTTTCGAATCAGTATGCGCAGTTGCAGGTCAGCGGTAGTTACTACAACGAAAACATATTCAAGAATTCTACCGGAACCATAACGTTGCGTGGCATTGTCGACTTGAAGGACCGTGAAAGTGCAAATATCAACGTGTTGATGCACTTGATTTACAAGCGTGTCGTGTATCTGTTTACCCAGAGCGGCAAGTACAAGAATGTGCCTGCGGCAAAGGCTGCTGCGGAACAGGAACTCATGAAGGCGTTCGATTTTGGCGGGGCGAACCATTCCTTTGAGGACTTGTCCATTTTCGGGACGACCGAGGATGACGCCAAGTTGCTTGCGGCCTCGATCCTTTTGCAGGGCGACCTTACGGAAGCCGACTTGCTTAGCCGCCTCACGAGCATTGCCGACAACATCGAAGAGGACGGCACGTGGGACAACAGCGAAAAGACCCGAGTCGCCATGGCCGACTGGATCATGTCCTATTCGTACGGGACGAGCGGCATTCGCCAGATGCTCGAAGAAATTAAGAAACCGGTTCCCGATTTCGAAAAGTATATAAGCCTCTTCGTGGGCGAAGCCTATGGCTTTGGCACCTGTACCGACAGTAAGGATGGCGAGTTTATGCAGTTGAAAGATGGCAATAGTGCGAACCTGGGCAATTACTATGTCTGTGAAGATGGCGTATGGCGCCTAATGCTTTCGACCGAGAAACTCTACCAAGCCTCGTGTACGGCCAAGAAGTCGGGCGAATTCATGAAGCCCGAGTCCTCTACTTCCACCTATATATGCGATGGCGGTAAAGGTTACTGGCGCCCTGCGACCCTTTACGATTATCCGACAGAACATTACATGAATAGCGAGGTGGAATACGGCAAGTTTAAGGATACCCGCGACGGGAAGGAATACAGGACGGTCGTTGTCGGCACCCAGACCTGGATGGCCGAAAACCTGAACTACTATAGTAAGGATAATGACAACCTGGTCGGAAACGCCTGGTGCTATAAAAATGTCGATAAGAACTGCAATATGGGCGGAAGGCTCTATACGTGGACGGCGGCCATGGACTTGTCGTCTTCATACCTGACGACATCTGCCGCCGAAGAAGTTAAAAAGCCGCATCAGGGCATCTGTCCCGATGGCTGGCATGTCCCGGATTCTACGGAATGGTATAAGCTGAGCAATTACGTCTACAAGGTGGATGGGGCTTCGGGGCTCCTGAAGTCATCGAAGGGCTGGACGACCTATTCGAGTGTGAAGGTGTCGACGGATCCCTATGGATTCTCGGTGATTCCGACGGGGGCCTATTACGGAGCATTTGCAGATCCGTATGATGACTATAGCCAGACAGAATTCGACGATGACGGCTATTTTGCAAACTTCTGGACTTCCGATGAAGCGAAAACGGTTACAGGGGCGAAGTATGCGTATTTTGATTACCGCCAAACGGCCATGGGCTTCTATACGAATCAATACAACCAGAAGAAACGCGGATTCTCGCTCCGCTGCGTAAAGACCGAGCCGGAAGAAGAAGAGTAACTAGTAACTGCGCCGCAGGCGCTACAAAGGCGTCTTGCTCTTTTCGCCCGCGATTTCGCGCACGAGTTTCGGGACAAGGTAACCGGGGAGTCTAGTCCGGATTTCGGCGATGAGCCTGCGGGCTTCGTCGTCGTTTACTTCAAAATGGGCGACTCCGTTTGCGTGGTCCAGCTGGTGCAGGTAGTAGGGGAGAACCCCCTGCTCGAACAGCCTGCGGCTCAGTTTTTCGAGCGTATCGGCGTTGTTGTTCACGCCTTTTAGCAGCACGCTCTGGTTGAGTAGCGTCCATCCGCAGTACTTGAGCTGCCCGAATACGGCCTGTGATTCTTCGTCGAGTTCGTCGGGATGGTCCACGTGGGCCACGAGCACGCAGTCGAAGCGGGCAGGCAGTTCGCGTAAAAGTTCAAAATGCTGCATCGCCACATCGGGCCGCATTACGGGAAGCCGCGTATGGATGCGGAGCGTCGTGACCGAGCCGTGCGTCGCGATGGCCTCCGCCAGGTCGCGGAAGGCACCGGGGCCAAGCGTCAGCGGGTCCCCTCCCGAAAGGATTACCTCCCAGATGTCGTTATGCGTGTCGAGCCAGTCGCTCACCTGCCGTGCCACGTCGGGGTTGTTCTGGAACGGGTAGTTCTTGCGGAAGCAGAAGCGGCAACGCGCACCGCAGGTGGCGGTCGAGACTATCAGGGCGCGCCGGTCGTATTTCTGGATGATGCTTTCCGCCTTGCCCGCGGGCAGGTCTCCTACGGGATCGTCCACGAACCCGGGGACGCTTGCAAGTTCTTCCGTTGTCGGTAAGATCTCGTGCAGCAGTGCCGCGGGCTCGCTAGCCTTCTTGATAAGGTCGGCGTAATGCCTGGAACACAGGAACGGGAACTTTGGGTTGCGGTCTAGCCCCGCGAGGGTGCCGGCGACGGCTTCGTTTGCGGTAAAATCGTTGCCGAGATACTCCAAAAAGTCAGAAATTTGCGTGAATGTGGTTACGGGGCTTTCCATTATATTGCTAAATTTAGAATCAAAATCAACAAGAGGATAATATGGGTACTGTAAGCACCAACGAATTCCGCAAGAAGTTAAAAATCATGGTCGACGGCCAGCCGTACGAAATCATCGAGAACCAGTTCGTGAAGCCGGGCAAGGGCCAGGCCTTCAACCGTGTTCGCATTAAGAACCTGGTGACGGGTCGCACGCTCGAACGCACCTGGAAGAGCGGTGATACCGTCGAAGAAGCCGACGTGACCTACACCGAGATGACGTATTTGTACAACGACGGTTCCACCTGGTACTTCCTGGACAACGATTCCCAGGAAACCATGGAAATCCCGAAGGAATCCCTGAACGGCTGCGAAGTGTGGCTGCTTGACGGCGCTACCGTCGAAGTCACCTGGTGGAAGGACCCGAAGAGCGGTTCTACCTTGCCGATCGAAGTCATCCCGCCGACATTTGTCGACCTGATGATTGTGGAAGCTCCTCCGGCAGTGCAGGGCAACACCAGCGGTAACGTGATGCGCGAAGCCATCCTCGAAACCGGCGCCAAGGTGATGATCCCGCTGTTCATCGAGAACAACACCAAGATCCGCGTGGAT
>JAEEGF011576426.1_pt1 | contig 12763 bp, 8 predicted proteins | sample 9134171 | NCBI WGS metagenome assembly JAEEGF01 (sample SAMN16246542, study PRJNA631951) | gut metagenome | biome: gut microbiome; feature: rumen; material: AP-attached | host: Bos | place: Iran: Karaj | collected 2018-10 | reverse complement strand
AAAAAACAGTTATCTCCAGAGAATACAGCGCGGAATGGAAGGTTGGAGATGAACCGTATTATCCGGTAAATAATGATGAAAACAATGCCCTGTATGAAAAGTACAGGATACTTGCCGAGGGGGAAACAAAGACTGTTTTTGGAGGACGCCTCGGAGAATACCGTTATTATGATATGGATGTTGTGCTTGACCGTGCACTGAAACTGGCAGAAAGAGAACTCGGAGGATCGGCAATATGAAACTGTTAACGGTAACAGTACCGTGTTATAATTCACAGGACTATATGGAAAAATGCATACAGAGTATTCTTCCGGGCGGAGAGCGTGTGGAGATCATTATCATTGATGACGGATCAAAAGATAATACAGGTCGCATTGCGGATGAACTGGCAGAGCAGTATCCTTCCATCATACGGGTAATTCATCAGGAAAACGGAGGGCACGGGGAAGGCATCAACCAGGGCCTGCGGCATGCCTCCGGAAAGTATTTCAAGACTGTTGACAGTGACGATACCCTGAGCGTTGACTTTGTCCGTTTTCTGGATGAATTGGAAGACTGTGACAGAAAGGGCGGCGTTGATCTGTTTCTGACAAACTATCATTATGTTCATGCGGACGGAAAGGGAGACAGATCTATTGTCTTTTCGAATGCCCTTCCTGCAGGACGTGTTTTTACCTGGGAGGAAACGAAGCCATTCCGTGTTGACCAGATCCTGATGATCCATACAGTCACTTTCCGGACAGAGCTGCTTCGCAAAACCGGGCTGGAGATGCCGAAGCACACCTTTTACGAGGACAACTACATGGTATACGGTAACCTGAGTTACGTGGAACACCTGTATTACATGAACTGTGACCTATATAATTATGCAATCGGAAGGGAAGACCAGTCAGTTCAGCTGGATGTTATGAAGCAACGCTATACGCATCAGATCAGGGCAACTGAGCTCTGCTTCCGCGCCCTTCACTTTGATGAGATTACGGATAAACGCAAAAAAGCCTATATGAAGCATGAAATGTTTATTATGTTCGGCATTGCGGTCGTTTTTGCGCGATTGAACTGCACTGAGCAGGCCGACAGGGACGTTGATAAAATGTGGGAGAGTTGCAGAGAATTTGACCGGAAATGGGCAGATTATTTCCGCTATCGTACGATACTCCGGTTGATCTGCATCCCGGATAAAAAAGGACAGCGCTTTGTCAGCGCTGTCTACCGCCTTGCTCACAGAGTTATCCGGTTCAATTGAGAGAAAGATAGAAAAAGTTATATCAGCTCTTTTATCAAAGGAATATGTTTAAGAATTGATGAGACTACAGTTCCTATCAGAAAAACAAAGAGTACCCAGGCACCTGTTCCGCATAGTACTCCAAGATTATTTCTCAGAAACTCTCCGATAAACAGGGTTTCTTCCAGGTATATATGCTGTAAAAGATAAACACCAAATGAACAGGAACTGACCCATGTGATTATGGATGCAAGACGTCTCGGAAGATTCTTATCCAGGAAAAGTTTTTTCATAAAATAGTAATTTGCAATACAGGGAATGAATACAAGAGTGTTCATGAATGCTTCCTGATCAGGATTCTGACTGACTAACCAGTAATGATTCTGTATAAACGCTGTAATGATGAAGGATACACAGACAATACAGGCTATGTATGTACCAGCTTTTTTTTGTGTGTAAATTTTGCCATTTATCCGATGCTCTAGGAAATAGCCAATCAAAGGGAAAAACACCTGGTGCTCCATGACAAAGAGAGTGAATGAATCTGAGGGTTTCAGTGGAATTCCCAAAATAAGGTATGCGATAAACTCGGAATTTTTAAGCAGGAACCAGATTATGATGAGATAGTAGAAATCCCGCTGCTCCATTACCTTTACCAGCTTCCTTAAAAGCGGGAGAGAGATCAAATAGGCGAGATACTGATAGAGGAACCAATAGGAATCTGTTTGTGCAGACCCGTACAGATTTGACAGGAAGACCCACCAGCTGATCTGACTGTTATTCTTAAAAACAAAGTAGATATAAGAGATCAAGGAGAATAAAAAAAGAACTGTCAGATATCTGAATACTCTTTTAAGAAGCTGAGAAATGCTTTCTTCTTTTGGAAGGAGCAACGCCCCTGAGATCATATATAACATAGGTACTCCTGTTTTTATCAGAAAGGAAATTCCTATGTAAAGCGGCCTGCTGGGACCGGCATCAGGCAGTGCATGATATCTGTACAGTATGGTATGGTGCGCAATGACCAGAATGATTGAAACAATCCGGATAATATCAAGATGTGTTTTTCTGGAGTTTATAGTATTCATTTCATAGGCCTTTATGAATAGATTTCCGCCTCGACAAAGAGGCGGTCTTTTTTTGAGCGTCCGCCGATGTCCGATATCTTTCCTTTTCCTTTTCCGTGTACCGAGATAACATCGTTTGCTTTTATCTGCGCATCGGGTTCTTCACAGACTGCGTAATTGAGAGACACAGCGCCCAGACGGATCAACTCTGCTGCAGTACTGCGGGAAATACCGAACATGTTGCCTGCAACAGCATCAAGACGCATGCTTTTCACTGTAAATTCCTTTATTCTGGTTTTCCTCTCGGGAAAGCTGATATCAGAGAGTGAAATCTGTTGTATCTTTATACTGCAGTGGCCTACCTTGTTAAGTTCCCGGAGAAGCAGCGGTACAACGGAAGCCATGCAGAAAACTACAGCGGTATCGCTGTTGATAAGGATATCGCCGATTCTGTTCCTTTCAATTCCGAGACCGAGTATAGCACCAAGATAATCTCTGTGTCCGGGTTCACCGAAGAAGCTTCTGATCTGTACGAGCTTGATGGCGTCCTCAACGTCCAGATCCTCCCCGGACAGGAAAAACGGCAGAAAGAAAGCCATCTTTCTTTCACATTCCGGGTGACCTCCGCTGAGAAATAGTTTAACATCATCAGAAGGAAGCCGGAGTTTTTCAGCTTCCAGACATTCTGCCGGTGTAAGAAAACTGCTGCTGGTAACGCAACAGTTTTTTTCACAGCGCTGTGCAAGATCAAGAAGCCTTCTCGAAAGCTCATTCTGCGTCTCGGCGCGGGATGAATAAGTGCCCATGTTTCGTACCTGCTTTTCACAGAAAGGAGCGGGTACTTTTTGTACCCGCCTTATATAAACCGGGAACTGAGCCCGGAAAGGAGAATGCGCAATTGCGGCGCATTCCCGAAATGATTATACGGGTTCCGGACAGACTTGTCAATAAAATACGGGAAATCATGTTGACGGAAGATCTTATAATATCTATAATAAACAAAAATCATGACGGGGGTATAAATGTGAAAAAAAGGCTGGCATTGGATTCGTTTCTGAATTACCGGTTTCTTTCAGAGCTTTCATTTGCACCGGACGGGAAACAGGCTGCTCTGGTTGTCAGCAACTGTGACGAAAAGAATAACTGTTATCATTCGGATATCTGGATGTATCGGGAAGAACAATGGCTGCAACTGACATCAGACGGGAAGGTTTCCTGTTTTGAATGGGAGGATACAAACCACATTCTGTTTCCGGCAGCACGGACAGAGGAAGAGATAAAAGCTAAGGAGGAAGGAAAGCAGCAGACGGTATTTTACCGCCTTTCTACGCAAGGAGGGGAAGCAACAGCTGCATTTTGCATTCCTCTGCATGTACAGGCATTCAAAAATGCCGGTTCAGGGAAATGGCTTTTATCCGCTTATGTCGACCTTAACTGCCCGGACTATTATAAGCATACGGAAGAGGAAAGGGAAAAAATAGACAAGGAGAAAAAGCAAAATAAAGACTATGAGGTTCTGACTGAAATACCTTTCTATCAGAATAGCGGCGGTTTTTCCGATAAAAAGCGATCAGCTCTTTTCCTGTATGAGGAGGCAGAAAAGAAACTGATCCGGCTTACTGATCCTAAGGAAGAGGTCAGCTCTTTTACCTTATCTGATGATAAAGCTAAACTGTGGTATGTAAGTTCCCGCGGGGGAGATGTACTTTTTTATAATCCATCAGGAATCACGGAAGTCAGCCTTTCCACCAGGGAGAGCCGGTGCGTTACAGAGGATCTCGGGCTTGAACCTTATTTTCTGGAATATACCGGAGGAAAACTTGTTCTTGCTGCAGAGGAAAAAAACTGCAGACATATCGCCCGGGAAGGCTGTTTTTATCTTGTTGACTGTGAAACCGGGGGACTTACACTTCTGTTTCACAATAAGGAAGCGTTGTTCAACTCAACAGGGAGTGACTGCCGTTACGGCGGAGGCTACCAGGAAAAGGGGGCAGGAGAGAATCTTTGGTTTCTGACAACCGTCCGGGATGGCGTGGAATTAAAGAAGCTTAATACTGACGGTGCTGTGTGTTGCGCAGCCAAATGTGCATCAATAGACTGTTTTGATATTTCGCCTTCCGGAGATATCCTGTGCGTGGCAATGACAGAAGGGAAACTTCAGGAAGTATACCGCGTAGAGAATTCAAAGATCTCTCCGGTCAGCAGCTTCAATGAGGAAGTGCTGGAGAACGTATATATTGCCCCTTACAGAAAACTGACAATTACTTCTCAGGGCAAAGAGATTGACGGATGGATTCTCTACCCGAAGGATTACCGTGAGGATGAAAGCTATCCGGCAATTCTGGACATACACGGAGGCCCGCGCACAGCTTACGGAGAAGTTTTCTGCCATGAAATGCAATTCTGGGCAAATGAAGGCTATTTCGTGTTTTTCTGCAATCCTGTCGGCAGCTCAGGAAGGGGATGGGAATTTGCAGATATTACCGGCCGTTACGGAGAGGATGAATACAGAAATCTGATGGATTTTACAAATGCCGTCCTGGAAGCCTGCCCTCAGATTGATCCGAAACGTATGGGATGTACGGGAGGTTCATATGGAGGATACATGGCAAACTGGATACTCGGCCATACAGACCGCTTTGCCGCGGTTGCCACTCAGCGTTCCATCTCCAACTGGATATCGTTCAGCGGAACTTCAGACATCGGATACTTCTTTACTCCAAACCAGCACGGGGCAGATATTTATTCAGAAGAAGGTGTTCGGCTGTTATGGAACTGCTCTCCTCTGAAGTATGTCAGCAATATGAAAACGCCGACACTCTTTATTCATTCAGACGAAGATTACAGATGCCCGATTGAACAGGGCCTGCAACTATTTACAGCTTTGAAGGAAAAGGGTGTGCCGGCGCGGTTTGTTTGGTTTAAAGGGGAGAATCACGAACTCTCGCGTTCCGGTAAGCCACTGCACAGAATACGCCGCTTGCAGGAAATCACCGCCTGGATGAACCAATACTGTAAAGAAAACAAATAAGAGATAGCATATTGACAATAATTGCGTAGGCAGAAATATGTCTACGCAATTATTGCTATAATATTATGTTAACAATAGCTTCCCTCGACTTCTTCTTATTTTTCCAGTCCATTCGCTATAAAGTGGTCGCTGTGCATCTTCATGGATGAAGGCATACCGGCCATATAGAAGGCACTGTTGTGAGCACCGTCACGCAGTTCCCAGATGACATCAGCTCCTATGCTTTCTAGATATTCACCGGCTCTCCTGGTATTTTCCGGATTAACCATCTGATCTGAAAAACCGCAATCGAGATAGAAATTCAGTCCGGTGAGATCTTCTGGCAGATAATCAGAGATATCTTCCGGAACTGCACCCATATGGCTTGCAAATGAGCTGAAGATCTCCGGATGTGTTACACCGACTTTAAACACACCGCCGCCACCCATGGAAATTCCGCTGATTGCACGAAATTCGGGCTGAGGGATAGTGCGATAGTTACTATCAATCTCTTCTATCATATCAACATATATGTGGCTTGCCCATGGGCCCACATTGTCTCCTATAGAACCATCGGCCGGAACCTCTGTGTCTTCGTAAAAGCTGTTTTTTCCGGAATTAGGCATGACAACGATCATCTCAGCTACATCACCGGAAGCAATCCATTCATTCATATGTGATTCAATATGATCGACATTGACAAAAGAATCTCCGGTGGAATTAATACCGTGGAGAAGGTAAACAACAGGATAGTTTCTGTCTGGCTGCTCATAATAAGAAGGAGGAAGGTAAATACTGTATTCAAGTACCTTTCCGTTCATGGCATCAATGTGGGAAATATATTTCACTTTATAGCAATGGCTCATATTACCCTGTTCAAGCCCTGTCTCCGGATCAAAGTATTCAATCATTTCCGGAAGAGCAGAAATGATAACAGATTCACCATCCTTTTCACCTGCTATCGTGCGGGAAGCAAAATAGACAGGCCGCTCATGGTAGGAATAAAAAGCACTGTTTTCATCAGTAACAGTTATGCTGTCGTATTCTTCAAAGAGAGATTTGATCTGTGCGAGCTTTTCAGCCTTCTCAAGTTCATTTTCGTTGAAGGTTTCTGAAAGGGTAGCTGCATAGGCATCCAGATCTTCTGTTTCCAAAGCGTGAGCCTGAGCAGTGACCGTTGTCTCATAAACAGCTGCATCGTTCAGCTTTTCTATAGGCAGATTTTTCAGGAAATTTACACAGTCGCGCGTGGCAGCGAGTGCCAGTGTACGGTCATAAAACCCACCAAAGGAATTATTGTTATAGATTCGGATGCAGAGCTCATTTTCACCTTCCCGGAAGAGTTCTGCGGGAACCGGGTATTCTCGGGAGACTTCCCAATAGGATTTCTCGAAGCTGAAGGCACCATGGTTAATAAATCCGCCGTCTGATGGTATATTTGCCGGGTCGGCTTTCTGCCCGTTTTCATCAATGAAGCCACTGGCAGCAACAGGAGTCCCGTTCACATAAACTACATCCAGATCATCAATTACACCCAGGAGAAGGGTTACGTTTTCTTCCGTTAAAAAGCCTTCCGGAACGATTATGGTTTTGCAGAACCACGCCTCGCTCCAGTTCGGAAAGAGTTCATTTTCGCTCAGAATACTGCGGTCATTTTCTGCCGGAGTTTCTCCGCGATACATCTGAAGCAGCCCGCCTGTCGCATAATCGGCAGCAGGGCACAAAATTGATTCCCAGGCTGAATATGTATCGGCTGAAGGTATTTGCGCAGTGTTACTGTCTTCCCAGGTCACTTCACACATATCATAAGGCATATACTGATACATGTTACTGTATTTGCGATAGACTTTGAAATTCCATTCACCTGATAAATCGACGTACTGAGAAGTGTACTCGGCAGATTCCGCATTATCTGCAAATGATGCAGGGAAGAGAGTAAATAGCAGGCAGAGTGCGAGTGCTGCGGCCAAAAAAATTTTGCGCTGTTTTTTCATGAGAATGCTCCTTTCAGATTTAAAGATTTTATGTTCATGCAGAGCATCTGTATAATAATATCTATACGCAGCTCTGAAATGAATCCGATAAAAAAAGTTTGATTTAAAATTAATTAACGCTGTTAATTAAATGGTGTCATTATTACGCAGAATGAATTGATTCTGCGTAATAATACGAAAATGTTCTGCTCAGCCTTTTACGGCACCGCTGGTCATACCGGCGATGATCTGTTCCTGGAACAATATATACCCGAGAATTGAGGGGACGATCGAAATTACGATCGCTGCATACATCGATACGTAGTCAGTAGAGAACTGATTGGTAAAGTAACGGATTCCAACCTGAATCGTTCGTAACTTTTCCGAAGAGACGATCAGATTTGCAAATACAAATTCATTCCAGCAGGTAAGAAATTCAAAGGTTGCTGCAGTGACAATCCCGGTGCGGCTGAGCGGGAGCAGAATATGGAAAAATCTGCCGAAGAATCCACAGCCATCGATATAGGCGGCTTCTTCCACTTCCATGGGAATGGAATCCATCAGGCCGCGGATCAGGAAAGTGGACATAGGAATACCGATTGCACTGTACAGAAGAATCATGCCGCCATAGGTGTTATACAGGCCAAGCTTGTTGATGATGACAAAGTAGGGGACCATCAGAGCATTCAGAGGTACCAGAATCCCGGCTGTAAAGAGAGTGAAAATATGTTCTCTGCCTCTGAAGCGGAAACGGGAAATACAGTAGGCACTCATGCTGGCAATGATAACATTCAGCAATGTGGCGAAAAGACCTACAATTACCGAATTCAGGAGCATTCTTCCTAATCCGGCAACGGCCAAAGCATTGGTATAATTTGACCACTGCGGCTTTGCCGGCAAAGAGAAGGGAGAATTTGCCAGAAATTCAAAATTTGTTTTCAGTGAGGAGATAATCAGCCAAATCAGGGGGAAAATGGTATATATTGCAAAAAAGATAATCAGAATCCAACGCAATACAGCTAACAGAAGTTCCTTACCGTGCAAAGCGGGACGCAGCCTTGTTTCACTCATCGTAAAGCCCTCCTTGCTTTCTTCAGTGCAGCAGCTTCTTCGTTTCGTCCCTGGAAGAGGGTTCGGATACAGACAATGAAGACGATGCCGATAATAATCAGAATAACAGCGGAAGCACTGGCAATGCCATAGTTTGAGCTCTGCATCTTTTTATACATATAAAGCACAATGGTAGAGGTTGTGTTGGCAGGCTGACCGTTTGTCAGCATATAGACCTGTTCAAACTGACGCAGACCCATGACACTGGCCAATGTCACACAGGTCAGCAGTGAGGTTTTCCTGATCAGCGGGATAGTAATATAGATGGCCTGCTGAAAGTCTGACGCACCGTCTATAGTTGCAGCTTCATAGTAGGAGGTATCGATCGTGGTGATGTCTGCCATCATGATGACCATATAGTAGCCTACATAAAATACCCAGTAAATCAGAACGGCCGGAAAGGCGGTCTGAATGGTACCGAGCCAGTCTTTGGCAACCGCTCCTAAGCCTATGGCACGGAGAAGGCCGTTAAGCATGCCGTGCTCAGCATTGTAAATAGCTCTCCAGAGGGTAGCCAGAGCAATACCGGAAATAACCTGGGGGAAAAAGTAAACCGTACGGAAGAATTTCCATCCCTTAGGCTTGCGGGACAATATGATTGCCATTACCATAGCAAGAGGAACCTGAATGAAACCGGCAACCAGTGCCCAGATGATATTGTTGATGACAGAGCGGATAAAAGACTTATCTTTAAACAAAAGCTGAAAGTTTCTTATATTGTTATAAGCTGGAGCGGAGATTCCATTCCATTTCAGCAGGCTGACGGCAATCACATAAATAACCGGGATGACAAAGAAAATAACCATCACAGTGATAGCGGGAGCCATAAAGGCAATCAGCGGCCCTTTATCAGAGCGTGTAGGTTTCAAGAAGGCACCATCCTTTCACAGGATTTTAAAATAGGCTGCGGGATAAACCGCAGCCTTTCAAAGTAAAGAGAGTTTTATCAACCCATTTCAATTGCCATCTGCAGCTGATCAACAAAGCCCTGGGCATCAACTTCACCGAGAACCAGCGCTGATACAGCAGCCGGGAACTCAGCAATGAAAGCGGGCGGGAATGCAGCCTGGACATGCATGATGGTATAGGGGGCAGTAGAGGCAACTTCTGTAACTTTCTGGGAAATCAGATTTGTTTCGGGAGAAGCTTCATATTTGACAAAGAACATAGAACCGGAACTGAGAGCCCACTGAGAAACACGCTCAGGTTCGGAGATATACTGCAGGAATTTTATAACAGCTGCTTCCTTGGCGGGGTCAGTCTGCTTTCCGGCAGCCAGGAATGCCTGTACAGTTGTGACGAGGCCGCCTTCACCTTTGCCGCCTTCATAAGTCGGGTTCTTGGCAACTTCGCATACGTCTGCGAGGAGAACACCGTCAATAGCATTATCTTCCTTATACAGGTTGGCAATCCACCACGGGCCATTCAGGTAAATAGCAGTATCGCGCTTAATCCAGTGGCCGTTGACATCCGGAGCACCGGCAGAGACAGCGCCTTCAAAGGTGTAATCATACATCTTCTTCAGAACTTCAGCAGCTTCAACGAAGGCGGGATTGGCGAGACCTTCTGCATAGACATCCTTGCCGCCGATGGCTTCAAGCAGCAGAGAGTACCACAGCATGGAAGACCATGCATTTTCACCGGCCATCTGACCCATAACATTATAACCGGCTGCTTTTACATCATCAGCCATCTTGAAGAACTCTTCATAGGTTGCAGGGAAATGATCCCAGCCTGCAGCAGCAAATATTTCCTTATTGTAAATAGGAGTGAATACAGCTGCTTCGAACGGAAGAATCGTAACAACACCGTCGGCATTCCATGCCTCAGCTGTTCCAGCTGCAAAGTTTTCACCCCAGCCTGCATCCAGATACGGCTTCAGATCCATAAACTTACCGGATGCGGAGAGTTCTTTAATCTCAAAAGCAGTGTCCAAAATGCAGAGATCAGGAGCACTGCCGGTGGTTATTGTAGTACGAATTTTATCACGGTAGGCCTGATAGTCAGTCTGTTCTTCAACAACGATGCGGATTGAACCGGCATTTTCTGCATTAAAAGCATCAATCATTTCTGCGAGATAAGCGGCCTTGGAGTCTGTGCCGACCCAGATGCAGGGGAAATTGATAACAATTTCATCGTCTGCAAATGCGGGCTGTGCAATGACTGTCAAAGACAGGCACATTGCAAATAACAGGATCAGTGCGAAAAGCTTTTTCATGTTGTTTCTCCTTTTGATTAACATTTTTAATTAATTACCGCAAACCCTTGCGTTTGATAACATCATTATAGAGAAAGAAACCGAGGTTGTAAAGGCCTTTTTCACAGCCTGAGGATATAAGGCCGGATTTTTGTTTGAAATACCCAAAAAGAGAAGTCTGTATTTGTGCAAGTTAACCAAATTTAAAGGCGAGGTTTTTAAACAAGCCGCTAAAGGGAGAGGACGTTTTGAAGAATACGGGTGGATAGCCAATTGATGAGGAAACGGTGATCCATCCTCCGGAGTATAATTCTCCACTCCACAAATGCTTCCACTGCCCGTGCGGAAGCCATACCTTTCGATTATCCCTGCCTGGCTCTACAACGGGAGCAACAAGCAGATCATCACCAAGCATGTAACTGTATAATTCCCTGGAATATGCGGTATCCTCATCAGGGGCTTCCAGAAACAGAGGACGCATGACAGGAAGCCCGCAGCTGCTGTTCTGCTCGACACAGTGTTTCAGATACGGCAAAAGTGCGGTGTGGAGTTTCGTCAGTCTGCCAGCGGCTTTAAGAACGGTTTCACTGTCATAAAGCTGGATATTCGATGCCGGGCGGTTACCCTCGTGAGTGCGCATAACCGGCGTAAAACAGGAAAATTCCAGCCAGCGGAGAAGAAGTTCTTCATCCCGCTTCAGATAAAATAGTGTTGTATAGCCACCGGCATCACAGGTATGCAGGCCAAAGCCGCTCATACCGAGAGTGAGTGCCGCTGTGATGACAGATGGCAGGCCGTCATCAGCTGACCAGTCAACGCACTGATCGCCGGCCCAGATCAAAGTTGCACTCTTCTGACTGCCGGCTGCGCCTGCCCTCATGAAAAAGACGCATTCACCGAGTTTCCCGCTCTCTTCCACAGCTTCCCGGTTGCACTCTGCCCACAATACAGGCCAGCGGTTATGCAGGGCAAGACCGCTGCCTTCATGACAGACAGCATCGGCAGGCAGATATTCTCCGAAGTCTGCCATCCAGCCCTTGAATCCGAGTGCAATGAGATTATTTTTGATGATATTCTTATACCAGGCAAACGCTGCCGGGTTTGTCAAATCCACAACACCACAGTCGTACTCGCCGAAGTCGAACAAATAGTCTGATCCGTCTCTTCTGCGAACCAGGAAGTGGTTTTCTGCTGCCTCGTGAAAAAGTATGCCGTCCTCTACCAGGTAAGGGTTAATATAACCCATCCAGGCTGTTCCTGTATCTTCCGCAATTACTTTATCCAGTTGCGGATAGAGTTCCTGATTCCAGCGCCAGTCCCACTGCAAACGGGAGCCAAAGGACGTGACTCGCTTTCCCTCCCAGTCCTGAATCCAGACAGCAGAAAGATCAAGCCCGGCGTCACGGCAGCGCTTTTCCATCGCAACGGCCCGTTCCGTGCCGCCCTGTACACCGAGCCACAGACCGCGCATGGCCCACTCAGGTAAAGAAGGCTGGCGGCCGAGCAGTGCGGTCAGCTTTTCCAACAGAGAAGAGTAGCTGCCTGCACAGCAGAACACCAGACTCAGTTCCGTACTCCACAGGGATATTTCGTGAAAACTGCTTTCGCGTAAATCAAGTTCACAGTATTCATAGTTTTCCACATGGGCAAAATACATCCGTGAGGAAATCATGGTGGGCTGAGGGAAGAAAGTGGTGTGATAGTCTCCGCCGCTTCCGTCAGCGGCATCGGCAAGGCGGGTAATTTCTGTAAGCTTGTTGCGTCCTACCCCTTGTTCCCGAGTCCAGATCGGCCAGAGCTTTCCGCGGAGATCAAGTGCTGAAAACTGCTCGCCGCCTCCGGTGATATGTTCCTTCTCTTCCGCGGGAAGCCGAAGCCAGAGACGGTTAAAGCGGCTGTCACTGCAGTGCCCTTTCAGGCGGAGATATCGCTCTTCTTCCGCCAGGCAAAGATAGTAATCTCCTTCCATGGCGGGAGAAGTAAAGCGTAGCAGTTTTTCATCTCCGATTTCTTCATACCCGGAAAAGCACAAAGGCAGGCGTTCCGAAAGCCTGTCCTCGATATCAAAGTTGCCGCGGAACATCCGGATACTTTCTTTACCGACACCGAGAAACACCGCAGGAGCCTCCGGTGTCTGCTTATAGAGCAGCACATCATTCCTGACAGTGGAAAGTCTGACGG
>JAEEGF011290536.1_pt1 | contig 12764 bp, 10 predicted proteins | sample 9134171 | NCBI WGS metagenome assembly JAEEGF01 (sample SAMN16246542, study PRJNA631951) | gut metagenome | biome: gut microbiome; feature: rumen; material: AP-attached | host: Bos | place: Iran: Karaj | collected 2018-10 | reverse complement strand
ATGGCAGTTCTTTTGCTCAAAGGAAAACTCAAATACTTATGGAATGGGCAGGAAAAAGAAGCTTACAGAAAAGACGTTTTCACAGATGGACTGTATGCACTTCATGTTTGCAAGAACACAAAGGTTGTGATCGAGGCAGAAAGCGACGTCGAGGTTCTCATTCAGTGCACAGACAACGAAAGAGAATTTGAAGCAAAATTCTATGATCCTGACAACACACCTTGGATCTATTCCTGCAAAGACAAATTTGGGGGCACGGCAAAGAGAAGAGTAAGCACTGCATTTGATTATGAGACAGCGCCATATTCAAACATGGTTCTGGGAGAAGTTTTAAATGACCCGGGCAACTGGTCAGGGTATATTCCACACACTCATCCACAGCCTGAAACCTATTATTTCCTATTTGATCGTCCGGAAGGATTCGGAGCAAGCTTCGTGGGAGATGAAGTATTTAAGAGCGTTGACGGGAGCTTTTCAGCAATCCCCGGAGGCAAAGTTCATCCGCAGTCCTGTGCACCGGGATTTCAGATGTATACCTGCTGGATGATAAGACATCTGCCAGGCAATCCATGGACCGACAGAATAGATGATGAACGTTACATATGGTTATATGACTATAAGGGGTAAAAAACTTAAAGGAGAAGGGAAAATGTTAGATAAAAACAAGGTTTCTTTGGGGATAGCACCAATTGGCTGGACCAACGACGACATGCCTGATCTTGGAAAAGAGAATACATTTGAACAGTGCATTTCAGAAATGGCCCTTGCCGGATTCAAAGGGTGTGAGGTTGGAAGTAAGTATCCAAAGGATGCAGAAGTATTAAAGAAAGCACTGGATCTTAGGGGAATACAGGTTTGTAATCAGTGGTTTTCATCATTTCTTTTAACAAAACCATATGAAGAAGTGGAAAAAGAATTTATTGCACAGCTTGAATTCTTGAAAACTCTCGGGGCAAAGGTTATCGGCGCATCTGAGCAGAGCTATTCCACACAGGGCAAACTTGATCAGCCTATTTTTGTGGATAAGTATGTCATGAACGATGATGAATGGGTAAAACTTACCGATGGTCTTAACCGCCTCGGCAAAGTCGCAAAAGAACACGGCATGACACTTACATACCATCATCACATGGGCACAGTAGTTCAGACTGAGGAAGAAATAGACCGCTTCATGGACATGGTTGATCCTGAACTTGTATTTCTCCTCTTTGATTCAGGACACCTCTCATTTGCGGGCATCGATCCAGAGCCAATCTTAAGAAAGTATGTAAAGCGTGTAAAACACGTCCACTTAAAAGATATTAGAAAAGCAAAAGTTGAAGAAGCAAGAGCGAACAATTGGAGCTTTTTAAAAGGTGTTCGCGAAGGAGTCTTCACAGTGCCTGGCGACGGTGATGTAAACTTCGAGCCACTGTTTAAAGTATTAGAAGAAAGCAATTACGAAGGCTGGGTAGTAGTAGAAGCAGAGCAAGACCCTGCAAAGGCAAATCCATTCGAATATGCCAAGAAAGCAAGGGCGTATATAGCTGAGAAAACTGGATTATAAAGATGAAAGTATATTTAAGAAAAGTATCGTAAATGAAACTATAGAAATGATGACTCATAATGTCGCATGAATTCAGCTAGTTTAAAAGAGCAGAAATGTGAGAAGTGAAAATTTTGTAAGGTAATAAGCAACTTTGAGAGCCTTTGTGCTCGTCGGCACTTATGTCGTGGATTAAGAAAAGAGCATGGATTTATCCAATGCGATTTTCTTAAGACAGGACATTAGTACCGCTACGAAGCACAACGGAACGAAAGTGTCCTCAAAGTGATTATTACCGCACAAATCTCACTTCCACATTTCGGAAGGTTACCAAAAAGGAGAAGGGGATATGGTTACAGTAGGAATTATCGGTGCAGGCCGAATTGGAAAGGTACACGTACAGAGCATTACAAATAATGTTCCGGGAGCAAAGATCAAGACTTTGGCAGATCCATTCATGAATGATGAGACAGCAGCTTGGGCTAAAGGAATGGGAATCGAGAACGTTACAAAAGATTATAAGGAAATTATTAATGACCCTGAAATTCAGGCAGTTCTCATCTGCTCATCAACAGATACACACGCTCCTATTTCTATAGAAGCAATCAACGCAGGAAAGCACGTTTTTTGCGAAAAACCAATCGATCACGATGTAAATAAGATTCATGAAGTTATCGATGCACTTAAGGGCAAGAACCTCAAATATCAGGTTGGCTTCAACAGAAGATTTGACCACAACTTCAAGGCAGTTCAGGCAGCAGTGGCAGCAGGCAAGGTTGGCGATCCACAGATCATCAAGATCACATCAAGAGACCCTGAACCACCATCACCTGCATATGTTGCAGTTTCCGGTGGCATGTTCATGGATATGACAATTCATGATTTCGATATGGCTCGTTTTCTTGCAGGATGCGATGCAGAAGAAATCTATGTTCAGTCAGCAGTTCTTGTTGACCCTGAGATTGGAAAGGCTGGAGATGTAGACACAGCTGTTATCACAATCAAAATGAAGAATGGTGCACTTGTTGTTATTGATAACTGCAGAAAGTCAGTTTACGGCTATGACCAGAGAGCAGAAGTTTTTGGCTCAAAGGGAATGGTAGCAAATGCCAATGACTCACAGTCAAATGTAGTTCTTTCTAATGCAGAGGGCGTAACAGGAGAGAAGCCTTTATTCTTCTTCCTTGAAAGATATATGCAGGCTTACTCAGATGAAATCAAAGCGTTCATCGATGCAGTAGAAAACGATACTGATACAGTAGTTGGTATTGATGACGGACTTAAGCCGGTACTTATGGCAATGGCTGCAAACCTTTCGGTTAAAGAGCACAGACCGGTTAAATTATCAGAAGTAGAGTGAGGGGGCTTTTTTAATGGCTAAAGAATTTATTGTTCCGGGCAAGATTGTTACGGGCAAGGGGAGCTTGAAAGAGGTAGGAAAATATATAGATGGATTTGGCAAGAAGGCACTTATTGTCTGCGACCAGATCACTGAAAAGCTTGGAAAAGTAAAGATTGTAACAGATGTACTCGCTAAGAAAGGAATCTCTTTTGCTATATATGATGACTTTTTAGGTGAGCCAACCAATCACATGATTGATGCAGCTCTTTCTATATATAAAGAAGAGGGATGCGATTTCCTTATCGGTATCGGGGGCGGAAGTGCCCTTGATATCATGAAGGCTGTAGCTGCTATGGATGCTAATCCCGGCAAGATATCCGATTATATGGGAAAAGAAATTGGTGGAATCAAGGCGAAGATGATAGCAATCCCGACTACAGCAGGAACCGGTTCTGAAGCAACTCAGTTCACCATCATTTCCGATGTTGAGTCAGGTGTGAAAATGCTTCTTAAGGGAGCGCAGCTTATTCCTGATGTTGCTATTATTGATCCTGAGCTTACTATGACACTTCCTCCTAAAATGACTGCATCAACAGGACTTGATGCTCTGACACATGCCGTAGAAGCTTACACATCCAAAAAGGCACAGCCACTTACAGATACTTTGGCAATGTCAGCAATTAAAAGAATTTTCCGCTATCTTCCTTTGGCATTTCATGACAGTGGAAATGATGTGGCAAGAACACAGATGTCAATTGCGGCGCTGGAAGCAGGAATGGCATTCAACAACTCAAGCGTAACACTTGTTCATGGTATGAGCCGCCCAATCGGAGCTCTTTTCCATGTGCCTCATGGCATATCCAACGCTATGCTGCTGAATGTATGCCTTGATTATGCAAAGGAAGGTGCAAAAGACAGATTCGCTGATATGGCAAGAGCCATAGGCGCTGCAGGTGAAAATGACTCAGATGATCAGGCTGCGGACAACTTCATGGTTCAGATCAGAAAGATATGTGATGTATGCCAGATTCCTACTCTTGAGGGCTATGGAATAAACCGAGAAGAGTTCCATTCACAGATAGATAAGATGGCTATGGATGCTATGGCAAGCGGCAGTCCATCCAATACGATCAGGGAACTGGATGCAGAGGTTTTAAAAGAATTATATAGAAAAATGTATGCATAAATTTTTTAACAAACTTTTAATAAAAGCATTAATGACAAAAAATGCAATATTTTATTAAAAAATAATTAAATTTCAGCTATATAGTGTGCTAAACCAATGCTATTATATTACTGTTAAGTTTTTTGACAAAACAAGGAGGAACTATGAGAAAGAAGATTAATTCAAAAGTATTGTCTGCAGTTCTCGTAGCAGCAACATCAGTTACGATGCTGGCTGGCTGTGGCGGGGCAGCAACACCAAGTACTTCCACAGATACTACACAGAGTACTCAGGAAGCAACTCAGGCGGCTGATACAGCTACTTCAGAGGCGGCAGCAGAAGTGCCTGTAGAGATTTCAGGTTATGCAGAAGCGCCAATGCTCGCAGATCAGGTTTCAGCCGGAAAACTTCCCGCTGTAGATGAAAGAATACCTGATTCCGAGAATGTTTTCGTTGAGACAAACGATGCAACAGGCGGAAAATTAGAGATTGGTAATTACGGCGGAGTAATCAATCTTGGACCGGCAAGCGGAAGCTGGGGACTTTCAAGACCTTCTCTTGAGTCTATTATCCGTTACAACACAGATGGAACATATTATCCAAACGTTATCAAGTCATTTGAACACAATGATGATTACACAGTTTGGACTTTCAAATTACGTGAAGGCATGAAGTGGTCAGATGGTGAGCCATTCACAGCTGATGACGTAACATTCTGGTACTACATGTGCCACCTTTCAAACTATGATTCTAAGAAGAGCTGGACTGCTCTTAAGGAAGAAGTCAATGGTGAGGATGCATGGGCAACTCTTACAAAGGTTGATGATTACACAGTAACATGGACATTTGTAAATCCTAAGTATCCTGCAGATTTCATCGAAAATGGTGATTTCAAATGGTGCTGGGCTCCTGCTCATTATTTAAAAGACCTTATTCCTGATTCAGAAGATTTCCCTTATGTTGAAAATGAGTACTGGCAGAGCACAGGACTTTCTGAAGAAGAAGTTCTTGCAAACGCTCAGGCAAAGAATATCGATGCAGCTACAGTTAAGGATTTAGGTAAGGCAGTAACATACAACTTCTGGAATACATCAGGCCTTCCAACACTTAACCCATTCGTTCTTTCAACTGTTCCAGGAAACAGTTCAAAGGATGACAGCCTTTGCATCATGGAGAGAAACCCATATTTCTGGAAAGTAGATGCAGCTGGTAATCAGCTTCCTTATGTTGATGCACTTCACTTCAACGCTACTTCAGAAGATGGACAGGATCTTCTTATGTTCCGTTCAGGCGAGATTGATATCGTAGCAGTTGCTATGAAGGATATCGCAGCAACACTTGCAGACCTTGGAGATGCAGCAGAGCTTCGTGAGTGGGGCGTAACAAACTGGGGCAGCTACCAGATCACATTTAACTACACAAATCCTGACAAGAACTATGCAGATCTTTTTGCTAACAAAGATTTCCGTGAGGCTATGTCAATCTGTGTAGACAGAGAACAGGCTTCTCAGCTTCTTACAGATGGATTCCTTGAGCCTGGTCAGGCAGCTCCTGCAGAGGGCAACGTTGGATATGATCCTGAGTGGACAGCTAAGTGGACAGAATATGATGTAGAAAAGGCTAAGAGCCTTCTTGAAGGTTGTGGTCTTGTAATGGGATCAGATGGATTCTATGATTTCGCTGATGGCTCAGATCTTATGATCACATTCCTTGCATATGACGGCGGTGCAGATGATTCATATCCTGTATTCGAGCAGTACTACAAGGCAGTAGGTATCAACTGTGCACTTAAGAATCTTGAAGTATCTGCATTTGATACTGAGATTGATAACAATGAGTGGGTTGCAGTTATGGGACCTCATACAGCTATTGGCGGTGCATCACTTAAGGATAGAGCAGCTCCATTTGTTCCTATCGCACAGGCAGCTGAGTGGTATGGTGAGTATGGTACATACTACGCAACAAAGGGGGCTCAGGGTGTTGAGCCTACAGGTGATCTTGCTAAGCTTGTTGAACTCTATGACAAGTGGCGTTTGACATCTGACGAAACAGAAAGAGAAGGTTATCAGGACGAGATCTACAAGATTCACAAGGATAATCTCTGGTCAATCGCATACCTTAAGGCAGAAGGATACTATGAGATCCTTAGCTCAAAGGTTAAGAACTATGCAGATGGTCTTGTTTCAGCAGACTGCTATCAGTATGCAAATATGACTCACTACGAAGTACTTTACAAAGCTGAGTAATAATTGAGTAAGAATAATTAAATGTATTGGTAAATATGGCCAGGGCGTGTCAGTTTTCCACGCCTTGGCTTTTTTGAGGAAAGGGATAATTCTAATGGAGGAAAATACAGCAAAAAAGAGTGCGCTGGATAGCATCAAAGCTTTCTTTCAGAAAGACCTTGTACAGTATATTGTTAGGCGTATACTCATGTTCATTCCTACACTTTTTTTAATCTCAATATTAGTTTTCTTCGTCATTCAGCTTCCTCCGGGAGACTATGTATCAGCGCATATTGCGTCGTTGGCAACAGAAGGCGAACTTGTAGATGCTGACTATGCAGCATCAATGAGAGAAGATTATGGACTTGATCTTCCCGTATGGCAACAGTATTTAAAATGGGTAAAGGATATTATCTGGACTCCTTCAGATACTCCATATTACAGACTTTATCACTCACACCACAACTGGAAGTATTCATTTGCTTATGGTCGTGACGTATGGAGTGTAGTAAATGACAGACTGGGACTTACAATCGGTGTTACTGCAATAATTATGCTGTTCCAGTATCTTGTTTCAATACCTATTGCGGTATATGCAAGTACACATCAGTATTCAGCGGGAGATTATATCTCAGCTATTATCGGTTTCCTTGGTACGGCTATACCGAACTTTATTTTGGCAATTGTGCTAATGTATCTCTCCTACAAATGGACAGGTAACGCTAATGTAGGTCTGTTCAGTCAGGAGATGCTTGCGAATGGCGTTCATTTATATAACTTCGGTGAATTTCTAAAGAGAATGATAATTCCTATCATCGTTATCGGTACTAGTGGTACCTGTGGAATTATCCGTTCTGTCAGAGCGCAGATGCTCGACGAAGTTGCTCAGCAGTATACACTGACAGCCAGAGCTAAGGGAGTTTCTGAGGGTAAGATCATTATGAAATATTGCTTCAGAGCTGCTATCAACCCTACAGTATCAGGACTTGGTGGAGTTCTTTCAAGCTTGTTCTCAGGATCAACCGTTACAGCGATGGTTCTTAACATGCAGATTCAGGGACCTGTACTTTACAAGGCACTTCAGTCTCAGGACATGTATCTTGCAGGTGCTATCGTTATGATTCAGGCAGTGCTGGTTGTAATCGGAGTTCTTTTATCCGATATCGCGCTTGCATTCCTTGATCCAAGAATCCGTTATTCAGGAGGTGGAAGATAATGGCCAGAAAAATTAAATCAAAAGAAGATTATTATCTTGCCTCTCAATGGACTCTTATGGCAAGAAAGCTGAAAAAGCACAAGCTTGCCCAGATTTCATTCATTATTTTGGCAGTACTTTACATCGGAGCATTATTCGCAGATTTTCTTGCACCATATTCACTTGATGAATTTGACGGACTTTACAGAAATTCAGCTCCAACTCAGATTTATACAATTTTTGAAGATCAGCATGTAGGACCTCACATTTATAAACTTGAAAAGACTATTGATAAAAAGACTTTTGAAGTTAAGCTTGAGCCTGATCTTTCAGAGTATTACAAGATTGAATGGTTTGTTCACGGAAGTGAATACAAGATACTTGGTCTTTTCCCATGTGATCTTCATCTGTTTGGTACAGGAGAAGGTTCGAAAGGTGGTACCGGCGCAAAGATATTCTTATTTGGTGCAGACTCCCTCGGAAGAGACATCTTCTCAAGAGTATTGCTCGGAGCAAGAGTATCACTTTCAATTCCATTTGCCAGTGCATTCATCAGCTTTTTCCTTGGTGTAGCAATCGGTTCAATTTCAGGATACTTTGGAGGAATTCTGGATATTATTATTCAGAGAATCATCGAGGTTATCGGTGCGGTTCCACAGATTCCTCTCTGGATGGCTCTTTCAGCAGCTATCCCGGCTGGTATCTCAACTGTAAAGATGTACTTCTATATGACAATCATTCTGTCATTTATCAACTGGACAGGAATGGCAAGAGTAGTAAGAGGTAAGTTCCTCTCACTCAAGAATGAAGATTATGTTATGGCTGCCAGAATTTCAGGCGTTTCAACCTGGAAGATCATCTGGAAGCACCTTGTTCCCGGCTTTATGAGTTACCTTATCGTTTCTCTTACACTTGGAATTCCGGGATCAATTGTAGGTGAGACTTCAATGTCATACCTTGGACTTGGCATTAAGTCACCTGCAACAAGCTGGGGAGTACTTCTTCAGGAAGCAAGTTCTGTAACAGACGTTGCAGCAAACCCACACAAGCTTATTCCAATCATTTTTGTAACAATTACAGTTTTGGCATTTAACTTCCTTGGTGACGGAATGAGAGATGCAGCTGACCCTTATAAGTAATCGGGAGGAATTTATGGAAAAAGATAATATTATAGAAGTAAAGGACCTCCATGTAGACATAAAGATGATGGAAGGTACTCTTACTCCGGTAAGAGGCGTTAACTTCGAAATTAAGCGTGGCGAGACCCTTGGACTTGTAGGAGAATCAGGTTGTGGTAAGTCCATTACCTGTAAGTCAATTCTTGCGATCAATGACAAAAAGTGTACTCCACACGGTGAGATTATGTTCAGAAATGAGGATGATACAGAAGTTGATATCCTCAAGATGGATCCTAAGGGAAAAGAGATCAGAAATATCCGCGGCAAGCAGATTTCAATGATCTTTCAGGAGCCGATGGTTGCTTTTTCACCAATGTATACCATCGGTAATCAGATAACAGAAGCAACGCTTCTTCACATTACCAAGGACAAGAAAAAGGCCAAAGAGATTTCTCTTGATGTAATGCGAAAAGTAGGAATTGCTAACGTGGAGAAGAGATACAATCAGTATCCACACGAATTCTCAGGAGGAATGTTGCAGAGAGCACTTATTGCAATGGCTCTTGTATGCAATCCTAAGCTCCTCATAGCAGATGAGCCCACAACTGCTCTTGACGTGACAATTCAGGCTCAGATACTCGAACTTATGAAGGAGCTTCAAAAAGAATTCAACATGGCTATTTTGTTCATCACACATGACCTTGGTGTTGTAGCTAGAATGTGTGACAGAGTAGCAGTTATGTATCTTGGAAAGGTTGTTGAGACCGGAGATTCCAAGACAATATATGCAAACCCACAGCATCCTTATACAAGAGGACTTATGGGTTCTGTTCATAAGATTGGCGGAAGAAAGGACGAGAGACTTTTCTCTATCGAGGGAACAGTTCCTCTTGCAATGAATCTTCCAAAGCAGTGCGGATTCTATGAAAGATGCGACTGCAGAATCGAAGGCCTTTGCGATAAGGCAGAGCCTGAGCTTGTTGAGACTGAGCCGGGACACAAGATTGCATGTTTTGCCTGCAATAACCCTGCATGCCAGGCTCACAGAGCTGAAGTTGAGAAAAGACTTAAGGAAGAAGAGTCAAAGCCTGTAGAAACAAACGAGGGAGGAAAAAAGCGTGGAAAAAGATAATATATTAGAAGTAAAACATCTTCACAAACGTTTTACCTCCAAGAATGTTACAGTTAAGGCTGTTACCGATGTTTCTTTTAGCGTAAAAGAGGGTGAGACAATCGGAATCGTTGGTGAGTCAGGTTGTGGAAAGACAACCCTTGGAAGATGTATTGTTAGAGCCTATGATGCTTCTGAAGGAGAAGTATTCTACCGCACAGAAGCCGGCGAGGAAGTAGACTTCCTCAAGGTTGACAGGAAAAAGATGAAAGGCATCCGTAAGGAAATCCAGATGATTTTCCAGGATCCATATTCATCACTTGACCCAAGAATGACTGTTCTTGATATTATCAAAGAACCTTTAAAAGCCAATTTCCCTAAGATGCCTGAAAGTGAAATGGATCAGATGGCTAAAGATATGGCTGAGAAAGTAGGACTTAATCCTGCATATCTTATGAGATATCCACATGCTTTCTCCGGCGGACAGAGACAGCGTATCGGAATAGCAAGAGCGCTTGTATTAAAGCCCAAGATCATCGTATGTGATGAGGCTGTATCAGCTCTTGACGTTTCAATCCAGGCGCAGGTTATCAACCTGTTAAAAGACCTTCAGAAGGAAATGAAGCTTACATATATCTTCATTTCTCATGACCTTTCTGTAGTAGAGCATATTTCTGACAGAGTAGGTGTTATGTATCTTGGAAAGATGGTTGAGTATGGTGAGACTGAGCAGATATTTGCACATCCAAAGCATCCATATACAGAAGCTTTGATGTCAGCAGTACCTGTTGCTGATCCTAACTATATTCAGGAGAGAATTCCATTAAAAGGAGAAATTCCTAACCCTGCAAATCCACCGAGTGGATGCTATTTCCACACAAGATGCAGATATTGCACAGAGAAGTGTAAAGAGCTTACTCCTGATTTCAGAGAGTTTGAACAGGGACATTTCGCAGCTTGTGCTCTTGCTGATGAACTTAAACTTCGCGGCTTTAGTTACGAGGAAACAAAATAGCATATAATCATAATTATCTGGCAGACGGACAAAATAGTTCGTCTGTCTTTTTTTACCAAAAACAAAAAATGCAATGTTTTAAACCAATTCTAGCAAATTATATATAGTTTCTTATCTGTGACATGAGTAAAATAATAATATAAAATGATAAAGAAAAAACGACTTATCATTATTGCGTCAAGTTAACGGGGTAGGAAAGAGGTAATATGAAGAAAGAGAAGAAAGGTAGTATTAAGGTTTATTTAAGAAATAACTGGCAGCTATATCTGATGCTTATAGTGCCGGTTATATATATGGTTCTTTTTAAGTACAAGCCGATGCTTGGTGTAGTTGTCGCCTTTAAGAAGTTCAATGTCTTTAAAGGTATCTGGGACAGTCCTTGGATAGGACTTGCTAATTTCAAGGAAGCTTTCACATCAAAGGATTTCTGGAGTGCATTAAAGAACACACTGGTTCTTAACATCGGTGATCTTATCATCGGATTCCCATTCCCGATTTTCCTTGCAATTTTCCTGAATGAGCTTAGAAGTGAGAGAGTAAGAAAGACAACACAGACTCTTTTATATCTTCCAAACTTCCTTTCATGGGTTATCATTTCAGGTATTGTTACACAGTTGTTCTCAAATTCAGGTCTTGTAAACAACGTAATAGTAGCACTTGGAGGAAGCTCAGTATCATTCCTTAGCAGCTCCTTCATATGGAGATTTGTTTACTGGATCATGGGTGTTTGGCAAGGTGCAGGATATTCACTTATCGTTTACCTGGCAGCTTTGATGGCAGCAGATGCTTCTCTTGGTGAGGCGGCATATATCGATGGCGCTACAAGACTTCAGAGAATCTGGCACGTAACACTTCCTCAGATTTCTTCAACAATCACAGTACTTCTTATCATGCAGATAGGCAGACTTGTAAATATCAGCTTCGACAGACCATACATGATGGGTAACACTCTTGTAAGAGATGCTTCTGATGTTATCAGTACCTATGTTTACTCAGTAGGTCTTGCTGCCGGAAGATTTGACTTTGCTACAGCAGTAGGTCTTTTCCAGACTGTAGTAGGAATCGTTCTTGTCTTTGCAGCTAATGCTGCTATCAAGAAAATGGGACAGGAGGGAATCTTATAATGAGTTCTATAAACAGTAAAAACGAGAGAATGTTCCAGTTTTTCTGGACAGCATTCTTCATAATAATAACATGTATCGCAATGATTCCGATTCTGCGAGTAGTAGCAGTATCACTCAGTGGAAAAAATGCAATCCTTGCAGGTAAGGTATTTATCCTTCCGGTTGATTTCAATATCGAGGCTTATCAGAGAGCTCTTCAGAGCGGAAGTTTCGTAAATGCTTTCTGGTATTCAATCATACTTATGCTTTGTTCAACATGTGTAAATCTTCTTATGACAGTTCTTGCGGCTTATCCGCTTTCCAAAAAGGGACTTGTTGGTGGAAAGATTGTTATGACACTCTTTGTATTAACAATGTATTTACACCCGGGAGTAATTCCTGAGTACTTGAACGTAAGAGATTTCAAGATGATCGATACAGTTTGGGCTCTTATTATCCCGGGCGCACTTAGTGCTTATAACATGATCATCATGTGCAACGCATTTAAGGGAATTGATTCAGCGATTTACGATGCAGCCAAGATTGATGGATGCAGCGAAGTAAGATGTCTTATCAGTGTAGTATTACCACTTGTTTATCCTACACTTGCAACACTTGGTCTTTTCTACGCAGTAGGAAGATGGAATGATATCGGAGATGTTCTGTACTATATCAATTCCTCCAAGTATTTCACAGTTCAGATGGTTCTTAAGCAGTTTGTTGAGTCAATCAACGTATCTGTAGAAGAAGGTATTCAGACAAACCTTGTAGCAGAAAATATTAAGGCAGCAAGTATCGTAATCTCAATGCTTCCTATGCTTATCGTATATCCTTTCGTTCAGAAATTCTTCACAAAGGGTATCATGGTTGGAGCTGTCAAGGGCTGAGCAGAGCACTTGGTGGGAAAATAAAACAAATGTAACTCATACAGAGTTCAGATTTTTTCTTAAAAGGAGGATTCAAAT
>JAEEGF011334574.1_pt1 | contig 12766 bp, 14 predicted proteins | sample 9134171 | NCBI WGS metagenome assembly JAEEGF01 (sample SAMN16246542, study PRJNA631951) | gut metagenome | biome: gut microbiome; feature: rumen; material: AP-attached | host: Bos | place: Iran: Karaj | collected 2018-10 | reverse complement strand
AAATAATTACAAGCACAAAATACGTGTAGCAGGCGAGCCTGCGGTTTCGATAAGTTGTTTTCATGACTGGGAGCTGTTTTTTTTGATAAATTCGTTGATTTTCAAAACTCGACATTCGGGCTAGTTACTTATTCAAAAAATAATATTATAATTATGGCATGAATGAAATCGAAATAAAGGCAAGAGTCAAAGACCGTGAAAAACTCATTGAAAAGTTAAACACATTTTGTAAATATCAGGGTGCACTTACAAGGGATGATTCCTACTGGGCCCTGACAAAGGAAGATAAAAGAAAAATCCGAATCCGTAAAGAAACAAGAGAAAATTCAACCTCTTATTTTATTACTTACAAAAAGAAGGAACAGCATCTTGACCAGAATGGCAGCTTAATCGAAGTGAATGATGAAAAGGAAAGCGGCCTTGAAAATCCCCAGGCACTTGAAGCATTTTTAACTGACAGCGGCTACAGTATTTTTATACAGAAACACAAGGAAGTTGTTGACTGGACTCTGGAACTGGAAGAAATATGCGGTGTAAAAAATCTTACTGCCTGCTTTGAATTATGCAAAGTTCCTCCATTAGGAGACTTTCTGGAAATAGAGATTCTTTCTCCTTCACAAAATCAGGAATTACTGGAAGCCCTTCACTTAAAATTAAATCAACTTATTGAAAAAGCCGGTTTATGTAAGGAAGATATTGAGCCTAAATATTATTCCCAGCTTCTTGAAGAATACAATGAAGGAAAATAAAAAAAAGCCTGACGTAAAATCAGGCTCTTTTTAGTTTATATTGTATTTATTACTTCCAGAAGTTCCGGCAGGCTTACAGGTTTACGGATATAGCGGGCAACCCCCAGAGCACGGCATCTTGCTTCGCTTTCCTCATCCTGCATTGCTGTAATAATTATAACTTCTGTCTTTTTATTTTTGTCTTCTTCACGTATCTTGCGGCAGACTTCAATTCCATCAACTCCCGGAAGATTTAAGTCCAGGATTACGTAATCAGGTCTTGTTTTAAAGAAAAGACTTCCTGCTTCAAAACCGTCAAAGGCCTGGTAAATTTTAGCCTCAGGCAGGTTCTTCATCAGATATTTTGTTGTAATGTCATTAAAGGCTTTATCATCATCAACAATGAGAATTGCATTTGTTGTACTTACAGATTTCCGTGAATCCAGTACTTCCTGCAATTCCTGAGGAATATGAATATCACGACTTTCCATAAATTCAGCCAGATCTTCAGGGTAAATTCTAAACTGACCGCCAGGAGTTGTAAAAGCTTTTAAGTGACCGGCCCGAATCCAGTTGATTGCAGTCTGATTAACAACACCACAAAGGTTCGCTGCTTCCAATGCCGAGTAAACAACTGATTTATTCTTTCTTTCGTCTGTTTTCTTCATTGCTCTACACCTAAATAGTAACAAATTTGGAGATTTTTAACTACTCTTTTATAATAATTTTTTTTATAAGAGAAAAAGAAAAGCCCTGCCTGATTAAAGCAGTTTTTATCTTTTCTTCATCTGATTTTACTTTTCTTAACTTGTTATAGGCTAAGCGACAAATCTCTTCTTCACTGTGACTTTTATAAAACTCTTCTACCGCCGCCTTTGTATCGTCCCGGGAAATTCCCCGGCTAAGCAGTTCTCCAGTTTGTCTTACCCTGCCCTCATAATGATCAATTGAACGGGAACGAAGCCAGGCACAGGCAAACCTGAAATCATCCAGGTAGGATACGCTTTCAAGATAATCCAGAGCATCATTTACCGGCTCTTTTTCAAACCCCTTCTTTAGCAGTTTCTGGGTAAGAGAAAAACGATTCTGCTCAGCCCTGGCAAGATAATTCATTGCGGCTTTTTCACATTCAAAGCACTTCCTTGCATGAGAAAAGTCTTTACTGGCCTGATCATTAAGGAATATTCCCTGCATGTCAGGCTCTTCACTTTGATCAAGTAAAGCTAAAACCTTTTCAGAAGCTGAACTTATATCAACAGGACCTGAATCCAGCCGAAACTGACCTGTTAAACGGGCCATTTCGTCCAGCAGCTCTCCGCTTATTTCCTGGAGGTAAGAACTTCGAAAAAAAAATGCAGACCCTGCATCCGGTGTAATTTCGTAAACACCTGGCAAAGTCTGCTGTATTCCAAGTATATGCAAATTAACGCTTTGAGAACTGGAATCTTCTACGAGCACCACGCTGACCGTACTTCTTACGTTCAACCATGCGTGAATCACGTGTAAGATAACCGTTAGCCTTAAGAGCTGTGTGGCAGTTTGGATCTACCTGTGTAAGAGCGCGTGAAAGTCCGTGGAGACAAGCTGATGCCTGTCCGTTAAGACCACCACCAACAACGTTGATAAGGATATCAAACTTGTTGTCATTTGATGTTACGAGAAGAGGCTGCATAACTACTTTAACCTGTTCTTCAGTTGTGAAGTAGTCCTTAACATCCTTTCCGTTAACAACGATCTTACCTGAGCCTTCGCGTAAGAATACACGAGCTACAGCTGTCTTTCTTCTACCTGTACCGATTGCAATATTCTTTTCCATAATTACTATTTCGTCCTTTAGTATTCGCTATAACTCTTGATTACTCAACATCAAGTGGCTTTGGATTCTGTGCAGCATGTGGATGATCTGCACCTGCATAAATCTTACACATATCAGCCATCTTTCTACCAAGACGGTTGTGTGGAAGCATACCTTCGATTGTTCTCTTAAGAGGATCTGTTGGGTGCTTAGCAAGGAGTTCATCGAATGAATAAGAGCGGAGACCACGAACGAAGCCTGTGTAGTGGCGGTAAAGCATATCTTCATGCTTGTTGCCTGAAACTTCGATTTTGTCTGCGTTGATGATTACAACAAAGTCACCACAAAGTGAGTTAGGAGTGTAAGAAGGCTTGTTCTTACCACGAAGTACGCTGGCAGCCTTTGCAGCTACGCGACCCAATGTCTTTCCTGAAGCGTCGATAATGTACCAATCGTTCTTTACTTCAGCTGGTTTAGCAAAAATAGTTTTCATGTATTTACCTTTCTTTAGATGCTGGACTATTTAGACTAAGAGACCACAATGTAAAAAAGCCTCTGTCTACTCAGCATCAAAACGTTATAATTTACATTCGCCACTTTGCATCAAGCATTGAATGTCAACAGACAATGAGCATTTGTCTGTAGTTTATATACGGGGTAGCAAAATGTATCATATTTTAGAGGTTTTAGTCAATTGATTACTCTGATTTAGCTTCTTTTTCAGCCTTTGCAGCAAGCTGTTCTTCTCTTTTTGCTTCCCTTTTATCCTTCATATCAGCAATTCCAATCAAAACAGCTACAAGACCTATAAATGCAGCAATAAAAGGAGCAAATCCCTTTAAGAAATTAATTACATCTGCACTCCAGCCCAGACCCATTCCAGCAGGCAGGCAGGCAAAAACACAAAAAGCAATAAGCAAAACGCCAATAATTAAAGCAACCATCTGATCCTCCTTAGGATACTTTTTTTATTTTTTCAGTTTAAAAAATCACTAATATTATCCCACTAAAATGGATTTTTATCAATTAAACATTTAAATATCAGAAAAAAAACTGTAAACGTCCTAAGCAAAAATCAGAGGAAGAAGCCTGGAAAGAAGAATAAAAAATGCAGTTCCTCCAAAAATACTGACCATGGCATTTTTAAAGGCCAGATGAAGACCGACAACTGCAGCAATCGCAATAAAGTATTCAATTCCATGGGAAACCGAAGATAAATCAATATCCTTAAGACAATAAATAAACAATATTGCCATAATAAGGGCAGGGGCATACTGTTCTATAAATCTGACAAGCAGAGGGACCTTTCCTTTGGAAAAAATTAAAAACGGAAGTATCCGTGTAGCAAGAATAATCAAGCCGGAAAGACAGACCGCAATAAGAACCTGGGAAACAGGTAGAGCTTCAGACATTTTCTTTTCTCCAAAAAACAGGGCCTTTTATTAAAAGCATAATTCCTAATCCTGTACAAATTGATACCCATATAATATTTGAAGAATTAAACAGGCCAGTTAAGGGGGCCAGCCACCATTCATAACCGGAATTAACAGTTACCATTCCAAAGGCGATTCCGAGTGCCAGGTAGCCAAAAAAGACAGGAGAAGTTGTACGGAGAACAGTTCGCAAAAGACCTTTATTCATTGGGAAGAATTATATTCACCTCAAATCTTTTGTCAAAGCAGATTGCCTGAAAATAAAAACATTTCCATAACAATGTGACAGAATAACGTGACAGTTTCTAAAAAAAAAATTTTAAAATAATTGCCTATTATTTGCCTTTAATTTATTGACTTTTTGACTTATTAAGTTGATATTACAAAAAACATATACAATAATTTTTTGAGGAGAACGTACGATAAGTGAACGGAAGTACAGTTTCTATTGATCATGTCTCTAAAAGATTCGGTGATTTCATCGCTCTTGACGACATCAACTTTACAATCAAACAGGGTGAATTCTTTTCCCTGCTTGGACCTTCTGGCTGCGGTAAAACAACTCTGCTTAGAATCATTGCAGGATTCGAGTTTCCTGATGAAGGTGCCGTTTTATTTGATGATGTAAATGTTATTCCATATCCGGCAAACAAAAGACACAGCAACACGGTTTTCCAGAGTTATGCACTCTTCCCACACCTGTCCGTATATGACAACGTTGCTTTTCCTCTTAAACTGAAGAAACTCAGCAAAAGTGAAATTGATGAAAAGGTAAAGAAATATCTCAAACTGGTTCAGCTGGATCAGCACATGCACAAAAAACCAAACCAGCTTTCCGGAGGTCAGAGACAGCGTGTTGCAATCGCCCGTGCCCTCATTAATGAACCAAAGGTACTTTTGCTGGATGAACCTCTTTCAGCCCTGGATGCTAAGCTGAGATCAAGCCTGCTTCTGGATCTGGATGCCCTTCACGATAAAATCGGCATTACATTCATCTATGTAACTCACGATCAAAGTGAAGCTCTTGCAGTTTCTGACAGAATTGCAGTTATGAATTCCGGACACGTTCTCCAGGTTGGTACTCCATTTGAGATTTATGAAAATCCAGCAACTCAGTTCGTTGCCCAGTTTATTGGTGAAACAAATCTTTTTGAATCTACAGTAGTAAAGTGTGATTCTTACCAGGGAAAGACTGGAACAGAGTACAATGTTACACTCCACACCCCTGCTCTGGGAATTCAGACTCCTCTTCCAGGGGATACTCTGCAGACAAAAGAAGAAGATAAAAATATCCTCGTAACCGACTATGAACATACAGATGAAGGACAGAAAGTAGCCTTTACAATCCGTCCTGAAAAAATCCGTATTACTACCCAGATTCCTGATGTTAAAGGCCGCAAGGACATTAACGTATTCAAGGGTATTGTAGAAGAACCTGTATACACCGGTTTCCAGTCAAAGTTCTATGTTCGTCTTGAAAACGGAACAATCGTAAAAGTATTCAAGCAGCACATGAACTATCTTGATGACGGTCCGGAAATTGCCTGGAAAGATACAGTTTACATTTCCTGGTCTGCAGAAGACGGTTACATTGTTGAAGACATCAACAAGTAATTGAAAGATTTTAATTATTTTTTCTATCAATTTTTATTGAGGATTTTTAGATGGATAAAAAAACTAATGATGCTTCTGAAAAGGAAGTTAAGCCGCCAAAGCAAAGTTTTCAGTTGAAGCTTGCTTCAAAGGCTCATGCAGCAAAATATAAGAAACCTAACCCTGGACCAGTTTATTCCTGGCCTATGGGAATATGGTTTTCTCTTTTCTTTGTAGTACCTCTGCTTATAATTGTAGTTTACTCTTTCCTTAAGAGAAATATTTACGGAAGTGTTCTTCCTCAGTTTTCACTTAAGGCCTATCAGCAGCTTTTTACACCAACCTACGGAATGGTTTTCCTCCGTACCCTGCTGATGACACTTATTTCTACTGCAATTACAATTCTCCTGGCCCTTCCATGCGGATATGCAATGGCAAGAAGCAAGCATCAGACTCTTCTTTTGATTCTGGTAATTGTTCCTTTCCTTACAAACAGCCTTATCCGTATTTTTGCCTGGATTACAATCCTTGGAGAAAACGGTCTTCTCAATCAGTTTGGAGCAGCTGTTTTCAGACTATGGTGCAAAATTACAGGAAATGAAAGTGCTGTTTTTAAGGCTGGAAAATTCATGAATACAAAGGGAGCTGTTGTTCTTGTAAGCATTTACATGCAGCTTCCATATGCTATTCTTCCAGTATTTACTGCTGTTGACCGTTTTGACTTCAGCCTTCTGGAAGCAGCCCGTGACCTGGGAGCAACAAAGCCTCAGTCTGTTTTCAAAATTCTTCTTCCTGGAATCAGAAGTGGAATTACATCAGCATTGATTTTTACATTTATTCCGATTTTCGGTTCTTATGTAGTTCCAAACCTTGTTGGTGGCATGGACAGTTACATGATTGGAAACATCATTGTTGACCAGGTACAGAAAACCCGTAACTGGCCTCTTGCAGCAGCCTTCTCACTTATTCTTACCCTTATTTCAATGGCAGGAATTCTTATCATGCTGTCTTCAAACCGTAAACAGGCTAAGGAAAATGCTGTTTCAAACAAGGAAGATTCAACTGAAGCTATTGCAGGTTCCCTTATTACAAAAGAAATTTCTTCAGCTAAGGATGGCCTTAAATCTGCAGCTTCTAACGGAGGTAACAAATAATGAAAAACCCATTTGTAGTTCTCTTTAGAAGAAAAAATGCTACCCATCCTACAGAACCGAACCGCCACGCAAAAAGGAACTGGAAGAAACATCAGCCGGCTTTCTCTTTCTCAAAGACAATGCTGGCACTGGTTCTTGCATTCCTCTTTATTCCGCTTTTTGTAATCATCTTTTTCTCTTTCAATGAGTCAAAGGATACAACTTTTACAAATTTCTCACTGGTCTGGTACCAGAAGCTTTTCTTTGAAAGCCGCCCTCTCTGGCAGTCACTGTTAAACAGCTTTATTATTGCAATAACTTCAAGTCTTGTTGCAACTATTCTGGGAACAATGGCCGCAATTGGAAACAGCTGGTACAAATTCTGGGGAAAGAAATACATTCAGTCTGTAAGTTTCCTCCCAATGGTTCTGCCGGAAGTTATTATGGGTCTTTCCCTTCTTATCTTCTTTAATTTTGTAAAGTTGCCGTTGGGATTATTTACAATCTTTATTGCTCACACAACCTTCTGTCTGCCTTTTGTTTACCTTATGGTTGGTGCCCGTGTTGATGAATTTGATTATTCTATTATTGAAGCAAGCCATGACCTGGGAGCAAATGAAGTTCAGACTCTCTTTAAGGTTATAATTCCTGCAATTCTGCCGGGAATTATTTCAGGTTTTGTTATGAGCATTACCCTTTCTCTGGAAGATTATGTAATCACATTCATGGTCAGCGGTCCTGGAAGTACAACTCTTCCTCTTTACGTAAACTCAATGATTCGTTTTGGAGTTAGCCCTGTAATCAATTCTCTTTCATTTATTTTGATTCTGGCTATCTGTTTAATCACTGTTGCCGGCAGAAAGTTCCTTAAGTCTTTTGCCGCAAGTCATTAATTTAAGCCTATTGATAAGGCGATTATTTCTTGAAACCAGGGTAAAGGAAAGTTCCCTGCCCTGGTATTTTCCCCACACATGGTAATAAAACATTTCCGGTAAAAGCGTTTTGTTAAAGCGGCCGGAGGTGTTATTTTGTAATAGATTTTGTGATCTAGAGGAGATTTTTCAAAAATGAAAAAAATCACAAAAGTTACACTGGCAGCTGCTGCATTTGCGGCTGTATTTGGATTTGCTTCCTGCTCTAAGAGCTCAGGCAATAGCAGCGAAAGAGTTCTCAACCTTTACAACTGGACCTATTACACTCCAGATGATGTAATTGCAGCTTTTGAAAAAGAATTCAACTGCAAGGTTAACGTTGACTCTTATGCAAGCAACGAAGAAATGTACACAAAGATCGTTGGCGGCGCAAAGGGTTACGACATTGTTGTTCCTTCACAGGATTATGTTTCAATCATGATTGAACAGGGTATGCTGCAGAAGCTTGATCACTCAAAACTGACAAATGCAGGAAATATTAATCCGGCTGTTCTGGAAAAGGCTACTTATGACCCGACAATGGAATATGCAGTTCCATACTATCTGGGGGCAGCAGGTATTTCTGTAAATAAAACAAAAATCAATACAACAGATTATGCCAGAGACTGGGGCATTTTTGCAGACAAGCGCTTTGCAGGCCACGCTTCCATGATGGATGATATGCGCGAAGTTATGGGCGATGCTCTTGTTCACCTTGGCTACAGCGTAAACTCAACTGATGAAGCTGAACTGGATGCAGCAACAAAACTGATTAACGAACAGTGGAAGCCAAATCTTGCAAAATTCGATGCAGAAGGCTTTGGTAAGTCATTCTCACAGGGGGATTTCTGGCTCTGTCAGGGTTATGCTGAAGTTATTTTTGGTGAAATTGAAGAAAGCAAATGGGATAACGTTGACTTCTTTATTCCTGAAGAAGGCGGCCCATGTTACCTGGACAGCATGTGTATCCTTAAGGGTGCAAAGCACTATGATCTGGCAATGGAATTCATCAACTTTATCCACAGACCGGAAAACTATGCAAAGTTCCTGGATTTCTTCCATTTCCCTTGCTACGTAAACCTGCCTGCAGCTGAATTTACAACAGAAACACCTATGTATCAGGCTGAAATGATGGATAACTGTGTCCTCAAGAATGATGTAGGTGAAGATCTGCTTAAGTTCGTAGACCGCTGGGAAACAATCCGTATTCAGTAGTTTTAATACCTGATAAAAGGATTTTCCTTTACATAAAGCGCCTTCTTTTACAGAGGGCGCTTTTTCTTTTATATCACTTTTTTCGTTTCTATAAATAAAATCAAAAAAAATTTTACTTTAAGAGCAAACCGGTTTATCATTAAATTATTATGAAAAGTAGTGCAGCTAACTTAGATTTTTTTCAAATTTTGGAAAATCTTCAGGCTGCAGTCTGTGTGATTGCTCTGGAAGATAATTCAAATTTTAAAATAGAATATTTAAATAAGTGCTTTATTCAGACTACACAGAATTTAATTCCGGTAGACCAGGATATATCTGTTTTCAGCAGTTTTTTTGACTCAGAATGGAACTGGAAAGAAACTGCCACCCTGTGTCTGGAAAGGAAAACTTCTATTGAAAAAGAGTGCTTTTTTTCACCAGTGAAAACTTTTTTTAAGGTCCGCTTTTCCCTGATGGAAAACAACAAACTTCTACTCCTGCTGGAAGATATTAGCGGCTTAAAAGAAAAAGATCTTGTTATTAAAAAGCAGAATCTCCGGCTTGAGCAGCTGGCCCGGGACTTGAATCTGAGCAGAAATGAATTAAAACGCAGACTGAACAGCATTGAAATGTTAAACAGTCAGCTCCGTTCTGCAGCATACCACGACGCCCTTACAAACTTAAATAACCGCTTTCTCTACAAAACTCATGTTATGGATGCAGCCCGTATTGCCGATGAAAAGAACTGGAAATTTGCTGTAGTTCTTTTTGATGTGGACAACATAAAAGTTATAAATGATGCCCAGGGAGCAAATGCAGGGGATCATGTTTTGCAGACCATTGCCCGGGAATTGCGCAGGATGGAAAATCAGGATACAACGGCCTACAGGATGAACGGGGACGATTTTATCCTCCTTAAGCAGAATCTGACTGACAGAAATCAGATCATCACCCTTACGGAAGACTTAAAGAAAAGGCTGAATGAAAAAGACATATATATTTCCGGTGGAATTGTAATTTATCCTGAAGATTCAAAAAATGCAGGGGATCTTCACACCTTTGCAGACATGGCAAAATCTGAAGCTAAAAAAACTGGAAAAAATTCCATCAAACTATTTAAACAGGTGATGCAGGAAAAGTTTATTTCCAAGGTTAACATTGAAAGTAAAATGACTAAAGCCATGGACAATAATCTTTTTCAGCTTTACTTTCAGCCTCAGTTCGATGCGACTACTAATGAGCTCCGTGGTTTTGAAGCACTCATCCGCTGGTACGACAAGGATTTAGGCTGGATTAGTCCGGAAGAATTTATTCCTCTTGCAGAAGAATCAAACCTGGTTATTCCAATCGGGGACTGGGTAATGGAAAAGGGAATGGATACTCTGGAGGAATGGGAAAAGAAATACGGTTTCGATGGTATTTTAAGCATAAACGTTTCCCCTGTTCAGTTTGCAAAAGAAGATTTTCTCAGTAAATTCAAGGAAAAACTTCTGCGCCATAAAATTAATCCTGCTCACCTGGAAGTTGAAATTACGGAAGGCATTCTCATTCATGATGTAGAAGCGGCTGTGCATAAGCTTAACGAAATAAAGGAACTGGGCTCAGGCATTTCCCTGGATGATTTTGGAACAGGCTATTCATCTCTCCGTTACCTGCAGATACTTCCGCTTACAACCCTTAAAATCGACAAGAGTTTTATTTCCAACATCAATAACAAAACCGGCACTGAAGCCCACATTACAGAAAGCATTGTTTCCATGGTGTCAAAAATGGGTCTTGATACAATTGCGGAAGGTGTTGAAACGGAAGAACAGTTAAACATCCTTAAACAGATTAACTGTAAAAATATCCAGGGATTTCTCAAGGGAAAACCAATGCCAAAAGAAACCTGCGAAAAACTTTTAAGCGGAGATATTTCAGCAGTAGTTTCCCTTGAAGAAGAGAAACATATTTTTGTAAAACCCGAAGAATAACAATTAAATTACGTATTTATGTGGTATTCCACGTATCTTACCCTGCCGTTAAGGACCGCTTCTTTTATTTCCCGCTCCCTCTGGCTTAAAGCAGATTCTCCGGTTTTTACCTCAATAAAGAGAACTTCGTTAACCTTCTCCCCCTGAGCGCTTCCAGGAAAAGCAACATAATCCACAGGCTTACCCACAAAACGTACATCGCCTGGATTACAGGGGAAATTAGGAAGATATGGAGCCAGCTGTTCAGAAAACTGTCCGCCGAGAACAGAGCGGCTCCTTTTTACAGCGTCCCTTCTTTCCTCAGAAATCATCTTTTTATCCACAAGTTTTTGAATCCACCTGCCTGAAAAGAAAACTAAAACCAGGACAACCATTGTGAATAAAATAAAAAGTATGAGAAATAAAGGACTTCCATCAAAAAAACCTTTTATTTCTCCAAAGAAATTCTTTAGTAAAAAATTACCTGATCCTTCCGGAACAAGTAGTTCTTCAGCAACTTCATTCATAATCAGCTCCCACAAAATAGAATGAAACAATCCTACCATAAAAATGTTCTTAATGCATAAGGAATAAAAACCGATAATAGAAAAGGTATTTTTATTTTCAAGAGGTAATTTATGAAGAATTTTAATTTTAAGCTTCTTACAGCCCTGTTTCTGTTAACCGCAGGCTGCAGCGCTTTTGCACAGACATCTTCTGCGGCAAAGGTAAATACAAAATCAGGACCTGTTAAACTTGAATACAAATATCAAAAGGACGACAGTTACAGAATTCTTTCCACAGTTGAAGAAGATGTTTACGTAAATTCAAGACTGGATCACAAAGCCCGTATCATAAACCGGGTTTCAGCAACAGTTACCTCTGCAAGTAATAACAGCGGACTCCACGATGCAACTTTTATGACAACAGAAGAATCTGTGGGAGTTGACACAGGAAAAACCTTCAGCTGGGGGGAAGAATATCACTCAGTTTTTGAAAAAGATGCTCAGGGAAAATATACAATTGGTGACGAATATTTTATGCCTACTGTAAGAGATGTACCATTTTTCCCGGACAAGGCTGTTAAACCAGGAGACAGCTGGACAGCAGACGGCCATGAAGCTCACGACTTAAGGCAGACTTTTGGAATGAAAAAGCCATACCTTGTACCATTCACTGCAAATTACACCTATAAGGGAACGGTAACTGAAAACGGCAAAAAACTTCACCTTATCCGCTGCACCTACAATCTGTATACAGAAACTCCAGAAAGAACAAATCCCCAGCCTTACTACAACGACTATCCGGTTATGATGATGGGTTTTAGTGATGAAGATATTTACTTCGACAATGAGAGAGGTATGATTGATCACTACACAGAAAAGTTCAGGATTATCATGGAAAGCGCCTACGGAACTGTATACGAGTTTACAGGAACAGCCCACGCAGAAGTTGCAGATTTAGTCCGCACATCTACAGAAAAAAATGTTGATGATGTACAGAATAAAATTCAGGACATGGGACTTGATAACGTAACTGTAACCAGGGGAGAAAAGGGATTGACCATTGCCCTTGAAAACATTCAGTTTAAAGCTGAAAGCGCAATTCTTCTGGACAGCGAAAAACTTAAGCTGCAGAAAATTGCAAAAATTCTTGAGCTTTATCCAAACAACGATATTCTGGTTGTAGGACACACTGCCCTTTCAGGCACTGAAGCAAGCAGAAGAATTCTTTCAGAGCACAGGGCTGAATCTGTAGCAAACTTCCTGATTAAACTGGGGGTAAAGGACAAGTACCACATATTTACCCAGGGCATGGGTTCTACACAGCCGGTTGCAGACAACTACAATGCAGACGGCACCCCTAACAGGGAAGGCATGGCCCGAAACAGAAGAGTTGAAATCATCATTCTTGATAAATAGCCCGAATGTCGAGTTTTGAAAAGTTGCTAACATTACAAAAAAAACGGCGCGAAGGAGTGAAAACAACTTACGAAAACACTTATTTTGTGCTGCCGCGGTAGCGGC
>JAEEGF010735822.1_pt1 | contig 12766 bp, 10 predicted proteins | sample 9134171 | NCBI WGS metagenome assembly JAEEGF01 (sample SAMN16246542, study PRJNA631951) | gut metagenome | biome: gut microbiome; feature: rumen; material: AP-attached | host: Bos | place: Iran: Karaj | collected 2018-10 | reverse complement strand
AAAACTAAATGTTAAAGGTATTTTAGAACCCTCTTCTTCTTGCATTTTAGAAAAATCTATAGATTCTTTTTTTATTCTTGGAGGAGTTCCTGTTTTTAATCTTTGAATTGTAAAACCATATTTATGTAAATTATCACTTAAATGATTACTTCTTTTTTCTCCATGAGGACCTCCTGGAGTATTTTCACTACCTATTAATATATTTGCTTTTAAATATGTACCTGTAGTTAAAATAACCATTTTACTTAATAACTTTTCTTTATTAGATAAAATTACACCCTTAATAATATTATCTTCAACTATTAAATCTTCAACGGTTGCTTCAATAATATCTAAATTATCAAATTTAGATAATTCTTTTAGCATTTCTTTTGGATAAACTTTTTTGTCTGCTTGGGCTCTTAAACTTCTTACTGCAGGGCCCTTACTATCATTTAACATTTTAATTTGAAAGTGGCTTTTATCTGCTACTTTACCCATGATGCCACCTAAAGCATCTATTTCACGAACTATTATGCCTTTAGCCGTACCACCAATTGAAGGATTACAAGGCATATCAGCTATATTATTTTTGTTAATAGTAATCAAAGCAGTCTTTTTATTCATAAATGCCGCTATATGAGCTGCTTCACAACCAGCATGACCAGCTCCTACTACAATGACATCATACATATAATCACCTACTTTCCTAAACAAAAGTTTTTAAATAATGTATCAAGTAATTCTTCATCATATGAAGATCCTGTTATATTACCTAATAAATCTAATATTTCTTTTAAATCTATCTCTATCATATCAACATATTCATCATTTTTAAGCATTTTTAAAATATGTTTACAATTTGTAGAACACTTTTTGATAATTGAAACTTGTTCAACGTTACTTAAATAGGTAATATCGTTAGTTTCAATTTCGCCCAAATTAAACTTATTTATAATTGCATCTTTTAATGGTCTTATTCCTTCTATAGATGTTGTATTTCCATAAATAACATCAGAAATATCCAATTTATTTTTTAGAATATCATCTTTATTACCAAATATTAGTAATTTAGATTTTGGAGTATTATTTATAATATCTTTTTCTTCATTGGTTATTTTTTTAGATGTATCAATAATTAAGATAACTAAATCAGATTCATCAATAAGTTTTAGACTTTTAGAGACACCAATCTGTTCAATTTTGTTAGTAGTTTTTCTTATTCCAGCAGTGTCAAACAAATTGATTAAAATACCATTTAATTCAATTGTTCCTTCTACTACATCTCTCGTAGTGCCTTTTATATCACTAACTATGGCTTTTTCTTCATTTAATAATGCATTCAAAACGCTACTTTTACCTGCGTTTGGTAAACCTACTAAACTTACATTAATACCATTTTTCATTAACTTTGTTGTTTTAGCATCTTTAATTAGTTTTTCAAATTCTTCGTCTAATTTAGATATCTTGCTTTTTAATATATCCTTTGTAATAACTAAATTATCTTCATATTCTGGAAAATCTATATTTACTTCAATATTACTTATTAGATTTAGAATTTCTTTTCTAATTGATTCTATTTTTTTATTAAGAAGACCTGTTAACCCATTCATAAACACTTTTCTAGCACTATTAGTTTTAGAATATAAAAGATCATTTACTGCTTGAGCTTGAGATATGTCTATTCTCCCATTTAAAAAGGCCCTTTTAGTAAACTCTCCTGGAGTCGCTAGACGACATCCATTTTCTAAAAGAATTTCTAGGATTTTATTTGTAGAAGAAATGCCTCCATGACAATTAATTTCTACTACATCTTCTTTTGTATATGTATTAGGTGCTTTCATTATTGAGACTAATACTTCATCGATTAATTCATCATTATATTTAATATATCCATAATTAATAGAATGGTCTGATAATTTATTTAAGTTTTTTGTGAATATTTTAGATACAATATTAAAACTATCTTCTCCACTTATTCTAATTATAGATATAGCACCTACTCCTAAAGAGGTACAAATTGCACAAATAGTATCACTCATATTCGTCACTTCCGGGTCGTATTATAGCAAAGTAACATAAAAAAAGCAATTAGACATAAAAAAACAAAACTTTCGTTTTGTTTAATTAATCTCTTGGTTTAATAACAACATGTCTATTTGGTTCTTCTCCAACACTTTCTGTATAAACATATTTATTATTAGTTAAAATATTGTGAACTAATCTTCTTTCATAAGAATTCATATTTTCTAGAGCAACTTCCATCTTAGTTCTTCCAACTTCTCTAGCAACATTTTTAGCAAGTCTTTCTATTCTTTTTTCTTGTTTTATTCTATAGCCCTCAACATCTAAACTAATAGTTGGACAAGTTTTAAAATCTTTTAATACATATTGTCTTACAATTGTTTCTAATGCCTTTAATGTTTGTCCATTCTTACCAATTAAGATTGGATTATTGTTAGAATTCATGTTAATTAAAATTTGATTTTCTCTTAATTTTGCTTCAAATGTTACTTCAAGTCCCATATTTGCAAGTAATATTAATAAAAATTCTTTTAATTCATCTTTTAAAATATCATATGTAATAGCTTCACATACGGTAGTAGTTCCTTTAAATAAACCACCCTTTTTTTCATATGTTGAATATAATATTTGATCTTCACTTACGTTTAGTTCTTCTTTAATTTCGTTTAGTAAGTCATCTAAGTTTTTTCCTTCTTTTACGATTTTTTCCATTTACTTCACCTTCTCTTTTCAACCTTTTCTTTAATAGATTTCTTTTTGGTTGATTTGCTTATATTATCTCTTTTTTTTGGATTCTTTTCAATAATTTTTTCTAGAACATAATTTTGAATTGCTATAAATCCATTTGTTGATACCCAATATAAACCAATAGCAGTTGATAGATTAAATGCTGTAAATACGATTAAACCTATAGATACATATAGCATAGACTTCATACTACCAGCTTGTTCAGGATTAGCACTTGATGTACTACTTAATGCCTTTTTAAGTGATAAATATGTTGTTAATATTATAAGAAGTATTAATACTATATAAATATATTTTCCAGTTTTTAATCCAGTTAATGGAGTCATACCTAAAGACATTCCAAGTAGTTTTCCTTCAAATACAACTGGTACTCTATTAATAGCTTGTAAGAATGCTAAGAATAACGGAAGTTGAATAAATGCTAATAAGCAACTAGAAAATGGGCTGACATTATATTTTTTGTATAACATCATCATTTCCTGACTCTTAGCCATCATAGCTTCATTAGTAGTTTGATTAGCATATTTCTTTTCTATCTTTTGAATTTCAGGATTAATCTTTTTCATATTTTCGGTTTGTTTTTGTGTTTTTAATGAAGCTGGTAACAATAATATTCTAATTAGTAATCCGATTAAAATTACTGCTACACCATAGTTTTTAACTACTCCACCAAGTTTTATGATTGAAAAAGCTAATGGCTTAATAAATAAGCCTTCCCATATTGACTTACTATTTTTAATACCAATTTTAAAATCTTTACATTCAGGTAGTTTCTTTATAGATACCTTTAATTGATCATCATGTTCTTCATATATTTTTAATAATTTCTTATCTGTTGGTCTACATAATATGTTGGTTGGTATAGTTTGTCCAGTTTTCTCATAGTAAACTATTTGTTCTTTTTTAGAATTGTCTTTACTCTTTTCAACTATGAAGTTTTTTTGACCACATCCTGATAAAAATAATATACATATTATTAAGGATAATACTTTAATTGCTTTATTTTTCATGTTTATCTCCTTTACTAAGTAGAGAAATCAAACTTTCTTTTTTATCTTGAAAACTAATTTCGTTGATTTCTTTCTTTAACATTATAATATAATAACATGGATTTGAAAATAAGGATATATTTTCATCAATAATAGCCTTTATTTGTCTTTTGTTTTTATTTCTAGTTACGGCATTTCCTATTTTTTTCCCTACAGCAAATCCAAATAATGGTTTATCTAAATTATTTTCAAGATAAAAAATTTTATAATATCTATTCTTTAATAATTTACCATTTTTTATTACATCATCAAAAATAGAAGATTCTTTAATTATTTTATTCTTTTTCATTTTATTCTCCTATATATAGAAAAAACCACATATAGTGGTTATCTTGATAATATTTTTCTTCCTTTTGCTCTTCTAGTTTTTAATATTTTTGATTCTTTTCTAGCAAAGAAACCATGTTTCTTAGCTTTTTTACGATTATTAGGTTGAAAAGTTCTTTTCATATTGCACCTCCATCACTAAAGCTTTTTCATTATAATATTATTATTTAATTATTGTCAAGCTTTTTTACATATTGTTAGTTATTTTTTTGGCATATATATCCATAATTTTTAAATTATAAACACAGATGTTAATAATTTTTTTATTATTTATCAACATGTTAATATAATTTTTAAAAAAATTTGTGGATAATGTTGATAAGTCGATTTTTTTAAGTTATTATATAAAGAAAAAAGTTTATAAGTATGTTAATAACTTTTAACAGTTAGTTTTATACTTGCTTTTATTTATTTGATTGAGATACAATCAATTTAGAAAAATTATAAAAAGGTAGGGGGTGGATAATGAACACTGAAAAACTTTGGAAAGACTTTTTAAAAGAGATTGCTGATCAAGTAACAGTCCAAACATTAAACATTTGGTTTAAAGATTTTGAACTTCTCTCAATTAATAATAATGTAATGAAAATTTTGGTTAAAATGGATGTTCAAAAAACTAATCTTTATAATAAATATTATACTTTTATGGAAGATATTTTATTTAATCTAACTAATCAAAATTATGAAATACAAATATTTACAAAAGATGAATATGAAGAACAAAATAAGCTAAATATTATAAATAATGAATCAAATGTAGTAGATTCTTTTGAAACCAATTTGAATCCTAATCTAAATTTTAATAATTTTGTTGTTGGTAATACAAATAGACTTGCTTATGTATCTGCAAGAGCTGTAGCTGAATCACCTGGTAAAATACATAATCCTTTATTTATATATGGAAAGAGTGGTTTAGGAAAGACTCATTTAATGCATGCCATTGGCAATTACATAGTAGAAAATAGTGATAAAAAAGTTTTGTATGCTACATGTGAAGACTTTATGACTGATTATACTGGTATTGCTGATTTATCTAGAAATGCAAATTCTTTAGAATATGCAAATGAATTTAAAAATAAATATCGTAATATTGATGTGTTAATAATTGATGACATTCAATATTTAGTTGGAGCAGATAAAACTCAACAAGAATTTTTTAACACATTTAATGCACTTCATAAGGCTGGAAAACAAATAATAATCAGTTCAGATAAAAGTCCTGATGATTTAAAAAAGATAGAGGAAAGATTAAGATCAAGATTTATGTGGGGACTTCCAGTTGATATTTATCCACCGGATTTTGATTTAAGATGTCGAATTATTAGAAATAAAATAGCTAATACAAGTATTGCTGATAAAATTGACGAAAAAGTAATTGAATATATTGCTAATTCTTGTCAAAATGATGTTAGACATATAGAAGGAACAATTAATAGATTAATGGCATATACAGCAATGATTGTTCCAGATAAAATAGACTTAGAGTTTGCTTATGAAGCATTAAAAGATTTTATAACTACTAACATTTATTCAGCAAGTAGTATAGAAAAGATACAAAAAGCTGTTGCAAGTTATTATGGAATTACAATAGATGATTTAAAAGGTAAAAAGAGAAGTAATAAAGTAGCATATCCAAGACAATTAGGAATGTATTTGTGTAGAATGGAAACAAATGAAACTTTTCCTAAAATAGGATTAGAATTTGGAGGTAGAGATCATTCAACTGTAATCTTTGCTTGTGAAAAGATTGAAAAAGAATTAAAAGAAAACAATAATTTACAAGTAGCTATTAATGAAATAAAAAACAGAATGTGAGTTTCTTAATAATTATTAACTTATTATAAACATTCATTTTTAGTGATAATTACTAGAAAAAATAAAGTTACTAACTTATCAACGCTATAATAAATAAAACTATAAAAAAGAAAGAAAGAAGGAATGAAAATGAAATTTTCAATTGACAAAAATATTATTCTAGATGGACTTAATAATGTAATAAAAGCAATATCAAATAAAAATATAATACCTATATTAAATGGAATTAAATTTGAATTAAATAAAGATGGATTATCTTTACTAGCTAGTGATGGTGAACTAACAATAAAAAATCTTATTGATAAAAAAGAAATAAAAAAAGTTGATAGTGAAGGAACTATTGTTATTCAAAGTAAATATTTATTAGATATTATTAGAAAGATGCCTTCTGATGTTATCAATTTTGAAGTTCAAGAAGGTTTTAAAATAAAAATATATTCAAATGAGAATCAGTTTAATTTAAATTGTATGGATCCAGGAGAATTTCCAATTATTAAATTAGACGAAAGTAAAGATCCAATTGAATTAGAAGCAGAAGAATTAAAAAAAATAATTAATCAAACATCTTTTGCTATTTCTACTCAAGAATTAAGACCTTTATTAACTGGACTAAACTTAAAAATAAATGGTGATTTATTAGAATGTGTTGCTACTGATTCTTATCGTTTAGCTAAAAAAACAGTAAAATTAAATAAATCCATAAATAATAGTATTAATATTATTATTCCAGGAAGAAGTATTATTGAATTAGAAAAAATGCTAAGTGATGATAATATTATATTACATGTATTTAATAATAAATTATTATTTAAATATAAAAATATTTTATTTCAAACAAATTTATTAAATGGAACATATCCTAATACAAGTAATTTAATTCCAAATGATTTTGAATATATGATTAAAATAAATAATGTTAAATATACATCATCTATAGATAGAACTTCATTACTTACTCAAGGAAAAGATAAAAATATTGTAAAAATGTTAGTAGATAATAAAAAATTAACTTTAACTGCATCTTCAGAACTTGGAAAAGCAGAGGAAAAATTGGATATTGAATCTAATAATAAAGAAAAGCTTGAAATTTCATTTAGTTCTAAATATATGTTAGAAGCTTTAAAAACATTAAAAGATGAAGATATATTATTACTTATGAATGGTGATACAAAACCAATTGTATTAAAATCAGTAGAAGATGAAACATTAATTCAATTGATATTACCAATAAAAACTTATTAATACGACAAAAAACAACAATTTTTGTTGTTTTTTTATGCTTTAATAATTTCAATTTATTTCGATTGGGGGTGAAATAATGGAAGATTATGAAATAAATTCTAATACTTTAGCATTAATAAGTAAAAATGATAAAACTAAAGTATATGAAACAACTCGATCTTTTATAGTGGATAAAAGTGCTAATGAGATAATAGAAGATAGTTGTTCATTTTTTGGTAGTAGTTTATCTGGAAGACAAAAAGGAACAGCTAGTTTAATAGGAGTAACTTATAAATGTCCAATTATTATAGAAGAAAGCAAAAATATTATCTTTTTTCCAACTTGTTCTCCTAGAATATCTTCATGTTCATGGATTAGTTTAAATAATATAGAAAATTATTATTCAAATGGAGCTGGAAGAGTGGTTATTAAATTTAAAAATGGTCAAAAAATCTTACTGTCATCGACTTTCGGAATCATTGAAAATCAAATATTAAGATCTACACGTTTAGAATCAGTTTTAAGAGGAAGAATTAATCAAAAATCATTTAATTAATTCTTTTTTTGTGATATAATTGTTTATGGGTATAGGTGTACGTAGGTGCCTATAATTTTAATATATTAGCTCAAAAGGGGGCAATTTATGAATGTCGATGTTTTAGAACTCACTAATTTTCGAAATTATCATAAGTTAAAAATCAAATTTTCTCCTTTTGTTAATATAATACATGGAAAAAATGGAAGTGGTAAGACAAATATTGTAGAAGCTATTTATGTTTTGGGACTTACAAAGTCATTTAGAAATATTAATGAAAAACATTTAATATTAAAAGATAAGGATATTTCTAAAGTAAAAGGAACTCTAGTATTAAAGAGTAAAAATAAGTATGAAGTTGATATTACTAAAGATGGAAAAAAGGTATTAATAAATAATAATAAAGTTAATTTATTAAGTGATTATATATCGAATATACCAATAATAGTATTTTCACCTGATGACTTAAAATTACTTAAAGAGACGCCAATAGTAAGAAGAAAGTTTTTAAATATTGAATTGTCTTTTTATAAAAAAGAATATTTAAAAAACATAGCTTGTTATAATAAGCTATTGAAACAAAGAAATTCATACTTAAAGCAGTCTTTTATTAATTCAAATAAGAGTTCTGAATATTTAGATATTTTGACTGAAAAACTTTTTGATTATGGTTTAAAAATTTTTAATGATCGAAAAGAATTTATTGAAAAAATAAATCAAAAGATAAATGAGTATTATTCTAAAATATCTAAAAGTGGTGCTGTTAATATTAAATACGTTTCTAATTTTGAAGATAATAAAGAAAATATGTTAAAAAAATATAAAAAATATTATCAAAAAGAACTAAATTTTGGAAAAACTTTATTAGGCATACATCTAGATGATATTGATTTTTATTTAGATCAAAATAAAGTAAAAGAATGGGCTAGTGAAGGACAATTAAAAAACATTATAGTTGCTATGAAATTAGTCGAAGTAAATTTGATTCATGAAGAAAGAGGATATTACCCAATTTTGATTTTAGATGACTTATTTAGTGAAATAGATAAGGAAAAAATTAATAATATTCTTAAATTATTACCTGAAAAATGTCAAATATTTATTACAACCACAGAGTTATCTAAAGTAAAAAAATCAATAAAAGAAAATAGTAAAATTATTAAAGTAAATAATGGAATTGTAGAGGAGTGAGATTATGGCAGAAGAAACACATTATGAAGCTTCCGATATTCAAGTACTTGAAGGATTAGAAGCCGTAAGAAAAAGACCTGGTATGTATATTGGTACTACGGATGTAAAAGGTCTTCATCACTTAGTATGGGAGATAGTTGATAACTCTATTGATGAGGCTTTAGCTGGTTATTGTAAAAATATAGAAATTGTTATTAATAAAGATAATTCAATAACTGTTAAAGATGATGGTAGAGGTATTCCAGTAGAAATACATCCTAAAACTGGACTATCTACAGTTGAAACTGTATATACAGTATTACATGCTGGTGGAAAATTTGGTGGAGGAGGATATAAAGTATCAGGCGGCCTTCACGGAGTTGGAGCTAGTGTAGTTAATGCTTTATCTAAATGGGTGACTGTAACTGTTTATAAAAATGGAAAAATACATGAAGCAAAATTTGAAAATGGTGGAAAAACTGTTCAAAAATTAACTGTTATAGGTGACTGTGAAGCTAATAGAACTGGTACAACTGTTACATTTAAGCCTGATCCAGATATTTTTGATTCAGAAATATATGATTATGATACATTAAAAGTAAGAACTAGAGAACTTGCTTTCTTAAATAAGGGATTATCACTTAATTTAAGAGATGACCGTGATGATGAAGATACTACAGGTGAAACATTTATATATGAGGGCGGTATTTCTGAGTATGTAAAATTTATTAATAAAGGAAAAACACCTGTTCATGAAGACATTATTCATTTAGAAGGCGAAGAAGATGGAGTTATTTTTGAAGTAGCAATGCAATATAACACATCTTATGCTGATAATATTTTATCATTTGTTAATAACATTAATACTCATGATGGTGGTACTCACGAAGAGGGTGTAAGAAGAGCTCTTACCAGAGTTATTAATAGTTATGCAAGAAAAAATAACATATTAAAAGAAAAAGATGAGTCTTTAACTGGTGATGATGTTAAAGAAGGTCTTACAATGATTATTTCTTGTAAACATCCTAATCCACAATTTGAAGGACAAACAAAAGGTAGACTAGGTAACTCAGAAGTAAGAAAGTTAGCTGATAGCGTATTTTCTCAAGGATTTGAAAGATTTTTAATGGAAAACCCTGCCTCAGCTAAATTGATTATTGAAAAAGCAATAGCAGCTTGTAGAGCAAGAAATGCCGCAAGAAAGGCTAGAGAAGCATCAAGAAAATCTGACTTAACTATGGGAAATACTTGGGGTAAACTTACTGATTGTAAGAGTAAAGATCCAAGTGAAACAGAAATATTTATCGTCGAGGGAGATTCAGCAGGTGGATCTGCTAAAAAGGGTCGTGATTCAATGACTCAAGCTATTCTTCCTTTAAGAGGTAAAATATTAAATGTTGAAAAAGCAAGACTTGATAAAGCTTTATCTAATGAAGAAATTAAGTCAATTATTACTGCATTTGGTACTGGAATAGGTGCTGAATTTGATTTATCAAAGTTAAGATATGACAAAATTGTAATAATGACCGATGCCGATGTTGATGGTTCACATATTAGAGTATTGTTATTAACATTATTCTTTAGATATTTTAGACAAATAGTTGAAGCAGGTCATGTATATGCAGCACAACTTCCATTATTTAAAATTAGACATGGAAAAACCAGAAAATATGTCCTAGACGAGGCCGAAAAAGAAGCTTATTTAAGTACTTTAAAAGATTCAGAAAGAAATAGTTGTGAAATAACAAGAATGAAAGGTCTTGGTGAAATGGACGCTGAAGAACTTTATGAAACAACTATGGATATAAATACAAGAGTATTGAGACGAATTAATGTCGAGGACCTTGTAGAAGCAGATCAAATCTTCTCACAATTAATGGGTGAAGATGTTGAACCAAGAAGACAATTTATCGAAGACAACGCAAGATATGCAGATGTTGATATTTAGTAGGGGGTGTAATAATGGACAACGAAGAAACAAAAGATTTAATTGAAACAAACGTAGACAACGAAGAAGAAATTGTTGATAGTTTTAATGGAACATATCATGAGAAAGATAGTTTCGTAGAGAATAACATCGTAAAAGAAATAAAAAAATCATTTATCGATTATTCAGTAAGTGTTATTACATCACGTGCTATTCCAGATTTACGAGATGGATTAAAACCAGTTCATCGTCGTATTTTATGGTCAATGTATGAAAATGGATATACTCCTGATAAACCACATCGTAAATGTGCTACTACAGTAGGTAATGTTATGGGGCGTTACCATCCACATGGAGACTCATCAATATATGAAGCAATGGTTCGTTTAGCTCAAGATTTTAACCAAAGATATATGTTAATAGATGGACATGGTAACTTTGGTAATATTGAAGGTGATGGCGCAGCTGCTATGCGTTACACAGAATCAAGATTAGCAAAAATATCATTAGAATTATTAAGAGATATCAATAAAGATACAGTTGATATGGATGATAACTTTGATGTTACTAGAAAAGAACCAAAAGTATTACCATCAAGATTCCCAAATGTATTAGTAAATGGTTCAATGGGAATTGCCGTTGGTATGGCAACAAATATTCCACCACATAATTTAGGTGAAGTAATTGATGGATGTGTTGCTTTTATTGATAATCCTGATATTGATACTGATGGATTAATGCAACATATAAAAGGTCCTGATTTCCCAGCAGGTGGAATTATTTTAGGAAATTCTGGTATTAAAAAAGCATATGAAACTGGTAGAGGTAGTATTACTATTAGAAGTAAAGCTTATATTGAAGAACATGCAAATCATAATCAAATAGTAATTACGGAAGTTCCATATGGCGTAAATACCATGGAATTAAAGAATAAAGTTGCAGAACTTGTTCATAATAAGATTATTGAAGGAATATCTGATTATCATACAGATTTAAAAGATGGTGTTAAGATTACAATTACACTTAAGAAAGATGCTAATGCCCAAGTTGTTTTAAATAACTTGTATAAACATACTAATTTCCAAGTAAATTATGGAATTATCTTCCTTGTAATTGATAATGGAACACCAAGAACATTACCTTTAAAAGATATTATTGTTAAATATATTGAACATCAAAAAGAAGTTATTATTAGAAGAACTAGATATGACTTAAGAAAAGCTGAAGAAAGAGTTCATATATTAGAAGGAGAAAAGATAGCTCTAGATAATATTGATGAAGTAGTTCATATTATTAGAAGTTCTAAATCTGATGAAGAAGCTCAAAAACGTTTAATTGAAAGATTTGGACTAGATGAAGTACAAGCTCAACATATCCTTGATATGCGTTTAAGAAAACTTACTGGTTTATCAAGAGAAGCTGTTGAAAATGAACTTGCTGAATTAGCTCTTAAGATTAAAGATTATAATGATATCTTAGGATCTGAAGCTAGAGTTCTTGGAATAATTAAGCAAGAAATGATAGAGATTAGAGATAAATATGGTGATGAACGTCGTACAGATATAGATATGACAGCAATTGACTATATTGAAGATGAATCATTAATCCCAGTTGAAAATATTATTATTTCATTAACTAACAAAGGTTATGTTAAGAGAATATTAACAGATACATACAAGACACAACATCGTGGTGGTGTTGGAATTAAAGGAATGACAACGAATGAAGAGGATTTTGCAGAACAATTAATTAATGCAAAAACACATGATTATATCTTATTCTTTAGTAATAAAGGTCGTGTATACCGTATTAAAGGTTATGAAATCCCTGAATTCTCTAGACAATCTAAAGGATTACCAATAATTAACTTACTTCCTCTTGAAAAAGAAGAAAAAATAAGAAGTGTAGTAGTTGTTGATCCTAACGATAATACTTATAATTACTTAGTATTTGCTACTAAGAAAGGATTAG
>JAEEGF011677354.1_pt1 | contig 12767 bp, 9 predicted proteins | sample 9134171 | NCBI WGS metagenome assembly JAEEGF01 (sample SAMN16246542, study PRJNA631951) | gut metagenome | biome: gut microbiome; feature: rumen; material: AP-attached | host: Bos | place: Iran: Karaj | collected 2018-10 | reverse complement strand
AGGACCGTGTTGGACCGACCTCCGGCCAGCCGGTTGTCCCGCCAGGGGCACGGCCGGGTAGCCGCGTCGGGTACGGATAAGTGCTGAAAGCATCTAAGCACGAAGCCAACCTCAAGATGAGATCTCCATTAGGGTCGTTGCAGACGACGACGTCGATAGGCGGCAGGTGCACGGGCGGCAACGTCCTGAGCCGAGCCGTACTAATCACCCGAAAGCTTTCTTGCGCTCCTTATCTCGCCGCTGTCCCTGTCGGGCCGGTGAGCGTGAGTTGAGGGGTGAAACGATACAGGCAATGCAGACGGACGCGCTCGAGAAGTCCGTGTTCTCGAAGAGAGAGAATCGCGATGAAAGGTTTTTCCTCGTGAAGCGTTCCCCCGATGGTCTTTTCCGGGCATCACAGCCTCGCCGCATGCCTAATGCGGAGTGAGAGCTGTTAAAGATCAAATAAGGTGGTCATAGCGTGAGGGTCCCACCTCTTCCCATTCCGAACAGAGAAGTTAAGCCTCACCACGCTGATGGTACTGCGAAAGTGGGAGAGTAGGTAACCGCCCCCTAAGAGAGGCAATGTCAGCAATGATGTTGCCTCTCGTTTTTTTGTTGCCGGTCATGGTGTTATGTTCCCGCCGCTTTCCCAATCCTGCACAGAGCCCTAAGCGTCACCACGGCGATGGTCAGCGACGCGGGAAGGCGCAGGTAACCGCCCCCTAAGAGGGAGTCGATTGTCAAGGTTGGCTCCCTCGTTTTTTTTGTGCCCTATTGTATACTGGTCGTCGCACGGCGGTCCCGCCTCATTCCCAATCCTGGCACAGAGCCCTAAGCGTCACCACGGCGATGGTCAGCGACATGGGACGGCGCAGGTAACCGCCCCCTAAGAGAGGCAATGTCAGCAATGATGTTGCCTCTCGTTTTTTTGTTGTACTCTCTAGAAAAACTAGATCCTCTAGATATTCTAGATTATCTAGATTATCTGGTTTTTCTATCATTTGATAAGTTTGCTGGAGTACTTGTAGATGGCTATAAAAGCGAAGAAGATGGGAATTGTCAACAGGAAGGCTGAAAGTACCATCAGGTAGTTGTTCTCGATAGGACTAACACGCATATAATAGAATGTGCTCAGTGTTTGTGCCAGGTATAGTTCAAAAGAGTATTTACCTATGAATGAAATGTATTTATAGAGAGGTCTCAAACTGATGTACTTGAAGAGCCAGACGAGCAGCAGCATGAGCATCGACAGGAAATATGACTCGGCAAGCGCCATAGTCTCAAGCAACAGCAACGATATGTAAATCAGCACGTCCTTGCTACGGTCGTTTTTATACATAAAGTAGATAATGATACCGCTCACAATGATGGGGAATCGTCCGACAAAGTTGTTGCCAAAGCTGATATAGGGGGCCACAAAATGGCCAATGAGAGCCACAACGTTAGCTGCAAGCAGATGCCACCACACGCTGCAGTGTTGCATTCTCTTGCCGCAATAATACAGCAACGGGAATAACAGATAGACACAGATGATGGAAGGGGTGTACCATTCAACGTCGGTGTGAAGTGCCTTAATGGCACTTAAACCGCTACATTGAAATAATATGATATTCAGTAAGGGTGATGATGGCCGAAAAATAAAATAGACTAACAGCAGAAAGATTAAATATAAAGGGAACAGGCGTTTGATGCGATGCTTGTAGAAAGTTGTGATATTGTTTTTCTCAAACGAGAAACACAAGCCGAAGGTAGATAATACAAAGAATACATCTACTCCTAAATATCCATTTAGAAAGACCGGTACCGATGTGTGTCGATAAATGTTGGTGAAACTCACAAGATGATAGAGCACGACCGCAATGATGGATAAGCCCATAATGTACGGACGGTCATATCTAGTGACAAAAGTCTTGTTTTCGGCCATTGTGAAACAGGTGTAAGAGGTACGCTGCAGGTCTTTCTATTACAAGGTGGAGAGTTATAAAACAGAAGGTGTGTGTCGCAGCGAAGGTGTCTTCTACCATGACACACACCTTGTGGTTACTCAGGTCATTGGAGTTTACCAGATGATAACGCGGTCGGCTGGATCACGCCACATGGGCATGCCCTCGGTGATATTGAAAGCATTGAAGAATTCCTCCAAGTTGCGAATCGCGACGTTCACTCGGTTAATGCCCAGACTGTGCGGGTCTACCTTTGTGCGGCGAAGTCTTTCTTCCTTGGTGATGTTGGCGGCCCAGACATTGGCATAACTCAGGAAGAAGCGCTGATCAGGAGTGAATCCGTCAATCATCTTGTTTCCCTTGCCTTGTTCAGTGTTCTTGAATGCGCTGTAGGCAACGCGCAGTCCGCCATGGTCAGCGATGTTCTCGCCCATGGTGAAGTTACCGTTGGCATGCACGCCGTCGGCTACAACTTCAGCACTGTATTGAGCTCCAAGTTTGTTAGCAAGTTCCTGGAATTTGGCAGCGTCTTCGGCCGTCCACCAGTCCACCATGTTGCCATTGTGGTCAAAGTTTCTTCCCTGGTCATCGAAGCCGTGGGTCATTTCGTGGCCGATGACCACACCGATAGCACCGTAGTTGCAAGCATCATCGGCATTAGGGTCGAAGTAAGGAGCTTGGAGAATACCAGCAGGGAAGCAGATCTCGTTGCTTGACGGCTCATAATAGGCATTAACCGTCTGCGGAGTCATGAACCAGCGTTCCTTGTCAACAGGCTTATCCAGTTGGCTGTACTCATATTCTGCCAGGAAACGGCGAGCATTCATTATGTTCTCCCAATAGCTCTTGTTCGGGTCGATATCAAGTCCGCTGTAGTCAAACCATTTGTCCGGGTAACCGATTTTCACTGTGAAACTGTTGAGCTTCACCAGAGCGTTGACCTTGGTTTTGGGGCTCATCCATGACAAGGTGGCAATGTGTTCACCCAAAGCTTTCTTGAGGTTGTCCACCAGTTGTTGCATCTTTTTCTTGGACTCGGCAGGGAAATACTTCTCGACATAGAGCTGTCCCACGGCCTCTCCCAGCAACGTGTTGGGCACGTCAAGAGAGTGTTTCCAACGCGGCATTTTCACCTGTTTGCCTGACATTGCACGGCTGTACATGTCGAAGTTGGCATCGGCAAAAGCGTCGCTCAGATAGGGTGCAGCAGCATCCACATACTTGAAGATGAGGTATTCCCTCACTTCTTCTTCCTTGAGGCTCTTCAACATCTCATTGACTTTGGCAATTGACTTTGGCTGGAACACGCACACATTGTCAAGGCCTTTGATGTTCAAGCCCTTGAAGTACTGGTCCCAATTGATGTTGGGGTAGTCGGCCTTGAGTTGGGACACGCTCATCACATTGTAGAGTTTGCTGTAGTCGCGTGTGTCCTCTCGTGTCATGGCTACTTGAGCAAGTGCAGTCTCGATGGCCATGATGTGTTTGGCTGCTTTCTTGGCGTTACCTTTCTTGTAGCCGATGAGTTGGAACAGCTGTTGGATGTAATTGGCATAAGCGTTGCGAACCTTGACAGTGTTGGCGTCATTCTCCAGATAGTAATCACGATCGCCCATGCCCAAGCCACCTTGCATGAGGTAGAACAGGTTGGAGTTCGAGTCCTTCAGGTCGGCCATGACAGATGAGTTAAAGAATGGGCCGGCGATGCCATTGTGCAGATTGGCGATAGCTTCCATGAACTGGGCTCGAGTGAGGGATTTGAGTTGGGTGATGTAACTCATGAGAGGTGCCATCCCTTCGGTGTTCAGTCGCACACTGTCCATGCCCAGGGCATAGAGGTCACCCACCTTTTGTTTGAGACTGCCACGCGGGTTTCCAGTCCCCAATGTGGTGATGATTTCTTTGACTTGATTTCGGCTGTTCTCGGCCAGTTGGTCAAAGGTGCCAAAACGTGCATACTGCGGATCCAGAGGGTTGTTTTGCATCCAACCACCGCAGGCATACTGATAGAAATTGTCACCGGGGGTGGTTGTAGGATCCAAGTTGTTGCGGTCAACCGCTTTAGTCGGGTTGCTGGCAAAAGATGTCATTGCAACAAATGCCATGAAAAGAATAAAGATTTTCTTCATCGTCTTGTTATACAATTGGTTTATGATAGTTATTGATGTTAATCGTCTTAATCAGGTCACAGATGTTGGCTTCATTAGGATGCTCAAAGGTACAAAATATCCCGGTATCATCACGATTTGTTGAAGAAAAAATGCACTCAATGTGATGTGCATCAAGAATTCTTGGCAATCGGGACATCATCCATGTTTTTCCTGAACTGTAGCGGACTGACACCGAATTGCTGCTTGAAGACTTTAGAGAAATGTGAGAGATTCTGAAATCCGCATTTGCTGGCAATCTCGGTCAGGGATGTATTGTCGGCAGCAATCATTCGTCGAGCGTAATTGAGCCTGACTTGCAGCACATAGGCAACGGGTGTCATTCCTGTAATGGCCATGACACGAGTGCGCAGCTGCTTGCGACTCAGGGATAACGCTACAGCGACATGCTCCATGTCAATGTCATCTTTTGCCATTTGCACATGAATCACATCAACCAGTTTGTTGATGAATTCCATGTCGGCCTTGCTCATCGGTTTAGCCTGCGTGTTGTCTGTCATGTCGTTACTGGTCTTGAGGAATTGCTCACGCATGGTGTATCGTTGCTTGATGAGCTTGTCGGCAATTATCTGTAATTCGCTGGAACTAAACGGTTTGACAAGTACGTTGTCGGCGCCGATTTTAAAACATGATATGCGCTCTTGTTCACTCATATTAGCCGTTAATGCGATGATGGGTATATGGCATAGCGCAGAATCGTTTCTTATTTTGCTGATAAGTTCTTTGCCTCCCATCACTGGCATAACGATGTCAGTAATGATCAAGTCAGGAACGAGGTCTTGTGCATTCTGCAGGGCTTCACGACCGTCTCGGGCAAATCGGAGTTCGTATTTCTTTTGAAGGAGACTGGCAATGAAAAACGCGATGTTCTCATTGTTCTCGACAATGAATATCAGGGGACTGTGCTTTGAGCTTCCGTCTCTTGTCTGTCGGATGCGTTTCTCGGCGATGTGGTGATTCAACTCAGTTTCCCCAGGCTCATGATGGAGTTCAGTTTGAATAGGAAACTCGATAGTGAAGGTCGTTCCTTTACCTGATTCGGAGTCCACATTGATGGTGCCGTTCATGGACAAGACCAATTGCTTTACCAGCGAAAGAGTGACACCAGTACTCACACCGTCATCTCCATTATTGGACTGCTCGAATGGCTTGAAGATGCGTTCCTGCTCTTCTTGGGGAATACCCTTGCCTGTATCTGAAACGATGAGCCGCAACCGGTCATTCTCGAGAGGTGTGAGTTGCACTGTGACGGTCCCGCTACGGGGAGTGAAATTAATGGCTTTGGCAATCAAACCGTGGACAATCTTGCGGATGTGGTCAGGTATGAAATTAACTGTCAATGAATTAACGGGAGAATCAAATTCCAACGTGATGAGTTTCTGGTGCGCGATTTCGGCGAAATTGTTTACAAGCATACCGATGAACATCACGATATCACCCCGTATGGCGTCTGGTTTGTTGATGTCCGATTGGACACCATCAATGTCAATGAGTTGGTTCACCAGTGTCAACATCCTCTCACCGTGGCTGACGATCATGTTACCCAGATGCATGCTTTCGTCGGCGTTCACTTTGCCACTCTCGAGCAGTTGTTGCCCGGCATTCATAACAACGGTGAGGGGCGTCTGCAGTTCGTTGGTGATGTTGTTGAAAAAGCGTGCTCGGCTTTCTTCGGTCTGCCGCTGTATGCGCAGAGCGGCTCTATTCCTGCGCCAGGCAAGGAAAATGGCTCCGACCATCAACAGGAGCAGTAACAGCAGGAAGAATCCTCCCCATTTCACCATATTGTCAAAACGCTGGCTTTTTTCGTTGAGTTCGGCCAATTCCATGTTTGGATTGTTGGCTCCCATGGCATGTGCCTGAGCGGATATCGAATGACTGAGAATGGAGTCGTTAAGTGTGGTGTATCGTTCTAGATGCAGCAAAGCCACTGTCGGATTAGACTCGCGCATCGTTTCCCATAATCCGTGTTCTGCAGCACGTTCGGTCAATGGGCAACCGTTCTGAATGCTATATTCAAGTGCTTTCTTGTAGAATGCGATGGCCTGAGAGTCGTTATTCAATTGGCTCTCGATGCTACCTAACTGATTGTATGCCATGGCCAGCACATAAGTGGATTTTGCTTGCTCGAGAACGGGCAATGCTTGCTTAATCAAAGCCTGTGCCTCATTAAGTTTTGATAGCCCCTCAAGAACGGCCGCTTTTTGTACTAGCCTGATGGCTGTTTCCACTGTTCTTCCTGCTTGATGGTCAAGGCTATAGGCCTCGTCGATTGTTGCCACGGCTTTGTCAAACTCATTATTGAGTAGGTAGAGTTCGCTGGCTATGCCCAAAGTGGCGGCGAGTTTGTCAGTGCTTTCGTGATTTCTTTCTATTGCAATTGCTCTCTCGATGGGACCGATTCCCAATCCGGGTTGCTGCACAGCCAAATATATTCTGGCCAAAGCGAACAGGTCTCTGCTGATGAGATTCTCGTCATTCAGTTCTTTGTCGAGTGTGTAGGCTTCAAGTGTTGTTTTGAGCGCGTCATCATAATTGCCGACGTGGTATTTGATTTTGGCAATGTTGCCCAGCACATGGCTCTTGAGATGAGTGTCGTCGATTCGGGCGACTAATTCTCTGGCAAGATTGCCCTCGGTGAGCGCAGGCTCGTATTTCCCCTGGCTGAAATAGTATTCACTCATCCAGTAATGCACCTTTGCGTCGAGAACAGCAGATTTGTCTGATTTATTGAAGTGAATCGGCGTATCGTTGATGTCGGTTTGTCGCAGCTGTTGGAACAGTTTGTTCGCTGTTTCGGTTTTCCCGGTCTTGATGGATTTTTGGTAGATAAAATACAACGAGTCTACTGCCGTTCCCATTGTGGTGAGATGACATGCGAGCACTGCAACAGCGACCAGCAAGCTTCGCAAGATGGTGTGTCGGGTGCTGTGTGATGTATCATGATCACCTATCATAAGTGCAAATGTAATGTATTTTTGTGAATTGCCACTCTAATTGCTTCAAAAAAGACGTGCCATTACGCTGGCTGGCTGACACTGTGTTTCTTGTCTGTAATATGTCGCATTGTCATGCCAAGATGATGGCACGTTTCTTGCTAATGACAATAATATTGAGTAATTTTGTACAAAAGAAAGAATTCATACTCAGAATTAATATGTCGAACAAACCAAGCCAGGGTACCTCATCAGGCACCAAAGTCCGTGAGCGGGTTCTCATTGAGGAGCCTCACCAGTATAAAGTGGTATTTCACAATGATGACTTCACGACAATGGAGTTTGTTACTGAGGTCTTGCGCGTAGTGTTCAAAAAACCAGTCGATGAGGCCGTGGCTTTGATGATGAAGGTGCATCGTGAGGGGCAGGCCATAGTGGGTATTTACAGCTATGACGTGGCAATGACTAAGGCGGCACAGGCGACAGCCATGGCGCGCAGCGAAGGCTTCCCGCTGCAAATCACTTGTGAGCCTGAGTGAAATTATAAACAGTGAAATCATTATTTAGACCATATAATTAACGTGAATATCTCAACTGAACTTGAAGGCATTCTAACCTCGGCGATGGTTCTCGCCGATGCGTGTCAGAACAAATTGGTGACTCCTGAGCACTTGTTGTTGGCATCGTTAGGAGATAAGTCGATTATCGCTGTGCTGGAATCGACAGTCCTTGACTTGCCCATCGATGATGTGAAGAATCAGTTGCGGGATTATATCGACCGCCTGGAGCATTTTGATGAAGATGAGCAGGAGCGCCAGATGTTTGCATCGCACCAGTACGGAGAACTCATGCATCTCATGGAGCAGAGTTGTGAATCGTCAGCGCGGACCGTTGTTGACGTGCCCCATCTTCTTGAAGCCATGATTCAACTCAAGGATTCATTTGCCGCCAATTGCCTGAAAGCGCTTGTGAATGAGGATAAAGAAGGTTTCTTCAAGCGTCTTGACGAAGTTTTTTTCCCGGAGTCGAAAACTGGTGAAAGCGGCACCGATGAGTTGTTCCCTGAAGACGAAGATGTGACAGCACCGGAGGCTAAGGACACACCGCGTGCCGCCACTGGATCGTGGCGTGACTATGTGCTGTGCATCAACGACCATTTGGCAGACCACAATCCCCTGATCGGTCGGGAATCTGAATTGGACCGAACAATCCAGGTCTTGTGCCGCAAGGACAAGAACAACCCGTTGCACATCGGAGAGCCGGGTGTGGGCAAGACCTCTATCGTTTATGGCTTGGCGCAACGCATCGAGGACGGTAACGTGCCTGAATCATTGAGGCGTGTCAAAATCTATCAGTTGGATTTAGGGTCGCTCATTGCCGGCACACAGTATCGTGGCGAGTTTGAAAAACGCCTCAAAACAGTGATGAACGGCATCGCAGCCGAGAAAGGCGCTATCCTCTATATCGATGAAATCCACAACATTGTGGGTGCAGGGCAGATAGGTGAGGGTTCAATGGATGCCAGTAATCTGATGAAACCCTATCTTGAAGGAGGGCGCATTCGCTTTATCGGGGCAACCACCTACGAGGAGTATAACCGATACATCATGCGCAACAAGGGCTTGATGCGCCGTTTCCAGCAAGTGCCTATCGAAGAACCAACTACTGACGAGACACTGAAGATTGTTCAGATGCTCAAAGCAGGGTATGAGTCGTTCCATCAGGTGAAATATGACGATGACGCCTTGGCGTTGGCTGTCACAGGCAGCGCACGCCACATCACTGACAGATACCTGCCCGACAAAGCCATTGACCTCATCGACGAGGCCGGGGCATGGGTACAGATGAATCGTAAACCCGACGAGGACCGCCATGTTGACAAGGCACTCATCGCCAGTGTGCTTGCACGAGTTGCCAAGGTTGATGCCCTGACGATGGACGAGGAAGACAACAGCCGTCTTGAAACGCTGGAATCGCGTGTGTTAGGCAAGATTTATGGTCAGGACATGGCTGTCAGACAGGTGGTTGAGGCAGTGCAGATGTCCAAAGCCGGACTTATTGATGAGAACAAGCCACTGGCCTCGCTGTTGTTCGTGGGGCCCACTGGTGTTGGCAAGACCGAGGTGGCGCGTGTATTGGCAAAGGAATTGGGTGTTGAGCTTGTGCGTTTTGACATGAGTGAGTATGTCGAGAAGCACACTGTGGCCAAACTCATCGGTTCGCCGGCAGGCTATGTGGGATATGATGACGGAGGCCTGCTGACTGATGCCGTGCGCAAGCATCCCGACTGCGTGCTGCTGCTTGATGAGATAGAGAAAGCCCACGACGATGTGTTCAACCTGTTGCTTCAGGTGATGGACTATGGCACATTGAGCGATAACAAGGGTCGCAAGGCAGTGTTCCGCAATGTTGTGCTCATTATGACCAGCAATGCTGGCGCTCAGTTCGCTCAACAGGCATCAGTAGGTTTTGCTTCGACGGTAACCGCCGGTCAGGCGATGCTCAAACAGGTGAAAAAAACCTTTAAGCCTGAGTTCATTAACCGCTTGTCGTCGATAGTCGTGTTCAATGACATGGACCTGACTATGGCAGGCATGATTCTTGACAAAAAACTGCGCGAGTTGCAGGAGATGCTTACTTCAAAAGGAGTTACGCTGGTTTTGGGTGAGAAAGCCCATGAGCAACTGCTGCGCGAGGGCTACAGTCGGGAGTACGGCGCCCGCGAGATGGACCGCGTGATTCACAACCGCTTGAAGACCAGATTGGTCAAGGAAATACTCTTCGGCACGCTCCGGCAGGGTGGGGAGTACAAGATTAATGAGCTTGAGCAGGATTAATCAATTGTTTTTAGGATATGATATTTGAACTCACTGATGATATTGTCTTTCCGGATCCGCGTTTAGGGGACGAGGACGGGTTGTTGGCCGTAGGCGGAGACTTGAGCAAGGAACGTTTGCTGCTGGCGTATAGCTACGGCATTTTCCCGTGGTTCTCGTTCCGTGATTGGCCCTGTCCTGCATGGCATTGCCCCTTGCAGCGCTTTGTGATATTTCCTGATGAGATTCATGTTTCGCACTCGATGCGCACCTTGATGAACAAGCACATCTATCGCGTGACGTTCAATGAGGACTTTGAAGGTGTTATCAAGGGCTGTAGTGAGGTGAACGGGCGTTATGATAATGCTGGCGCTTGGTTAGGCGAAGACATTATCAAGGCTTATACCGACATGTATCTGGAAGGCTATGCCCGCAGTGTCGAGGTGTGGAACCTTGAGGGTGATTTGGTGGGAGGCCTCTATGGCATGGTAATGGGCGACTGTTTCATTGGTGAGAGTATGTTTTCAAAGGAGCCCAGTGCGTCGAAGCTCGCCTTGATTTATCTCGCGAAATTCATGCAGCGCATCGGTGGCAAGATGATTGACTGCCAACTCGAGACTCCTCATCTCAAATCGATGGGCGGGCGTTTTATCCCCTACGAGGAATATATGGAAATCCTCAATCCTGGTGCCCTTGAGCGTTTGGATGCAATTCCAGCTCAAAATAATGAGCAGGATGAAGGCGGCGTTAATGATAGTGACGCGAACTCTGAACATGTTGATGTGGAATAGCGTTAAATGTTACTTGTTATTATTCATAATAACTTGTTAAACAAAAGAATATCATCATCTATTTAAAGCAATAGATTAAATTTATGCAAAACAGGCCAAATCAGAATCTCTAAGTTCTTGATTTGGCCTGTTTTTTTGGCATTGATATATGGATAGAATTTTGTTTTAGATACAAGAAGAGCAAATGTTTAAATGGTATTTAATTAAGTGATACTTTAATTGTTTCCTTCGTCAGTATTCTGGTCGCTTTCAATTGGTTTTTCGAACAGGTGGAGCAGCCAGTTGGTGAGCATGGTGAGCAGCGGCGAAATGGCAAGAATCATGACTGCTACCATAGCTGCAGAGCGCAGGGTGTCGGTTTCATGCAGCCGTTTCCCCAAGATGATGATTCCGCCAATGGCAAGGAGGGTGAGTATCATTGCCGCTGCGAAGCGTCGCACGACATGGCCGGTGGCTTTAAGTGGATTGTCGTGTTTCTTGACAAGCATACCGACGGCAAGTAGGACCAGCACGGCGGCCAGGAGCAACATCACCATCCATGAGGCCTGGGCCATCGTGGTGAAGCAGGCGATGAGTACGGCGAGCACCGTCAGGCGTTTGGGGGACGTTAGGTCGCTGCTCTGTCTGAGCCATGCGTTGTATCGATTGTTTTGGAATCCGTTCAGCTGAAGTGCTCGCAGATCCCAGCGCAACATGGCAATCAGGCCGATTGTTGCTGCGGCCAGTAGGGCGATATTGGCTATGTCGGTAATCATTTTCTAGTACGTTGTTGAAGTTTGTGGCGCAAATATAGTCATTCTCCTGCAGTTGTGCGTTCCGAACTCTGGAAAACTGTATTGGCCCCTTATATTATATATAATGTGTATGGCGCTTTCGGCTGTTGCCATGTTAACCGGAAAGTATAGTGGGTTGATGCTTGGCCCTGCTGGAAAACATGAGAATCGGCTTGATAATCCATTAAATGAAGTTAAATAATGTTAATATTTGTATGTTTTTGGGTGTTTGAAACCCCCTGAATCAGACAGGTTTACACTTATGGCGCTCTTTTCCAGTGGATTAAAATTTACATTATATATAAAAATAAAAGGGTCAAGAGTTTGGCTGTTACGGAAAAAGTTTGTAATTTTGCAACGCTTTTTTGCGCTGATAGGCACCGAAAAGCCGTCTAAACGCTTGATAGCGTGAGTGGTTAGGTGGTCTTGAAGGCACTGAAGCAAACTGAAAAATAAATGTCAAATTAATTAAAAACAAAACAAGAACTAAGATGCCTACTATTCAGCAATTAGTAAGAAAAGGCCGCACTGCGCTGGAATCGACCAGCAAATCGCCCGCTTTGGACTCATGCCCTCAGCGTCGCGGTGTATGTGTTCGTGTTTACACGACCACGCCTAAGAAGCCGAATTCGGCTATGCGCAAGGTTGCCCGTGTCCGTCTGACCAACGGTAAGGAGGTGAACTCCTACATCCCTGGTGAGGGCCACAACCTTCAGGAGCACTCAATCGTGATGGTACGCGGTGGCCGCGTTAAAGACCTTCCCGGTGTGCGCTATCACATCATCCGTGGCACTCTCGACACCGCCGGTGTTGAAGGCCGCACCCAGCGCCGCAGCAAGTACGGTGCCAAGCGTCCCAAGAAGAAAAAATAAGACTTGAGAGACTCAAGGCCCAGACTTACTAAAACAATTCAAAAGTAAAATTAATTTCAAACTTAGTTTTCAGTTTTATTGGATTGGATTATTGGTTGAGTAAACGCGCCGCAGCGGCGGGCGTTGAAGAACAAAGCAAAAAACAACCAAGCAGACTTAAAACTACAACTTTGTAAAAAAAATGAGAAAGGCTAAGCCAAAAAAACGGATCATCCTTCCCGATCCTAAGTTCGGTGACGTTCGAGTAACCAAGTTCGTCAACCACCTCATGTTTGATGGTAAGAAGAACACATCTTACCGTATCTTCTACAGTGCCCTGGATCTCGTGGGCCAGAAGATGGCTAGTGAAGAGAAGACCCCTCTCGAAATCTGGAAAGCCGCGTTGGAGAAGATCACCCCTCAAGTGGAGGTGAAGTCTCGTCGCGTGGGTGGTGCAACCTTTCAGGTGCCCACCGAAATCCGCCCCGACCGCAAAGAGGCGGTTTC
>JAEEGF010000192.1_pt1 | contig 12767 bp, 10 predicted proteins | sample 9134171 | NCBI WGS metagenome assembly JAEEGF01 (sample SAMN16246542, study PRJNA631951) | gut metagenome | biome: gut microbiome; feature: rumen; material: AP-attached | host: Bos | place: Iran: Karaj | collected 2018-10 | reverse complement strand
ATCACTATCCCGTCCTGCTGCTCGGCGAAAAAGATGATATCTGCGTCAACGTTCGCTTCGGACGAGAAATCGCTCCAGCCGTCCTTTGCAAGCATATCCAGCGCCGACTTTAACACTTTTGAGGACGTATCTTTTATTGTCCCCGTGCCCCACAGATCCCACATGTCCTGAAGCGATTCACATTTCACAAGCTGGACGGTCATCGATTCGGGAACAAATGAAGTGATCCCGTTCGGATCAGGGAGTTCGTGGGTTACCGGGTCGCATGCGGCACAGACCGTACAAATCAGAATTACTGTAATAAGGATGATAAAAGCACGTTTAAATTGCATCGTTTTCTCCTTTCAAAAAGCGTTTACCGGTGTGTTTCTTCGGAGAAGCTGTTTTCGTCCGCCGGAGCTTCAAACAGCTCTTCGACTATCGACTGCGCCCGTGCGAGGTCGCGGTATTTTACAAAGAACGAAACGCGTTCCGCGCCGAACCCCAGCGTCACCGTGATCCCTCTGCCGTAGCGGTTTTTGAAGATATACGGTATGCCGTTCTGCCTGAGCACGTCTTCAAGCATTTCTGCCCACATTTGCTCGCGCTCGGTCAAAAAGCAGATATCGTCGCCGCAGGCGGGCGTGCCGCGTTTGCCGCCGCACACGGGGCAGCGCGGCGTGGAATATACGAGCTTGCAGTCTTTGCAGTAGAGTTCCATATTTATCCGCCTCCTGTGCGTTCATTATATCATTTCCCTCACCCGATGTCAATAATTATCGCGCGCGGTATTTCGCGTCATTGACATTTTAAAGCAAAAGCGTTATAATATACGCATACAAAAACCATGAAAAGAGGGAATTGAAAATGACACTCGTACCCAGCCCCAAAAGAATGCGCGTCCACCGCGGCGAACTGGATCTGCGCGGGATGCAGATAGTAATGAACACGGCGTGCGACGCGAGGATATTCAAGGCGTGCAAGACGCTCGCCGACGAACTCGAATCTCTTACCGGAGCTTTTTCCAAAATAAACAAGGCGTTCGACCCCGCGTCTTGCGGAGTCTGCGTTTCGGTGTGCGCCGGAACGAAAAAGAACGTTGAATCGTATACGCTCGCCGTCGACGGAAACGGCGTGAAGATAGCTTCGCAGTCGCTTGCCGGCGCGTTCTACGGTATACAGACGCTCAGGCAGATGGCGGCGAACGGCGGCGGAAAGATACCTTACTGCGAAATAAAAGACGAGCCGGATATGAAACTGCGCGGGTATTATCTCGACGTTTCGCGCGGGAGAGTCCCCACCGTTGAAGGCGTAAAGAAAATAATAGATATGCTGGCGTATTACAAGGTGAATATGCTGCAGGTGTATATCGAGCACGCGTTCGATTTCAAAGAATACCGCTGCTTCCTCGATCCCGACGGCTATATGACCGCCGAGGAGATAATGGAACTTGACGACTACTGCTACGATAACTTCATAGATTTCGTGCCGTCGCTTTCCACCTTCGGGCACCTGTACCGGCTGCTTTCTTCAAAGCGGTACGCGCATCTGTGCGAGCTCGAAGATTACAAGCCCGATCCCAACCCCTGGGTGAACCGTATGCTCCACCACACCATCGACGCTTCCAATCCCGAAAGCTTCGAGCTTATAAAATCGCTTATCGATCAGTTTATCCCGCTGTTCCGGAGCAGCTATTTCAACATCTGCTGTGACGAAACGTTCGACCTCTGCCGCGGGCGCAACGCCGGCAAGGACAAGGCAAAACTGTATCTTGAATTCACCACAAAACTCATCGAGCACGTTTCTTCGCGCGGGAAGACCGCCATGATGTGGGGCGACATCGTGCTCAACCATCCCGAGATCATCCCGTCCTTCCCCAAGGATATGGTCATGCTCTGCTGGGATTACCGCGATTCGCCCAACGTGGGCGCAATTGACAGATTCGCTTCCGCGGGCGTGCGCCAGATGGTCTGCCCGGGCTGTTCTTCGTGGAACCATTTTTCCGAAGCTCTGGGATACGCCCGCAAGAACATAGTCGCCATGGCCGACGGCGGGATGAAGAACGGCGTGCTCGGCATCCTCAACACCTCCTGGGGCGATTACGGCCACGTCTGTTCGGCGAACTGCTCGCTCTACGGACTGGTTCTCGGCGCCGTCAAGGGATGGCGGTGCGGTACCGACGTGTTCGGCAAAGATTATAACAAAGCGGTGTCTTCGCTCGTATACGGCGACGGCACCGGAAAAACGGTCGAGCTCATAGAAAAGCTCGGCGAGACCGAAAGCGTTATGAACTGGGGCATCTTCACCCAGTGGCATTTCGGCGTGCACAGCTATTACGGCAAAGCGCTCGAACTGGGCGAAAAAGACGCGGCGAAGTTCATTGAAAACGCAAACGTGTGTCTCGGCATTTCCAAAGAATTCGCGTCGCTCGGCGCCGGCGAGATATACGAAGACCTCGTGCTCGCCGCCGAAGCGGATTATTACCTGAGCATGGGATTCGCCCGCATGCTCGGCGCGAAAACCGAAGTCAGCGAAAGCGCGTTCCTCGACTGGAGCGAGCGTTACGCCGCAAGCTGGCTTCGCGACAATAAGGTCAGCGATCTGTATCTGATCCCCGACCTTATGAAGAAAGTATTGTTCGATTAAACAAAGCTCAGTATAATAGTATCCCGAGCCCCGCCGATATGACTATAAGGATTATCGGCGAGGGCTTTTTCTTTGCAAAGCGTTTGCAGGCGAAAGCGAACGCCGCGACGAACGCGATTATCCCGAGCGCGCGCAAGTCGAAATCCAAAACGAAGTCGCCGGCGGAAACGCCGAACACCGCGCGCAGTCCCATTATGAGCGCCGTGCCGCATATGAGCGCCACCACGCAGGGACGGATCCCGCCGAGCGCGCCCTGCACCGGCGGAAGGTTTATGAAATTGCGGATGAGCGAAACGATCACGAGCATTATTATGAACGCGGGCAGCACCACTCCCAGCGTGGCGCAGAACGAGCCGAAGAACCCTCCCTGCGACGAGCCCACGAAAGTCGCCATATTCACGGCAATAGGCCCGGGCGTGGATTCCGATACCGCGAGCATATTCATAAAGCTTTCCTCGGTCATCCACCCGTGCGAAAGCACCTGCTCGCGCAGCAGCGAGATCATTCCGTAGCCGCCGCCGAACGACACCGCGCCGAGTTCGAGGAACACCAGGAACAGTTTTAGATAAATCATTTTTCCGCCTCCTTTTCAGAAGACGAACGCCGCCTTATAAGCCACGCGGCGTAGCCGACCGCGCCTGATATGAGTATGAAGAACACCGAAGAAAAACTGACCGAAAACAGCGAAAAGCAAACGCAGAGAATAAGCGTGATCGCGAATATCACGACCGAAAAGACGTCTTTGACCGAGCTTTTCAAAAGCTTTATCCCCGCTGCGGCGATCAGGTAAACCACGCACGCCTGTATCCCGCGGAACGCGCGCGCAACGAGTTCGAATTTTAAGAATTCGTCAAAGAAAAGGGAAATTATGAAAATTATTACGAACGAAGGTATGCAGACGCCGAGCGTCGCCAGCGCCGAACCTGCAACGCCGCCTTTTTTGTATCCGATATACGTCGCGCTGTTTATCGCTATGGGGCCGGGCGTGGATTCGGCGAGCGCCGTCATGTCCAGAAACTCGTCCTTGGTCATCCAGGCTTTCTTTTCCACGAACTCGTTTTCCAGCAGGGCGAGCATCGCGTAGCCGCCGCCGAAAGTGAACAGCCCGATTTTGAGCATCGTGAAGAACAGCGCCGCGAGCGGTCTTTTTTCTTTCATCTTTTTGCCTTTCGAATATAGTTTTCTGCCTAACCCGAATTATATCATATCTTTTGCGTTTTTACAAGGCGAAAATGCCGTTTTGCCGCAGAAAAACGCCGGAAATGAAAAATATTGCATTTTTCGACAATTCGTGTTATAATTATTATTCAAAGCCGTGCGCCGCGATGAGATCGTGAAACAGACAAAGAGCCGCTTCGGGCTTTCGGAAAGCGACGTAAAAAAATATTTCGGCTGATTTGCTAATTATGTTAACAAACCCTTCCCGCAGAACGGTTCTGCGGGATTTTTTTTGCAAAAATCTTGTCGTTTGCAGTTGACTAAACGGCTGTTTTGTGGTAATATTAACGTGTATCAACAAGGCGTGGAAAATCTGTAAAAAAAGGAATGCTCTGCCATGACGTACGAACTTCAAAAAGCCGGACTCTGGAAAAGGATATCGGCCCTGGTGCTGGACGTGATATTGCTTTGCGTGCTGTCCGCCGGCTTTATAACGGCGGTCGCGTTCGCCACCGGTTACGATTCCGCCAACGAGCGCCTCGCCGCGAGATACGACTATTTCGAGCAGACTTATAACGTCAAGCTCAGCATAACCAACGAAGAATATCAAAAACTCCCCAAAGAAGAGCAGGCCCGTTACGACGAGGTCGCAGAGCTGATCGCCGGCGACGAAGAGACGGCGAACGCGTACAAACGCGTCGTGAACCTCACTATGCTTATGACTTCTTTGGGTATTTTTCTTGCCGTTTTGTCGCTTGAATTCTTCGTTCCGCTGTATTTCAAGAACGGCCAGACCGTGGGCAAAAAGGTGTTCAACATCTGCGTCGTCGGCGTCGACGGCGTGCGCATAAGCAACGTCACGCTGTTCGTGCGCTCGATACTCGGCAAGTACGCGATCGAGATAATGGTGCCGGTGTTTATGGTGTTCCTCATACTGTTCAACGGCATAGGGATGCTCGGCGTGGTGCTTATGGGTCTGCTGCTCATACTTCAGGTGGCGCTCGTGCTCTGCACGCGCAACGGAGCCGCCATCCACGACCTGCTCGCCTCCACCGCTGCGGTGGACGGCGCCACGCAGAAGATATTCGACACGCGCGAAGCGCTCGAAGAGTATCTGCAGGAGCAGAAAGAATACCGCGAATCCCGTGAAGATTATTAAATGAAAATATAAAACACACACAGGAGCCAAGTATGAAAGTAGTACTGCAAAACGTAACCAAGATCTTTCCCAGCAGGAACAAAAAATCCAAGGAATCGGTCATAGCGGTCGACGATTTTACTTTCACGGTCCCCGATGGCAAGCTCGTGGGGCTGCTCGGCCCTTCCGGCTGCGGCAAAAGCACCACGCTTTATATGATAAGCGGCCTGCAAAAGGTTTCGGGCGGTAAGATCTTTTTCGACGACGACGACGTGACCGATCTCGCCGCCGAAAAACGCGGAGTCGGACTCGTGTTCCAGAACTACGCGCTTTATCCGCATATGACGGTAAGGCAGAACATCCTCTTCCCGCTGCAGAACCTCAAAGGCGACGACAAACTTTCCAAAGACGAAATGCTCGACCGCGCCACCACCGCCGCGCGCCTGGTACAGATCGACGAGCTGATGGACCGCAAACCCAGCGAACTTTCCGGCGGCCAGCAGCAGCGCGTGGCGATTGCTCGCGCACTGGTCAAAATGCCCAGAGTGCTGCTGCTCGACGAACCGCTTTCCAACCTCGACGCGCGACTCAGACTTCAAACGCGCGAAGAGATCCGCCGCATCCAGCGCGAGACCGGCATCACCACCGTTTTCGTAACGCACGACCAGGAAGAAGCGATGAGCATTTCCGACCTCATCGTCGTTATGAAAAAAGGCATCATCCAGCAGATCGGCAAGCCTCAGGACGTCTACGACGACCCCGTCAACCTGTTCGTCGCCAAGTTCTTAGGCACGCCGCCCATCAACGTTTTCGAAGGCAGAGTCGCAAACGGCACGCTGTATATCGGCGAAGACGCCGTGCTTGATGTCGGCGGAGTCGAAGACAGGGAAGTCACCGTGGGCGTCCGTCCCGAAGGTTTCGTTTACGACCCCGCGGGTTCTCTCGTGTGCAAGCTCACCGGTATCGAAGTCATGGGCCGCGATATGAGCGTCGTTTCGGAAAAAGACGGCAAAGTCGTGCGCTCCATAATCAATTCCGACGTCACCGTGGATCCTTCGCTCGCCGAAGTAAGGTATACGCTCAAACCCAACAAGGTGTTCATTTTCGATAAAACCACCGAAGAAAGAATATGTTTTTAAGGGGTACATAAAATGGTAGACAACAAACAACAATGGAAAGCGTGGCTCTACCTTTCGCCGGCTATCATATTGCTGCTGGTGTTCACGGTATGGCCCATAATCAACACGGTCCGTATGGCTTTCCTCGACGGATATAAAGGGCTCGAGGCCGCGGGCGGCGCGACGTTCAGCTTCGGCGTGCAGAATTTCGTCAAAGTCGTAAAATATCAGAAATTCCTGCAGTGCCTCGGCAACACCGCGCTGATGTGCGTGCTCACGGTCCCCATCTCAACGCTGCTCGCGCTGTTCATCGCGGTCTGCCTCAATTCTATCAAAGCGCTGCAAAAGCCGCTGCAGACCATATTCTTCCTGCCGTACGTCACCAACACCATCGCCATAGGCATGGTCTTCGCCGCGATGTTCAACATCGTCGGCAGCTTCATCGGCACGCAGAACGAACTCATTTCCAACGCCGGTATCATCAATAACATCATCACGTTCTTCGGCGGCTCCAACGTAAACTGGATCAACACCGGGTCCTCCTACGCCGCGAATATCGCCGTTATGGTGGTGTATATCGTGTGGAACGCGCTGCCGTTCAAGATACTCATACTGCTCGGCGGCCTGCAGAGCGTCAACAAACAGTATTACGAAGCCGCCAAAGTCGACGGGACTTCGCGCTCGCGCACCTTCTGGCGCATAACGGTGCCGCTCCTTTCCCCGATGATCGCCTACGTCGTCATAACCGGATTCATCGGCGGGTTCAAAGAGTATTCCAGCGTCATAGGTATATTCGGGCAGTCGATGGGCCCCGCCAACGACGCGGGACGCCTGAATACGATGGTCGGGTTCATCTACGACGCGCTCAGCAGCAATAACCAGGGGCGCGCTTCGGCCGCGGCGCTCATACTGTTCGGCATCATTCTCGTCGTTACGCTTATAAACCTTTACGTAAGCAAAAAACGCGTTCATTATTGAGGAGGTGTGAGCAATGGCGGATAATATCAAAGTTATGAAAGAAAAAGATATCTCCAAAGTCACCCGCCGCGCAAAGACGGGCGGCGTGGTCGCAAAAGTGCTCACCTACGCGTTCCTCGTGTTTATGGCGATCGTGGTCCTGTTCCCGTTCTACTGGATGATCAACTCCTCGCTCAAATCCATAGAGGAATACCGTATGAGCACCCCCACCTTCTGGCCTCAGCACGTTATGTGGTCCAACTACAGCGAGGCGTTCAGGGTAGCCAATTTGGGCAGACTGTTCCTGAACACCGTGATAGTGGGCGTCGTTTCCACCATCCTTTCGCTCATAATCACCGTGCTTTCGGCGTTCGCGTTCGCCAGACTGCAGTTCAAGGGCAAGAACATACTGTTCGCGGGCTTGCTCGCCACAATGATGATCCCCGGCGAGCTGTTCACCATAACCAACTACGGCACGGTCAACGACCTCGGGTGGATGAACACCTACACCGTCCTTATCGTCCCGTTCTTGGTGAGCGTGTTCTATATCTACCTGCTTCGGCAGAACTTCCTGCAGATACCCAACGAGCTGTATCTCGCCGCCAAGGTCGACGGCACCAGCGACATCAAATATCTGTGGAAAGTGATGATCCCGCTTTCGCTGCCCACCATCATCTCGATCACGATCCTCAAGATGATGGGCGCGTGGAACTCCTACATCTGGCCGCGGCTCGTCGCCAACGACGACCTGCACAAGCTCATCACCAACGGCTTGCGCGGCACCGCGTTCCTGGATGAAGCGGGCGAAACGAACTATCCGGCGCAGATGGCTGCCGTCGCGCTCGTCTCGCTGCCGCTGTTTTTGGTGTTCGTGTTCCTTCGCAAATACATAATCCGCGGCGTTTCGCGCAGCGGCATCAAAGGTTAAAAGATTTTATAACATAAATACTTTTTACTTAGAAAGGATCCCCCGAAATGAAAAAGCTGCTTGTTTTCATCCTGCTTGCCGCCATGGCGCTCACGCTCTGCGCCTGCGGTAAAGCAAAAGCCGCGCCCAACTTCATAGTCCCCGAGGGCGGCTACGACGGAAGCGAAGTCACCGTCAAATTCTACCACACCATGGGTTCCAACCTGAGCGACGTTCTCGATATCTATATCGAAGAATTCAACAAGCTTTATCCCAACATCCATATAGCCTACGAGAAGATCGGCGGCTACGACGACGTAAGGAACCAGATCAGCACCGAGCTTTCGTACCGCACCGAACCCAATATGGCGTATTGCTATCCCGACCACGTAGCGCTGTATAACCTCACCGGCGCGGTCGCCACGCTCGACGACATCATCGACAGCCAGATCGAAGTCACCCGCGCCGACGGCACCAAAGAGATACTCGGCCTCACCGAAGAGCAGAAGAACGACTTCATCAAAGGCTACTACGAAGAAGGTATGCAGTTCGGCGACGGCCTTATGTACACCATGCCGTTTTCCAAGTCCACCGAAGTGCTCTATTACGACAAGACCTTCTTCGAAGCCAACGGGCTCACTCCTCCCAAGACCTGGGACGAAATGGAAGCCCTCTGCCGCCGCATAAAGGAGATCGACCCCAACAGTATCCCCATGGGCTACGACAGCGAAGCCAACTGGTTCATCACTATGTGCGAACAGCTGGAATCCCCGTACACCAGCGCCAACGGCGAGCATTATCTGTTCAATAACGATACCAACAAGAATTTCGTCAAGAGATTCCGCGAATGGTATCAGAACGGCTGGATCACCACCCAGAAACTTTACGGCTCCTACACCTCCGGCCTGTTCACTTCCACCAACGGCATCAGATGCTATATGTGCATCGGCTCTTCCGCCGGCGCCACCCATCAGCGCCCCAGCGCCAACGACGACGGCTCGTATCCGTTCGAAGTGGGCATAACCTCCATTCCTCAGGCCAACGCCGACAACCAGAAGATAATCTCCCAGGGCCCGAGCATCTGCATCTTCAAAAAAGACAATCCTCAGGAAGTGCTCGCATCCTGGCTGTTCCTCAAGTACCTCATCACTTCCGTTGAATTCCAGGCGGAATTCTCCATGGCTTCGGGCTACGTTCCCGTAATCAAATCGGTTTCCGAAAATCCCACTTACGCCGACTTCATAGCCAAAGCCGACGGCGGCAAATATATCTCCGCGCTCAGCGCCAAGGTGTGCCTTGAACAGGCCGACTACTACTACACCTCTCCCGCGTTCAACGGTTCCTCCACCGCCCGCGACCAGGTCGGCGCGCTCATTTCCAAGTGCATTTCCGAAACCGACGTCGCCGACGTCGATGCGTTCATCAACAAAGCGTTCTCCGACGCTATAGACGAATGCGAATATCAGGGCGGCTGATAACGCAATAACAAAGCTATGAAAAACACTTTAAAGATCCTTTCGCTGCTGCTGGCGCTCGCGCTGCTGCTCGGGTGCCTGGTGGCGTGCCGCAAAGATCCCGCCGAAAATTCCGCGCCCGAAGACACCGAACACAAAGACTACGCCGCTTTGACGCTGGATATGAATTCCGATACGCTCAAGCAGGTCGTTACGGTCAAGATGTTCATTGACGGCGACACCACCCATTTCAACGTGCCTTCGTCCGTCAGCGACAGCGGCGTGCTCAAAGCGAGATATCTCGCGGTCAACACCCCCGAATCCACCGGCAAGATCGAAGAATACGGCAAAAAAGCTTCCAACTTCACAAAATCCAAGCTTTCGTCCGCGTACGAGATACTCGTCGAATCCGACGACGCCAACTGGAACCTCGATTCCACCGGCGGCAGACATCTCGTGTGGATCTGGTACAAGCCCGACGCGCAGTCTGAATACCGCAACCTGAATATAGAGATACTTCAGGAAGGGCTCGCGGTCGCCTCGTCTTCGGCGAACAACCGCTACGGCGAGACCTGCACCAAAGCCATTGCCCAGGCCAAGCGCGAAAAGCTCAATATCTATTCGGGCGAAAAAGACCCCGATTTCCCGTACGGCGAAGCCATCCCCGTCACGCTCAAGGAGATCCGCTGCAATATAGAAGAATATAACGGCAAAAAGGTCTCGTTCGAAGGCGTCATAACCAAAAACTATAATAACGGCGTGTATATAGAGGATTACGACGCCGAGACCGACCGCTATTACGGCATCTATGTCTATTACGGCTTCGGGCTCACCGGCGACGGACTCGATATACTCGAAGTCGGCAACCGCTCGCGAATCGTCGGCTCGGTGCAGTATTACGAAGGCGGCGGGACGTATCAGGTCTCCGGCCTCACATACCGCGCCATGAAACCCGACGATCCAAACAACATAATGCTCATAAGCAAGGGCAACGCGGCGGCGTTCGTGCCCGTTTCGGTGCCCACGCTCGCCGGCGGCAAAGTCACCGTCGACCTCGGCGAAGACAAAGGCGAAAAAGAATTCGACTACGCGTTCCTGGCGATGGATACCTCGGTCGAACTGCGCGAGGCGCGTATCACCGACGTGTATATGACCTCCAACGAAGACAGCTCTTCGTACGGCGCGCTTTCGCTCACGGTCGAATACGGCGGCAAGACCATCACCGTGCGCACCAATCCGTTTTACGGCGAAGACGGCAAGCTTATCGACGGCAAGTCATGGATAGGCAAGACCATCGACGTAAAGGGCGTGGTGGCGTATTTCAACGGCAATTATCAGGTGCGCGTGTTCGCGCTTTCGGATATCACATTTTATTAAGAAAGAGGAATGACCAATGAAAAAACTATTAGCGCTGATCCTCGCTGTCGCGCTCTGCGCGGTCGCGCTCGTGTCGTGCGGCGGCGGCGATAACAAAGCCGACGATCCGCTCACACGTGCAAAAGAATATCTGTTTTCCAAGTACAAGAACATTTCCGTCACGGCGGGCGATTTCGACCTCGTCGATTCCGTCACCATCGACGGCGTCAAATACGACGTCGACTGGACCGTTGACGTCAAGTCCGGCAACCCCGAAGGCGTAAAGGTAGTCAAAGGCGAAGGCAAAGTCACCGTAGACGTCGACGAAAAAGCCGTCACCGATATCGAATACACCCTCAAGGGCGCCGTCAAGGACGAAGCCGGCAACACTTCCGAGCTTGCGCTCGAATGCAAGGTCCCCGAATTCAAGATGCTTTCGTGGGAAGGCTATCTCGCCGCCGCCGAAAATGACGCGGTCGCGGTCAAAGGCATAGTCACCGGCATAATGGCAAAATCGCTCGGCAACACCGCCAACTGCCTGTACATCCAGGGCGACGACTGCGGCTTCTACGTTTACGGAATGGCGAGCGATCCCGCCGCCGACGACGGTGTGGAAGTAGGTATGACAGTTTCGGTCTCCGGCGTCAAATCGCTGTATAACGGCACTCTCGAGATCACTTCCGCCACGGTCGAGATACTCGACGCGGGCAAGAGGGAAGTCGTCCCCGTGGATTATACCGAGATATACGCCGCGGCTTCCGCGCTCGACGACGCGGCTCTTGCCGGAAAGCAGGCGATGCTCGTCACGCTCAAGAACGTGGAGATCACCGGCGAAGAAGCCGGCAGCGGTTACTACAAGTTCAAGCTGGGCGATAAAGAATCCTATATCCGCATCTCGTCTTCCACCTGCCCCATCTCCAAGGACGACCAGGAAAAATTCAAGAAAGATCACGCCGACCACTTCGGCTGGGTCGCCAACGCCACCGGCGTCATCTGCGTTTACAACGGCGCGTTCTATCTCACTCCCGTGAGCGTCGACGCGTTCGAATACGTGAGCCTTCCTTCCAAGAGCGATGAGGAAATGCTCGAATTCGAAGCGGGCAGCCTCAGCCTCAAGAGCGACTATTACAGCTCCGCCGAGATCGAAGTCCCCGCGGTCGGCAAATCCTACGAACAGGTCTCTATCGAATGGAGCTCCGATAACGACGCCGTCAAGTTTGAAAACGGCAAGATGATCATCACGCTCCCCGACACCGACGCCGCAGTCAAGGTCACCGCTACGCTCAAGTGCGGCGACGCGAACAAGGAAGTTACGTTCGATATCAAACTCGTGGCTCACGAGCTCACCGAAGCCGAAATACTCGAAAAAGCTTTCGCGCTCGAAGTCGGCAAGTCGCTCGAAGGCTCCTACACCCTCACGGGCGAGATAACCGAGATCCCCACCGAGTACAGCGAGGAATTCAAAAACGTCACCGTCAATATCAAGGTGGCGGATAAAGTGGTCCAGTGCTTCCGTCTCACCGGCGAAGGCGCCGAAAACCTCGCCGTTGGCGACGTCATCACCGTCACCGGCACGCTCAAGAACTATAACGGCACTATAGAATTCGACAAGGGCTGCACCTTCGTACTCGGCGGCCACAACGAACACGGCGGCGAAGTCAGCGGCGACGTGGCGGCGATACTCGAAAGAGCGTTCGCGCTCGCAGACGGCGAAGCGCTTGGCAGCGCTGTCACCCTTACGGGAGAAGTTACCGCCATGGTCACGCCTTACAACGAACAGTTCGATAACGTCACCGTCAATATAAAAGTCGGCGATAAGACTCTGCAATGCTTCCGTCTCAAAGGCGACGACGCCGCGACTGTCGGCGTGGGCGACGTCATCACCGTCACCGGCGACATAAAGAACTACAAAGGCACCGTAGAATTCGTCGAAAATTCCACTTTCGTCACGGTCTCCAAGGGCGAAGGCGAACCGGTCCTCACCACCGAAGCCGAAATACTCGAAGCCGCGTTCGCGCTCGAAGTCGGCACCGCGCTCGGCAACACCTTTTTTA
>JAEEGF012283021.1_pt1 | contig 12769 bp, 10 predicted proteins | sample 9134171 | NCBI WGS metagenome assembly JAEEGF01 (sample SAMN16246542, study PRJNA631951) | gut metagenome | biome: gut microbiome; feature: rumen; material: AP-attached | host: Bos | place: Iran: Karaj | collected 2018-10 | reverse complement strand
GGTCGCGGCATAGACCGCAAAGCCGGTCTGAGGAACAAAGGCTGCGCTCGAAGCCATCTGCAGGATGCGGCTCCCGCGCCCCATGAAGGGGATCATCAGACGTGTCATGCGGGTCAGTGCCTCCGCATTCAGGCGTACCATGCCTGTCACATCCTCCATCTTCATCGCGCCGAAGGATCCCAGGATCCCGTAACCCGATGCATTGATCAGCATTCTTACCCGCGCCTGGGCAAAGGCCAGCTCATCCGCAAGCGCTTCGCAGGCCTCCTCGTCCGTCAGATCCATGGGAAAGACCCGCGCATCATGGGAAAGGGACTCCGCCACCTCGCGAAGTCTGTCCTCCCTCCTGGCGATCAGCCAGAATTCGTCGATTTGCTTCCCATCACGCGGTCAAGCGTATGGGCAAATTCCCGTCCGATGCCGGAGGATGCTCCGGTGATCACGATGATATTCATTCCATTCCTTTCCGGTTCCCAGGAACCTCCCTCTCATCCAAAAGCTCCGCGTAATGCGAAAGATAATAGTTCGCAAGCTCTCTTTTTTCCTGATCTACGGGCATACTGAAGCTGTCACGCACCGCGCAGACCTCCATACCGGCAGCCAGACCGGCCATGATCCCCGGCAGGATATCCTCAAAGACGAGGCATTGGGCAGGCTCCACCTTCAGAGCCTCTGCGGCCGCCAGGTAGATATCCGGCGCCGGCTTGCCCTTCTTTACTTCCGTCCCGGTGACCACCACATCAAAGATATCCCCGAGGCCGCGCTCGTTTAACAAAGCATCCACCAGCTCGCGCGAATTGGTCGTGCAGATCCCAAGCGCAAAGCCGGAAGCCTTCGCGTACCGAAGGAACTCCTCCGCCCGTTCGTGAAAACGGATATGATGCAGATACTGATCCTCGGCCATCCGGTTCCATTCCGCTTCGATCTCCGGAACGGAGAGCGGCAGCGAAAACCGCTCCCGGAAATAGACCGCCGTCTCATGAAACGAAAACCCTTCGATCGCCTTCTGCAGATCCTTCGGGACTTCCAGTCCGAACTTTCCCAAAAACAGGACATCGATCTGCTTCCACACATGCATGGATTCCAGCAAGGTTCCGTCCATGTCAAACAAAAGCGCCTTTTTATTTTGCAGCATGACATGCATGTCGTAATCTCTCCACTTCTTCCGCCGTACATTCCCGCACCTGCCCCGGGGAAAGCGCAGGATCCAGCTCGAGCGGTCCAAACGCGATGCGTTTCAGGTGCAGGACCTGATTGTCCACCGCCTCCAGCATACGCTTCACCTGATGAAATCTGCCCTCATGGATCGTAAGTTTCAGATCCCCCTGTGCTGTCCTCTCCGCCAGCGCAGGCAGCGTCGGCTTCTCGTCTCCGATCTCCACGCCCTCCCGGAGTCTTTGCAGATCCTCTTCCGACAAAGCATGCTGTGGTGTGACCAGATATACCTTCTCGACATGGCGTGCGGGGGATAACAGGCGATGATTCATCTCCCCGTCGTCGGTAAATAAAAGGAGGCCTTCCGTGTCCTTATCCAGGCGGCCGACCGGCACCATATGCTTGGGAACCGGTGAAGGAAGCAGGCTCATCACCGTCGCTTCCCCTCTGCCTTCCGATGCAGTGATCAGTCCCCCCGGCTTGTTCATGACCATATAATGAAAGCACTGATAGGAAAGGACTTCCTCCCCAAGCTCCACCCGGGCAGTCATCTCTTCCACTTTAAGGGCCGGATCCTTGCAGACCTCGCCGTCCACCTTTACTTTTCCTCTGCGGATACAGTCTCCCGCTTCTCTTCGAGAGAAAGCGGTGCATTCGCACAGATATTTATCCAGTCTCAAAATAGGTCATCCTCTTCTTTATCCTGTTTTCGGAGAGGCTTTTCCTTCAGCCCGGCCCCGTAGATATCCGCTTCATAGAGATCCATAAGTTCCGGGTTGTCCGTGTGAAGGGTCCTCTTGCGGGCATGCTCCTTCCGGCTTTTTTCCGCCGTGCGATAGGACAGGTATCCGTTCACAAGCCTGGCCAGACCAAGCAGCGCAAACAGTCCGCCGAAAAAGATACAGAAAAGCAAAAGAATGCCGCGAAGGCGTGAAACAAAGGAAAGAAGCGCATCGTACCCATCCTCGGAGCCTGCGGTAAGGTCGGGCCTCTTAGGGGATGCACCGGCATCCGTTTCCTGCCCGGGCACCTCTGCCCCGGACAGATTATCAAAGGTCTCCTGTCCGGCTTCTTCGGCCGTGGCAGCATCCGCCGTATCCCCGCTCTGCGTAGCCGTATCAGCGCCATCCGCCTGCGCAGGAAGCTCCGCTTCGCCGGTCGCAGCCGGATCCGTGCTTCCTTCCGGCTTTTCCGGAACCTGGTCCGGCTTCTCCTGTCCCGGCCCGTTCGCATCTTCTTTCCCCGGAGGCACATCCGATGGATCTGTCTGCTCATCCCCGAAGGACTGCGTAAAGGTAAATGTCTCGCTTTCCTTTACGCGGTCATACTGATTGTACACACGGACGATCACTTCCGGATCCCGGATCTTGCCGAAGTCCAGATCCAGATAAAAGCTCTGCTTGTAGGATCCGGTCGTCGGATCCGCTTCCGGCCATTTCATGAGCGCGGAGAAGGTCTGACCTCCGTCCATGCTGTAATCATAGTACAAAAGCATGCCATCCCGGTCCGCTGCCACTACCTGTATGCCGGCCTTTCCGGCCGTATAATTGGCTGAGGAGAAGGAAAGCTGGAGATGCTCCGGATCGGTGGTATCCTCCAGCGTCAGCTTCTGGATCCCATTCTTCTCCGCCTCCGCGTAATGGCCGGCCTCTCCGGTATAGTCCAGCCCCAGCGCCTCGCTTCGCAGACCGAAATACCTGGCGATGGAATGCGCATCCGCAACGCCAAATGCGCGCAGCTGATCTTCCGTCTCCAGAAGCGCCGCATCCTCCGGCTGATCCACATGGGCATGCTCGATCAATGCGGAGGGCACGCCAAGCGCGGTGCTAAAACGCAGGATCCCGTAATAATCCTCCCCCGTCTGACCGGTTCTCGTCTTGATGCCGCGTAAGTACAGGCCCATCTCCTTCATGGACTCCATCTGGATCTGACCGAACTGAAATCCATATGCATTATAAGGGGAAGACAGGGGGACCCAGACCTCGGATCCGTAGAGATTGTGGTTTAAGGATGCATTGTAATGAATGCTGAAGAGAAAATCCGCCCCGACATCCTTGGCAAACTGCGCCCGATCCTCCAGCGACAGATCGACGTCCTCCGTCCGCGTCAGATAAACAGTGATCCCCTCGAACTGCCGAAGCTCGTCCGCTAGCGCCTGCGCCGTGATCAGCGTCATCTCCTTCTCAAGGCGTTTTCCTTCCTCGGTTCCGAGATTCTCCCCGCCATGTCCGGGATCGATGACGACCACCAGATCCTCCCCGGGATCAAGGAGATTCTCCGCCGCGCGGACCGGAAGGGCGCTGACAGCGGTCAAAAACAACAGGGTTGCAAAAAAAGCCGCCCCGAACAGCAGGTTATGAAATTTGCATCGTCTGACAGATTTTTTCATGCCGGTTATTTCTACTCTTTACAAAAGAAAGCCGGTAAGGTACTACCGGCTTTCCTGACTGTATTTATACTTCCGATCCGTACATCCTACTGGCCGTCCTCGGTATCTTCCGGAAGCGGCTCCTCACTGTAATCATCGGGATGTAATTTGTTATGGTCCGAATTCACGCGATCCTGGAACATGTGCAGCGTGCCGATCAGATCCTCATAATTCTTGGAGGAAGCCTTCATGGCATCTCCGATCAGGGACTCCAGATAGCTCAGTACATCGTCCATGTACTGCTCCGCATTGGAACGGATCGCTTCGGCATCCGCATAGGCACTTTCGCGCACATTGATGGCTTCCTGATTGGCCATGGAGACGACACTGTCCGCCTGATCGTAAGCACGGCGCATGATCTCGTTCTGGCTGATCAGCTCATCCGTCTGTGCCTCGGCCTGATCGATCAGCGCCTGCGCCTTCGAACGCGCATCATCGAGAATGGCTTCCCGATTCTTGTAAACCTTGCGTGCATGCTCGATCTCTTCGGGCGCCTTGCGCCGAAGCTCTCTCAGGAAATCCTCCATCTGGGTGCGATCCACGATAATCTCATTGGTGGACATGAATTTGGTTCGGCAATTGGAGAGATAATCCTCCATATCATCGATCACATTGTAGATCTGATCGCCTATGGCTTTGCTGTTCTTTTCCATGTTATCCTTCCTCGGTAGGTCTATCTAGACTGAAATTTCTCCCGCAGGCGCGCCTCCACATAATCCGGCACACATTGACTGATGTCTCCGCCGAAGGAGGCGATCTCCTTCACACTGGAGGAACTCAGATAGGAATATTGCAGAGAGGTATTTAAAAAGATCGTATCCAATGCGCCATCGGAAAGCATGCGATTGGTCTGAGAAAGCTGAAGCTCATACTCAAAATCGGTAATCGCACGAAGTCCGCGCACCGCGACATGAAGTCCGTGCTCCGCGGCATAATTGATCAGAAGGCCGCTGAAAAAATCCACCTTCACATTGGGGAGATCCTTCGTTGCTTCCTGCAATATTTTAACACGCTCATCTACAGAAAACAACGCATTTTTCTGCTGATTGACAAGCACTGCAACGATCAGTTCGTCGAACATTTCCGCGGATCTGCGGATAATATCCAGATGTCCGTACGTCATCGGATCAAAACTTCCGGGGTAAACCGCTCTCTTCATGTGTGCCTCCGGGCCTCAGGCCTTCTTCAAAAATACATGTTTGTTGGTTTTGTAGCATTTTTCGCGCACGATCACATACCCCATCTCACTTACATCGGAAAAATCGGCCTTCAGCGGCGCTTCGATGATGATCAGCGTATCCTCATCACAGTAATGGGACGAACGAAGCTGTGCGAGCACCGGACGCTCAAGATCCCGGTCATAGGGCGGATCCATAAAGATGATATCCACATGCTTCTCAAAGATGCTGAGCAGCCCGGATACCGCATCCTGCTTAAAAACTATAGCACGGTCCGCCAGTCTGGTAAACCGCAGATTCTCATTGATACAGTCGACCGGCTTTGCTCCGTTGTCGATAAAATAGGCCTTGCGGGCTCCGCGGCTGAGCGCCTCGATCCCGATCCCGCCGCTTCCGGCAAAGAGATCCACAAAGACGCAATCCGGGATATCCCCCTGCAAAATATTAAACAAAGTCTCCTTGATCCGGTCCTGGGTCGGACGCGTATCATTTCCTTCCGGCGTCCGCAGCGGAAGACTTCTGGCCGTTCCGGCTATTACTCTCATATTCTCCTCACAATCAGCGCAGCTTCGTTCCTTTGTTGTCCCGTTTCATCAGTTTGATCGTATTGACGGATACTTCTCTGGTTCCGGTCTGCAGCATAACGACATCCGTGGGACCGGTGAGCACCGCTTCCTCCAGATGATCCTTTGCATCGAGCTTCATGCCGCGTACGCCCGCTGCGGTCTTCTTCTGCTCCGGCAGATCCTCAAGCGCAAAGCGCAGGAAAAATCCGTTTGCGGAGTGAAGGGTTACATAGAGTTCCTCGCGGATGGGGAGAACCGCTACCAGCGTATCCCCGTCCCCAAGCTTCGTCGCCGAGATCGTACGGCGGCTGCTGGTCTCAAACTCGCTTCCGTCCACGATCTTGCACAGTCCGCGGCTGGTGACAAAGAGGAACTTCGTTCCGGGGAGCAGCGCCTGGTCATAGGCCAGCAGGATGCGATCCCTGGAAGAATCGTAATTGGAGACATTGTCCACCGGGATTCCCTTGTCACGAAGCTTTCCCTGCGGAAGCTCCGGAAGACGGATGCTGTGCATGTCACCGTTTTCCGTAAAGAGGGCAAGCCGTCCGTTATTTTTCATGCAGATCGCATAACGGCTCTCGCTGAGGATCGTCTCCGTGTTGCGCTCGTAGGTACCCAGATCGATCGTGCGCGCATAGCCGAAGCGGTCGAGCAGGACATACACATCCATCTCCTCGAAGGCTTTTTCCTTATAGACGGCTTCTTCCCCGTTTTCGATCACCGTGCGGCGCGGCGCGGAATATTCCTTCTTGATCGCATCCAGCTCCTCTATGATCACCTGGGCCATGGATTCCCTGCGATCCAGGATATCCTCGTAGCGATAGATATTCGCCAGCGTATCCTCGTGCTCCTTGATCAGCGCCTCGATCTCGAGTCCGATCAGTTTGTAGAGCCGCATCTCAAGGATCGCATTGGCCTGCTTCTCCGTGAAGGCAAGCTGTGCGGCCATGATCTGGGACTCCTTGCTCTTGAAACGGATCCCGTCCGTCTTGCCGAGCACCAGACAGTCCTTCGCCATCTGGCGATCCTTGGATCCGCGAAGGATCTCGATCACGAGATCGATCACATTGCAGGCCTTGATCAGACCTTCCTGAATCTCCTTCTTCTCCAGCTCGCGCTCCAGGAGATGATTGTATTTGCGCGTATTTACTTCATACTGGAAGTCCACGACCGCCTTCAGGATCCCCTTGAGACCCAGCGTCTCCGGACGACCGTCGGCGATCGCGAGCATATTTACGCCGAAGGTATCCTCCAAATGCGTCTTCTTGTAGAGCAGATTGATAAAATTCTCCGTGTCGGCATCCTTTCGCAGCTCGATGCAGATCCGGATCCCCTCCTTCGAGGACTGGTTGGAGATGTCGACGATATCCTGTGTCTTCTTGGATTCGGCCAGAGCCGCCACATCGGTCAGGAATTTGGAGATATTGGCGCCGATCATCGTATAGGGGATCTCGGTGATGATCACGCCCGTACGACCGCCCTTGAGCTTCTCCACCTCCACCTTGCCGCGGATGCGGATCTTGCCGACTCCGGTCTCATAGATGTCCGGAAGCTCGTCCTTGTTGATGACAATGCCGCCCGTCGGAAAATCGGGACCCTTGATATAATGCATCAGCTCCCGGGTCGTGATGTCTTCCTTCAGCATATAAGCCTTCATGGCATCGACGACTTCCCCGAGATTGTGGGGCGGGATATTCGTCGCCATACCTACGGCGATGCCTTCACTCCCGTTGATGAGCAGATTGGGAACCTTCACGGGCAGTACGGAGGGCTCGGTCTCGGTCTCGTCAAAATTCGGGATAAAATCGACCACATCCTTGTCCAGATCCGCCAGAAAAGCCTCCTGGGTGATCTTCTGCAGCCGAGCTTCCGTATAACGCATGGCTGCGGCGCCGTCCCCCTCGATGTTGCCGAAGTTGCCGTGGCCGTCCACCAGCGGAAGTCCCTTTTTGAAGGCCTGCGCCATCACCACCAGCGCATCGTAGATCGAAGAATCCCCGTGCGGATGGTATTTACCCATCGTATCACCGACGATCCTCGCACTCTTACGGTACGGACGGTCGTAGCGGATCCCGAGCTCATACATATCATAGAGCGTCCTGCGCTGTACCGGCTTGAGTCCGTCCCGCACGTCCGGAAGTGCTCTGGCCACAATGACACTCATGGCATAATCGATAAACGATTTCTGCATCTCCTCGGAGTATTCTGTTTTGATAATACGATCTTCCATGGAACTGTATTCTCTCTTTTCTCTTTAAATATCCAGAAGCGCATCCCGCGCGTGATCATAGATAAATGCCTTGCGGGGCGGGACATCCGTGCCCATCAGAAGCTCTGTCATCTCGGAGGCCATACGCGCATCCTCGATCTCCACCAGCTTCATGCGGCGGCGCTCGGGATCCAGTGTCGTCTCCCAGAGCTGCTCGGCATCCATCTCACCAAGGCCCTTGTAACGCTGCAGGATAAAGCTTCCCTTGTGCGTCTTACGGTAATTTTCCAGCGCCTTGTCGTCGTAGAGATAGGTCTCCTCCCCGCGCGACGGCATCGCCTTGTAGAGGGGCGGCATCGCAATATAGACATGCCCCTCAAAGATCAGATCCGGCATGAAGCGGTAGAAAAGGGTCAGCAACAGGTTGGAGATGTGCGCGCCGTCCACATCGGCATCCGCCATGATGATGATCTTGTCATAGCGGAGCTTCGAGATATCGAAATCATTGCCGTACCCTTCGGAAAAGCCGCATCCGAAGGCATTGATCATGGCCTTGATCTCCGCATTGGCCAGGATCTTGTCAATGGAAGCCTTCTCCACATTCAGGATCTTACCGCGGATGGGAAGGATCGCCTGATACATGCGGTTCCGGGCCATCTTGGCACTGCCGCCTGCGGAATCTCCCTCCACGATGAAAATCTCGCATTTGTCGGCCTCTCTGGAAATACAGTTCGCCAGTTTGCCGTTCGAGTCGAAGGAATACTTCTGCTTTGTGAGCATGTTGGTCTTGGCCTTCTCCTCGGTCTTGCGGATCTTAGCCGCCTTCTCGGCGCAGCCGATCACGCTCTTGAGCATCTCCAGATTGCGGTCAAAAAAGTGAACGACTTCATCGCCGGTCACCTTGGCCACAGCTCTGGCCGCATCCTGATTGTCCAGCTTGGTCTTGGTCTGGCCCTCGAAACGGGGATCGGGATGCTTGATGCTGATCACGGCGGTCATTCCGTTCCGGACATCGGCGCCGGTAAAATTCTGGTCCTTTTCCTTTAAGATGCCCAGCTCTCTGGCATAGGTATTGATGACATTGGTAAACTGGGTCTTAAACCCGGTCAGATGCGTACCACCCTCGGAATTGTAGATGGTATTGCAGAAGCCGAGGACATTCTCATGGAACTCATTCACATACTGAAAGGCGATCTCGACCTGAATCCCTTCGGATTCGCCGGAGAGATAGACGACATCGCTGACGGTCTCCTTGAGATTGTTCATATCACGGATGAACCCCACGAGTCCGTCGGGTTCATGAAAGGTCTCGGTATCGGGCGTCTCTCTGCGCAGATCCTTGAAGACAATGGTCAGATTCGGATTGAGATAGGCCGTCTCATGCAGGCGGCTCTTGATCTCGTCCTCCTTGAACCAGGTACGGTCAAAAATCGTGGAATCCGGGAGAAAATTGATCGTCGTGCCATGATCGCGCGTCTTGCCGAGGCAGGGAAGCAGTCCGTTTTCGAGCTCGGTCGTGGGTTCTCCTCTCTCGTAAGTGTCGCGATAGATGAGCCCGCCGGTCTTGACCGTTACGGTCAGTCTCTCGGAAAGGGCATTTACTACGGAAGATCCGACGCCATGGAGGCCGCCGCTGGTCTTGTAGGCGGAATTGTCGAATTTGCCGCCGGCATGGAGGGTCGTAAAGACGAGACGTTCCGCACTCATGCCCTTCTCATGCATTCCGACCGGGATACCTCTTCCGTTATCGGACACGGTTGCGGAGCCATCCTTCTCCAGGGTCACGGTGATGCAGTCACAGAAACCGGCGAGGTGCTCATCCACGGAGTTGTCAACGATCTCATAGACGAGGTGGTTGAGGCCTTTGGTGGTGACGGAGCCGATATACATGCCGGGACGGACCCGGACCGCTTCCAGTCCTTCCAGAACGGTGATGCTGGAAGCGTCATAATTGGATTTGGGAGTCATGAAAGTACCTCTTTCTAATCAGAACATTCGTTCACAATAGTGTTAGTATAGCATATATTTTGTGGAGTTACAACAAAAAAAGCCCAAGATTTAGTATCCTGGGCGACTTGCAAGTTTCCTTTCGTGATTGTAAATATTCTATAAAACCGGGTCGGCAAAAGCCGTGGCAGAACGACGCGCGGATCGTGCAGGTCCTCCCCGTGACCGCGTTCCCACTCCGTGTCCCGCTCGCAGCGGTACTAAATTCAGCGGTAAAGGGCAACCGCTTCATTAAGTGCCGGCGGCGTGACAGGGGTCACGGGGAGGAACCTGCGCACTCCACGCTCACTCGGATACACGTTCAAAAAAGGACTTTACTCTTACATTGCACGAAGTTCAAAAAATGATCTTACTCTTACATTGCACGAAGTTCAAAAAAGGACCTTACTCTTAAAAAAAGATAATTACATAAGCTCCGGGATTTTGCAGGAGCAGGCGACGGCCAAAGCACCGGGACCGATGTGGCAGGACACGGACAAGGACAGGGGATTCAGGACGATGTCAAAGTCCGGAAAAGCAGCCTGCACTTCCGCCTTGTAGCTTTCCGCTGCCTCCTTGTCATGGGTGTAAGCCATCTCGAGATAGATCCGGTCCGTGGAGACACCGCCGAAGCGGGTTTCCATATCCTTGCGGATGGCCTGGATCATCATATTCTTGCCCTGGGCAGAGGTTCTGGCCTTGGCGAAGGCATCGAGCTTTTCGCCCTGAATGGTCAGAACGGGCTTGAGCTTGAGCATGGTGCCGATCGCAGCGGCAGCCGGGGTGATCCGCCCGCCTTTGCGGAGATAATAAAGGGTATCCAGCATGATATAGATCGAGGAGGCGTACTTTTCACGCTCAAGGATCTCACGGATCTCGGCAGCTCCAAAGCCTTTTTCCGCGAGAGCGACGGCATCAAGGCAATGCTGTCTCTGGGTGACGGAGATGCGCTGGTCATTGACGACCTGCACACGCCCCTCATAATCCTCGGCGAGCATGCGCGCGCTCTGGCAGGAGCCGGACAGGCCGCTGCTCATGGGGATATAGACGATCTCCTCATAGTCCTCCAGCAGCTGATCCCAAAGCTTCATCACCTGTTCCGGGGAGGGCTGTGAGGTGTGAATGTCCGCATCCCCTTTCAGGGCCTCATAGAACTGCTCCTGGGTCAGGGTGATATCCTCAAAATACTCTTTCTCATTGATATAGAAGGGCATGGGAAGAACGGATACACCGAGACTGCCGGCCTCCGACTGTGTGATTCCGCTGTTGCTGTCCGTAAGTACTGCGACTTTCTTCATGATCTGTCTCTCTTTCCTCCGCCTCACTAAATACTCCGGACGTCCAGCCTGCTTTGCCGGTACCTCTCCGCCGCAGCGCGGATGCGCGCATTGCCGGGGCTGTCCAGATGTCTGTCCTGTTTTAAGATTTCCTCCACCGCATCGGAGGCTTCGCTCAGCACATCCGCGTCCGCGTAGATATCCGCGACCCGAAAGGCGAGCTCGCCGCTCTGGCGTACGCCGAAGAGCTCTCCCGGCCCGCGCAGCCGCAGATCCTCCGAAGCGATCTCAAAGCCGTCGTTGGAACGGTTCAGGATTTCCAGGCGCTCCCGGGTCTTTTCATCCTCCCGGGGCGTCATAAAGATACAATAGCTCTGGGCCGAGCCTCTCCCCACGCGCCCGCGCAGCTGATGGAGCTGGGCCAGGCCGAAGCGCTCGGCATTTTCCACCATCATCACCGTGGCATTCGGGACATTGATCCCGACCTCGATCACGGTGGTAGAAACGAGAATATCCGTATTTCCACGCACAAACTGATCCATGATCTGCGCCTTGTCCTGCGCATTCATCTGGCCGTGCAGGCAGGAAACGCGCACCGCAGGCCCCATGCGCTGCGAGAGCGTCTCCGCGTATTCCGTAACGTTCTGGAGCTCTTCGTCGTCCCCCGCATCCACCTGCGGGCAGATGATATAGACCTGGTGTCCGTCCGCGATCTCCTTTTCCATAAAGCGATAGGCGGACTCCCGGTAATCCGTCCCGACCACACAGTTCCTGATCGGAAGTCTGGAAGCCGGAAGCTCCCGGATCGTGGAGGTCTGAAGATCTCCGTAGAGAACGATGGCGAGCGTGCGCGGAATCGGCGTTGCACTCATCACCAGAATATGCGGCTGTCCGCCCTTTTTCGCAAGCGTCTCCCGTTGACGAACGCCGAAACGGTGCTGCTCATCGGTGATCACCAGCCCCAGGGAAGAAAAGCTTACACTGTCCTGGATCAGAGCATGCGTCCCGATCACTACATTGGCCTCTCCGGAAGCGATCCGTTCTCTCACCTCCCGCTTGGCGGGCGCAGACATGGACCCTAAGAGAAGGACCGGACGAAGCGGCAGATCGTAGCGCTTTATCATCGCCTGAAGACTCTCCATATGCTGCGAAGCCAGAACTTCAGTCGGAGCCATCAGTGCTCCCTGATAGCCGTTGCAGGCAGCCATCAGCAGCGCAAGGAAAGCCAGAATCGTCTTGCCGCTTCCCACATCTCCCTGCACCAGACGGTTCATGCAGGAATGACCGCTCATATCCCCCGCGATCTGTTTCCAGGCCTTCGTCTGTCCGGCGGTCAGCCGATAGGGAAGCGCCTCGATCATCCGGTTACACTGCGCGACTTCCACCATGGGAAACGCGTTCGGAGACTGCGAGAGAAGCTCTCGGTTCCTGCGAAGCATCAGAAGAAAGAAGAAAAACTCCTCGAATGCCAGACGTTTCCTCGCCTGCGCAAGTTCCTCCTCGCTGCCCGGAAAATGGATCTGTTCCAACGCCTGCGCGTGGGAAATCATCTGCAGACCGGATAGGCATTTCTCCGGAAGGAACTCTTCCTGCGCCGGATAATCACGCAGCGCCAGGCGCACCGCCTTGGAGACCGATGCGGAGGACAGCCCCTTCGTCACCGGATACACAGGGTGAAGCGTATGCGTCAGCGCCTCATAGTCCGCGGGCGAATACATCTTGGGTTGGGTCATCCGAACCGACCTTCCGAACCGGGAAACATTCCCGTAAAACACATGAAAGGTGCCGGATTTGAACGTTTTTTGCAGATAGGGCTGATTGAAGACGGTCAGTTCCAGCTCCCCGCCGATCTCGTCCCGCACCTGCACGACAAAAAGGTTCTTCCTGCCAAAGCGGCGCAGACCGGATACGGAAGTGATGCATCCGTAGATGGCACAGGCGGATCCGGAAGAAGCGGCCGAAACCGTAAC
>JAEEGF012226802.1_pt1 | contig 12771 bp, 15 predicted proteins | sample 9134171 | NCBI WGS metagenome assembly JAEEGF01 (sample SAMN16246542, study PRJNA631951) | gut metagenome | biome: gut microbiome; feature: rumen; material: AP-attached | host: Bos | place: Iran: Karaj | collected 2018-10 | reverse complement strand
AAACATCGTAAATCTAAGCGAGACCCTGCCCGGCAAGCTGGATGCCCTGGCAGTGAGGCTGGAAGCCCAGATGGCGGATAACGAGGTTCTGCAGAGCTATTTCGACACCGCCTATGAGTCCGTTTCCACCACCTTCGAAAACTGGCTGAAGGAATCCCTGATCCCCTCCATGGGCTCCATCATGGGCAATGTGGGCAGCGGCGTTCTCAGCGTGGTGAATACCCTCAAGGACGTAGTCATCGGCATAATCGTGGCGGTCTATGTGCTGGCCAGCCGCAAGCTCTTCAAAAGGCAGAGCGAGGACCTTCTGCGCTGTATTTTCAACGCCCACTGGAGCCGCGTCATCAGGGATGAGATCATCTATATGGATAAGATGTTCTCCGGCTTTCTCAGCGGAAAGATGCTGGATTCGGCCATAATCGGGCTGCTGTGCTACATTGTCTGCAGCATCGCGGCAATCCCGAACGCCCTTCTCATATCCGTCATCGTGGGCCTGACCAACATCATACCCTTCTTCGGGCCCTTCATCGGAGCTATTCCCTCGGCGGTACTGGTCCTGGTCGAAAGTCCTGTGAAGGCCCTGGGGTTCCTGGTGATAATCCTGGTGCTGCAGCAGCTGGACGGCAACGTCATCGGCCCCCGCATCCTCGGAAACAGCACCGGACTTTCCAGCTTCTGGGTGCTTTTCGCCATCATCCTTTTCGGCGGCTGCTTCGGCTTTGTGGGAATGATCATCGGCGTACCCCTTTTCGCCGTCATCTACGACATTATCGGCAAGCTGGTGCACTGGGGCCTGCAGAAGAGGGGCCTCGAGGGCATGGACGAGCTTAAGCTGGAGGATCAGCAGTAATTTTTAGCCTCAGCTTCAGCTGCGCAGAGCAATCCTTTCCCATTTGTAATAATCTTTTTAAAAAGTACACTTTTAGCGAAAAAAGTGATAGACAAACGGTCTGTTATATTGTATTATGCATGAAATGCTTTGGCGCAGGGGCGCCCAAGCCGCAAAATGTGAGGGAAGAGACATAATGCAAAATGACAAGACCAGGCAGATATATATAGTGGTGAGCCAGTCGGGCAGTATCGTTTCTCTGATACTCAGATGCCTGACCGGCGCGAAGTACAATCACGCCTCCATAAGCCTGAGCAAGGAGCTGGAATGCATGTACTCCTTCGGCCGCGTGTACACATTTTTCCCCTTCCTGGGAGGCTTTGTGACTGAATCGGCCAAGAGTGGTACCTTCAAGCGCTTTAAGGATACAAAGGTGGTGGTGCTGCGTCTGACCGTAGCGGAGGAGAGCTACGAGGGCATACAGCTGCGCATAAAGGAGATGCTTTCCGACAGGAAGCGCTATCATTACAACTATCTGGGACTGTTTCTTGCAGGCATCAGGGTCTGCTGGAAGCAGGAGGATCACTATTACTGCTCCGAGTTCGTAAGGGATCTGCTGGAGAGCGTGGAGCCGGAAGAGTGCGAGGATCTTACACCCATCATCCACCCCATGCAGTTTCTGAACATGCCCAACGCAGAGGTTGTCTATACCGGACTTCTCAGGGAGTATTCCGCTGCTTAGGAGCCTTAAGAAAATATTATGATCAGACAGCACAGGCTGTCTGATTTTTTATTGCAGCCTATGGTATAATATTTGTGTTGGAATTGATTCTCTGGCAGGAGGAAACGATGATAGCACTTTTACATCTGTCGACAAAAGAGGTATTATATATGGGACTTTTTTTAGGCGTGCCCCTGTGCATGATAGTGCTTTTTGCATATCTGACAAAAGCCGTGTGGAATAAAATGAAGGAGGGCTCCATCTCCAAGGGCTGGGGCTATTTCCTGCAGACTATATTTCTTATCCCCTGCGCATTCTGCGTATTCATTTTCGTATTTCTGGTGGGTGCCTTCACCGGCATAATCCCGCTGATGTAAAAATGCACCATGATCCAATGAAAGACAGTCTATTTTACAAAATACTTGCAGCAGTAATTCTGGTCTGCGTGCTTGTGACCCTGCTTCTTGTGATCCACACTGTGGAGCTCAGAAGCAGCGTATCCATACTCAGCTATATAGCCACGGAGGGCCTGTGAGCATGGGCGGCATAGATAAGACAAAGCTAAAAAAGCAGCTGGCGCTGCTTTTTGCCGTTATACTGGTATTTGGCCTGCTGGACCTGAGCATTTACCTGCTCTTTACCCAGAGGGTCATAAAAAGGCAGAGCACGGGCATGCTGGCAAAATCCGTGGAGCTGAAGGATTTTCTGCCCTTTGATTCCTGCCTTGACGCCCTTCCCGAGGGCGTTTCGGGTGGCCTTGCGGAAAGGGTGGACACGGACTTCAGGCTCGAGGGCGAGCTTCCCGTCATGGACGGAGCGGCGGCTCTTTATCCTGTTTTTTCAGGCATTGCGGCCTCCGTGTACCCGGTGGATAGCGTAAGCTTTAATGACACGCACTTTTCCCCCGGCAGCAGGCTTCAGATGCGCAACACCAGAGGCGCCTACAAGGCTATCGTGGACGGAGACGCGGACATCGTCTTCTGCGCCGGACCCTCCAATGAGCAGCTGGCCTATGCCGCTGAAAAGGGCGTGGAGCTGGAGCTGGTCCCCATAGGCCGGGAGGCCTTTGTTTTCGTGGTCAATGCCAATAACCCGGTGGATGACCTGAGCATAGAGCAGGTCCGCGGCATCTACTCAGGACAGTACACCAACTGGGAGCAGCTGGGGGGCGAAAAAAAGCACATAAGCGTTCTTCAGAGAAATCCCGGAAGCGGCAGCCAGAGCTCTATGCTGCGCTTTATGGGCGACACCCCCATAAAGGACGATAAATTCAGCTTCCTCGGAAGCTCCATAGGCTTTTCCTTCCGCTACTATGTATCCAGCCTTTCCGCCTCCAGCGGAGTAAAAATGCTGTCCTTAAACGGTGTTTACCCCAGTCCCGAGAACATACGCAGCGAAAAATACCCCATAGTGTCCAACTTCTACGCGGTCTGCCGCAAAAATGACCGGAATCCCAATGTAAAAAGCCTTCTGGACTGGATACTCAGTCCCGAAGGCCAGAAAATCATCGAGCTCAGCGGCTACGCCGGGGTCTAGTGCAGATCCACGTGGCTGTTTATCGCCTTCGCCATGTCCTGCCAGTGCTGCATGCGCCTGGCCAGCTCCGCCTTGGACTCCTCATCCTCCCGGAAGGAGATCAGGGTCCAGTCCATTTCCTCCAGTGAACGGAAGAATTCGGGGAACTTGTTGAAGGGGACCGATATCATCCTCAGCCCCGCAGGGTAAGCCTTGCGGCGCTTAAGGCCGTGGTAGAGCCCGGTGGTTATGTGATTCACCTTCTTTGAGATCATCGGGTATGCATACATCCAGGTGCAGCTCATTACAGGCGTGGATACGGATTCCCAGAAGTCCCCGGAAATATAGCTGGTGGCTCTCATCACGATGTCCGCCTCCTCGATATCCGTCAGGAAAAAGAGCAGGTCCGGATCGAAATCGCAGCTGATGGCGGGAGCGTATTCCACATAGCGTATGGTGCCCTTGGGAAGCATGGGCAGGTCCTTGTAGAGCAGGCGGTTTGGCATCTGGGTCTTGAAAACGCCAAAATCCTTGCCGGCCTCGCCGCTGGCGGTCACAGGCTGCAGATCCTCCATGCCAAGCGCCAGCTTGCCATAGCAGGCATCGTCCGCGGCCTCGATATAGAAATGCTTTCCGGTATCCTGAGCGTACTTCATGTACATGCAGAAGGCTACCTTATCCCCCTGATAATGCTCGCAGTCCGGCTTCTCCAGGCAGAACCTTACGGCAATGGCCGGGATCTTAAGATTCAGCTTTTCCAAAAGAGCGCTGTCATTTTTATTCTTCATTTTTCAACCTCATAAATAAGCGATCGCTGACTATAGCAATTATACGATAATCCAATGACAAATTCCATCCGCAGCGGGCTGTTTGCCGGCCGCTTGTGGTAAAATAATATATAAATTTCGCAAATAAAGGAGGAAATATGGAAAACTTTATTCACGACATACCTACAAAAGTATACTTCGGTAAGGGCCAGATCTCCCATCTGGACGAGGCTCTGCGCCAGTTCGGCACCAGAGTCCTGATGACCTACGGCGGCGGCTCCATCAAGAAGACAGGTCTCTACGACGAGATCATGAAGATCCTTAATGACGGCGGCTTCACCGTATTCGAGCTCTCCGGCATCGATCCCAACCCCAGAGTCGAGTCCGTGGAGGAGGGCGTTAAGATCTGCAGGGAAAACAAGGTCGACGTGGTCCTGGCTGTCGGCGGCGGCAGCACTCTTGACTGCTCCAAGGCCATCTGCTCCGGATATTACTACGAGGGCGACGACCTCTGGTACATGATCAAGAACGTGAAGGGCAGAAAAAAGTCCCTGCCTCTTGTGGACATCCTGACCATCAGCGCCACCGGCTCCGACTTTGACGCAGGCGGCGTTATTTCCAACATGAAGACCAACGAAAAGCTGGGAGCATCCTTCACCTATCCCTCGGTCTCCATCCTGGACCCCACCTATACCTTCACCGTTTCCAGATATCAGACCGCTGCCGGTGCCGCTGACATCATGAGCCACATCATGGAGGGCTATTTCTCCGTGACTCCCGACAGCGAGCTCTCCGACGGACTGGCTGAGACTATTCTCAAGACCGTCATAAAGAACGCTCCCATAGCTCTGGCTGAGCCCGAAAACTACTCTGCAAGAGCCAATCTGATGCATGCCGAGTCCATCGCCTGCTCCGGCATCCCCGAGTTCGGAAAGAAGTACACCGGCTGGCCCTGCCACGCCATGGAGCATCAGCTTTCCGCCTTCTACGACATCACCCACGGCGTGGGCCTTGCCATCCTCACCCCCAGATGGATGCGTCACATCTTAAAGAAGGATCCCTCCTGCCAGTGGAGATTCGTAAGATTCGCAAGGAACGTATGGGGCCTTGAGGGCTACGATGAGGCTGAGCTGGCCCAGAAGGGCATCGACGCGCTGGAGAAGTTCTTCACAGACTGCGGCATACCCATGACCCTTACAGACCTTGGCATTGGCACAGAGCACTTCGAAGCTATGGCCGCTCAGGCCAACGGCGGCGGAAGACTCTCCGGAGCCTTCGTTCCCCTGACCGAGGAGGACGTGGTGGAGATCTACAAGGCCTGCCTGTAGAATTAAACTCTGCCGATGGCAGCCGAAGATGGCGTGCGTCACCTGAGGCAGAAATATATAGCCTTTAAACGCTCTCAGAGCCCGTTTGAGCGGGCTCTGAGAGTTTTTTCGTAGATTTTACTTTCAACACCGGTTTAAGCGCATTTAGGCCTGCTTAAGCAGCCAGAGCTGGCCGTCCGGCATCAGCTTAACATCCCCGGGCAGCACCTCCAGCACGGTTCCATCCAGGCCCCGCACTATGGTCTCCTCCCAGTAGCGGTAGCTATCGCCCTCGCCCTCCTCGTGCCAGCGGCTGAAGAAAAGGCGGTCCCCCTGGCGCAGGAAGAAGCTGTCGTGAGCATCCATCTCCATCGTGACCTGCTCAGGCCAGATGATCTCAAATTCGCGGCCTGCGGCGCTCTGCCTTGTGATGGTAAGGGGAGAAGGATCAAGCCTCAGATTGTAGCAGTCCTTTGCGCAGCCTAAGGGCAGCTCAAGGAAGATTTCTGTACTGCAGCTTTCGCAGTCGAAGCGAAGGATGCGAAGAAGCTTTTCGTCAAAATATGCGGCGAGGATATATATGGCACCCTCAAAGAAGACGGGCTGCTCTGCAGGGTACACATTTTCGGCCTTCGGAACAGGCCAGAAGACCTGCCCCTCCGGGAAGCGCACAAGGCAAAGCTCCCGGCCTTCTATATTCCTGCCGGCTTTTATTATCTCCTCTGCCTCGTAAAGGTCCCCGTATTTATAATCCGTTCCGTAGTACCAGTCACCGCTGCCGGGGACAGGCTCCAGCCAGCAGCCGTTGGTTTCGATAGTTTTCATGTAAGCGGCCCTTCTTTTCAGCCCAGAAGGCCTTCGTTTTTAAGCATCTCCAGGACTCTTGCCTCCCGCTCCAGCATCACCGGGTCCTTTGGCCCGTGGCCCTTGGCGCGGTTCACCGCCATTGCCTTTTCGGGCTCCACGAATTCCAGAGTAAAGCGCTCCCTGGCCTCGTAGGCATCCAGTTTCTGAGGTGCCCGGCTCTCGCCTGCCTCGCAGAGATAATAGAAATTGTCCTGAATAAAGCACTCCTCGCTGTCGTAGGTATTCTTCTGAATGCGGTGGACATAGCCGTACTCCCGCATGGTGCTGCGGTCGATCCTAAGCCCCGACTCCTCCAGGGTCTCCCGCACCACAGCATCCTCGATGCTCTCGCCTTCTTCTATGCCACCGCCCGGGAATTTGTAATAGTTGTATTTCAGGCTGTGGACCATGGCCACCCGGCCGTTCCGTATTATTATGCTCCTGGCTGAGTTGCGGACATAGGAACGGGTGCATTTATCGTAGTCCTTCTTGTCCAGTTCAAATAGTAATCGCATTTATCCGGCCTCCTCAGGCTATTCATCCAGCCTGAATTCTACGATCTGGCCGTTATCCGGGTGCGCGCAGCCGGTTGTCGCCTGTATCATCATGCCGTGGCCCACCACGATAACCTTTTTATATCCGGCGTATTTCTTCAGTACCGCGAGAACCCGCTGTTTGATGGTCTGTGCGTCCTCCCAGGGCCGGTCCTCGCCCTCGGGATAGCGGCCCTCTCCGGCGGCAAATTCATCGTAATGTCTGTCCGCCGTCTCATCGTCGATCCAGCTGTAGCTTTTGTCTGCCACCCACTCGTGAAGATCCGTCTCCACGGCTATCTTTACGTCCAGCTTTCTGGACAGTATGGCTGCCGTCTGCAGAGCCCTGGTATAGGGCGAGCTTATGATTATGTCCGCCCCCTTGAGCCTCTTATCCTTTGCCGTCTTTTTTATCTGCTTTATTCCTTCTTCCGAAAGGGGAGCCAGCTCAGCGCCGAAGCCCTGATAAATGCCGGTATTCCTTTCGCTGTAATCCGTTTTTCCGTGTCTGACAAAATAAAACACAGTGCGCCTCCGATTTGATCATATTTGTTTTTATTATACTACAAATCCGCCGGGAAATAATAAAGATATGCGTTCTATTTGCTGTTTTGGAAGGATAGACGGGCTTATTTTATACTTTTGTTCATGGATAGGGCTGCAGGGGAAGGGTAATATATTATCAAAAGGAAACAGCGCGGGCAGATGGCCCCTGCGGAAAGGAGATGCGCAATGAACACAATGAAAGAGTACAGAGTAATAAAGACCTCTCAGAATGAGGCCGAATGGGTCATGAACGAGATGGCGCATCAGGGCTGGAGGGTCGTAAGCGTCACCTACTGGAGCTACTGGTGGATAAGCCTTCTGATAACCTTCGAAAGAGACGTGGAATACGTCGCTGCATAGGAAAAAGAATATGGTGACCCTAAGATGAAGCAGCAGCTGTGGATATTGTCCGCCGCCGCTGTTTTTTCGTTGATGGATGGTGACGCCTGCAGGGCTATTGAACGCGGCGCGCATTGCTGATATGATGAAAAAGACCGGAGCAATGCGGCAGAAGGAGCTAAGCCATGAAAAAAGACGAAAGTTTAAGAGATTCCATAAGAGAGGCTGCCCTTTCGGGGGGCTTTTTTCAGGCTGAATACGTGGATATGGACAGCATCGTCTTCTATCCGGAGCTCAGGGCCATCTGCGAGGGCAATCAGTGCGGCTGCTATGGCGCCAACTGGGTGTGTCCGCCGGCCTTCGGAAGCTTCGAGGAGGGCAGGGAGAAGATCCTGTCCTACGGCAATATGCTTCTGTTCACGAAAAAATACGATCTGGAGGACAGCTTCGACTTTGAGGGCATGCAGGAGGGAATGAGGGACTTCAGAAGGTCTCTGCCCGGGCTTGAGACCTTCGCAAAGGAGCTTCTTGGACCGGACCGAATATTTGTGCTGTCCGTAGGAAGCTGCCGGCTCTGCAGCGAGTGCACTTATCCTGATGCTCCCTGCCGCTTCCCAGAGCTTCTGCATCACCCCATAGAGGGCTACGGCCTGAACGTGAGCGAGCTGGCGCAAAGCTGCGGGATAAGCTATAACAACGGGAAAAACACGGTAACATATTTTGGCGCACTGCTGTTCTGACAGCGGGGCCAATTCTGACAAACGCAAAAAGGACCGGAGCATCACCTGTTCCGGTCCTTTTAATTCAGCAGTTTCCTGTATAAACGTATTTCAGCCTCTCCCTTGCCGTCTCCGCCAGGCGGTAGACCAGTCCCACGTCCGTGGCGGGCCGGTCGGTCATGTGAAAATGGGGGAAGAAGCGGGAGATATGAAGAGGCACGTCCTCTCCGTCCGGGTTTTTGAGCTGGCTGACCCATCCGGACAGCTCCCGCATCTCCTCCTCGCTGTCGTTTTCGCCGGGGACTATCAGGGTGGTCAGCTCCACGTGGCAGCCCTTTACTGCCTCCTTTATGAAGTCCATGACCTGGCGGCGGTCACCGTCCAGGACCCTGGTGTAGTAGCGGTCCGTAAAGCCCTTAAGGTCTATGTTCATGGCATCGATACAGGGCGCCAGCTCCTCCAGCACGGGAAGTTCTGCGGTCCCGTTGGTGACCATAACATTTTTAAGGCCTTCGGCCTTCGCCAGCTTTGCCGTATCCCGCACGAATTCATAGCCGATGAGGGGCTCGTTGTACGTGAAGGCGATGCCTATATTTCCTCTTTTCTTTGCAGCAAGAGCAAGCTCCACCAGGGTCTCAGGGCTCATGGATTCCGCTGTTTTGGCATAGGCTGCGGCCTGAGCGGACCATGAGATCTCGTGGTTCTGGCAGAAGGGACAGCGCAGATTGCAGCCAAAGCTCCCCACGGAAAGTATCCTGCTGCCCGGAAAAAAGCGGGCGAGGGGCTTTTTCTCTATGGGGTCCAGCGCAATGGAAGAGATCCTCCCGTAATTCAGGGCTTCGACTCTGCCATTTCTTGCAATGCGGGCTCCGCAAAAACCCGTCTGCCCCTCCTCTATATTGCAATGTCTGAAACAGACTCCGCATTCAGGCATGTCTATTCTCCTTTTCAGAATCCGCCGGCAGGCCATCAGACCTTTAAAATGGCCTCAGGCTTTGCCGCTTTAGGTTTGCCGCTTCGGGTCAGTTCCGATGCTTTAGTAATGGCGCACCACCTCGAAGCGCTCCAGCCTGTAGGGCTCGGACTCCCGTATTCCGCCCTTCTGGCGCGCTATGCGTATCTGGTCCTCCGCCGTGTCCACGCCCTCAAGGTCCGGAAGCAGCAGCCCCCGCCTGGAGCCGCAGCTTACGATAACTCCGTAGCGCTTCACATCCAGCTGGTCCGGGGAAGCTATGGGCTCGGGCTCTCCAAGAACGTCAACACTTATCTCAAGGCTGGCAAGCTCCCTTGCAGTTACAGGCGAAAAGCGGGGGTCTCTCGAACAGGCGCTGACAGCGTTCTGAACTATCTCCTCCGCCAGGCTTTCGCAGGTGGGCGCTATGGTGCCGATGCAGCCCCTCAGCTGACTATCCTTATGAAGTGACACGAAGGCTCCCGCCCGGCGGGATAAAAGCTCCTCCGGAAGTCCCTCCGGCACTGAAAGGCGCCTGTGCTCCCGGACCCAGGCCTCCACAGAGGCCCTGGCCAGCTTCACATATGCATCGCTTTTTTCGGCCTTCTCCCGGCACTCGCGTTCTATCCGTTCCTCGTAGGCCTTCAGAAAATGCCTGGCTTCATCCTTCCCCTCCGGGTAGAAGGTGCAGATGCCGTAGCCCACGCCGGTCACATCCTGGTGGGACAGCGCCTCCGCCCTTACGGCAAGCCCGTCGAAGGCCCCTGCCATTATGACGAAGGACCTGTGACCGCACTCCGCGGCCCTGTCGCAGAAGGCATCGTCAAAATCAAAAAGTTCACCGAAGGCTGCCCTGCCGCAGACATCCATTATCCTGCGGTCGTATTCCGGTCCCTCGGGTGCAAAGCCGTAGGGCCCATATTCCTGCAGCTTGTGGGAAAGATCGCCGCTGGCGATGATCACCGCACGCTTCCCCGTATCCTCCGAAGCCCTTGCAATCAGCTGGCCCAGGCGGTAATGGTCCGCCAGCGGCAGCCCGGAAAGCCCTATGCGGACTATCTCTCCTCCGGCGTACTTTTTTCTTATGAACCACAGGGGCACCATGGTCCCATGGTCAAGGGAAGCATCCCGCTCTCCGAGGGTCCCCGCGGGAAAGGCCTCTGCCTCCGCCAGCTCGCAGAGCCGCTTTACAAAAGCCCTGTCGTAGCGCTCTGAAAACCGCACCCCGGGAGCCCCGAAGCGGCTGAAGGAGCCCGTCGCACCCTTCCCCGGCGATATGTGGAAATAGTCCGCATACAGTATGGAATGGGGACTTGTGATTATTATGGTTTCAGGCTCAAGGACGGCAATTTCCTCCGCCACTCTCTCGTAGGCCCTGGTCGTCTCAAGTATCTGTTCCTCGCTGCCCCGTCCGACCTCAGGCACTATCATGGGCGGGTGCGGAACCATAAACGCGGCAATCACAGCCATGCTGCATCTCCTTTGTTTTTATCAACATACCATGCAGGCACCGGGTCGGTCATGTCGGCATACCAGGCCAGCACCTCCTCTGCCTGCTTCAGCATGACATTCACCTGGTCCTCCCCGAAGGGTATGGCCCAGTAGACCGACGACAGCGTATTGCTCGAAATATACAGGGCAAGGAGCCTCCAGAAATCCATAGGGACCCTGCCTCCAAAATAGCCATCCACCATGCCGGAGGCAAAAACAGGCGCCTTCTGAGCGCTCCAGACTATGCGGTTGAATTCCTCCCAGGGGTCCCCGAAATCGCTGCGGTCGAAATCGATGATATAAAGCCTTCCGCTGCGGTCTGTCATCATGTTTCCGATGTGATAATCCCCGTGGTGGAAGACCTGGGGCCTTCCCTCCAGCAGCTGGCGGTTGGCATTGATATAATCGATAAAGGCTTGCCCCTTCGGGTATTTTATGGGGCATTCACCGTATTTTCTGATCTTGGTATCGATCTTGCGGTTGAACCTGACAGCCCAGTCCTCCTGCTCTTGCGGCGCCGGGATGGAATGGATCTTCTGCAGTATGCGTCCCGCTTCAAGGCCGTATTCATACTGTTCTCTTCCGGGAAGGGCCGGGATAGTCTCCTCAGCGCCTTTTCCCTCTATCCAGCTCTGTATGGAATAAACGCCCTCCTCGCAGACGCCGAATTCCACCGGCTGGCACATGGGGACTCCAAGGGCTGCGATTCGCTGCATCATCTCAAACTCCTCCTGCTTTTTTTCACGCTTTTCGATGTCAGAGATGCGAAGAAGAAACGCGGTGCCCTTTTCGTCTGTGACACGGTATTTCTTATCTCCTGACCAGCCTTCTGTTATGGGTTCTCTGGTTATGATATTCAAAGCAGCCTCCGTTTCTCCGCTCCGTGCGGATCGCCATCATAATTATCCGGCAGGATCTCACGAGCCTTATCATACTTATTATACCACAGAGCAGGGGGTTATTTATACCATGGACCGATGTCAGAGCCTTTTCCCCCGGCGGCGTTTTTGCATTTTCTGCCTGCCGGGCTTCTTAGCATGCCCGGAAAATCGGGAAAGGATTGCAGAAAACCCAAAAAGTGATAAAATAAGTTGAAAAATCAAGCTTTTTGTTGGACATCTGATGGACAAAGCTTTCTATAATCATGTCGTAACAGTGAAAAAGCTAAAGGACAAGAGCTGCGGGAGCTGGAAGCAGATCTTGCGGTTGAGGCAGAGCAGAAGGAGCTTGAGGAGCGGGCAGCGGAGGCGGAAAAGCAGAATGCCCAGCCCGAAAAGGCATCCATAAAAGACAGGGCAAAAATGTTCGAAGAGAAGGCTCCGGAGGAAAAGCCCAAAGAAGAGCTGAAGGCAAATCCCTCCGAAGATATAAAGCAGCGGGCCGCAATGTTCGGGCCTGTAGCTTAAACCCGCCCGCAGGCAAGCGCATAAAGAATAAACAGGACCGAGGGAGCAGACATATGAGCGAATGCAGAAGCTGGAGCAGCGGAGATCCGCTCCTGGAAGAATATCACGACCGGGAATGGTGCAAGATAAATCATGATGACGACTTTCAGTTCCAGATGCTCTGTCTGGAGGGGGCAAGCGTCGGCCTCTCATGGAAGATAATCATGCATAAGAGGTCGGCTTACCTGGCTGCGTTTCATGGGTTTAAAATCGATGAATGCGCCGCGATGACCGATGAGGAGCTGGAGGCTCTGCGTTCAGATCCGGGGATCATCCGGAACAAGAACAAGATCTACAGCGTCAGGAAGAACGCTCAGATCGTAAAGAGGATCCAGGAGGAATTCGGCTCCTTTGACGCTTATTTATGGAGCTTTACGGAAGGCCGGCAGATCGATGGTCACTGGAGGACGACGAAGGAGATCCCCACGGTGTCGGAGGTCTCAATTGCCATGAGCAAAGACATGAAGAAGCGCGGGATCGGCTTTGTGGGCCCGGTCATTACCTACTCCTTCCTGCAGTCGATCGGTATTGTGAATGATCACCTGGAAGACTGCGAATACCGGTAAGAAGAAACGAATTTGAGCGAAAAAAGACCTGCCTTACGGCAGGTCTTTTACTTTATTGGTGGATCATCAGGGACTCGAACCCTGGGCACCCTGATTAAGAGTCAGGTGCTCTACCAACTGAGCTAATGATCCACAAGCACCCGATTTCGGCAGTTCCGAAACGCAAGTGCTATATTAGCACCCGAAAACAGGCTT
>JAEEGF011641121.1_pt1 | contig 12771 bp, 11 predicted proteins | sample 9134171 | NCBI WGS metagenome assembly JAEEGF01 (sample SAMN16246542, study PRJNA631951) | gut metagenome | biome: gut microbiome; feature: rumen; material: AP-attached | host: Bos | place: Iran: Karaj | collected 2018-10 | reverse complement strand
CGTCTATTTGATAGAGGCTGCCGACAAGACATCATGCTTGTTGCCCTATCCCGCCAGTACCGATGGGCGCGTGGAGGTGGTAGGCGGACGCGACTATCTTTTCTTCGACAAACGCCTGGATTCTTCGTCGCCTTTCTACAACATGGAGACGAATCGGCAATCTGAGGACAATCAGATTGTGCTTATCTATTCCCCTCATCCCTTCAACAAATGCAACGACGTGAGCAAGGATGCGCTGCATCCCAACACGCTCAACACGCACGACTTCCAGAAGTGGCTGCTCAACATTCAGCGCCACGACCGCGAGATGGTCGTCAACAAGCGGTGGATCAGGATTCTGAATCCCGACGCAGAGAAATAGAAGCAATCTAATAATACTAAAAACATATTAACTGCTATGAAGAAATTATTCCTTATTCTCATGTGTGGCATGGCATCATTGGCTGCCATTGCCCAGAATGACGAAACCCGGTTGGACGATGCCGACAGTCCGGCCGACAGCACTGGGCTCACCTCCATCAACGACATCATCAATGAACGTCAGGAGGTGAATGAGCGTCTTTTTATGGACAATCATTATCATCGTGTGTGGGGCTATCGCAGCTTTGTCAACTTCATCTACCATGGCACCGCCAAGATGACCCCTGAAGAACCAGTGCAGACGGGTGTGGGACCGGCTCCTGAATACAAGGCCAAGATGGGCTTTGCCTTGCAGGTGGGGCGCAACTATCGCCTCCATAAGCGACCCATTGCCAATGTGGCACAATTCAACCTCGATTTCACTGGCTTCGACCTTTCTCTCAATATCTACGACACGGAGAGTGTCAATGGTAGTAAAGTCTATAACAGTGCTAAAACATTTAACTATGATGGTCAGGATTATTTCTACACCCCATGGAATCTGGAGAAATACGAGGCCAACTACGGCATGTCCATTGGCCCATCCATCACCATTGCGCCGTTAACCTATGCCAAAGGCCGTGAGGCGCATTTCCTAAAGCTGAATGCTTTCTATCATGTTGGCTATAGCGCCTCGGCCATGTTTATTAAGTACGACGAGAATGCCGTCAATAAGCCCGAAAGTACGTCGGCGCAGTCAAATGACGACAACTGTTTCCTTTGGGGCCATGGTATGATTAACAGTTTTGGAGGCTCACTCTCTTGGCGCAACATCGGTGTCGGATTTGAGCATCGCACTGGCAAGCTGACTTACCAGTCGTTCAGCACCGATTCTTTTAGTAAGGTGAAGAGCAAGTTCAAGACTGGCCTCACCCGTCTCTACTTCCAAATTCGTTGGTGACCCCTTTTGCATAATGTATCAATCCACAATCAATTAACACTATCCTAATATGAAACGATTATTCTTTATATCGCTCATGGCTTTGGCTGGCACATTCACGTCGTGGGCACAAAACAAGATTGAAGGCACTTGTGGCGTAGACTGCAAGTGGAGTTTCGATGGTCTCACGCTCACGGTGAGCAATGCGAGCAAGAAGGGCCTCACCGTCGAGATGGAGGATTACGACATGAAGCGCAACCTCGCCCCCTGGATGAAGCGCAAGCTGCCAGTGAAGAACGTGATTATTGGCATTGGTGTCACTCGCATCGGCTCTTGTGCTTTTGCCGGCTGCACCACGCTGCAGGAAGTGCAATTCGAAGACCGTTCACTTGTCTCCATTGCTTGGGGCGCCTTCCTCAACTGCATACATCTGCGCACCATTTCGCTTCCCGCATCGGTGCGCTCCATCGAGACCATTGCCTTTGCCAATTGCACCGCACTCTCTTCGGTGAAGATTCCCAACCAATGTCGTGTGGGCGAGAAGGCATACGCTTCGTGCCGAGGTCTCAACAGTGTCGAGGTGGCATCCACGGCCATCCTCGATCACAACGTGTTCGTCAGCGAAGTCAATGTGAACGGCCGCCTCAGCCATACGATGTATAATGGCGTGGTGCGCAGCATACCTCCTTATATCAATTCCAACAATTGCGAAAGGTATGGCTTCTCAAAGGGTTCCATTCAGAACCTTGTCTCCAATCGTGCTTCCAATATCGACTACGACCGTTTCACTTCCGATGTCGATTCGCTCATCCCCGTCACCAGTTTCGCTCGCAACGACACCTATGCCCTCATCATTGGCAACCAGCACTATCGTTTTGCCACCGAAGTGCCCTATGCCATCCACGATGCCCGCATCTTTGGCGAATATTGCAAGCTGACGCTTGGCATTCCTACCGAAAACATCCATATCTGCGAGGATGCCACCAAGCATATCATCCTCGACGATGAGCTGGAGGATTGGCTGTCGGAAATCAAAGACCGCCATGAAAAGGTTCTCATCGTGTATTATGCTGGCCATGGTGTGCCCGACATGAACAACAACAACAAGGCGTTCCTGCTGCCTACCGATGTACACGGCTCAAAGCCTGGCCGCGGCATTGCCCTCGACGATTTCTATGGCAAGCTGGGTGAGTTGGCTTTCGCTCAGACGTCAGTGTTTCTCGATGCCTGTTTCAGTGGCATGAGCCGTACCGACGAGGGTGTCTCCGAGGGATTGCGCGGCGTAGGCATTGAGCCCGAGGAGACCAACATTGGCGAAGGCAACATGGTGGTGTTCTCGGCTGCACAGGGCAATGAGCCGGCGCAAGGCTATCCCGAGATGGGCCATGGGCTGTTCACCTACTTCTTGTTGAAGGAAATGAATGTCAGCAAGGGAATGATCAGCTATGGCGACCTCTCCGAGCGGTTGTCAAGAAACGTCAATGCAACGGCAAGTAATTTGAAGCTGAAGCAAAAGCAGACCCCTACCACACAAGCCACGGGCACCCTGACGGGCATTTGGCAAGAATTGGGCTTCTAATGACAACGGCTGAAAAAATGTCTCCACAAGGGTTACTTTTGCATGAAAGACTGCTTTAACCAGTAGTAAGAGCGATTACAAAACAATGATAATTGAATTATTGGACAGAAAAAAGGTGCACTACACCGATTGTCAGGTAGTGAGAGGACTGCATGGCCACGACCGCCGCACGGAGGAGTGGTTCTATCATGAGGCCAAACGCTACTTCGACGACCATTTCCGCCAAGTCTTCTTCGACGAGGACCAGAAGCAGGAAATCTTCCAGACGGCTTTTGTGAAGCTCTGGTCGGAGATGGACAACGGGCGTATCACGGTGATTGCCGACGAGGTGTGCCGCCAGCAACAGAACGGTGAGTGGCGCACAATGACTTGCTCGCTCAACACCTTCCTGATGGCCTTTGCACGTACTGAGCACCGCGAGTTGGTGCGACGACAGAAGGAAGACACCTACCCTGAGTTCGAGGACACTGTGAACCGCAACCAGCCGCCCACAACTATGGCCGACGAGGAAACCCCCGAAGACCTGAAGAACCGCATCATCGACGACTGCATCAGCCAGCTCTCACCTCGTTGCGCCGACATTCTGACCATGTTCTATTATCAGCAGATGACGCTCGACCAAATCATGGAGCAACGCCCCGAGAACACCAGCAAGAACGGGTTGAAGACAGCCAAGAACAAGTGCATGAACACCCTTCGTGAGCGAGTGGCGGCGGAGTTCCGAAAGTTGAACTTAAAAGCATGAAAGAGCCATGGAGCAGAACGAGACAACAATGGTGCCACAGGATGAGCTGACCGACCGCATCGCCAGTCGGCTGGGAGCACGCCAGCAGAAGCTGGAGCAGATGGAGCAGTGGGACAAAGCGCCAGCCAAGCGCACCACCACCCGCTTACGCCCATTATTCGTATGTCTGGCCGTTGCCGCCTGTCTGGCAGCCGTCGTGTGGGTGGCACCATGGCAGTCAAGCACCAATCCGCTCGACGAGCTGGGCATCGGCACTCCAGAAATCACCGTCTATCGTTCGGCCAGCTCCGATGCCAACGCCATCAACGCCCTCATCGACCAGGGAAAGTACGAGGAAGCCCTCAACAAGGTAGAAGCCGCATTGGCCCACTCCGACGACGAAGTGTCGTTGGCCGAGGAGTTTGCCGAGGCCGTCGGCGACGATGAGGCCATCTACGACACCATGCTCGCCTATCAGGAGAACGCCCAGTTGCGCTGGATGAAGATTTACCTCCTGTTGAAGCTCGAACAGAAGAAAGATGCCAAGCGCGAACTGAAGACCTACCTCCGCTACCGCGAGTTTGCCGAGCACGTCGACGAGGCAGAGGAACTGCGAAAAGCCTTGAAGTGATGAGTCACTGATATTCCCCGCGTGGAAATGGTTTGTTCCCCAAGGATAAGCCATTCCCACGCGGGGATTTTTCGTACGGTTGAAAAAACGCCACCGTCTGTTCAACCGTAGGTCGAGTTTTTTTTGAGTTGTTACGAAATAGAACACCCGATAGCTAAAAATTGGAAAGATTGTCAAAATCTTTCAAAGAAAAATTTGTTCACGGCTGCGAGGCATTCTGGAGCGAAAAAGGCCCGAAAGGGAGCATTGTTCAACCCTCGTTAGATGGAGAAACGAGGGTGAAAAGCCATTTTTTGCACATGCGACATGGTTTTGTGCACGTTTTTAGCCCCTATTTGGTGCCCTTTTGCGGTTTTGTAAGCACGCCAAAAAATAAAACGGCAACGCCAAATTTTTTTTCGGCGTTGACTTTTTCAAGCCAGCGATGCCCCTGTTTTGCCATTTTTAGTCCAATCGGTTGAATAATAATCATTTAGCAAACCCTCTCAAAACTCGAAAATTTTCGACCAAAAGTTTTCTCGCGCAGAATTTTTGAATTATGGAGGGGTTAAATGACCATTTTGTCAATATCTTTCATAAAACAAACGTCTCCCCTTCCAGGCTGGTTTGTTCCGCTTTTGAACACAGTGTGCCCTATTTGACGTTCTCTTTAATCAAAGTTGCTAATGGTTACAGACCCCACCCCTATCCCCTCCCCTTAAGGGCAGGGTTCAAGTGGGGTAGGGCTGCGCCGCCTTTCGCGACAATATTGGTTTTCGGGGTGGACTCATATATGCAATCTTCCCCCCCCTGTAGCTGTAGCCACTTCTTGGAAAAAGTCAACGCCAAATGCTAAAAAGTCGTTGACTTTTTCCGCTGAACTGGCACCCTTCAAAAGTGCATAAGTATTTAAATCGGTGAATGGCTGGTTGTTGCTCATTTTTAACTCCTCAATTAGGAGAAACATAAAAATGGGGAAATGAGGGGATACATTTATACGAAGACCGAAAAAACAACATACGATTCCCTCATTTCCTTACTTTTTCAATTATAAAACTCCGTTTTGACAAAAAATAAGAAAAAAAGAGGCTCGGGGTGCCCCCATGTGTTCAGAGAAACAAAAAACTCACGTTTTTGTTTTGTCGTTTGCTCGTTTTGTTCTAATTTTGCACCCTGTTTACAAAAGGAACCCTCACGCTCCCCAGCAAAATGGGGAATTAGAGGTTTATAATAACCGAAGATATAGTATTATTCATAATAATTAATCAATTTTACAAGGAATGAAACAAAAAAGACTCACATTCACAGCGAAGACAATCATGATTGTTGTCGCAATGTTGTTCACATCCATAGGGGTGTCTGCACAAGAAGAAGACACCTATATTGTGGCAGGTAGTGAACCAGAAATCTTCGGTACTGGCTGGGATGGTTCCAATCAAGCTAACCAGATGGTGAAAGGTAATGACGGGAAATACAGCAAGGTGTACACTGTCGATAAAGCATACGATAATGTGCAGCTGAAGGTCGTGAAAAACAAAAGGGAGTGGATTGGTGATGAGACTGGTAATAACGTTATTTTCAGACTTACAGGTGCAGGCTCTTTTACCGTTATTTTTGACCCCGACCAGAATGTGGTTTCAGTAGCTGGAGATATTGTGGATATGGTTAATGAACTTATATATGAGACTGTCTATGCCGTTGGTAATGGAGAGGGCAATTGGCTCAACGGTGCCGCTTGGGACCCAGGTTATATGGAAAATGCAATGACCGAAATTGAGGATGGTGTATGGGAAATTACGTTTCATAACGTACCTGATGGTTTTGAAAGGCAGGTGAAATTTGCCCTTGATGGTGCTTGGACTCATAATTTCGGCGGGTGTTTTGAAGACTTTGATGTGCAGTCAGATGCTGTTTATAATGGCGATAACATCCAGTTTAATACTGAGGATAATTGTGATATAACGATACAGCTCGACCTTAGTGACTTTGACTTCGACACCAAGGAAGGAGCCAAGTTTAAAATATCGATTGATTATGGGGTATCTGATGATGTGGCGCTGGCTCCCACAGGCTATGGTACCTACTATAATAGCGGGTACATGGTAACCTTGCCTGCTGGCGTTGTAGCCTACACTGTTAGTGGCGTCTCAGGCGACCAGCCGACCTATGTGAAGATAGCCGATGGCGACATTGAATCTAATAATACCGTACCTGCAGGTACAGCCATGTTGCTCTATAGTGACTCAAAGCCCGAAGAAATCACTCTGAGATTGACACCTTCAGGCGATACTTATTCTGGCTCCAATCTGCTGAAAGGTAGCGACTCACAGACGACGACCACGGGTGGTGAAAAGTACTACAAGCTGACCTACAGCAATAATAATGACAACTTTGGCTGGTATTGGGGATATGACAATGGCGCTGCATTTGTCTCGCCAGCCCATAAAGCCTGGCTGGCCCTGCCTGCTGCTGGAGCACGCGCTTTCATCGGTCTGCCTGGCGGCGAAGAGACGGGTATCATTACCGTTCAGTCGCAGCTGGTTAACGCCGGTTCGTGGTACGACCTAAACGGTCGACGCCTCAGCATGAAGCCCATCTTAAAGGGAGTCTATGTGAACAACGGCAACAAAGTCGTGATTCGCTAATGAAAATCATCAACAAGAACGAATAAAACAAATGAAGCTATGAATAAGAAAGAATATTTGAGGCCATCGATGAAAGTTGCTGCCATCCATCCAATGCAGATGATTGCCGCCAGCGACCTAAAGACGAATAATGAAGTGAGTTCAAACCCAAGTTATTCTCGCACAGGAAACTTCTGGGATGACGACGATGATTGACTATAGTGACGTAGTCGACTGTGATGATCATTGTGAACAATAAGTCACTATTTCCCCGCCTGAGTTCAGGCGGGGAAATAGTGATTAATGGGGGCCACTGTTCATTTCCCTGAGAAAGAATGGTTGGCAAGGTTCAGGTAGTGAGTCATGTTGTTGTGGAAATCGGTGGCTGTAATGGAAGTCATGGTCGTGGATGTTTGTTTGCGGATGCAAATATGAGCAGAAAAACGGAAAGGCAAAACGTTCTTTTGAAAAAAGTTGTCCAAAACTTTCCCATTCCAATATTTATTGCTACATTTGCATCCGAATAGCGATTTGGAACCGTAGTGCACCTACTAAGGAATAGCGCATGAAGATGATGAGCTGTGTGACTCCTCTATTGAATTAATTTTTTTTTTTCGAGACGATGGGTTACATCTGCCCACGACGTGCTTTAATAGGCAGAGAACAACAAAACAACTGAATACAAACACTTAAAAAAACGACACTATTATGAAGAAGATTTTATTTGCCATCGCAGCAGCCTTGATGACTGCCACCACCCTGAACGCACAGACCGCCGCCGAGCAGGCACAGGCTCAGGCCTCGTTGAACGCCATCCACATGAAGTTGCTGAATGCCAAGCCTTCGAAGCAGGCCAAGAAGCAAGCCAAGGAGTTTAAGCGTGATGGCTGGAAGGAACCCGCAGGGGAACTGTCAATCGAACAGCAGCTCACCCAAGCCCAACTCTATGCCATGGAGCAGATCACCGATGCCAGCGGTGCGAACCAGCGGCGCTTCATCCAGGTCACCGGCCGTCAGACATCGGGTTCGTACAACGCAGGATTTGCCGCCGCTCGTGCCGCTGCACAGACCGAGCTGGCCTCGATGCTGCAGACCGAGATTGTGTCTGCCTGGCAGCAGAAGCTCGACAATCATCAGCAGACGGCCACCACAGCCCTCACCGCCGACAAGTTCGACCAGCGTGTGAAGGCCGTTGTCGACCAGACGCTCACAGGTAGCATCCCCGTCGTCGCCATCTATCGCGTGCTGCCCAACGACATGTATGAGGTGGAGGTGCGACTGGCCTACGACAAACTGGAAGTGATGAGACGCATGCGCCAAGGCCTGCAACAGCAGATGGAGCAGGATGGTGACAAGCTGGAGAAGATTGTTGACGAAATCATCGAGACCAAGTTATGATTAGCAAACGTATCATCATCGTTTTGGGCATGGCTCTCTGCCTGGTGCAGGGCCATGCCCAAAACACTAAGAGCAAGGCCCGACAGGAGCTGGAAGCCTTTAGGCGCGAGGCCCATACCGACCTGGAGAACTTCCGCCGACAGGCCATGGACGACTTCATCAGCTTCGCCCGCCAGACTTGGAAGGAGTTTGGAAGGAAGGCGCCGGTGAAGCAGCCCAAGGAGGATTTCGTAATTCCCCAGCGGGTGACTCCAAAGCCCGACCCCACCAAGCCCAAGCAAGAGCAGCTCAAGGAAGAGCAGGAGCGGAAGAAGCAAGATGAGGAGATGGCACGCTTGGAGCAAGAGCGTAAGAAGCAGGCGAAGGAGATGGCGCGCTTAGAGCAGGAGCGGAAGAAGCAAGAGCAGGAGCTGGCCCGACTGGAACAGGAGCGGGTGAAGCAAGAGCAAGAGGAAGCGCGCCAGGAACAGGAGCGTGCGAAGCGCGAACAGGAGCGAGCACGCCAGGAGCAGGAGCGCATAAAGAAAAATCAAGCCAAACAAGAGCAAGAACAAGCCCGCCAAGAGCAAGAGCGCATAAAGAAGGAGAAGGCCAAGCAGGAGAAAGAGCTGGCACAGCAAGAGAAGGAGCGTGCCAAGGCTGAGGAAGAAAAGGCCAAGCAAGAGCAGGAGCGCATCAAGCGAGAGCAAGAGCGCATCAGGCAGGAGCAGGAGAAGGCCGCACGTGAGCAAGAACGCTTGAGGCAAGAGCAAGAGCGGTTGAAGCAAGAGCAGGAGAAGGCCGAGCAGGAGCGCATCAAGCAGGAGAAGGCAAGGCAAGAGAAAGAGAAGGCCAAGCAGGAGAAAGAGCAGGCCAAGCAAGAGAAGGAGCGCATGAAAGCCGAGCAAGAGCGCATGAAAGCCGAGCAGGAGCGCATAAAAGCCGAACAGGAGCGCATCAAGCGCGAGCAGGAGAAGGCTGAGCACGAGCAGGAGCGCCTGAAGCAGGAGCAAGAGCGGCTGAAGCGCGAACAGGAGAAAGCCGAGCAGGAGCGCATCAAGGCCGAGCAGGAGCGCATCAAGAAAGAGGAGGCTCGCCAGGAGCGCGAACGCATCAAGGCCGAGCAAGAGCAGGCCAAGGCTGAGCAGGAGCGCATCAAGGCCGAGCAGGCTCGTATCGATGCCGAGCAGGAGCGCGCCAAGAAAGAGCAGGCTCGCCAAGAGCGAGAGCGTGTGAAGGCTGAGCAGGAGCGCATCAAGGCCGAGAATGCACGGGTGAAGGCCGAACAAGCCCGCATCAAGCAAGAGCAGGCCCGCATCAAGCAGGAGCAGGATCGCATCAGGCGTGAGCAGGCCAAGGCCGAGCAGGAGCGCTTGAAGCAAGAGAAGCCCGTGAAAGCACATCCCGTGGTCATCGACGAGGTGGTGCAGCCCACTCCCCCAGAGCCTCAGCCACAGCCGGTGGAGCCTATTGAGGAAGTGCCCGTTCAAGAAGAGCAGACCATCGACTTCACCTTCTTCGGCACCCATGCCCACGTGCGCTGCAATGCCAGCCTCTGTCCGAAGCTGCCCGTGGCGCGCGACACCGAGGTGGCCGACGCCCTCACCGTGCTGTCGTCCGACCGATTCGACAATCTGATTGTTGACTGTCTGAAGCTGCGCGATGATTTGCACCTGAGCGACTGGGCTTATCTGCTGATGCTGCGCGCGATGGCCGAAGCCGTGGCCGGCGAAGGCACCAATGGCAGCGTGCTGCTCATGGCCTACGTCTACATGCAGTCGGGCTATAAGATGCGTCTGGCATCCGATGGTCAGAAGCTCTTCATGCTCTATGCCTCTAAGCACACCATCTATGAGCAGGGCGCTTTCGAGGTGGACGGCGACCTGTACTATGGCATCGACGGCTTGCCCGAGAAGATGTACATCTGCCAGGCTTCGTTCCCCCGCGAGAAAGGCTTGTCGCTGTATGTGAACAGCAACCAGCAGCTGGAGTGCCGCCCGTCGGAGGAGCGCACCATCACGTCGAAGGCTTTTCCCGACGTGCAGCTCAACACCAGCGTCAACCTGAACCTCATCGACTTCTACAACACCTATCCCACGTCGAATGTCGGCGGCAACCTGATGACGCGCTGGGCCATGTATGCCAATACGCCATTGGACAGTCTGGTGGAGTCGAAGATCAAGGCCGAGCTGGCACCCAAGCTCAAGGGCTTGTCGGAGAAGGATGCCGTGGAGCGACTGCTGAACCTGGTGCAGACGGGCTTGGAGTATGAGTACGACACCAAGGTGTGGGGCCACGACAGGGCTTTCTTTGCCGAGGAGTCAGTCTACTATCCATACGCCGACTGCGAGGACCGTTCCATTTTCCTCTCGCGTTTGGTGAGGGATCTGCTGGGACTGAAGTGCGTCCTCATCTACTATCCACGCCACCTGGCCATGGCCGTACATTTCACCGAGCGGGTGAATGGCGACGTCATCTACCTCGACAACGTGGACTATGTGGTCTGCGACCCCACCTTCATCAGCGGTGCTCCCGTGGGACGTACCATGCCCGACGTGGACAACTCAACGGCAAAGGCCATTCTGCTGAAATAGAACTGGATTGAGGAGATGTTTAAACGTCGCGAACAACTCATCGGCAGTCTGGTGATGCGCAACCTGCGCGTATTGGGACTGGAGACCCCACTGCTGCAGAAGCGCCTCGTGGAGGCCTGGCCTGTGGTGGCTGGCGAGGCCATTGCCCGCTACACCACGGGAGTGAACATTGTCAACCAAACACTCTTCGTGCAACTGAGCATCCCCGCTCTTAGGGCCGACCTCAGCATGCGGCGCCAAGAGCTGACGCAAAGTCTAAACAAATATGTAGGGGCGCAAATCATTGTCGACATCCGATTCTGCTGAATGTCTTCTACAAGACATCAAGCAACATATAGTGCGGGAAGCCGCGCCGACATCCTCGGCATTCGGCTTCCCGCACTGCGTGTGCTATATCATTATTTCTTACAGTCGGTTGATTTCTTCCACCGTCAGGCTGGTGGCCTCAGCAATCTGCTCAATGGTCATTACGTTCATGGCCTTTAGCCTTCTGGCGGTATCGAGCATTTTTACTTTCGCTTCTTTCCTTGCTTTTTCTGCTTCTTTCTTTACTTCTTCTGCTTCTTTCTTTACTTCTTCTGCTTCTTTCTTTACTTCTTCTGCTTCTTTCTTTACTTCTTCTGCTTCTTTCTTTGCATCTTCTACTTCTTTCTTTGCATCTTCTACTTCTTTCTTTGCATCTTCTACTTCTTTCTTCGCATCTGCTATGGCTTTCTCTGCTTCTTGCCTAACAGCGATATTCTCTCGTTTTCGGGCGTTCTCTAACGTTACATGCACGCTGATGTTGTCCCAGAACTTATCATAGGCACGCATTTCACCATCGTCAAAGGCGGCACGTTCCACTATTTCGAGCGCTTGGCTCACCTCGGCATTCTCCAGCAATTCGGCTGGTGCTACTCGTGTTTCGTCATTGATTTCGGTTAGAAAACGGAGCCATAGCACTTGCATTTTCCTTTCGCTGAAAGTCTGTGGCTTGAACTTCTTTAACTCCACAAAGATAAGGTGAAGGCCGTCAATCACTTTATCGGTGTACTTGTCGTGTACAAGATGGTAATAGTGATAATAGTCGTCCACGTCGTTCATGAAATTCTCGTTGACGAAGTTCAGAGCATAGACAGGCTGCAAGAGTTCGTAGTCATCGCCCTTCTTCGACTGTGCCACGTATGCCTTGGAGGCGTTGAACAGCACCCGCTTCTTGAACGAGTCCGTCCACGACATCTGCATCTCAACGATAAACTCCCGGTTCTTGTTGTCCTTGCAGCAGACATCAACGATACTGTCCTTCTCAGCCAATGGACGGTCGGGCACTTTCTCGGCAGGCCAATATTCGATGCTCTCCACGCGCTCATCGTCCTCCAGCGGCAGCAAGGCATTAAGCAGACTGATGACGAGGTTCTTATGCTCGCCGAATACCTTCTTGAAGGTCAGGTCGGCTCTTGGATCCAAATATTTTCCCATAATCGTATTCGTTTTTGAATTATGTCGCAAAGTTAGTGATTATTTTGCAGAACAACAAAACTTCGCCGTTTTTTTTCCCATATAATTTTATAATGATTATCCGCAGTTATCCGATAGCGCCCGAAGGAGCATTGACATGCCCAAAACGAAGGGGTAGGCACCCTGCGAAAAAATGGCGTTGACTTTTTCGAAAAAGGCAACGCCAAATTTTTGTCCCAAGGCGTGGGATTTTTCCATACAGCCCCCAATCGGTGGGATGGTATGCCCGACCGCCGTTTTTTGCCTGTTTTTCTTTATCACGCGGATGTCCGTGCGCTCGGCTCTGCCGCTTGCGGCTACTGCCAGCACCGCCGACGAGATGGTCGGCGCACAACGGCAGGAGGAACGGCTGGAAGGCATCGGGCCGCATGCAGTGAAATGGGCATCCTACATTGAAAAAAAGGCATCGCGAAGTGTTCGGATGGCGTTGGCTTTCTCTCGTGTGGTGCCCGTTTCGTCTAAAGAAAACTTAATTTCTTTGGACAGA
>JAEEGF010059985.1_pt1 | contig 12771 bp, 5 predicted proteins | sample 9134171 | NCBI WGS metagenome assembly JAEEGF01 (sample SAMN16246542, study PRJNA631951) | gut metagenome | biome: gut microbiome; feature: rumen; material: AP-attached | host: Bos | place: Iran: Karaj | collected 2018-10 | reverse complement strand
TTGGCCACCTCATCGCCCTTGCGACAGCGGTTGACAACGGTGAAGAGAGCCAGACCTTCGAAGGCCAGTACTTCAAGGTGATGGAAGACGTCTCCGGCGTCAGCATTCCGATCGGCAGCTCGAGCCATCCTTTCTGCGGATCCTTCGATGGCAATGGCAAGACCATCACCCTCAGCATGAGCGGTGCCCAGTCTTACCTGGGTCTGTTTGCTGCCCTTTCTTATGGAGCTTCCGTGAATGACCTTGTTATCGATGGCCGAATCAATTCCAGCGCCAGCTACATCGGTGGCCTTGTGGGTAATGTGGTCGCTGCCAAGGATAGCCTGCGTCCGCAGATCACCAATGTGACAAATAAAGCTGTCATCACCGGTGTCAGCAGTGTAGGTGGCATTGCAGGACGTTCGGGTTACACAGATTTCTATAACTGCGTGAACCAGGGAGAACTGGATGCTGATACGAGTGTTGGCGGCATTGTCGGATATGCCTATCAGTCCAAGGTTACTTCCAGCACGAACTGGGGTGTCATTACGGGAAAGAAGGACTGCGGTAAGGTTATTACCCTTCAAAATGCAGCATGGGGTACCGCCCTGTCCTATCTTGATGGTTCCAAAGGATCCTCGTACTCCTCCATTCCTACGAATGGTATCGGTGGCATCGGAGGTTGGGTCCAGAATTCTACCTTTGACGACTGTGTGAACAACGCAGAGGTCACGGGCGTGTCCAAGGTCGCCGGTATAGCCGGGAGTATTTATTGGTCTACGGTCAAGAATTCTTCCAACCGTGCACCGATTACCGCTACACAGGATTTTGTGGGTGGTATCGGCGGCTGGCTCTATGTCAGCGGTAACTGCCTCAATGACAATAACTCCGGTACAATCTCCGGACGTGCTGCCATCGGCGGTATCGTTGGCCTGGCTAACGGTAGTACTTCGAATTCCATCATGGCGGTCAAGGAATGTACCAATGCGGGTGAAATCATCAGTGACTATAGCAAGCCTACGGGTTTGAAGCATTATCAGCAAGTAGTTGATGGCGAAATCAGTGCAGCCGGCGGCATAGTTGGACTGGCTATTGAAAGTACCAATGGCTCCAGCCATGGCTATGTCCAGATCACCAGTTGTGTCAATGACGCTCCTGTGACGGGCAAGGGCTCTGGTGTCGGCGGTATCTGTGGTATTAAAACAGCATTCTTGAACTCCTGCCAGAAAGGCTTTATTGATAAGTGTGTCAACAATGGCGCTATCGAAAGCAAGCGTTATCAGGCTGGCGGTATTCTCGGCCGGGTTTGGGATCGTTTCACGGCAGGCATCTTTACGGTTCGTAACTGCGCCAACCATGGTACTGTCAAGGCTCCTTATGTGGCTGCCGGTATCTTGGGCTGGGCTGGTCACCTATGGCCGAATGCGGATAGCGGTAAGTATGGTGAGAAAGTCATCAACTGCTATAATGATGGTGACATCCTTTACAATAAGACCGCATATGCAGATGGCAGCGGCCCGTATGCAGGTGGTATCCTTGGATATTCCCGTGCAACTTCGGCCTACAACGTGATCAGTTATGGCACTGTGAAACCCATCGAAGGCGATCCTAATGAATATGATATCAAGTGCTTTGCCCTAGATCTGGCATGGCTTGGTAACTATTCTTATGCGGATTATATCTATGGCCTTGATAGTGAGCTTCCTCTTATTGGTACTACATCCGGTACTCCTGTGACGATTGGAGCGAATTTGGCCAAGGTCCTTGAGGATGGCTCCTTCGACAAGGCGGTTGTCATCAACAATGTCGAGTGTGAATTCCCGGTGGATGCGCTCAACCAGTGGATCGCAGGTGTAACGGATACCCCGGAACTCTATCTGGAATGGAAGGATGGAGCCAAGGGCCCCGTTTTCGTCGAGTAATCTTTCCGAGACTGTAATCTCTTCTCTTTCAGGGCGGCCCCACTGGGGCTGCCCTGATTTTGTGTCTGCCGTTCTTGCTCGAGTGCCATTTTTTGCATAACTTTACCCCTTGTTTGGAAATAAGCAAATATCAATCATACCTATATTCCTTATGCGAAAAATTGTATCAGTCCTCTTCCTCGCCCTGATGCTTCCGTTCTGCGCGCTTGCGCAGACCAAGACCGTCAAGGGCGTGGTCTATGAAGAGGAAACAGGACAGACGCTGCCGGGAGCCACCATTTCGATCGAAGGATCGACGAGGGGCGTCATCGCTGACCTCGACGGAGCCTTCGAAATCTCCGGCGTCAAGCCGACAGACAAACTCAAGGTGGAGTTCTCCGGCAAGGAGCCCCAGATCATCACCGTGGGTGACGGCACCAATTTCCTGATCCGGATGAAAGATCAGGCCAATGAATTGGATGAAGTGACCGTGGTCGCCTTCGGTAAGCAGAAGAAAGAGAGCGTTATCGGCTCGATCACTACGGTGGACGTTTCGACCTTGAAAGTCCCTTCCAGCAACCTGACCACCTCGCTTGCCGGTAATGTGGCGGGTATCATCGCCTACCAGCGAAGCGGTGAACCGGGTCAGGACAACGCGGACTTCTTCGTGCGTGGTATTACGACCTTCGGCGCCAATACCAGCCCGCTGATCCTGATCGACAATATCGAATTGACGACGACGGACCTTGCCCGCCTGCAGCCCGATGATATCGAGAGTTTCTCCATCATGAAGGATGCGACGGCGACGGCTCTGTACGGTGCCCGAGGCGCGAACGGCGTCATCTATGTGACGACCAAGCGCGGCCAGGAAGGACCGGCCAAGATCTTTGCCCGTTTCGAGACCTCCATTTCCCAGCCGACTTCAAATGTGGAACTGGCTGATCCGGTCACCTACATGAAAGGATACAATGAGGCCATCTCAACCCGTGATCCCCTGGGTGAATTGATGTATACCTTCGACAAGATCGAGCAGACCGGCAAACCTGGAGCGAACCGCATCATTTATCCGGCCAACGACTGGTATGACATGCTGTTCAAGGATTTCTCCACGGCATACCGTACCAACATTTCCGCACGAGGCGGCGGCAAGGTGGCCCGTTATTATGTGACCGGCGGCTTTACCGAGGATACGGGTATCCTGAAGGTGGACAAGCGTAATTCATTCAATAACAATATTGACCAGAAGACTTATACGCTGCGTTCCAACGTGGATATCAATGTCACCAAAACAACGCAGCTGGCCGTCCGCCTGACCGGTAACTTTACGGATTACACGGGACCGCTCAATGGCGGTGACGCCGTCTATCGGCAGGTGGTCCATTCTGACCCCGTCCTTTTCCCGGCCTACTATCCTGCGGACGATGACCATGTCGGCATCCAGCATATCATGTTCGGTAACTACAAGGATGGATCTTACTCCAATCCATACGCAGACATGGTACGCGGCTATCGTGACTACCAGCGCAGCCAGATGATTGCGGCGGTAGAGATCAACCAGGACCTGGGCTTCATCACCAAGGGTTTGAAGTTCATGACCCTGTTCAACCTGACCCGACTGTCCAGCTATGCTGTGTATCGTTCCTTCGCACCTTATTGGTACATGATGGACCGTTATGACTCCTATACCGGAGAGTACCACGTCAACCGAATCAACGAGACGGGTACGGACTATCTCCAGTATTCGGAAGGAGCCAAGACCATCACGAATACGATGTACTCCGAAAGCCGGCTCAATTATGCCCGTGACTTCGGGCGCAATGCGGTGACCGGCCTGTTGGTCTTGACCGCCCGTGAGGAACTTACCGCCAACGCCGGTTCCCTGCAGCTTTCCCTGCCTTCGCGTAATGCGGGTCTTTCCGGACGTTTCACCTATGGTTGGGACAAGCGTTATTTTGCGGAATTCAACTTCGGTTACAACGGTTCCGAGCGTTTCCACAAGTCGCACCGCTGGGGTTTCTTCCCCTCTTTCGGCGGCGCTTGGGTCATTTCCAACGAACCCTGGTTCAAGAAAGCCAAGAAGGCGGTGCACAACCTGAAGTTCCGTGCGTCTTACGGTCTGGTCGGTAACGATAACATCGGCGACTCCTCCAACCGTTTCTACTATCTCTCACAGATGAATATGACCAGTGGCTCGCGCACTGCCTATTTCGGAGAGACCCGGAACCACTCTTACTCGGGTATCGACGTGCTCCGTTATGCCAATGAGGCTATCACATGGGAGAAGTCTTACAAGACCAACTATGCGGTGGAGCTCGGCCTGTTCAACAAACTCGATATCATCGCCGAGTACTTCACGGAGCATCGCGAAGATATCTTCATGAAGCGTGCCGATGTGCCGGAGACGATGGGTCTCCAGGCAGAGATCTATGCCAATATCGGGGAGGCCAAGGCGCGTGGTATCGATATCCAGGCCGATTACAAGCAGGTCTGGAACAAGGATTTCTGGACTTCCGCCCGCGGTAACTTCACTTATTCCACCAGTCGCTACCTGGTGTACGAGGAACCGACCTATCCGGAATCTTACCGGCAGCACGTCGGTTATTCCCTGAAACAGACATGGGGCTACATTGCGGAGCGCCTCTTCATCGACGACGAAGAGGCTGCCAACAGCCCTTCCCAGCAGGCTTTCGGAAGCCAGTACGGCGGCGGTGACATCAAGTATACGGATGTCAACGGCGACGGAGTGATCACGGAAGCCGACCGGGTGCCGATCGGTATGCCGACCTCGCCTGAGATCATATACGGTTTCGGTGCTTCCATGGGTTGGAAGGGTTTGGATTTCTCCGTGTTCTTCCAGGGACTTGCCAATGAGTCCTTCTGGATCAACGCGGGCGGTTATGAATCTAACAACCTGGGTGGTACGGCTCCTTTCTATCACAACACCCAATTGTTGAAAGCCTATGCGGACAGTCATTGGAGCGAGGATAACCGTGACATCTATGCCCTGTGGCCCCGTTACAGTTCATACGCGAACAAGAACAACGCCGCCACCAGTACCTGGTGGATGCGTGATGGCGCTTTCCTCCGACTCAAACAGTTGGAGTTGGGTTATACCCTGCCTTATAAATGGACCAAGAAAGCCCGTATCGAAGGTCTGCGTGTCTATTTGCAGGGCAACAACCTCCTTTGCTGGAGCCGCTTCAAGCTTTGGGATCCCGAACTGGCCGGTTCCGGTCTCAACTATCCGATCCAGCGCACTTTCAACATCGGCGCTCACGTAACGTTCAAATAGGAGGATCCGGTATGAAAAAGTTAGTCAATATATTCCTTCAAGTCGCAGCGGCCGCTGTCATCGTGACGGGCGTAAGCTCCTGCGACAAGTATCTCGATGTCGTTCCCGACGATGGAATCGCGACCATCGACATGGCGTTCAATCTCCGTTCTTCCGCCATCCGCTACCTGGCGACATGCTATTCCTACATGCCTCACGACGGCGCTCCGGCGGGTGACTCCGGGTTCCTGACCGGTGACGAGCTTTGGGATTTGGTCGGTCGCGTCGTTTCCAGCGCCTCGGGCCGTGTCCCTGCCACTTATTTCCAGATTGCCCGTGGCTATCAGAGTGCATCCAATGTGATTGCCAATGACTGGGCTGCGATGTATCAGGGTATCCGTTGCTGTGACATCCTCCTGGACAATATCGAGCGTGTTCCTGACATGAACCGTTCCGAAAAAGGCCAGTGGAAGGCAGAGGCGATTTTCCTTAAGGCTTATTATCATTTCAACCTCATCCGCAAGTGGGGTCCGGTCCCGATCGTCCGGGAGAGCCTTCCGATGGATGCCGACGTGGAGACGGTACGTGTCTATCGTGAACCGATCGACACCTGTTTCAATTATGTCCTGTCCCTGCTGGACGAGGCCATGCCGAATCTCCCTTTGGAGAATCCTTCCAGTGATGAGCTCGGACGTGCCAACCGAGCCATCTGCGCCGCATTGAAGGCCCGCGTTGCCGTGTATGCCGCCAGTCCCTTGTTCAATGGCAATGAGGAAGAGGCGACCCTTGTGGACAAGCGTGGTGTCGCCCTGTTCCCGCAGAAGTCTGCCGCTGAAAAGTTAGAGCGCTGGACTTATGCGATGAACGCCTGCAAGGAGGCCATCGATGTCTGCACCGAAGCCAATATCCGGCTTTATGACGTGGATAACGGTATCGCCCAGAATTATGTGATGGTTGACAGTTTAAAGCGTACTCTGACGCTCCGGAGTGCCGTCAACCAGCGCTGGACCAGCGAACTGATTTGGGGCAATACCCAGACCGGCAGCGAACTGACGGCCTTTGAGCAGTGGACAATGCCAAACCTTGTGAAGCACCTATATGATCACAATACTTGGGGGTATCGCTTTATCGGCGTTCCTTTAAAGGTGGTTGATATGTTCTACACGAAAAACGGACTCCCTACCAACAATGACCGTGAGTGGGAAGGTGCGAACTTGATGGAGCTTGTCGACTGTCCGGATGACCATGCCTATTATCTGGAAAGCGGGTATACGACAGCCCGTATGAATCTCAACCGCGAGCCCCGTTTCTATTCTTACCTTGGATTTGACGGCGGCAAATGGATGGGTATGCTCGGAAGCTATAACAACCTGACTCCTGCCGGTATCTTGTTCGTAGAATGCCGGAACGGTGGTCTCCTGGGCAAAGCCGGTACTGAGACCGGTCCGTTGACAGGTTATTTCCCGAAGAAACTGTATCCGATCCAGTGCCGGGTGACCGGAGCTAACGCTGGCTCAGTATATTGGTTCCCTTGGCCCATTATCCGTCTGACGGACCTCTATCTGCTGTATGCTGAGGCAATCAATGAGGCGGAAGGCCCGAATGGTCCTCACAAGGAAGAACTCTTCCAGTATCTGGATGCGATTCGCGCAAGGGCGGGCATTCCCGATGTCAAGACGGCCTGGGATGAGTATAGCAACAATCCCGGCTACTACAACAGTCAGTATGGTATGCGGAGTATCATCCATACCGAACGTCTGATCGAGCTTTGTTTCGAGAGTCAGCGCTTCTGGGATCTCCGTCGTTGGCAGGAGGCTGCCAACGAGTACCAGAAGGGCATCTACGGTTTCACGATCTCGGGTTCTGCGCCGGAAGATTATTACACGCGCCGTTTGGTGGCTGCCCAGACTTTCGGCCTCAAGGATTACTTCTGGCCTATCTCCAACTATTATCTTGAGCGTAACCCCAATCTGGTCCAGAATCTGGGCTGGTAAACGATAAAGGATGATACATATGAAAAAGACATTCTTCATACTTTTCGCCGCCTTTGCCTTGGCTTCCTGTTCAGACAAGTTGGGCGGGCGCATTGACCAACCCGCAGATGTTCCCGTGCCTGGCAAGGTTACGGTCACGGATGTCCGGAGCATTCCCGGCGGGGCTGTCATCAAGGTACAGATTCCGGACGATGAGAATCTGAAGGGAATCGTCGCCGAATATGAGCGTAACGGTCAGATTGTCAATTCAAAGATCTCCCGTTATGTGGACAGCCTGACCGTAGAGGGGTTCGCGGACACGAAGCCCCATAAGGTCAGCCTGTATGCTTTCAATGTTAATGAAGAGCGTTCGGAAGGGGTGGATATTTCCATCGACCCGCTCACACCGGCCATCCAGTCGGTCCAGACTTACATGACGGGTTCGTACGGTGGTGTCAAGGTGCGTGTCGAAGGCAATGAGTCACATTCCGATCTGGCCATCTGTATCCTTCGTGATCCCGACCCGTCTCATTTCGGCAAGCCGAAGAGTGAGATGAGGCTGACAGAGGTGACGACCTTGTTCACCGCCTCGAACAACATCTCCCTTTCCCGCCGTGGTATCGAACCGGTGGAGGCTTTGTTCGGAATGTATGTGCGGGATCACTGGGGGAACATGTCCGATACGACCTTCTATGTCCTCACGCCGCTCGTTGAATTCAGGTTGGTAGATAGCCTGACCTTCAAAAATGCGGCGATTGCAGATGACAATTGTCCGTCTACCAACACCTCCTACTATCCCATCGAGTCCCTGTGGGACGGATCGGGTCTGAGTGAGGTCCCGCATTTCTTCGCCAGTTCGGAGTCTAATCCCAGCCCTTGCTGGCTGACGATCGACCTGGGCCTTGGACAGCGTACTGCATCTTTGAGCCGTATTACGACGCTCCCTCGTATCGGTTATGTCATCTTCGGCGGAGGTGCCGTTCGTGATTATGAGTTCTGGGGCAGTCTCGGCTCTCTGAACGAGGACGGGACCTATTCCAAGCCGAAGGGCCAGGTGGTCCCTGAGAACGAGCACGGCTTTGATGATACCTGGTTCTGTCTCGGCAAATTCACTCAGGCCAAGCCGTCCGGTTATCTGGATAATGGCATGCCCGGTACCATTACCGCGGAAGATTCGCAAACCTACAATGCTGGTAACGACTTCGAGTTGAATCCGGACGAGTATCCTCGTTGCAACGAACCGTTGAGATATCTGAGGGTGGTTTTTGCCAATACATTCACTACATTCGAACTGGGTCACAATGCGACTAACCGTCAGGTTCAGACGGGCGAGGTGACGCCTTTCGGTCTTATCATTGATTAGGAGGACGGACCATGAAAAAAGTATTCTTTGTTTTCTTCGTTCTTGCCGCCTTTGTTTCCTGCGGCAAGCAGGATACGGTATATAAGCCTTTCGTGAAGGAGGGGGGATACATTTATCCGGCCAAGCCTCTGGAACTGAAAGCGACTTCCGGTTACCAGAGAATCTTCCTTGAGTGGATGGCCCCTATGGATCCTTCCATCCGTACGACCAAACTTTTCTGGGACAATTATACGGACTCCCTCGTATTCAGCATCAACGATTATGAGGGCGGTTTCCTGTCGGCGGAAGTTGCCAACCTGGATGACCGTTCCTATACCTTCGATGTGGTCAACTACGATGCTGCCGGTCATAAGTCCCTTCCGACGGAAATCACGACAACGCCCTTCGGAGAGAGTTGGCTGCTTTCCCACGCGGAGCGATCCCTCTTGTCCGCAGTGATGGACGGGGAGGATGCTGTCGTGACGATGACCAAGTCTACCGACGAGATGGTGGCGACCCTGTTCCGATATAAGACAGCGGATGGTCAGGTTGTCGAGAGTGATTATCTGAAGCCCGGTGAAGTGGAGATCCGTCTTCCCAATGCCATGAAGGGCAAACGGGTTGAATTCAAGTCCGCCTTCCTTCCTGCCAATGGTAAAGACACCGTGTGGCTGGTAAGCTGGCAGAAATCGATGACTCCCATTTTCTACAGGCCCGACACGGAGAATTGGACGGTCACAGCCACGAAAGGACAGGTGTACAGCACAAATACGCCGGACAAGATCTTCGACGGGATCATCGCTTCGGCCAATCGCTGGCATTCTTCCCGTACGGCCTCTTCGGCCAAGATCTTCCCCAAGGTGCTTTCGATTGATACCGGCACCGCTGAGGGAGCTGAGTACACGTTTACCAACTTTATCTTCAGCCAGAGTCCGAGCGGTCAGACTTACCGTTATCTCCGGGAAGTGTTGATTTATATTGGCGATACGCCGTACGATCCCGATGACAGCGATCCCGTCGCTAACTTCGGTACACCGGTCTATAAGGAGACCCTCATCCGTACGGAAGCGGATCTCAACATACCTTTCCGTCCTGTGGCGAAGGGCCGTTATATCGCACTTGTGTTTACCAATTCTTACAATGGAAGCGGGTATCTCGATCTTTGGGAACTCACTCCTTATGGGTATTTGGCATCAGAAGTTGATTGATAATGAAAGGAATCCATACCAGCAGTATCTTCCTTGCGGCGGCCGTGGCTTTCACGGCCGCTTGCAAGATGGCGGGACCTGTGGAAGGGGAGCCTGCCGCCACGACCGTTGTCGTGTCATTCACCTCTGAAATGCCGGAAACCCGGGCGGCCTTTACGGAACCGGATGGCAACAGTTATCCGGTGCTCTGGCAGTCCGGTGACAAGGTCAAACTATTCCTGAATGGAATGGATGTTAATCCTTCCTCCGACAAGGGCGTGATGGAGGCCAGCATCTCTGAAGACAAGAAAACTGCCTGGTTCCAGATCAGCCTGCCGGATCCCGGTGAGATGGAGAGTTTCAACTATGGCGCGGTGTCCCCGGCGTCCGCTTTCTCCAGCTTTGATGAGTTTTCGGGACTCCTATCCCTTACGATTCCGGAGGTCCAGCAATCATCAGCTCTTTCCTGCGATCCTTCGGCGATGCTGCTCTGGGCGGCGGCCGGCCCTTATGGGAGTATCCATGATCCGGTCAAACTCCCTTTCCGGCATCTGACCGCTTATGGAAAACTGACGCTGACTGGCTTGAAAGGGACGCTGAACGAGGTCGAGCTGGCTTCGGAACGGAATCTGGCTGGTGTGTACCGCCATCCCTCGCAGACTGATCCCCAGTCGGCAGTGGAGATTTTAGTCCCCGAGACACCTGTCAACCAGATCCGGATCGCGGCGACAAATCCGGAAAGCGTCTGGTTTGCCTGCGCTCCGGAAGACTGGAGCGGAAGTACCCTCAGGGTGACGGCCACGACTTCCGAGGGCGTTTTCATCCGGTCGTTGACTTTCCCTGCCGACCGGGTGATGAAACCTGGCTCTGTCGCGTCTTTCACTGTGGACATGTCTGAAACATCCGGGAAGACCGATGTCTTTGAAGAAAACCACATCGTCTTCTCTTTCGGTGCCATCAGCGACGTGCACATCAACAGCACGACCAATTCCTACGCGACTAAGTTCATCAACGCCTTGAATCAGCTCAAGACCCGCGCGGCGGCGAATGATCCGGACGGTCTGGACGCCGTTGTCGTGGCCGGTGACTTGACAGACCAACCCCAAAACACCCAGGTGCAGATCGGCTATTTCAAGACGCTCTATGAGCGGGTCTTGGACCCGAAGGCGGTGCCGATGATCTATACGGTCGGCAACCACGATGCCAATCCTTCCTACTGGTGGACGTCCAATACCATCATCCAGGCCGCGGTTATGAGCCAGGTCTTGGGGGCGGACTATTTCCTGACGGATCTGGACAATACGATGCGTGCCGGCTATGAGTGCCGTCACAATCTCGTCGCGGGCTATCACATCCTCAGCGTTACGCCTACGGGTACGTATCCCGTCACTTATCCGGCCGAGACCAAGGTCTGGCTGGATGCTACGCTTCAGGAACTGACGGCCGCGGACCCCGAGCGCTATATCTTCTTCAACACGCATCCGATGATCGAGAATACCTGTTACGGCAGTCTACTTGGGACACCGATGGGTATCGCACTGAGCCCGATCTGGAGCGGCAACGATTCCTGGGCGACTCGTGACCTCACGGACATCCTGAAGAAGTATCCCCAGGTCGTGACCTTCGGCGGGCACTTGCATTTCCCGCTCCACGATCCCCGGAGTATCTGGCAGGGTGACTTCACCTCCTTCGGCTGCGGCTCTGTCCGCTATATGGCCATCGAGAACGGGGGCTACCAGGACATGAAGAGCGACACTGTGATGAATGACTGCGAGCAAGTCTCCGACGGCTGGCTGATCCAGCTGGACCGTAACGGAAACATGCGCGCGACGGCCCTGGACTTCCTGGGCAATGCTGTCATCGGTGTGCCGTATGAGATGCCGTACCCGCATGCGGACAAATCCCACCTGTCCCGTTATGGGTCCAACCGCGCCGAATCCAACCAGGCTCCGGTACTGGATACCTCTCAGATAAATATGTATACCCGACAGGTCGGATCTTTGTCCAGCACGGTGGTTGAATGGGCCAAGGCGCAAGATGACGAATTTGCCCACCATTACTCGCTGGTGCTCTACAAGGACGGTTCTTACGTCAACAGCTGGAAGTATCTGGCGGATTTCTACCTGCATCCGCAGGCTTCCGGGATGAAGGACAAGTGGTCCGTTTCAGTAGGCAGCCTGACTGCCGGGACCTATGAGGTCAAGCTGACTGCTTATGACTCATGGGATGCCTCTGCGACCGTGACCAAGTCCTTTACGATCGAGGGACCCCAGCCGATGGAGAAGGGCCTGTATGCCGATATCGATTTCACTGGCGGCACCCCCCGCGACAACAAAGGGAAAGTGACGGTTACCAACAGGGGAGCCTCCATCGCAGAAACGGCTGTTACCCACGCCGGGCAGTCTTATAACGTGCCTGCCATGCGTGCCGGCGCATCCCAGTATGTGGAGTGCCAGTTCAACGAGATCGGTTCCTTTGATGAAGCCCGTGCCTTCATGGGCGAGGGTTTCAGTATTGAGACGATGTTTGTGGATCGTGAACCGGGTACTGTCGCAAACAACAATAATGGAATCCATGGTGTGTTCTGCGGTACCCAGTATGGAGGCTGGGGCTTGGCATTGCGTTCCAGCAAAGTGCCTTATCTCGTCGTTGGGGAGAATACCAAGAACAACTATGTTATCCTGGATGCCAGCGCTTCCATCTCCGCGACGGACCTTACCCACGTGGTATGTGTGTATGATCCGTCTGTGAGGAAAGCGACGGTCTATATCAATGGTTCAGCGAGTGCCTCGAAGTCCATCTCAGGCAGTTTCTATCCGGGTGACGGCAATACCTACAACCGTTTCTGTCTCGGAGCTGATATTTCCCTTACCAGTATTCCGGACTATCCCTGCACGGACATGATCATCACCGACGCCAAGTTCTATACCGGCGCCCTAGACGCGACGGCCGTCCAGGCTGCTTACCAGGCCGCCGTCAAAGCCTTGAATCAATAACCAGACAACGATATGAAAAGATTTCTCATTGCCGCCGCCATGGCCCTGCTTGTCGTCTCCTGTGTGGATGCCAAGCGCAAGAACCCGGAAACGGTCACTCTTTCCAAAGATGTCCTGATGGA
>JAEEGF011094870.1_pt1 | contig 12774 bp, 14 predicted proteins | sample 9134171 | NCBI WGS metagenome assembly JAEEGF01 (sample SAMN16246542, study PRJNA631951) | gut metagenome | biome: gut microbiome; feature: rumen; material: AP-attached | host: Bos | place: Iran: Karaj | collected 2018-10 | reverse complement strand
GGGATTTCCCTTGGGCCAATCACCAGCCACGGCATCGGCAGCATTATCGACTTGCGAAAGACCGTTCTCGCGCAGATACTTGCAGAGTTCGTCCACCTGTTCCTGCGTGTTGCCCATATTCACCGCACCTGCCTTGTGGGCAGCAAGTTGGGGAGCCACACCCTTGATGGACGAGAGGGCAGCAACAGTCACAATCTCGCGATCGGAAGGCGTGAGCTGGTCACCGGCGAAGATGTCTCCGAAGAGATGCGCCTTGAGATAATAGTCGTCCTGGGGACAGAAATCATAGTTGAATGGACGGCCGGAGAGCTGGGTCTGTACCTGTGTGCCCACTTCGAGCGAAGCCTTTGCATCGTCCCAGACAGCAGGACGCGTCCATGCCTTGCCTTCGTTGTCGGTGATTCCGTTCGCCTTGCGGTCTTCGAGCACTTTGCCCAAAACACCCAGCGCATTGAGTGAGCGGGGGAAACCTGTATAGGCATAGAGGTGCGAGAAAGCTTCCTTGAGTTCGTTGATCGTGACGCCTCCATCGAGAGCTGCACGAATAGCTGGATCGAGGCGGACCAGGTCGCCTTGTGCTTCGAGGCTTGCTACCGTAGCAAGATGAAGCTGACGCTCAGTAAGGCGCTGAGCAGATGTAGTTGTTGCCATAGTCAGAAGAATGAATAATGTCGTAAGTATCCTTTTCATATTATAGGTTGTTAGTTTTTGACGGTGCAAAGATACAAACTTTCGAAGAGATTCCCCTTATAAATTTTTCGGATAAATATACCAAAATCACGGAAAGATAACTTTACGTGTGTTCTCCAATCATTTTTTCCATCCATATCATATCGAACCAGAGTCCGAACTTGTACCCGCATTGGTGAAAATGAGCCACACGCTGGTAGCCCAGGTGCTCGTGGAACTCCGGACTTTGGTGCGTAAGATACTGATTGGGCGTATCCAGCCAGGTGATGCAGGCATTCAGGTTGAGGATATCCATCTTCTTCAGTTCTTCTTCAAGTTTTTCGTATAGTCTCTTGCCAATGCCCTTGCCATGCTGTCCCATCTTGACGTAGATCGAAGTCTCGACGCAATGACTGTAGGCAGCGCGCGCCTTGAAGACTCCGGCGTAGGCATAGCCCACAATCTCGCCCTCCTCTTCGCAGACGAGATAGGGATAATGCTTCAAGGTGCTTTCGATGCGCCCTCGAAACTCCTCGACCGATGGCACGTCATATTCGAAGGTGATGGCTGTCTGTTCGATGTAGGGCGCGTAGATGGCAAGGAGGGCTTCAGCATCCTGTGGCGTGGCTGTCCGGATAATCATTTCGATATGAATAATAAAGGATTAATTGATTTTTTGATGAAAAAATTTGCTTTTGTTGTTGAATTGCTCTATCTTTGCGGCGGAACTCCTATTCTGTGGAGTTCATAATATAGTCCAATTATCTTCTAACTCAAAATTTAAATCATTATGGCTACAACAAAGTATTCAGGCACCCAGACCGAGAAGAATCTCGAAGCGGCTTTTGCAGGCGAATCACAGGCACGCAACAAATATACCTATTTTGCTTCGGTCGCCAAGAAGGAAGGCTACGAGCAGATTGCCGAACTATTCCTCAAGACTGCCGACAACGAGAAGGAGCACGCCAAGCTGTGGTTCAAGGAACTCAGCGGCATCGGCAACACCGCCCAGAACCTCGAGCATGCTGCCGACGGCGAGAACTACGAATGGACCGATATGTACGAAGGTTTCGCAAAGACTGCCGAAGAGGAAGGTTTCAAGGAACTGGCTGCCAAGTTCCGTATGGTGGCTGCCATCGAGAAACGCCACGAGGAGCGCTATCGTGCCTTGCTGAAGAACATCGAGACGGCCGCCGTCTTCGAGAAGAGCGAAGTGAAGGTGTGGGAGTGCCGCAACTGCGGACACATCGTTGTAGGCACCAAGGCTCCGCAGCTTTGCCCCGTTTGTGCACATCCTCAGTCCTTCTTCGAGGTTCACGTGGACAACTTCTAATCCTTTCCAGCTATCCGCATTTCCTGTCACCTTTGTCTTCATCCTCTTGGGCAATCGCTTGCATCAAGAGGATGAATTCATTATATATACGAGCAGCGCGAGATGGAGCAGGAGGATAGCGGGGACTCCAAGGCTGAATTTCTTGTGGAGTGTCTTGTGATGCCACACTTTCATGCCCAGGTAGGCGCCCACGGAACCACCCAAGGCTGCGAGGATGAGCAACGTCGATTCGGGGATTCTCCAGAGGGACTTCTTCGCCTTGAACTTGTCGATGCCATACACGAAGAATGTTACGACGTTGAGAATCAGGATGCCGATCCAGAATACTTGTGCCACGATAGAACAAACCAATTACGCCAGTACAATCCCGTTATCGGCGCACCATTTGACAAATTCCTTCTCGGCATCGGCGTCGAACTGGGCGGTGTAGGCCGTCAGGACGGTTATCTTGTCGGCATCGATGGCTTTTTCGACGAGACCCTTGAGCGTGTTCTGCACACAGACGGTTCCAACCACGCCGCATACATCCAATCGGTCGGCCTGACGTAGTTCGTAGGCCAGGTGGGCGGCAACAGCCTCGTTGTCGAGGGCCGAATATTCGTCAAATTCCACGTGCTCGCCCTTGCGGATGAACTCCACCTTTCCAGCCTGCATCCAGCGTTTCAGTTCTTCGAGCACGCTGTCGGTGACGAGCGCATCCATCGTATAGCCCACGCAATGCGAAGGCCAGGGGCCTCCCTGTTCGGCGAAGGAGCAATGGTTGATGGGATGCCAGTCGAGGCTGACGTAGATCTTGTCGTAATAGCCGAGGTCGGTATCGTGCAGATACTGCGCCAGAGCAGCCATCCGGTCGAGAGAACCTTGGACGGGCAGGGTGCCGTTGTCCATGAATCCGTTTTGTGGATCGACGATGAAGAATCTTCTTTTCATTTTTCCGAAAGTTTATCCGATGAGCGAAAGGATGTAGTTGCACTTCTCCTGATTGCCGAGGGTCTTGCCCTTGTCGCAGGAAAGCTTGATGCAGTCGTGCCATTCGCGCACTTCGGTGATGCGGCATTTGGTCAGCTTGATGACGATGTTCGAAGGCTTGGCGTTGTCGATGTCGCAGGTGATGTGTGTGCCAACGCCGTAGCTGTCCAGCACACGACCGTTCACGAACTTGTGGATGGCGATGCACTTGTCGATGTCCAGGCCGTTGCTATAGACCACCTGCTTGGTGCTTGGGTCGATGCCCAGGCTCTTGTAGCGTTCGATGATCTTCTCGGTCTGTTCCTCTTCGTCGCCGCTATCGACACGCAGGCCGCTGTACATCATGGCCATGCGCTTCGAAAGGTTGTTGAAGAAGACATTGTCGCCGAAGCAGTCGTAGAGATAGATGCCGTTGTTGCCGTCATAGACATCGCTGAACTTGCGCATCACGTTATAATTGCATTCGAAGACGCCGCTTACGTTCTCCTCGAACGAGATGAGCTGGTGCGACATGGTTCCCAGCGGGGTAAGGCCAAGCTCCAGGGCAAACCAGACGTTGCTCGTGCCCGTGAATCGTCCGGGCCACTGCTTGCTTTCATAGACATGCTTCATGGCCTTGAGCACCATCTTCTGATGGTCGTAGCTGAAGCGGCGACGCGTGCCCATATCGCCGAACACGAGGCCGGCGCCAAAGATGCGCTCACTCTTGCTGACGGCCTTGGCGTACTCCTTCTCCAGGTCGTACTTTTCGACATCGCCGTTCAAAGTATGGAGGAGTTCGGAGATGCAGGAAAGGATGGGCATCTCCCACATGATGGTGCTGAACCACTTGCCGCGGATGTGGATGCTGAGGTGTCCCGCTTCGTCCTGGCTGAGGTGAACTTCCTGGGGATTGAAACGATAGCCGCGCAGGAAGGTGAAGTACCAAAGCGGCAACCAGACAAGCTTGTTGGTCATGAATTCTACTTCCTGGTCGGTGATGATGACGCCTGCCATGTAGTCGATTTGTTCCTGCAGGAGCTTGTCGAAGCCTTTTGGATAACAGGTGCCGTTGCGGTCGATGAACGTATATTCGACTTCAGCTCTCGGATACTTCTGCATGATGTAGTACTGGCAGCTGAAGGTGTAGAGGTCGTTGTCGGTAAAGTGGGTGATGATTTGGCGCATAGGATTGTGGGGTTAAGAGGGGTTAAGAGGGGTTAAGAGGGGTTTGAGGGGGTTGAACAACCTTTCGAACATCTCAAACCTTTCAAACCATGTTTACATATATCTGTTCAAAGATTTGGCGCAGAAGCGATTCGTCGCGGATGATTTCACGCAGTTTCCTCAGTCGTTCGCCGTTGGGCGATTCGGGAATCCATAACTTCAGGTATCCGCCTTCGGCATACTTTTCGTGCAGATGCTCGAGGGTTCGCTCGTAGTACTTCTCCTTGTCGAGGTGGGGATAGTGGGCAAAGCCGAACTGCATCGTGCGACGGATGATCTTGATGGGGTCGATGTCGCGGTCGGCTTCGGCCACGATACGTCCGTAGATGGTGCGTGGAGCCGATTTCGACGAAGCACGATGGTCCTCGGCGGCATCGGCCATGATTTCAATCTGCTCGGGAGTGAACCATTGCCGCAGTTTCTTGTCTTCGCGGATGATGCGTGCCGAAACGCTGTGATGCGTGTCGCGCCCTTCCGTCAACCCCGTGTCGTGATAGGCGGCGATAGCGTAGGCCATGTCGATGTCGATTCGCATTTTCGAACCATCTTCGTTCACATATTGGGGCGAATCGTTGATAATCTGGGCGAGGTTCAGACTTTGGGCAATGACGGTGCGTGCATGATCCTCCCGATGGGCAGCATCGAATGCAGCATAGCGGGGCAGGATCTCCTGCTCCACGTATGCTACAAGTTCTGCATTGGGAGTTTTACGCATGCTGTTGGGGTCGATGAGGCCGAGAAAGCCTTCGAAGGACTATTGTTTGATGTAGTCGAGAATCTGCTCGGCGTGAATCTTGGTCTTGATCTCCTTGGGGGTGAAGATCTTCTCGATTACGCCCTCTTCGTTCACGAGGTAGGTGGTGCGCAGGGTGCCGATGGTGCGACGTCCGCACGATACCTTCTCACCCCAGGCGCCCAGTTGCTGAAGGAGCTCGGTGCTGGTGTCGGCGATGAGGGGGAAATCGAGGCTGTAGTTGTCGGCAAACTTCTTCTGCGACTCCTGCTTGTCCTTGCTTACGCCGATGATGGCATAGCCGGCCGCTTCGAGTTCGGCCTTGTGCTGTTGCAGGGAACAGGCTTCGGCGGTGCAGCCGGGGGTGTTGGCGCGTGGGTAGCTGTAGAGCACGATCTTGCGTCCGCGGTAATCGCTTGCCTTGATCTCATTGCCGTTCTGGTCAATGCCAAGGACTTCGGGAATTTTATCTCCAATGTTCATGGTTTGTGGGGGTGTTATAGGGTTTATAGTGCCTATATTATTTATAGTAACTATAGGAAATATAGTAACTATAGGCACTAAAGAGATTGTTTGTTATCTTCTGGGAGCGACGGTCGGCATCGCCTTGATAGGCTGGGGGATAGGCCCCATGCCGGGATGTCCGCCGTGTCCCTTGGCTTTCCAAAGGGCATCCTTGATGAGTGGACCGAAATCGATACCCATCTTGGCGCCTCCCACTTTGACGAAAGGCTGCACGATGGGGACGACCTCATGCCCCGAGAAGGAATCGTAGGTCTGGCGAGCACCAACGTCGATGCCGAAAGGCACGTTCGTGTCAGTTTGGAAGGTGGCAAATCCTCCCCACTGGAAGGCTTGTCCGATCTTGATGTTGGAGTTCGACAGAAAGGTGCCGGGCATGTAGTAGCCGAAGGCGGTCAGCGAGAAGTGGTTCGAAGGTCGCCACGTTAGGGAGCCGTTGAACGATGCCGTATTGTAATAGACCGAATACTTGGTCAGCGAAACGCCTGCATCGGCCGTCCAATTCTCGCCAAAGCGCTGCGTTACACCGGCATGAGCCGAAGCCACATAGCCGAACATCAGATTGCCGGTGTAGAGGTGCGAACCGTACATGTAGCCCGTGTCCCACGACGGGAGAACAGAGCCGCGTGGAAACAGGGGCGCTCCATACCAGCGCACTTCACGGGGCTTGTTGTCTTCGGGGCTTGTTAGTACGCCTGTCTCGACGAGGTCCTTCTTCCAGTTCTTGTCGAAGTCTGCGCCCACGAAGCCCGTATTCTCCACGCGGATGGGTGCCGTCAGTTCGCGGATGTCCTGTTCGGATAGAGCCGACGGGAAGCCGGTCGAAAGGGAATCCTTCGACTCCTGTGCCATCAGCGCCAACGGCAGCATCAACAACAATACAAACATCCTCGCTCTCATCGACATTTATTTTTTAAAAAGGATTCTAAAGGATTCTAAGGGACTTTAAGGGACGTATGTTTCTTGGGTCCCGAACTCTACAGGCAAAGGTATTGTCCCTTAACATCCCCAAATATCCCTTAACATCCCCAAATATCCCTAAATATCTTCTTTGATAGGCATCAGCTCTCCTGTATGTGTCTCAATGATATATCCCTTCACCACCACATCCTTCGGCATAAGGGGATGGTTGCGCACCAGATCGACCGTTTCGAGTACGGCAGCCTCGGTGTCGTCGAATCCGTGGAGCCACGCATCGAGGTCAATGCCGCAATGCCGCATCAGGGAGATGTGCTCCTCGTCGATGCCGCGCTCCTTCATCAGATGGAGCATTTCCTCGGCATTCATGCCCTGTACGCCGCAGCCCGTATGTCCGATGATCATCACTTCGTTCACGCCCAGTTCGTAGATAGCGATGAGCAGCGAACGCATGGCCGAGTCGAACGGATTGGTGATGGTGCCGCTCGCCACCTTGATCATCTTCACGTCGCCGTTCTTGATGCCGAGGGCAGCAGGAAGGAGTTCAACTAGACGGGTGTCCATGCAGGTCACGATGGCCAGTTTCTTGTCGGGATACTTCGAGGTGGCATACTTCTCGTAGGCTTTCGATTCGACGAAGGCCTTGTTGAATTTGAGCATTTCTTCAATCATGGCAGTTATAATCTAAGCAGTTGCTAATTTAAATGAAAAAGATATAGATTGCGCAGGCAGCCAGCAGAATAGCCATCACCAGATCAACCTGCTTGCGGTATCGGTGGAGGAATCGGCGGAGATAGGCACCCGCGTAAAGCCAGACGAAATTGGCGCCGGGTCCTGCAAGAAGCAGCAAAGGGGCAATGATGAAAAGGTCTATCAATCTGTCGCTATAGGGCAGCACGTAGGTCGAGAACACCGTCAGTTCGAACAATAGCATCTTGGCATTGGTCATCTGCATGAGCATGCCCGAGGTGAAAGTGCAGTCCTTGGCTTCTGCATTGTCCACTCCCTGGTAGCGCAGCATCTTCCACGCAAGCCAAAGGATATAGGCGACGCCGATGTATTTCAGGTAAATCACGTAATGTCCCATCATTTCGCCCAAAAGGTGGGTGAGGAGAACCATCAGGATGAGGTCGATGCAGAAGCCGGTGCACAATCCCCGCCACATCTTGAGCGCTTTCCGGCGACCGTATTTCAGGCAGCAGGCCAGCGAATAGAGGTTGGCGGGTCCCGGTGTGTAGCCGACCACAATAATGGCCAAAAGCAGGGACGGCAGAAGAGAAATGGGCATTGTCAGATTTGTTTTTCAACACTGCAAAAATAACAATTCTTGTTTTCATTTCCAAATACTTTTCACAAAAATTCAACTCGCAATGCTACCTTTTATATCTTTTAACGGCTTTTGTCATCTTTCGGTGCAAAAATGTTGCGCGAAGAAATGCTTGTCAAAGCTGCAAAATGTGCCCTCGAAGCCGGAAATCCTGTCTATTTCCAATTTAGCACAAAAAGTTTAGAAATTGTGCTAAGTTTATCGAAAGTAGCACAAAAAGTTTAGAAATTGTGCTACGTTTGCCGAAGATAGCACAAAAAGTTTAGAGATTGTGCTAAGTTTATCAAAGATAGCACAAAAAGTTTAGAGATTGTGCTACGTTTGTCAAAGATAGCACAAAAAGTTTAGAAATTGTGCTACGTTTGCGAAAGATAGCACAAAAAGTTTAGAGATTGTGCTACGTTTGTCGAAGATAGCACAAAAAGTTTAGAAATTGTGCTAAGTTTGTCGAAAGTAGCACAAAAAGTTTAGAGATTGTGCTAAGTTTGTTGAAAGTAGCACAAAAAGTTTAGAAATTGTGCCAACTTGTTCGGAGAAGCATTTTCCTCGAAACAATGCACCAACCAACACAAAAAAGCCTGTCGGCCTCTTGCGAGACTGACAGGCTGAACTGTTTGGGCGACTGTCATCCATTATTGGATCTCAATCTGACGGGAAGTATCGACCGGTTTCTGAGGTTCGGTCTTCGGGATGTCGATGGTCAGTACGCCATGTTCCATCTTGGCTGTGATCTTCTGCTTGTCGATATCCTCAGGCAGCGAGAATGCCTGCTGATATTGGCTGTAGGAGAATTCGCGGCGCAGGTACTTGCCGGTCTTCTTGGCGTCCTTCTTTTCGTTCTTGTCGCCTTCCTTGGTTTCGGTCTTCTTCTCGAGCGTAATGACAAGGTTGTTGTCGTTGTCGATCTTGATCTGGAAATCGTCCTTGGTCATTCCAGGTGCTGCGATCTCGACCTTGTATTCCTTCTCTTCGTCGAGTACGTTTACTGCGGGGGCAGTAAGGTTGTTCTTACGATTGGTCATCCAGAAATCGTTGTCAAAGAAATCATTGAACAGCGTTGGAAACCAATTCTGATCATTGAATCTTGAAATCATTGGTAGCATAGTTTTAGCTCCTTTCGGTTGATTTAATTGTTAGACATGTTCTGGACGTTTGGTTAAGCATTCCGTAGGATGCTTTCGCTATCGCGTTCACTAAGGGAGCTGCAACCTGCGTGCCAAACTCGTATTTGAGCCTTTTGTCCCATTTGTGGGCTCAAATTGTCCAAAAGAATGGACTATTTGTCCCTTTTTCAGGGGCCAAAATGTTCGGGCAAAATGTTAATTGCTGTCTGTTAATTGTTAATTGATAGAAATATTTTGCTTACATTTCAAATTATTAACCAAGAATATTTTTTTGTTTGGCGTATTTTGCTTATTTTTGCCGCAGCATTGAATGATGACTGACCTTTTATATTATTGAATTGTGTATGGATATCAAACAGTATTTTTCAATCCGAGGAGATCTTGCCAATCGGGAGGCAACCATCGAGACCATAGCCAACGGAGCATCGTTTCGGGGAGCCACCATCTGGATTCTGATTTGCGCCATCTTTATCGCGTCATTGGGCCTCAATGTCAACTCGACTGCTGTCATTATCGGTGCGATGCTGGTTTCACCCCTGATGGGACCCATCATTGCCATGGGACTTGCCGTGGGCATCAACGACCTGGAACTGCTGAAACGTGCCGCCAAGAATTACCTCAACATGACAGCCATTGCCATTGCGACGGCAACTCTCTACTTCTTTATCTCCCCGTTCCACGAGAATGGCTCCGAACTGCTGGCTCGCACGTCGCCTACGATTTACGATGTGCTGATTGCCTTCTTCGGTGGTGCAGCCGGCATCATAGCCCTCAGCATCAAGGACAAGGGGAACGTCATACCGGGCGTAGCCATTGCCACGGCACTTATGCCTCCGCTCTGTACCGCCGGATTCGGCATTGCAGCGGGCAGCCTCCATTTCTTTGCCGGAGCGCTCTATCTGTATTTCATCAATACGGTCTTCATTGCCCTGTCCACCTTCGTGGGCGTGCGGATGATGAAGTTCAAGCCGAGGGAATTCTTCGACGCGAAACGTCGCAGCATCGTCAACCGTACGCTGATTCTGATTGTCGTGCTGACGATGACGCCTGCCATCTTTATGACCATCAACATCATCCATCGCAGCATCGTCCAGCGCCAGGTGCGGCAATTCATCCACGAAGAGGCCAATTGGGAAGGGACGCGTGTGGTGGCCAACGATGTGGTGCAGGGAAATACGCTGCGACTCGTTCTCGTCGGACGGAGTGTCAACGAGGAGGCCATCGAAAAGGCCAGGCATTCGCTGACCTCCTATTCCAAGCTAAAGGACTACGACCTGGAGGTGGTTCAGGGTGCCGACTTCGACAGCATCATGTCGCTGGGAAATCAGCTGGAGATGATGCGTGTCACCCAATCGGAACATGCGCACGCCCTGGACAACGAATTGAAGCGAAATGTGTTCTTGTCGGAACGCCTCACGGAATATGAGCGCTACGAGGATATCAGCAACGAGATGAAGCGCGAGGTGGGCATCTTCTTCCCGCAGATTACGGGCCTGAGCCTTTCGCCCACCCTGCAGGTTTTTACCGACGACCAGACTCCCTTGCGCTGCGTCACGGCCATCGTCGATGTGCGCGAACCCTTGTCGAACGAATCGAGGGAAAAGCTGAACCTATGGTTTAAGGAGAAGACCGAAGCCGACAGTTTGCGGCTCATTGTGATTGAAAACTGAAACTCTACGAAGCGATTGGAGTTGAAAAAAGGGCCGATAGTTGAATATTTCGCCCGTTTGTTTGGAAAAGTGCTGCAAAACGATTATCTTTGCAGCTGTGTTTTATTAACAGATAACCATTCTATTTACAATTAACATTTTTATTTTATGAAAAAGACGCTGATTCTTCTTCTTGCTATTGTTGGCCTGATGACCAGCTGCGGCAACAAGAATGCCAACAAGGAGGCACAAGCTACCGAAGAGGCTCCTGCTGTAAATGAAGCTTTTTACGCTCAAACCGTCAAGGACATGATGGGTCAGGACATTTCGCTCGAGAGCTACAAGGGCCAGGTGCTGCTCATTGTCAACACGGCTACGCGCTGTGGTTTCACACCCCAGTACACCGAGCTTGAGAACCTCTATGCCGACTATTCTGCCAAGGGTTTTTCCGTTCTCGACTTTCCTTGCAATCAGTTCGGTCAGCAGGCTCCCGGCACAGAGGCCGAGATTCACGAGTTCTGCACAGCCAACTATAATATCAAGTTCCCTCAGTTCGCCAAAATTGAGGTCAATGGCGAGAATGCTTCTCCATTGTTCACCTACCTGAAGGCCCAGAAGGGCTTCGAGGGCTTTGATGCCGACAACCAGTTGACTCCACGCCTCGAAGAAATGTTCGACAAGATGAACCCAGGTTGGCGCGAGACTTCCGACATCAAGTGGAACTTCACCAAGTTCCTCATCGACCGCAATGGCAATGTCGTTGCACGCTTCGAGCCAACGCACGACATGAAGGATGTCGAGGAGCAGATCAAGAAACTCCTCTAGTTTTCTTGTCACGTTTTTTTTATCACGAATTAGAGAATTATAGAATTTTTAATAATGAATCAACTAAATAATTAATTCTCAAATTCGATAATTCGTGATAAAAGAGAAACGATTTTTTCTTGTCACGAATTAGAGAATTTTAGAATTTTTATTATTGAAGCGACAAATAATTAATTCTCAAATTCGATAATTCGTGATAAAAGAGAAACGATGTTTTTTGTCACGAATTAGAGAATTTTAGAATTTTTATTAATGAATCAACTAATTATTAATTCTTTAATTCGATAATTCGTGATAAATAAAAAGAAAGTTTCATGATAAACTCGAAAGAAGCACCCCTTTGGATGTGGGTCCTCCGTCTGATCGGAGGACTCTTTATCTTTATGATTCTCGATGGGATCGCTCAGTTGCCGGGTATGTATCTCAAGAGCCCTGTTCCCATCATAATCGGTTCCATCGTGCTTTCGGCTCTTGTCGTGCTGGCATACTATGGTTGGATTGGATTGACCGAAGGCCACAAGGCTACCGATTTGTCTGTCCGTCGTCTCTTGCCCGAGACGTGCAAAGGTCTGCTGACCGGTTTCCTTTACTTTGTTGTCGTGGTGGGAATCATGATGCTGGCAGGCGTTTATCGCGTCGAATCGTTTCAGTTCAATGGCTTGACGCAGCTGGCTCAGTTCTGTTTCTTCCTGACCATTGCGGTGGGAGAGGAGGTCATGTTTCGTGGTATCGTTTTCCGAATGATCGATGTGCGCTGGAACACGTGGATTGCCCTGCTCGTTTCGACTGCGGTTTTCGGTCTGGTGCATATTGTCAATCCCGGAGCTACCTGGTGGAGCACGCTGGCCATCGCATTGGAGAGCGGATTGCTGCTGGGCGCTGCCTACAAATACAGTGGTACATTGTGGTTGCCCATTGGCATCCATTGGGCATGGAATTACACGCAGGGCAACGTCTTCGGCTTTGCCGTTTCGGGAAACGAATTCGGTGAGTCAATTATTTCGCCTCGTGTCGAAGGGCACGAGCTTCTGACAGGCGGCATCTTTGGTGCCGAAGCCTCCATCATTGCCGTCATCGTTGGTCTCCTATTTGCCTGGTTCTATCTCAGAAAGATATGCCTAAAATAATTCCATTCATCAAGAAGTGGCTGCTCGTCGTGGCAATGAGCCTTGGCGTGGTAGGCTATTTTGTTGCCGATGCCTTATTCGTTGAGCCCGTGTCTCGACGGACGGTGGTTCATTGGGTGACGTCGCTGTTGCCCTATCTCCTTTTTATGATGTTGTTTCTGGAGTTCAGCAAGATCAATCCGCGCGACCTCTTTCCGAAAAAGTGGCTGATCTATAGTTTTATCTATCAGTTTGGAGGCGGTTTGACGATGATTGCTGTGCTCCTTTGGGCAGGTTTGCCCGCATGGACCAATGGCTTGTGGGAAGGTACGCTGGTTTGTCTGTTATGTCCGACAGCAACAGCTGTGGCAGTTATGTCGGCCAAACTTGGTG
>JAEEGF010978280.1_pt1 | contig 12777 bp, 14 predicted proteins | sample 9134171 | NCBI WGS metagenome assembly JAEEGF01 (sample SAMN16246542, study PRJNA631951) | gut metagenome | biome: gut microbiome; feature: rumen; material: AP-attached | host: Bos | place: Iran: Karaj | collected 2018-10 | reverse complement strand
GGGTGTTGGCGAGAAACTGTGCGCGGGCGTGTTTGGACTGGCGTTCGAGGGGGATAGGGAGAATCGATGATTGATGAGGGAATAAAAGACGGTGATTAGGTCGTGGTGGAAAAAAGAGAATCAGCTCGAAACGGTGATATGGTTATTGCTTGCATAGACAATAATGAGGTTACCTTAAAAAGAATATACAGAGAAGGCAGCAGAATTCGTCTTCAGCCTTCTAACCCAACTATGAAGCCTATAATAATTGAAAACCAGGATGTAACGATTAAAGGTATAGTTATAGGAATTTTACGAAAATATAAACATTTTTAAACGGAAGGAGGAAAACAACAATGACTGCTTGCGATATTAATATAAATAAAACAGATATTTTCTTACAGATTAATTCTATTAATAGAGCTGTTTTAAAGCTAAATATTGAACAGCTTGAAGATGAAATTTTAGGTTTTGAAGACGCTCTACATGATGTTTTAGCTCATCCAGAAAAATCCTCTTTCGAATATTTAGAAACTATCAAAGAAAAATTCGCTAAACTTAAAGCTCTAAAAGAAAAGTTAGCCGTTCTTGAGCAGTAGTTTTGGCTTAATGAATCATCTAATACTTCCTACTCACCACTAACCACTCGTCACTCACCACTTACCACTTATCAATCACAACCTACCACTCACCACCAATCACCCATCACTTCTCCCTTTCTAATAAAATAATTGTGGTTGATTCACAGAAACTATATAATATATAAAAACAATCACATAAGGAGAAAGAAATGACTGAAGTTTATATATTGAGTGCCGCTAGAACTGCAATAGGTACAATAATGGGTTCACTCAAAAATGTTCCTGCTGTTAAATTAGGTTCTATTGTTATTAAAGAAGCTTTGAGCAGGGCTTCTGTAAAACCTGAAATGGTAGACGAAGTCGTTATGGGCAATGTTTTAACTGCTGGTGAAGGGCAGGGACCAGGCAGACAAGCCGCTATCAATGCTGGCATTCCAAATTCTGTTCCAGCTTGGTCTATTAATCAGGTTTGCGGTTCTGGTTTAAAGTCTGTTTTTGTAGCTGCAGATATGATTAAGTCTGGTAGTGCAGATTGTATTGTGGCAGGTGGCATGGAAAACATGAGCATGGCTCCACATGTGGCTACTATTCGCGGTGGAATTAAACTTGGACCTATGACTTTTGCGGATTCTGCTGTTCTAGACGGTTTAACCGATGCTTTCTCAGGTGAACATATGGGTATTACAGCAGAAAGAGTTGCTGAAAAATACAATTTAACTAGAGAAGAAATTGATAAGTTTTCTTACGAAAGTCATCAAAAGGCTGCTAAAGCCTGGCAAGAAGGCAAATTCAATGATGAAGTTGTTCCAGTAGAAATACCTCAAAGAAAAGGCGACCCTGTTATTTTCAAGAAAGACGAACATTTTAGACCCGATACAAGCTTAGAGGCCTTAGCTAAATTAAAACCAGCTTTTAAGAAAGATGGCATTGTTACAGCAGGTAATGCTTCAGGTGTAAATGATGGTGCGGCTGCCCTTGTTTTGGCTTCTTCTGATTTTGTAAAAAGGAATAATCTTAAGCCCTTAGCAAAAATAGTTTCTTATGCAACTACAGGCTTAGACCCAGCTGTTATGGGGTTAGGCCCGATTACTTCAAGCAGAAAGGCTATAGAAAAAGCTGGTTGGCAAGTAAAAGACTTAGATAGAGTAGAAGCTAATGAAGCTTTTGCAACTCAGTCATTAGCTGTAATTAAAGATTTGAAATTAGACCCATCAATAGTTAATGTTAATGGCGGTGCAGTTGCTTTAGGTCACCCAATAGGCTGTTCAGGTGCAAGAATTCTTGTAACTCTTCTGTATGAACTTAAGCATTCTGGTTTGAATAAAGGGTTGGCTACACTTTGTGTCGGTGGTGGTATGGGTGTTGCTATTTGCGTTGAATTAATCAGAAAAGACTAATGTTGAGCAGAAATTATCCTCTTTTGATATTGGTAAGGGATAAACAATGAAATTGTTGATTGTATCAGATATCCATGGCTCTGAAACTGCTGCCATAAAAGCTGTTGATTTATATAAAAAATATAATTGTGATTATATTGTTCTTCTAGGTGATGTCCTGTATCATGGTCCTCGTAATCCTCTCCCGGACGGGCATAATCCAAAAGGTGTTGCCAATGCTCTTAATGCTGTTAAAGATAAAATTATTTCTGTAAGGGGCAACTGTGATGCAGAGATTGACCAAATGCTTTTGGAATTTCCTTGTATGGCGGATTATGTAATGCTTGTTGATGGTGATAAGAAACTTTTCTTCACTCATGGGCACCATTATAGTCCTGATAATTTACCAAATCTTTATGGGTTAAGCTATTTCTTTTCTGGGCACACACATGTTTCTGGAATAACGAAAAATCAAGATTTGATTATTTGTAATCCCGGTTCATGTGCTTTGCCTAAAGATGGTAAAGCACCTTCTGTTGCTCTATATGACAATGGTAAACTGAATATACTTTTTCTTGAGTAATATCTTTTCTTCAACTTTTTTTATAAAAAAGTTGAAAATAGTTGTTTTAGAATTTAAACTAATTTTTAGTATTATTTGTTTGGGAGAATCACATGAACTTTAAACGTTTTGCCTTATTGTTTGTTGTGTTGTTTGCTTGCGTATCCTGTACGCTTTCTGCTGCTGAAATTAAAAAGTTTAACGCTTATTATACTATTTCAGTAGAAGATATCGAAAAATCTCTTCCAGCAGAACCAATAGCTATTGGTCTTGATGTTGATGACACAGCTCTTTTCTCATCACCAGGTTTCTACTATGCTTTCAACAATACTGACGGCCCAAATGGTGAAAACATATATGGTCCTAAACCTTTGAGCAATATGAAGTTCTGGGATGATCAGTGCACAAAATTCGATAAATTAAGTATTCCTAAAGCTTCTGCAAAGAGACTTATTGATATGCATAAAAAACGTGGAGATAAGATTTTCTTTATTACTGCCAGACCAGAAGCTCCTGCTAATGAAGTTCTTTCTGATTTGCTCCACAAAGCTTTCGGCTTAGGGCCAGAACAGCCTAAGGCTATTTTCACTGGTTATAAGAGCAAAGCTATATTTATTAAGAAAAATAACGTTAAAATATATTACGGCGATTCCGACAGTGACATTACCGAAGCTTGGGATGCCGGAATCAGAGCTATCAGATTTTTACGTTCTCCGCTTTCTACCAACAAGGGCAAATATAACCCCGGCAAATATGGTGAAGCAGTTCTTGAAAATTCTGTAGACTAATTATAAAATTTGTTGACATTAAGCATTTAAGAGTGTACAATTCACCCCATTATGGAAAACTGCTTATTTTGTAAAATTATCAATGGTGAAATACCTTCTTCAATCGTTTATCAAAACGATGATGTTATCGCATTCAAGGATATTAATCCTCAGGCGCCGGTTCATATTCTGGTTGTTCCGAAGAAACATATTCAGTGTGCGTTAGATGCAGAAGCTGCTGATGGAAAAATGCTTTCAGCTGTTTTCTCAGCCATTGCTAAGATTGCTAAAGAAAATAAGCTTGATAACGGTTTCCGCATAATTAATAACTGTGGTGCCGATGGTGGGCAGACTGTTCCTCACCTTCATTTCCATATACTTGGCGGCCGTGCCTTAGGTGATAAGGTCGTTTAAGTTAAAAGTAGAAAAATATGAGAGCAACCTCTCTGATTTGATAATCAGAAGGGGGGTGAATTGTATGGCAGAAGTAAGAGTATTAAAAGACGAACCATTAGAAAAGGCTTTGAAACGTTTCCAGAAGAAATGCCAGGAAGCTGGTATCGTTAAGGAAATCAAACGCCGCAGAGCATATGAAAAACCTAGCGAAAAACAAAAAAGAAAAGCTGCTGAAGCTCGTCGTAAACAGAGACGCAGAAGATAATTCAGCATCTAAAGTAATTTACAAAAAAACCACACAATACTTTTGGTTTTGTGTGGTTTTTCTATCCTTGTTTTTATCTTTATTTGTCAATTCTTCTCAAGTTTTTGCAGATACGAAGAAAAAAGTTATAGTTGTTCCCGTAGCTGGCGATATTGATAACGGGTTATCTTTCTTTTTGCGAAGGCAACTCAGAAGAGCTGAAAGAGAAGAGGCTGCTGCTGTTATTTTAGAGGTTAATTCTAATGGCGGCCTTGTTACTGCAGCTCAAGAAATGAAAGACGCTCTTTTGAAGTCTAAAGTTAAAACTATTGCTTTTGTTAATGGAAGAGCACTTTCTGCAGCTGCCTTAATTTCTATTGCTTGCCAGAATATTTATATGGCTCCTGGTTCTGAAATGGGGGCTGCTACTCCGATTATGCTTGTCGGAGGTGGAGTAAAAGCTGCGGAACCAAAGTTTGTTTCTGCTTTTGAAGCTGAATTTGGTGCGACGGCTGAAGCAAGACATAGAGAACCTAGTTTAGCCAAGGCAATGGTAAATGCTAATCACGATTCAATAGAAGGGCTCTGTCCAAAAGGAGAAATTCTAACTTTAACAGCAGAAAATGCCTTTAAGCATGGGTATTGTGATCAGATAACAGCCACATTAACTGCTGTATTACGAAGTGCTTCATTAGAAAATAATGAAGTTGAAAATGTTGTCCCAACTTCTTCTGAACTTATTGCAAGATATCTTACCAGCCCGACAGTAAGCACTCTTCTTTTTACGATCGCTTTCTGGTGTATGGTTATTGAGTTTTATATTCCTGGTTTTGGTATTTTTGGAATAGTTTCTATTTTTTGTTTTGCTTTATTCTTTGGCGGTCATTTATTTGCTTATATGGCCGGCTTTGAAGTGTTAATCATTTTTGTCATAGGGCTAATTTTGTTATTGTTAGAAATATTTGTTATTCCTGGTTTTGGTATAACTGGAATTTCAGGTATAGCTTGTTTGTGTTTCAGTATCATTCAGCTTTATGGTGGTTTTATTGAAGCAATTCATGCTATTGGCTATCTACTTGTTTATACAACAATAGCTGTGATTTTGATTTATAAGCTTGCCCCGAAACTTGGGCTTTTTGATCGCTTTGTTTTAAAGAAAGAAATGACTGCCGAAAGTGGTTATGTTGCTGTTGAACAAAATGCTTACAGTGATTTAATTGGATTGCAGGGTGTCACTCTTTCTATTTGTAGACCCTCTGGTAAAGCCAAAATAGGCACAGAAAGATACGATGTTGTCTCTGAAGGTGATTTTATTGAGAAAAATGAGCAGGTTATTGTTAAAAAAGTTGATGGAAACAAAATAGTAATAAAAAAATTGGAAGTTTAATAAATGAAATATTTGAATTTGTTTTTGGTCATATTATTGTTTGTCAGTGCTGTTTTCACGCCAATTGTTATGGCGCAGTCAAACTTGTTGCCAGAAAAAAGCAATACAACTAGTGCTGATAATACAAATAACGGTTCATTATCTTCATCAAGTGAATCTTCAACCCCATCTTCTTCAGCAGAAAAGTCAGATAAAACTCTAGCTTGGGCTTTATCTATAGTTGGAATAATGCTTTTTGCTCTATTTTTGCTGTTTTTGGAAATAGCTATTATACCTGGCTTTGGCATTGCTGGTATCTCTGGAACAATATTGCTTTTAGTTTCTTTGGGTCTTGCATTTTGGAAACTAACTAAGATTTGGGCTATAGGAGTCACGATATTTGCTGTAATTGGCGTTGGATTTCTGATTTATTTCATGGTAGAAATATTACCGCAAACCAAGCTAGGCAAGAAGTTTATTCTTTCTGAAACAGCTCCTGCTCCTGAAGATATTTCTGCAGTAGATAATACTGCAAGATTCTTAGGTGCAGAAGGTGTGGCTGTTTCTAATCTGCGTCCATCTGGTATTGCAAAAATCGCAGATGAGCGTGTTGATGTTATAACTGATGGTGATTTTATTGAAAAAGGTACAAAAATCAAAGTAATAAAAACTACTGCAGGTCGTGTGATAGTTTCTGTTGCTGATTAATATAATTTATACTTGACTTTATAACATAAAGTATTGAATTATATATTGTTATAAAAATGTGGAGGTCGATTCATGACTGAAGGTGTAATTGTTCTTATAGTATTTGGTTTACTGATATTATTTGGAATAGTATCTTACTATTTTCCATTCGGACTTTGGATAAGTGCTTGGGCTTCGGGGCTTTCTGTTAGTCCATTTAAGCTCATTGCTATGCGTTTTAGAAAAATTAATCCTTACGATATCATTACTCCGGCAATCATGTTGGATAAAGCTGGTATTAAGGTAGAATTAGATAATCTGGAATCACACTATCTTGCTGGTGGTAGAGTAGGTAATGTTGCTGCTGCTTTGATTGCTGCTCAAAAAGCTGGTATTAATCTCGGTTTTAAACAGGCTACAGCTATTGACCTTGCTGGTCGTGATGTTAGAGACGCTGTTTCTCTTTGTGTTAAGCCTAAAGTCATCAATACCCCATTGGTTGCAGCTATGGCTAAGAATGGTATTCAGGTTAAAGCAATTGCTCGTGTTACTGTTAAGGCTGATATTAATAAACTAGTTGGTGGTGCTACTGAAGAAACAATTCTTGCTCGTGTAGGTGAAGGTATTGTTACTACAATCGGTTCTGCTGAAAGTCATGAAGAAATCCTTGAAAATCCTGATAGAATCTCTAAGGTTATTCAGGATAAAGGTCTTGATGCTAATACTGCATTTGAAATTCTTTCTATAGATATCGCAGACGTTGATATTGGTGAAAATATCGGTGCTAAATTACAGATAGATCAGTCTGAAGCAGATATGAAGATTGCTCGTGCTAAGGCTGCCGAACGCCGTGCTATGGCAGAAGCAAAAGAACAGGAAATGAAAGCTTATGAACAAGAAATGAAAGCAAAACTTGTTGAAGCTGAAGCAGCTGTTCCTCAGGCTATTGCCGATGCTCTCAAAGATGGCAATATGGGTATTCTTGATTATTACACTCTTAAGAATATTAGTTCAGACACAGAAATGAGAAAGTCGTTTTCTGCAATGGCAGAACCAGCCAAAAAAACTACTAGATAAAGCGTAAAAAACTATGGAATGTTGCGTATTTATAATTGTCATTATTTTTTTAATAGCCTCTGGTGCTTTTAATAATAAAAAGAATACTGCTATTGGTTCTAGTGGTGATAATGTAAATCTTGACGACATTTTTAATGACGTTATGAAGAATTCTAATAAGGGGTTAGGTTCTTCTAAACCTTTAGTTACTCCTCCACAGCAATCTTCTCAGTCTAGAAGAATGTCTAGAGGTGCTTCTAGAAATGCTAATGCAGGGCAGATTTCAAGACAATCTCTGACAACTCCCACTTCCCACGAATCTCATTCTTGTGAAGAAGTTAACTACGATAAACTAGGCTCATTAGAAGGCGGTACAGGAAGTTTTAATCTTGGCGAATCAGAACCTGTTGTTACACGTGTTCAAGAAACTAAGGTTAAAATTGGTCGTGAAGATTTACTTAAGTCATTTATTATGTCGGAGGTTTTGCAGAGATACGATATTAATCGTATTTATAGCAGAATACCTTCTATAAAAAATGATGACTGAATTTAGTTCTAAAAGTATAGAAGATTTAAATCAGCCAGGTCGATTGGCCTGGTTGGTTTTTCGTTCTTTAGCCCGTTTTTGGGCTTCAATATTTTTGCCTTATTTCAGGTTTTGGGGCGAAAATGAATTTAAACCAGGCACTGTTATAATTGCTAGAAATTATGGACTTCAAACCTGGATTTATGCTTTGAGGTTTTTTAAAAAGCCTGTTCGTATTATTCTTGCAGATGATGAAGATAATATGAAATGGTTTACTATTGCTGATAATGGTGGATTAGAACCAGTCTGTATCAAAGGTGCTTATAAAAAAAAGGCTTCCATTGTTAAAGAACTTTCAGATAAAGGTGAAGTTATTTTTCTTATTATTCCTAGAACAGTGGGTGGGTATACTCCTACTTTAATGCAGGAATTGGAAAGTCTTTTGGGTGAAAGAATCAGATTGTTTGCTATTGAAGGAGCTATGGAAGCTTTGCCTCCAAATTCATTTGTTCCTAAATTTGCTTCTATTTGTGTCTTTTGCGGCAGGCCGTATTTTAATAGGTTTCCAAGTGAAGGTCTTTTAGATGAATTAGCTTTTTTAGAATCTACACTTTATGACTTAGAAATCGATGAAGAACCTTCATTTTTTAGAAATAACAGGCGAAATCAGTGAGTGATAAAATAGATCTTCATGGGTTAACAAGAATAGAAGCTGTAGAAGCTTTTATTAAATTTTATAATTCTAGAGTAAAAAAAGGCAATTTAATTCCCTTTGATGTTATTCATGGATATGGTTCTTCTGGAGTTGGCGGTGTTCTATTAAATAAAATTCGCAGCTTTTTATCTACTTTTCCTGATGAGCTTGATTTTGATTTTGGTAAAAATCCGTTTTCTTTTAATCCTGGCTCTACTAGAGTTATACCAAAGAAACCATTGCCAGAGGCCTTAGATTTGTTAGGCGAAGAAATTCTTGATTTCTGTGATTCTCCTAAAACTATAACTAAGATAACAGGTAAGTTTCATAGATATGAAGAAACTAAAATACAGTCTTCTATTAAATTACTGATAAAACAGAAGAGATTAAAAACATTCAATAAGGGAGCCTATAAAGTTTATCAGGCTATTTCCGTATAATAGTTGATAAAGGCGACTATTTCTATAAATCTGATTTACTGTTATAATAAAAAAATAAGTATTAAATCTAAGGAGAGTTATTTATGAAATTTAAAATGTTATTTCCTGTATTTGCTATATTTTTATTTGCATCGGTTTCATTTGCAGAATCTCCTATGGATAAATACTTGTCTCAAATAAAAATTTTTGAAAACGAGGACGGACGATTTTATAAAACTTTTGAAGATGTGGATATAAAATTTGACCCTTTCCAGAAAAGAAATAAACCCTATCCTATAGTAAATAAATCAACGATTCCTGAAGGAAAAGTATCTAGTGAAGTTGCTCAAAAGTATTTTAAATCTTTTTCTTCTCATGCGGTATTAACTGAAGAGGAAATAAGTTTTAGGGATTTTTTAAACGAACATTTTTATTTGTCATATAGAAATGGTGAAACTGAAATTTCTCGGTTGTCTAATTTCCCATTAGAACAGAATATCAATAATCCAGGCACTAGCACTTTCTATCTTTGCATGGATAGTAATTATGAATATGTAAAAAAATTTAGAGAATTTAAGCCCGATTCTTGGTCTGGCAGAAAAGCTTTTTATTCTAATTTTAAGGAAAAACTTCTGAGTAATTCTACCATAGTTGAGGCTGATGAAGTAAATAATGACAAGAATTACATTGCTATATTTGCTAAAGATAGAACGCCTCCGAAGTTCACTTTCCAGAATACTATGATTGATTATATTGGAAATGATGGCAATACCCCTACTGCTAAACGAGTTGTGTGTACAACAAGTGATTGGTATGAAATGCCTGCAGTGCCAATGACAGATAATTATGCTAAGGAATTGTATGGCAGATATTCATTTGGTAAGATTAATGAATGTCTCATTGATGGAGAAAAGTGGGAAGATAAAGAGCACTGGGATTATCCAGAAAATGTTCAGAAAGTTGTTAAAGGTTTATTTACTGATGTAGTTGCATTTTATCCTATTGAAGGATATATCAGGTATTCTATTTTTGCTAAGGAAGGTCCGCAGGAAGGTAAAGGTAATCTTAATCCTTCCATAGCAGAAATAAAAGAAGACAGACCGGATATTTGTTATGGATATGGAAATGGAGATATAGACTTAGGTAATACACCGTCAACTGCTAAAGATTGGATTGATAGACGACCGATAACAGAAATTGCTGAAAAGGGAAAAGATACCAGATATTTAAGAATGCATGATAATGATGCACCTAATATTATTATAAGAGTTACTAATGTTGAAACAGGTGAACAGATGTTTTTCCCACCCTGTCTGGCAACTGGTTGTTTAAGAATTAATGATTCTACTTTATATAAATATTCAAGAGGTGTTACAAACGAAGATGAATATAACACTTTTGTAGAAAATCTCGGCGTTGCATATGACTATAAATCAATACAGAAAGCACCTTTCTTAAGACCTTACTATACTATTTATTCTATTGATGACAAAACTATAAAATCAGAAAAAGTAGATAATTATATTCATAAATTATTATTAAATAATGATGTTGAATTTATAAATCAAAATGTTCGAGTAGAAGACTATTTCTATTCTGATACCAATTCTGATGGCTCAAGATCAAATGTAATTCACAAAATAGGTGAACTAGGCAGTCGTAATGGAACATTTGTAGATATGGTTGCTTTGTTTGAAAATAATGGTGATTTTGTTTTTAAAACAGATGAAGAGTATAAATTAGATGTTTGGATAGATGATAATGTTAAATGGACAAATATAGATAATGATAAAAAATACAATCAAAATAGTGATACTGGCTTAGATTCTTTATCTTCTACTGCTAAGGTATATTATACCGGAATTAGAAAAGGAAAAATCAGGGTAGATATTCCGAAACAAAAAGGTGAAGAAGAAGAAGATGAAAGCTTATCTGAAGAAAAATCAATTGATATTTCCCAAGCTATTAATGGTGATATTACTTTTAAATTAAAAAAAGCAACACCTTACGTTTATGATTTTAAAGTTCCTGAAGATATAGAAAAAGAAAAGTTCCCTTCTATTGAAGTTGATTTAGAAGATTATGCTGAATTAAGAAGGAGAATAAAACTCTATTTTAGAGTAAATGACAGAAATCTAGAAATTAGAGTTCTGGATAAAAATGAAAGAACTAAAAAACTATATAGGTAAAAATTAGTTTAACAACAAAAAAGAGGCTTTAGCCTCTTTTTTGTTACTAAATAAAATATGTTATAATACAAAAGTATCTTAACGAATCTCGGAGTAGTAGATGAAAGTATTAAAATTTGGTGGAACATCATTAGCCAACTATAAGCGTTTTGAACAGGCTTCAGAAATAATTATAAAAGCAGCTGAAAAAGAAAAAGTTGCTGTAGTTCTTTCTGCTCCTGCAACAGTAACAAATACCCTCATTGAAATGATGGATACTGCATCAAAAGGTGGAGAGTATAAAAAAGTAATAGAAAGACTGAAAAGCCTTTTCAAAGGTATTTTTGATGATTCTGCTGAATTAATAGGCAAAGATAGAATTTCTAAACTTGAAAAGGTTTTGCAGGAAAAGGTTGAATACTGGTGCACTACTTCAAAGTGCATAGATTACATGAAGGGTTACGAAGACTCTTTTTGTGCAGATATCAGTGTTTGTGGCGAACGTCTTTCCTGCGCTTTGATGGAACAAATATTACAAGTCAAGGGAAAGAAAGCAGAAATCTTTGATTCAATAAAAGCTTTTGAAGCTAAAGGTCCTGCTTTAAATGCTGTTGTCAACATTGAAAGCAGTAAGAAAAACTTTGCAAGATGTGATTTTTCAAAAATAGATATAGCCGTAATGCCTGGCTTTGGTGCAACTTCTCACGATAATAAAGCAGTAACTTTAGGAAGAAACGGTTCAGACTATTCTGCAGCTTGTGTAGCTGCTTGCTTGAACGCTGATTCCTGCGAAATATGGACAGATGTTGACGGTGCTTTTAATGCTGACCCACGCATAGTTTCAGATGCAAGATTCTTAAGTCAGCTAACTTATCGTGAAGCAATGGAAATGTCATATTTTGGTGCAAAGGTGCTTCACCCCAAAACTATTGCTCCATTAGCTACTTATCATATTCCATGTTATGTTAAAAATACTTTCAAACCAGATTTTTCAGGCACTCTTATTTCTGATGAACCAGATAAAAGCGGTTTAGTTGTTAAGTCTATTTCTTTATTAGAAAAGCAGACTATGGTCAACGTTTCTGGGCCTGGTATGAAAGGCTTGGTAGGTATGGCAAGCCGAGTCTTTGCAGCAATTTCAAAGGCTGAAGTTTCTGTCTCTTTGATTACTCAAAGTTCTTCTGAATACTCAATCTGTTTCTGTATTTCTTCTAACGATTCAGAAAAAGTTAAAGATGCTTTAAATGATGAATTTGAGCTTGAATTACAAAGTGGTTTCTTGGAACCTGTAGAATTTAAAAATGATTTAAGTATTATTTCTATTGTTGGCGACAATATGAAGACCAAAAAGGGTTTATCTGCTAAATTCTTTAAGGCTTTGGCACAGGCAGGGGTTAACGTTGTTGCTATAGCTCAGGGTTCTTCAGAACGTTCTATTTCTGTTGTTATTGACAAGAAGTCAGGAAATCGAGCAGTAATAAATACCCATCAAGCATTCTTCGATGTTCAGCAATATATTGAAGTTATGTTGGTCGGAAGTGGAAATATTGGTTCTGCTCTTCTTAATCAGATTAAGAGTCAGAAAGAATATTTGCAGGAACGCAATATAACTTTAAAAGTTTGTGGTATAGCTAATTCTAAGAAAATGCTCTTAGATGAAAAGGGTATTGACTTAGAAAATTGGAAAGAGGCTCTCAGCAAAGATTCTGTTGATGTAGACATGACAAAGATGTTTGCCTGGGTTAATGAACATCAGCTTATAAATCCAGTTTTGGTAGACTGTACCAGTAATCAGGATGTTGCAAACTGCTATGTTGAAGCTATGAATGAAGGTTTGCACGTAGTAACACCAAACAAAAAGGCTAATACCAGAGATTTAGCCTATTATTCAGACCTTCGTGCAACTGCTTTAAAACAGAGACGTCAGTTCCTTTATGAAACAAATGTAGGTGCAGG
>JAEEGF011107906.1_pt1 | contig 12780 bp, 14 predicted proteins | sample 9134171 | NCBI WGS metagenome assembly JAEEGF01 (sample SAMN16246542, study PRJNA631951) | gut metagenome | biome: gut microbiome; feature: rumen; material: AP-attached | host: Bos | place: Iran: Karaj | collected 2018-10 | reverse complement strand
CCTTCATGCTCTTGGACATAATCACAGCCTCCCTTTCAGCTTTGCAACAAGACGGGCGAGGGATTCCACGCCCGCATCGCTCAGATTCTCCACCACAGACAGAGTCTCGGTGACGACCATGTACCCGACCATCAAATTCACCATCCATACCGGCGCGTGGATCGTGACCATCATCAAATCGCCGACCGCCGCCACGATGACGCATACGACATACAGGAGGAGTTTCCCAAGCCCCTGCTCCTTCATCGTCCGGCTATCGATCTTGCCCGCCCGCCTTGCGGAGGGGATCTTGTAAATCGAACGAATCAGCGACGGATGTTCCTCACCATTATCCACCAGATGCTTGTAACTGATGGCAATCCACCTCGTCAGACAGTCAAGGAACACGAGAAACGTGAAGCACCCAAAAAGGGTGACGTGTTGGTCCATCGTCATGTTCAGCGCCGCGCTTGCCCCCAGCTTCAGCCCGAAATTACTGACAAACCCATCTACCGCCTTGAACATCGAATCCATATTATCCGGCATAATAATCCTCCTCCATTTCATACGATTATCTTTATCCTCACATTCTCTTCAAAGCTCTCGCATGCTTCATCCATCGCAGGCGAGTATTGGTCGACATCATGGCGGTCCCCGTTTCTTCTTCATTGTCGGACACAGGCACCTCCACCGGCTGCACCCCCTCCTTTTTGTTATATGTGTATACTCTCCCGTTGTAATCATAAGGGGAGGATACTGCATGAATGAGGTATGTTTCTTCCTCCTCGTCGATGGGCACAATCGCCCGGACGGAGAGAAGGCCGTAAGGCCAATCCTCCGTATCCACCACCATCTCATCACTTGGGCCGAATACCTGCTGGAAACAGCCAAGATACGTTCGCATATCGTAATAATCAAGGCTCCCATAAGAAAGCCCTATGGCACTTGGCGAGATTACGGCATAATAACCGTCTTGGATGGGCATCTGGAACGGCCATGCGTTCTCCTCCGCGATGGCGTCGAAACCTTCGACGCGAGTACATACAGTTAGGGACGGGGAACTCGTACAAACCTTTGTCTCGGGAAATATTATGCCGTTCAGCGCTCCCCCATCATGGACATCCACCTCATAGAGCGTACTGTAGTAGGTACGCATATCCCCGGACGTCGCAAACCATAAGCTCCCGTCCTCCCTCGCGTGATTGATTCCGCCGAAGACGTTGGAGGCATCCGCAAAGGCCCCGCTGGAATTGTATCCGCCCTCATACCCCGGACAGTTCACGGCCTCGAACACCTTCTCGACCGTTTCTCCATCCACATGGAGATGGAGGGTGCAGGTAAACTCGGCGCAAAAGGTAGCATCCACAGGATACGGCGAGACATCAACCGTGTACTCCCACTTTAGATGAATTCTCCCGGCGCCATTTGGGCTGGATGAATAGCTTTGCAAAAGGTTTCCCCGGAGTCCCTCCTTCTGCATATCCCTGAAAGCAAATCCCTTCATCTGAGCAAGAATATAAAGTGACAGCTTCCCGTCGGAATCGATTTTGCCGTCCACGATGCGAAGCGTCATAGAATTAACGCAGTTTTCAAGGTGAACACTACTCCAAAGTTTCTCGGCGGCAGTGGCGTTGAAAGCCTCTATCGCTGCGTCCGCGTACTCCTTAAGGCTCCTTCTTTCAGACACGCCCCCGTGAGTTACGGCGAATGTCGTATCGCTTTCAGTCGCTTCGCCTGCCTCCACGACGGAGAGGCGTTTGGCACTCTCTCGGAATGTCTGCGTGGTTGACTCGTCGTTATCCTGTTTTACAACCGAGATGTTCCCTTGTTCCTGCCAAACAGCCACGACCGTGGACCGACCTTCCGGCTTGGCAAATCCTCCGCTCTCCCATGCCAATTGATGGGGCGTATTCAGCACATATTGCGCGTCCTTCCATGAAAGCACCCACTTACTGCCGTCCTTTCCAATATCCATATCCATGACATTGATAAAGATTTCCGTAGAAAAGCCACAGCTGCTCCCACCATCATTGGCGAAGGCATACCACCCCTTATCATCGGCATACCGCTTGCAATTGTCTCTACCCCGGAACAAATACATCCCATAGCCCGGATTGTGGATGGGAATCCCCTCTTCCCCGTAAGACCACTGCCTTGTCGGCTCATCTCGTCCAGTCCATCCATAGATGATGCGCCCGTCGGTCCATACGGTGTCCCCACTCTTGTAGGGAAGATTTCCCGCCATGACGAGTCTTTCTCCATTGCCGCCGCGCCAGCCTGTTCCCATGGCATGAATTCTTGTCATATACATGTCTATACCCCTATCACCACCGCCGTGTTTCCCTCGGCAAACTGGACCCATACCGTATCGCCCTCCTTTAGAGGGGCATCTATAGCAATTGCCAGCTTATATACCTTGTTTTTCACCACGACAGACTTTCCTTGAATGCGCCCCTGTTCCGCCATCTGCGGCTCTTTCTTTCGCATCTGTGCCTGACGCAAAGCGGCACAAAGCCCGTCCACTCCTCCCATCAATACCACCTCACCAATCTAAGTGACTGCGTGAACGACCGCGGAGTCAGCGTAATCTGGTTACTTATGAGGAAATACTCTTTCCCGTCCAGCCGATACCGCGTGAAAAAATCGAAAATGTGCTGAATCGTATGCACACCGCCTGCGATGTTGTCTACGATGTCGAGATGCACTTCCTCCCGCACTTTTCGATCCATCCATTTCATCTCTTCATAGATGGCCTGCCTCATCTCGGCATCCTCCACAGCAATGGAAGATCCGCCCGCAATACTATCCCCTTCCACTGTCTTCCAGTCGTAGTCGATATTGAGCGTCATCGTGTCCCACCATTGCCAAGCTTGGCGTACTGTCTCATTGGGCCAGTCCGGGTAGCGGTATGTGTCGAGCGTGTCAGCCAGCGGCGTGCCTTCCCCGTCATAGGTATGACCGTATCGCTGCCCTGTATCAAGCCGTCTGTAGTCTGTCGAAGCCTGCCCGACCTCTTTTCCATTTTTGTCATAAGTGATGACATGTGCGTGATTCAGCCATGAGCCACGAGGGGTCTCGTCATAGTTGAACTTGCTTCTTGTCCTGCTTCCGTCGGCGTTCCGCTGCTCATGCTCCTTGATAGGGCTTGTCGGCCTCGGATTATCCTCCGGCGCCGTGGCGCTCGAAATGTACCAGTCACCCCAGACAAGTTGCCGTCCTCCTTCCGATGCGTTGGGATTGCCTGCCCACATTGTCCGTACGATTTCCCGGTCAATTTGCGGTCTCGTATGCGGGAGCGGCGTCAGGTCAATCACGCCTTTCTCTCGTCCACGCTGAAGCGCGTGGATGACGCCATTCCTAATGAACACATTGACCTGCATCCGCGGCGCAGCGGTCGACCATGAGAAGAGACCAGAAAGTACGCTCTGATAAGTCGAGAACGCCTCATACGGTTCGAAGGTTTCCTTCACCCTTCCCCCGTTTGTGCCAAGATAAACGCTCCCATTGAAGTATTCTGCTGTCGTTCCGGGGGTGTCGAACTCTGCGCTGTATGACGGCTGGTAAGCCGAGGGAACGAAATCCGAGAAATCCAACACCAACGGGAGACTGAGTCCTGCCGCTACCTTACGAAGTATCGTGCTGGCAAAGGCTCCCTTGGCGAGGCCCTTGACAGCATAATTACTTGGCTGTATCCTCGCGCGATAATAGGCACAGTCACCTGCGCCAACTCGGAACACCACGGGACGGTTCATCAAGAGGTCGATGTCATACATCCCGGTGCATGATTGCACCAGATCCCGCTCGGAGGTGGATTCGATGTCGAATACATAGGGAAAATCCAAGAGTTCCCCTCGGACACGCTGCCCGATAGCAAAACGCCTTGTGGTCTCGAAAGAGAATCGATCCGAAAGCGTCCTCTCTTGAAGGAACAGCCGGACCTGCCGGGTGCCGCGCACCTCCTCCTGCCCATTGAAACGGACGAATAGACGCTCAGGGCGTTTCCGCAAAGTGTCGCCCTTAACCCGGACACGTCCTGCCATTTTCCGCTTTGTCCTTCCGTATAAGCCGACGGTGCGAACTGTCTCCCTTTGCGTATCGGCTTCCATGTAAACCGGCTGTGCAACACTCCGCAGCGTATCGAAATAAAACCTGGCGGCGATATTCCTCCATGTATCACCTAAAAGCCGGACGGTGTTTTGCACCCTTCTTCCCGTGTCCCCATCGAGAAACACGGCATATGTCCCGTCCGCCCACTCATCAAAAAGAATCTCCTGATTTGAGATGATGACATTCGAGAAGAGGTTGTTCTCATCATCGCTCTGCAAATACAACGATTCCAGAGGTGCAATGGTCGAATGCCGATGGTCAAATACCTTCGTTCCGTCTACCCATAACTCGAGGCTCCCGGCTGAAGCGTCGGACAAGAGATGGAGGAGATAGGTCTGCACCTTTCCCGGAATCAATGTGTAAGTATTGTCGGCACTGTAGTTCCTGTCCTGCAGAAAAGAAATGACCGTGTCGGCAGTGCTATCCTGCAGGCATATACCTGTGGTTGCACTTGAATTCGCATAGGCCCGAAACCGTGACTTTCCTGCCGTATGGAAAAGATCGAACTTGATCCAAACCTCGTCCATGGGCGGAGCACCAAAGCAGGCCGTCTGCGACGGCTGCCAGAACGCAGTCCCAGTTTTCGACTTGGTGTCTGTTGCAACCGTTGTCCCGGAAACAGTAAGGCCGTTAGCTGTCCCGAGGTTACAGTATTTGAACGGTTGCACTCCGCTGGACAAAATCTCGTCCATACTGATATCGGCATCCGAGATAATCACATTGCTGATCAGTGCTTTGCTGTTATCTGACTGGATAAAGATGTTATCAAACGTATCGCCGCGGTTCACATTGCCCGTATAGCTGTAATAGGGCGCCGTTCCGTCATCGAAATAGACTTCCATTACTCCGTCGCTGACCCCTGTCCGAAGATGCAACTTGACAGAGTGGAGTCCGTAAAGAACTCCGGCCTCATGGAGTAACCCCGAATCATTGATCCAGAAGTTTCTGCAGTCCGATCTCGAGGTCACAAACCCATTCAGGCGGATTCCCGTATCCCCGGCCCTACTGCTGGTGTTGTAGCATCGAAGACAGCCCCCGTCATAGAAGTAGACGTCAAACTTTATCCATACCTCCGCAGCTTTCTGGATGCCAAAGCAAGCCTTGCGTCCTTTCTGATAAAAAGCGATTCCGGTTCTCGACGCATGGTTACACAAAACGGTCGTCCCGGCAACGGTCAGCAGATCCGCTGTGCCGGGGTTCTCATATCGCCATGCCATGATGTGCCTCCTTTACTCGGACGGCACGATTTTTGCCGTCACCTTGATAAAGACGCTGGAGTCGTTCCCGGGGTTCTCATCATACGAGGACTCAGCCCGGACATAGAACAGCGTGTTCCCCGCCCCGATGGGAGTCGCGATGGCGATGCTCTCACTAAAGTTAAAACCGTCGAGCGACACGCTCCACTTGGAGGCTGTCTCCCCGGTGAACGTGACCTCCGTTTCCCCATGGGTGGAATAACCATCCTCACAGCGAAGCGCCAAGACCTGCGTGCCGCTCTCTTCCTCCGCCGCATCCAGGGTAAACATGACTGGGCTGGTTTGACTCCCGTCCAGCGAGACGATGGTTCCATCCGTCCCGCCTGCGGTAGGGTTGCCCATATAAAGATTCATATAGGGATTTGCCATGCTCATGACCTCCAAATCTCAATATTCGCTGTGATGTGTGACTCGAAGCGCACTTTCCGGCGATAACTCTTGACCACCACCCGGCCTTGAAACGTCCTGCCGCCCGCATCTCTCACATCCACGATGACTCGGCTGTCCCAATAGCTCTTGATTGTCTCCCACGCCTCCGGGGAAAAGTCCAGCGTCCATGCTATCTTGTCCCCCGCCTCGATATGCCCGAAATCCTGAACAGAAACACCGCCGAGAATCTCGATGGTCTGCTGCCTGTCATCCGGTGTGATAGTCTCGCTCTCCGGATTCGAGAGCGACAAGGCATTGCCGATCCTAATAGCCATATCCGTTCCCTCCCAGTGCCTGCTCCACCTTCGGCGTAATTCTGTCGGCCACGGCGTCCGCGAGTTTCGCCATGGACGCGCTGTCCTCCGTCACCGCCGTGTCGATGTTCACCGTGATGTCCACATCGTTTGACGGTCTTGAACGGTTGACGTCCATCCTTGCAAGGATTCCCTGGAGGCTCTGGTTCACCGCCGCCATGCCGTCCCTTCCGCCAGCTTCGCTGAGCCTGTCGTAGCTCGACTTCGTCCCCCGGATGATCTCCATGTCGTGCCCGGCGTTCATCATAGCCCTTGTGGCCGCGTCAAGGTTTGACTGCGTACCCCGGATGATTTCCATGCCCGCGCCTTTGTCCGCCAAACCGCCGCCCACACCAGGGGCCTGACCGTCGTTCAGATAGTTCTGTATCTCCGGCGAATCCCACGCTGACCGGCTTCCATTGATGGCGTTTGAAAGGTCTGCTGTGGGCAGGGACTTCACATCCGTGACGATTCCCTTGGCAACGTACTCATAGATGGCCTTCGTGTAGTCCGCCGTGGTCTGCATCGGAGCCTGGAGGCTGCTCATACCGCCTGCCTCACCCGAACTACCTGTCAGCCCACCCCCGTACATCTTCTGCAGCACCGCTTTTTTGGCGGCGTCGAAGGCATTGAGCGTCTGGACGTCCAGCTGACCGATGTAATCGTCCTTTTTCATCTGGTAGGCTTCCAAGCCTTTCATGCCGCCCGTGAGATAGGCATTCAGCGCCTCCCGCTCCTGCGTCATGACCGCCCGGTTGCGGTTCACAATGGCGTCCGCTTTGGCCTGCTCCGCCCACTTCGTGGCAGCCGCCTCGTCCACGCCCTTCTTCTTCCAGGCCTCCGTCTCCCTGTCGATAGCGGCGAGCCGCTGCTCAAGCCCAGTGCGCCAGATATCGTTGATCTTCGAGACCGTGTCCCTCTCGAAGTTTTCCATCACCTTGGCTTTCTGCGCCTCGGCGTTCCTGTCGATAAGCCCCGCCGACTCGTCCGTGAGCGTGCCGCCCGCCGCTCTGTATTTCTCGCGAAGCTCCTCGGCCTTCCTGTCGATATCCCGGAGCGCGTTCTCAAGGTCGCTCCCCGTGACGGACAGGATACTGTCCTTGAGGCTCGTGTCCATTTCCCGGCGCTGCTTGTCGTATTTGGCGAGGATTTCCTCGCGCTCGGCAGCGAATTTCTTCTCGATGCGGCTCCGCTCCGCAGCCACCTCGCCCTCCTTGGCGAGCTCGGCCTGCTTTTTCTTCTCGATGTCGGCAAGTTCCCTTTCCTGCGCAGAGGCATGGTACTTGAGTCGAATCTCGTTCAAGTCTTCCTGGAGCTGCCGCTCGGCCTGCTCCTCTTCCTTGCGTCTGATCTCCGCAAGCGCCGACTCGCGTTTTGCGGCCTTCTCCGCCGCCTCGGTCTCCCGCTCTGCGATCTCATCCGCATCGGGGGCGATTCCGTAGTACTCCCGCCAGTTCGCCATGCGATAAATAATGCCGTTGATGCTCTCGATGACTTCCGTAATCTCTGGAACGATCGCGTTCCCCACCGGGATAAGCGCCGCCCCGAAGGACTGCTTGAGCCGGGTGACATGCATCTCCAGCTTCGCCACGTTGTCCGTAAGTTCCGCCGCGCCCTCCGGATTGAAGATGCCCTTCTTCTCAAGGCTCTCCGCCGTAGGTTTGTATGTGGATTCGAGCTTGTTCATGAGATCGAGGAGGAACTGCGAGCGCATGCCGAGCCCGTCGGCGTATTCCTCGATCCGTCCTGCGGCCTGCGCCTTCTTGAAGCCCTCCGCCAGACGGTCGAGAGCCTCCGACTCGTCCACGATCTTCCCTTCGCTGTCCTTTAGGGATACACCGAACTTTTCCAGCGTCTTCGTCGCAAGGTTCCCGTTCTCGCCCGCGGTCATGATCTGTTTGTTCAAGCCTGAAAGCCATGTATGGAGCGTATAGGCGTCTCCTCCGCCCGCCGCGAGGCTCGTGACGGCGACAAGTTTCTTCGCCTGCTCCGTCGTGACGCCAATCTGGCTCCCCAGTTCGTACACAGACGCCTGGGCGTTTGCCGCATCCATCATTGCGTCCTTGAGCTTGCACAGTACGCCGACAGTCATCGCAAGCGCCGCGGCTACGGCTGCCGCCGTCGGATGAAGGCTGGCAAGCCCCTCGACAAGGCCGTATACGCCGCCGCCCGCCTCCTTGGACGCAAGCGCAAGGTCCTTCAGACCTCCGAGAGCGGTTCCTGTCCCCTCACCCACGCCGCCCATGCCGAGTATCGAGGAAAGGCGACGCTGCTCCGCCTCCATCTTTGCCGTATTGAGCTGCTGCTCCATCAGCCTGCGCTTTGCCGCGCTCTGCACCCTGTCCGGCGCTCCGCTTTTCTGCGCCTGCTCAAGATTCCGCTGGAGGATCAGCGTCTTCTGATTCTGTATCTCGAGCTGCTTCGTGATGGCCTCGTACTTGACCTTGATCTTGTCGAGGACCGTCCCGGTCCCCTCCAGCTTGGCCATGTCGATGTCGGCCTGAATCTTCACCTGCCGGTTCTCGCTGTTCAGTTTTGCAAGGGCGTCCTTCACGCTCCTGTCCGCCAGGGCAAGCCCCTCGTCAAGCTCGGAGAGGTCGACGCCCAAAGACAGGTAAAGGCTCGCAATCGTCTGTCCCTTGTCCGCCATCAGAACACCACATCCTCAATGTAAACCGGCGGGTTCTCCGCCTTGTCGATGACCAGCAGCTGGTCAAGCACGAAAGCCATATCAGCTTCGTCCACTTCCTCGATCGTCCATCCGTACCGCTCCTGCAAGCGGTGGTAAAATAGCAATACGCTCTCGTATGCCGTCAGTCTTGCGGCCCTTCGACCGCTTCCCCGTTTGGGAGTTTCTCAAGCCTCGAAAAAGCCGCGCCGAAGATGTGCTGCGCACAGGCCCGGTAGACGGGGATGACTTCCGACACTTCCATGCCTTCCAGTTCCTCCTGTTCCACGCCGTAAGTAAGAGCAATGATGGAAAGATACCCGTCCAGCCTTTTAGAGAGGTCGGGGCTTTCCTTCCGCTCCTTCTCGTCCCACGCCAAAAGCGCACGCCACGATTTCATCGTTATGGGCTTAGGCTCGTACTTCTTCCCGTTGATTTCCAATGCTTCCATCTTTCGCACCTCACATAGCCGTGTACCAGTTCGTGATGGCTTCGGAATCCGCGCCCGCCGACTCCTCATCCGCGTACTTTGCTGCCAGCCCGTCCGAGATGCGGTAGATGGCCGTCGCGGTCATCGTCGGCGTCTGGTACTCGATGTTCTCGTTCTTCGTGCTGCTCGATTCCTCCGGCTCGTTGAACTTGACCTTGAGGAACTTCACGAACCTTGCCGTCCCGTTGGCCTTGTCGCTCTGAAACGCGATGCCGAAATAGGGCGCAGAATCCTTGCTCGAAACGGTCATCACGCCGTCATCCACCCGGTGCCCCAAGAGGTATGCCTTGTATTCGAGCGGGAGCGCGGCGGTATCGAAGGTCAGCGTGTATTCGCTGATGACGTTGGACGCCTCGATGCTCTGGTTGTCCGCGTAAAGCTGCGCCTCGCTGTTCTTCGGCTGGATCTTGACCGAGATCAGGACCTTTCCCATATCCACCGGAGTCTCGTATGTAGTCGCCGGATTCTCCCCAGCGACGTCCGTCAGCATCTTCGCCACATGGAGATGCTGGACGCCGATAAAGTTCGAGCTTACCATTCCTGGTGTCAGTGGCATATTAATCACTTTCCTTTCTGTGTTTGCTTAACCCTCGGTCAGTGCCTTCCTGACCGCCTCTATGATGGCTTCCTTCGCCGCGTCCTTGTTGGCGTCGAAGGCCGGATACATAAACGGACGGGCAATACGCGGATCGAACTCCACGAACTGCCCGTACGCTATGCCTTTCTTGTTCCTCGCATCCGCCGAGATGCGGCAGTAAAGCCCGCCGTTATATTCCACGACCTTGATGGATGCGGCGAGTTTTCCCGTATCGACCGGGCATCGGCTCTTCGCATCATCCCGGATGATTTCCGCCTGCTTCTTCACCTCCGCACCGGCCATCTCCACCGCCTTCTGACCGCGCTCCCGCAGGATGGACGAAATGATGCCGCCGGTGACTCTTCCCCGGATAAACGCGCCGGTACGCTTCTTCCCCGCCATCTTGGTTCCTCCTCTACTTCCCGCACACGATGACGAAACGGATGACGCGGAAATAGATGTCATCATGGATGTCGTGCGCGTCCTTCCGCATGAATCCAAGCGAGGTCATCGCGGCCTCGACCTTCGCTTCCAATTCCCCGTACTCGTCGTCCGCGGTCCCGATGGAAATCTGGAAAGTGCTCCGAAATCCCATCTCCCTGCCGTCGGCATGGAGCGCCGGGGCATTCGAGATTTCCTGATAGACCACGAAAGGACGGCCATTGCGTCCCTTGTACTCCTGGACATACTTCAAGACGGGGACGGAAAGCGCCTCCGTAAGCGCAACCTTGACCCTCGTCTGCAGTTCAATACTCGTCATGGTCCCGCCTCCACTATCTCCCGGCATTGGAGCTGGAGCCACACATGCCGCCCGTCGATATCCATCGGCGGCAGCGTCTGCTCCAAAATCCTGCCGCCGTACACGATGCGGTCGTGAAGAGAAATATCCGCCCGATAGCGGATGGTGACACGGTATTCGAGTTCCGGCACCGTCTCCGCCTCATGGTCCACGATACGTGTCCCGAAAGGCTCTATATCCGCCCAGACCTTGAAGTCTCTCTCACCCGTGTAGACGAAGGTTTCAACGCCGCGCTCATTCATGACGCTGACCGCCTTTTCGACCGTCACGCGGTTCCGGATCGTGTTCACTGTGGTACGCCGCATCAGAAAGTCTCCTTTCTGACGCCGAAAAGAAGCGCCCGGAGCGTCAGCATGAGTTCCCTGTGGTCAGCCTCATCGCGGTGCTCGTAAAGATAGGACGCCGCATAAAGGACAGCGGTTTTCGCGGGACTGCCGAGAGACGCGTACTCTTCAGCGTCCTCCGCCCGTGCCACAGCCGTACAGAGACTCTCTGCCGTGGCAAGAAGCCCCTCAAGCAAAGTGTCCTCATCCGGCGTGTCGATCCTCAGATAGTCCTTGAGTTCTTCAAGCGTCACAGACACATAGCCCGCCTCCCTTCAAAAAATAATGGGGAGCCGACAAGACTCCCCATTACAGTTCATAGCGTCATCAGGACGCAATCTTCAGCACCCTCACGGCCTCTGGCAGCACGAGGACACCGTCGACGCGCTCCTTCATGACATAGCCCGTCATGTCGTTGCCCGCGTAAAGCTCGCGAAGCTCCTGAATGGTGCGGGTGCCGCGGTCGCCGATGTTGTAGTAGCTCATGTCGCCGAACGCGATGACCGCCGCGCCCGGAGCGATGGCCGGAGCGTAGGTCGAAGTGTAAACCGGATAGCCCAGGAGACGGTCAGGCTCGTCCGCCTGGTAGCTCGGCTGCCACATATACAGCTTGTTCTCATCCTTAAGCTTCCGAATCGAAGCGATCACGGAATCGTTCATGATGAACACCGCGCGGCGGCGGTAAGGACGCTTCAGCGAATACACGAGACTTACGATATCGTCGGCGGAGATATTGTTGGTCTCGATGTTCCCCGCAGTTTCAGCCGTGGCCGTGGGCTGCGCCGCCGCCGTCGTGAAGAGTCCCTTCGGCTTCCCGGCGCTGCCGGACGGCGTGGATAGCGGACCGTTCAGGAAGGCGTCCTCCTCGGCATTGGCGATGGCCTGCGCGAACTGCGTGAGGATATAGCTTTCGAGACCGAAAGCGTTGTCCGAGAGCAGCTCGTTCGTGACCTTCACAGCAACAAGCAGTTTGTGCGCGTCGAGGCTGATCTGGCTGAACGTGGCGTCCGAGAAGTTGATGGAATCGCCCTCGTCGATCCACGCGGCAGCGGGCTTCGTCCCCGCGATGTTGATTTTGTGCAGGCCGCTGGTGGTGATGTTCGTGCCGAAACGGCGCATGATGTTCTGCTCCTCGATGCTCTCGATCAGGCGGCGGTCCCACTCGTCCGGAACGAGATAGCCGCCGTCGGCAGCGACGCCCTCGGACATCACGTTGGAAACGTGACGGAAATCCGTGCGGATAGCGTCGAGCATCGCCTTCTTATATTCGTCGGAGGCGCGGCCCGTCTTGAGCTCCTGCTTGGCGATATCGTCAACCACGGGAGCGTTCACGATTGCGTCCGTCGCGGGCTTCGCGAGTTCCGCTTCCAGACGGCGCTGACGCTCAAGGCGCTCGATGTCCTTGCCGTAGGCCACCACGTCGGCCTCCATCTTGTCGTAGGTGGCGGCGTCCTCGGCGGAGAGCTTGCCGTCCTTGTCGGTGCGCTCGTCGAGGAAGGTCTTGGCGGCGTTCCAGAGCTGGGCGCGCTTATCGATGAGTTCCTGAATCTTGTCTGTCATGAGTAAAAACCCCTTTCTATTATCCATAAAAAATAGCCGCTGTTCGCGGCCTTAATGCGATATGAGGTTCAGCCGGTGCATGAGCGCCGACGTGTCCACCCGTTCATCCTGCGGAGGTGTCGAAGTCTCACTTTCCGGCGGAGGTGTTTGAGTCTCACCTTCCGGTGTGGCTGCCGTTTCCTTATCCTGTGGTGCAAGCGGTGTTTCCTTGTCCTGCGGCATCGGCTGCGTTTCCGCTTTTGCCATCGTCGGAAGGATGATGCGTGTATCTCTTTCAGGCGTTCCCTTTATCCGGGACA
>JAEEGF012329591.1_pt1 | contig 12782 bp, 10 predicted proteins | sample 9134171 | NCBI WGS metagenome assembly JAEEGF01 (sample SAMN16246542, study PRJNA631951) | gut metagenome | biome: gut microbiome; feature: rumen; material: AP-attached | host: Bos | place: Iran: Karaj | collected 2018-10 | reverse complement strand
TGTTGAGCACCTGAGCAACAATACCAGCAGCCATCGAGTTGTAAACGTTGTGCTTACCCTTTATCGAAAGATCGTCGATGAGCATTGTCAAGGTCTTGCTGCTATTGTTTACATAGTCGATAGACTTTTCGTCCTCGCTGAGCATAGCACCGTTCTTTACCTTTCTCTTCTTCTGGGTGAACTCGAGCTGGGTGGCAAGAATTTCGCGCTTCGAGATTTCGTTTATGATGACTTCGTCGTCGGAACAATAGATGAAAGAATCCTTAGCAGTGGTGTTCTGCAAGATACGGAACTTAGCATCGATATAGTTCTGGAACTTGTGGTCGTAGCGGTCCAAGTGGTCGGGAGTGATGTTCATCAGCACCGACAAGTCGCTCTTGAACTTGTACATATTGTCGAGTTGGAAACTGCTAAGTTCGATAACATAGTAGTCGTATTCCTTGGTTGCAACCTGGTAAGCAAAGCTTTGCCCTACATTGCCAGCCAAGCCCACATTGAGACCTGCTTTCTTGAGTATGTGGTAGATAAGCATTGTAGTTGTAGTCTTTCCATTACTACCTGTGATACAAATCTTTACGGCATTGGTATAACGTGCAGCAAACTCTATTTCAGAAATTACTGGAATACCCAGTTCGCGAGCCTTCACCACCAATGGTGCAGTTTCGGGAATACCCGGGCTCTTTATAATCTCGCTTGCATTGAGAATCAATTCCTCGGTATGCTGCTTTTCTTCGTAAAGCACATTATAATCCTTAAGCAACTCCTTGTACTTGTCGGCGATTTCGCCCTTATCCGAAACAAATACATCGTAATCGTTTACAGCTGCCAATACGGCTGCTCCTGTTCCACTCTCTCCAGCTCCTAATACTACAATTCTGTTTTCCACGGTCTTATCTTAATTTTAATGTTACAATTGAAATAATAGCCAACAACAATGTTACAATCCAGAATCTGGCCACGATCTTGGATTCGGGCATTCCCTTCTTCTGATAATGATGGTGCAAGGGTGCCATTTTAAACGGACGTTTCTCCACTGGCACAGGCACACCTTTGGGCAAATGATGCTTTTTGCGGTAATGCTTGCAATAGCGGTTCTGTATGATTACCGAAAGGCTCTCGACAAGGAAAATTCCACAAAGAATCGGGAGAATAAGTTCCTTCTTGATGATAATTGCAAACACTGCGATGATACCTCCCAAGGTAAGGCTACCTGTGTCGCCCATGAAAACCTGTGCGGGATAGGTGTTGTACCATAGGAAACCGATGGTAGCACCGATGAATGCAGCGGCGAATACCATCAATTCACCAGTGTTTGGAATGTACAATATATTAAGGTATTCGGCGGCTACACGGTTACCAGAAACGTATGCCAGAATACCGAGCGTTGCACCTATGATTGCCGAAGTTCCCGTCGCAAGTCCGTCCATGCCGTCGGTAAGGTTGGCTCCGTTGGATACCGCAGCGACAACCAAGATTGTCATTATGATAAACACCAGCCATGCAAGTATGTCGGCATAATCGCCAGCCCAAGCAACAAACCAACGGTAGTCGAGTTCATTGTTCTTGAAGAACGGGATGGTCGTCTTGGTTGACTTTACGTCGGAATATTCGGTCACGCCACTGCAGTCCGAATTTCCAACTACTTCAACGACTTCGCAGTTGGGCTGGTTCTCAACAACAACCTTTTCCCTTATCACAGCATCGGGCGAGAAGTAAAGTATTGCACCGACTGCAAAACCGAGAAGTATCTGTCCCAACAGCTTGAACTTGCCAGGCAAACCGTCCTTGTTGTGCTTCTTCTGCTTCAGGTAGTCGTCGAGGAAACCGAGACAGCCGAGCCACAAGGTAGTGACAAGCATCAAAATGGTATAGACATTGTTCAGCTGCGCAAACAGCAAGGTCGGAATCACGATTGCGGCAATGATGATAAGACCACCCATTGTCGGCACGTTCTTCTTGAAATTCTTCACATTGTTGACACAAGTGTCACAATTCTGCGAATTTTCGGTCGGAGCATCGTTCATTGTGGTCCTTGTCTCCTCGATTTCGGTCTTGCCCGATTTCTTCATACGCTTTATGAACCACTTTCCGAACCATATCGCTATGATAAGCGAAGCAATCATTGAAATACCCGAACGGAACGAAATGTACTGAAATACACCGGCTCCGGGCATTCCCAAATCTTGCAGGTACTGAAATAAATGATAAAACATAATCCGTTAGTTGTTAAATGCGTTATTTAAAATCTCCTTGTCGTCGAAATGATGACGAACTCCTTTTATCTCCTGATAAGTTTCGTGTCCCTTGCCAGCCACAAGAATAATGTCGCCCTTCTTGGCAAGCATACAAGCGGTACGTATTGCCTCCTCGCGGCTTGTAATCCTGAGAACCTTGTTCTTCCACTGCGGTTCAACACCCTTCTGCATATCGTCGAGAATATCTTCGGGTTCCTCGTTGCGCGGATTGTCGGAAGTAAGTATGACCTTGTCGCTCATCTCGGCTGCAATGGCTGCCATTTCGGGACGCTTGGTCTTGTCGCGGTTTCCGCCACAGCCGACAACGGTTATCAATGTTCCGTTGCCACAACGAATATCGTTGATGGTAGAAATCACATTCTGCAAGGCATCTGGAGTGTGTGCGTAATCAACTATTGCTGTAACGCCTTCCTTCGAGCGGATAATCTCGAAACGGCCGTCAACAGGATGCAATTCGCTCATAACCTTCAGCACTTCGAGCTTGTCGAAACCAAGCAAAATTGCGGTTCCATAGATTGCCAGCAGGTTGTATGCATTGAAACGTCCGATGAAGTTAACCCACACTTCCTCGCCATTGATGTCGAGCTGCATACCTTCGAAGCCGTCTTCGAGAACCTTTGCCTTGAAGTCGGCAGCCGACAGAAGCGAATATGTATATTTCTTTGCCTTTGAGTTCTGGTACATAATCTCACCATTGCGGTCGTCAATGTTGGTGATTGCAAAAGCCTCAGCCGGCAACATGGTGAAGAAACCCTGCTTTGCCTTGATGTATTCGGCGAAAGTCTTGTGGAAGTCGAGATGGTCATGAGTAATGTTGGTGAAAATTCCGCCAGCGAAAGTCAAGCCTGCAATGCGGTTCTGAACTACCGAGTGCGAACTTACTTCCATGAAGCAGTAATCGCAGCCGCAATCAACCATCTGAGCCAGATATTTGTTAAGCTGAAGCTGGTCGGGAGTGGTGTGGGTAGCGGGGATAACTTCGGTATCGACGATTACCTTTACCGTTGAGAAAAGTCCTACCTTGTAGCCAAGCTTGCGAGTAAGATTGTACAAAGTGCCTGCAATTGTTGTCTTGCCGTTTGTGCCTGTAACACCGACAAGTTTCAGTTTCGACGAAGGATTTCCGTAGTAGTCAGACGCCAAGATTCCAAGAGCCTCCGACGACGATTCCACCTGAATGTAGCTAACATCAACGTGAAGCTTTTCGGGCATTTTTTCGCAAACTATCATCTTTGCACCGCTGCCGATTGCCGTTTCAATGAAATCGTGTCCGTCGGAAGCAGTTCCGACTATAGCCACGAACATGTCGCCAGCACCTATCTTACGCGAGTCAAATTCAATCTTCTCGAAGTCCGACTGCCTTACAACCGAATTTACTACTTTCAATTTGTTCAACGAAACTTTTATATCCATCTTCCTTTTATTTTAAAGTCAAGTAAATTGAATCACCTTTTGCATATATTGTTCCCTGCGACGGAACTTGCTCCACAACTCGTCCACGTCCTCTGATAACAACCTTCAAACCAGCCTGTTCGAGGATTCCTATAGCATCGGAAGCACCCATATTTCTGACATCGGGAATTACCTTTCCGATTTCGGGAGAGTATGGAGCGAAATTTTCCTTTTCGCCAGCATGGTCTTTAAACCTTACCCATTTTACGGTCGGGAAATTGTCGATATTGGTAGGAATATCGAGCATATTGCAAACCGTCTGTATATTTGCGCGATTTCCCGACTTGCTCAGGGGCAAAAGTGTTTCGGGATTATCGTTTATTTCGTCGGCTACAGCCTTGGTGTCGGTCGAATAGATCTTGTCGGCAATCTTGCGGAATACATTACCAGCCACAACATTGCCGTAGAAGCTACCTTCCGATGGATTGTAAATCGAAACTATGCACGAGTATTCCGGATTGTCGGCAGGAAAATATCCGACAAACGAAGCATGGTAAGTGATTTTTTGTCCACCCTTGCCATAGTTCATCTGTGCTGTACCCGTTTTTCCTGCTATCGGGTAATTTTCGTTCTTCAGGTTTCGCGCCGTACCATTCTGCACAACGCCTTCGAGCATCTTCTTCACAGCCTCAATCGTCTTGTGCGAACAAATCTGCGGGTCGATTACATAGGGGTCGAAAGTCTCGACCATCTCGCCGCAGTACGAAAGCCCCTCGACGAACATCGGGCGTATCAACTTGCCATCGTTTGCTATTGCATTGTAGAATGCCAAAATCTGCAACGGTGTTATTGCGACTCCGTAGCCATAAGCCATCCACGGCAACGAAATTCCCGACCAATACTTCGAGCCATCCGACGGCTCGTGAATTACAGGCACTGCTTCACCCTTGAGTTCAATACCCAAAGGCTCGTTAAGATGCAAGCGCTTGATGCCGTCGACAAATTTCTGCTGCTGATGCTTGTAGTTGTCGTACACAAAACGCGCCGTACCAACGTTCGACGAAGTTTCGATTATGCGCTGCACCGAAAGCCATGTGCTGTCGGGAGTATGCGAATCCTTGATAGTCTTGCCGTAGTAAGTATCGACGCCATTGCCGACCTTTACCATTGTTTCGGGGGTAATATATCCGTCCTCCATGGCAACAATTACCGATGCAATCTTGAATGTAGATCCAGGGTCGGAAGCACCGCCCGACGACAAGTTACCGACAGCATAGTTGAAATTTTCGTAGAAATTATTGAGCGAATCGCGCATTAGGTTGGCCATAGCGCGAACCTTGCCAGTTTTGACTTCCATAACCACTACTGTGCCGTATTGTGCAGAATGCTGTCGCATCTGGCTTTCGAGTTCGGTCTCGGCAATATCTTGCAGACTTATGTCAATTGTGGTTATCAAGTCCTTGCCGTCGATAGGCTTCACGTAGTCCGATGAATTCTCTATCGGCACCCACACATCTTTCGACACCTTCTGGAATGCGGCATAGCCTTCGGTGCCTGTAAGAATGCTGTCGTAGCTATATTCGAGGCCGTAGTGTCCTTTTTCGCTCGACTCGCCAATGGTTCGGCGTGCCAGTTTGCCAAACGGCTTTTCGCGCTCATATATTTCCGACGAATAAAAACCAGCGCGGTATTTTCCTCTGCGCAAGAAGGGGAATTTCTTCATTTCCTCGTACTGCAGGAACGAAACCCTGCGCTTTATGCAGTAGCTGCGATTGCCGTTATTCTTTGCCTCACGAATTTCAGTCCTATAGGTCTCTCTCGATTTGGTCTTGAACAAATCGGCGAGACAAATGCTAAGCGAATCGACTTCGGCATCGAAAGCAGAATCGGTCATCGACTTTACGCCCTGACAAGCCAAATCGAGATACGTATCGTAGTAGCACACCGATGTAGCCAACAGTTTGCCGTCGGACGAATATATGTCGCCACGCTTGGGCTTTATAGTGGTGGTTCTTATCGAAACCATTTCTTTCTTTTCCTCTGGAGTCACAATCTGCAAATAGATAATCCTGCCGATTATCACGAAGGCGAGGATAATGAGCACAGCCAAAGCCACGTAAGATCTATGTATTATTTTATTTCTACCCGAATCTTTCATTTTTTGGCTTTTTTACGGCTGTTCGACTTCTTTTTCTTATAAATTATCTTGTACGGCGGACGTTTCGATTCCTCGAGCGTAGAACCTTTGGCTTCAAGAAGCGACAAGACACTTTTACGTCTGTTTGTCTTCTTGAGCAGTTCCGACTGTATAGCTACGCCCTCGGCACGATATTTTTCGATTCGCTCCTCCGACTTGCTTATTTCGCGATAAACATAGATGCCATGGAAGTGGTTTACGACATACAACACAGCGAGAATAAACACTAGAATAACAAAACGCACCTTTCTTTTGGTGATTTTGTCCATTATTATGTCACCCGACAATACGCTGCGCATACCTTTGAAGAAATCCATCGCTAAACCCTTTCTGCTATTCTTAATTTTGCCGATTTAGCACGTGGATTTCTTTCCACTTCTTCATCGCATGGAACAATAACTTGCTTGTTAACAGGCTTGAGGCTGAGATTTGCACGACCAAACACATCACGTTCATCGTTTCCATCGACGTTGCCAGTACGGATAAGGTTCTTCACGAGTCTGTCTTCCATCGAGTGATACGAAATAACCGACAGGCGACCACCCTTTGCAAGCACCTGCGGAGCTGCCGTCAGGAAATCCTCGAGCGAAGCAATCTCGTCATTCACCTCGATGCGCAAAGCCTGGAAAATCTGTGCGTAGTACTTTATCTCACGATTTTTCGGAGCAAACTGCTCGAGGAAATTCACAAAATCGTCAATTTCACCGAACGGCTCAGTTTCGCGGCGTACAACAATCGACTTTACCAGACGACCAACGTTCTGCACATCGCAGTAGTTGCGGAAAATACGGAAAAGGTCGTCCTCCGAAGCTCCGTTCAGCACATCGGCTGCAGTACGCGACGACTGCTCCGACATGCGCATGTCGAGTTTTCCTCCCATACGGAACGAAAAACCGCGGTCGGCAACATCGAACTGATGCGACGACACGCCCAAGTCGGCCAAAATGCCATCGACCTTATCGATGCCATAATAGTCGAGATAGTTGCGCAGATAGCGGTAATTTCCGAAAACGAGCTTCAGTCTCGAATCATCAATCTTATTTTTGTGAGCATCACTATCACGGTCGATTGCCACGAGAGTTCCTTTTGCCGACAAGCGCGACAAAATTTCTGCCGAGTGTCCGCCTCCGCCGAAAGTAGCGTCAACGTAAACGCCATCGGGATTGATATTCAATCCATCGACGCTCTCGTTCAACAATACCGGCACGTGATATTCGCTCATCTGCTAATCCTCCGAAAACATAAAGTCGCCACCAAGAATTTCGTCGGCAAGTTCAGCAAAGCTTTCGTTGCCCATCGACTTCTGCTCGTAAACGTCCTTAGCCCAGATTTCTACCTTACCTTCCTGTCCTGCAAAGACAAGTTCCTTCTCGCCACCAATGTAGTCGAGCAGAACTTTCGGGATGAGGAAACGGCTGTTGTTGTCGAGATAAACCTCAGCAGTTCCGCGGTAGAATTCGCGAAGGAACTCAGCATGCTTACGGTTGAAAGGATTGAGTCTTTTCTTCAGCAAACCGGTCTGACGGTTCCATTCGCTCATCGGATAAAGCACCAAGCATTTTTCGTAAATATCACGTTTGAGGACGAAAGCAGCCGCCTGTTCCTCGTCGGGAACCTGACGCTTCAGTTGCGAAGGAAAGATAACTCTGCATTTGTTATCCAGCTTGCTAATGTATTCACCTACAAACATAATCTACAATTCAAAATTCGACGCAAAACTAAACAAAATTTCCCACTTTAAAACACCACCACCCACTCTTTCCCACCAATGTTAATAACTTAAGGCTATTTTTTAAGATAAAACATTGATTTATAATAAATTACAAAATCATGCAAGTTATTAACTATGAGCATTTTTTAGATTGGAAATTAAAGTTTAGGTCTTTTGATTATCTTTGCCCGCAAAACACTTATAAGCATGTCAGAAAACAAACCGATGCAAGTCGATGTTGCCGAAATTATCCGAGCAAAAAGTCCGAAGCTGGCAAAGAAAATGCCTCGTTTCGTCATCAACTTGCTGCGCAAGCTGGTTCACGAAAAGGATGTAAACGAGATACTTGCAAAGGCAAATGGAGCTACGGGCATCGACTTTGTGAACGTCGGCGTAGAATGCCTCGAACTGAAACGACAGGTCAGCGGAATGGAAAACATTCCATCCGAAGGTCGCTTTATCTTCGTTGCAAATCATCCGCTCGGCGGACTCGAAAGCCTTGTGATGATGCAGACAATCGACGAGAAATACAACGATTTCATGTTTGTTGTAAACGACTTGCTGATGGCATTGGAACCGCTGCGCCCAGTTTTCATACCAATAAACAAGGTCGGCAAGCAGTCGCGCACGAACGCCGAACAACTCAACGAACTGTACGCTTCAGACAAACAGGTGCTGTATTTTCCTGCTGGGCTTTGCTCGCGAAAAATTAAAGGAGAAATCGTTGACCTGCCTTGGCAGAAAAACTTCATTGTGAAAGCAGTGGAATACCAACGCGACATAATCCCAATTTACATCGGCGGACGAAATTCCAACTTTTTCTACAGCCTCGCCAACTGGCGCAAGCGACTGAAAATCAAATTCAACATCGAGATGCTTTTCCTTGTTGACGAAATGTTCAAGCAACGCGGACAGACCATCACATTAACAATCGGAAAACCAATACCCTACACCACCTTCGACAAGACAAAAACACCAACGGAATGGGCGGAATGGGTAAAAAAAGAAACTTATAAAATGAAAGGACGAACAGGCTAACAGGCGAACAGCCGTTTGTACAGGCGCAATTCATTGCGTCTCAGAAACGGTTGACTAGCTGCGTACCTAACGGCACGCCTACTCCGGTCGGATTTTATCCTACCGAAGCATTGTCCCTAACGGGACAGGAGACAAATAATGCCACTCAAAACGGCATAGCCATTCAAACAGCGCAGCGATAACCGCCGAAGGCATAGAACGGCGAAGCCCTCAACGAAGTTAAACCCAGAAACGGGCGTAGCCCATTGAAACAGCGCAGCGATAAACGCCGAAGGCATTGAAACGGGCGAAGCCATAGAACGGGCGAAGCCCTCAACGAAGTTAAACATAGAAACTGAGAACTTGAAACCATCCAAATGACCGACATCTTCAGCACCGAGAAACGTTCCGACATAATGTCGAAAATAAGGTCGAAAGGCACCAAGCCAGAGATTAAGCTTCGCAAGGCTCTGTTTGCACGTGGTTTCCGCTACCGCACAAACGACAAGCGCCTGCCTGGCACTCCCGACATTGTGCTGCCAAAATATGGCACCGTGATTTTCGTGAACGGATGTTTCTGGCACCATCACCCGGGCTGTAAGATTGCAACCACACCAAAGTCAAACACCGAGTTCTGGCAGACCAAGATAAAGCGCAACCGTCAGCGCGACCTGGAAAACTATTGGAAATTAGGCGAATTAGGCTGGGAAGTCATAGTAGTGTGGGAATGCGAACTAAACCATGCTCATGATGCTGATTCTGTCGCCGACAAACTTGCCGAACGTCTGCACAGAAAACTTCACCCACAACAACGTCCGTACGAAATCCCAGAAGAAACAGAGATTGGAATTGCTGCAGAAAACGAAACGAAATACGGGAAATAAATCTATTCGTAAACGATCTCACCGCCTTCGAGTTGCATGCAATTCTTCGACTTCAAAATTAACTTTGCACCATTGCCGACTATTAATCTGCCGCGTACAATAAAATGTGAAGTACGGTCTATTTTCAGTTTTGCCTTTGGTTCCAACCTGTAAACACTGCCTGCATCAATCACTAGCGAACTTTTCTCTTCTACGTTCACTATGCTTCCTGCCTCCTGCACAAATTCGGAACCTGCCTCACAGACAAGCACCGTCGGCTTTGCAAACAAACCTGTAACATCGTCGCGCATAGGCTGTGCAACCGTAAGGTTTTGCGTTAGCCAAATTTCCATCTTCGGGGCAAGTATCGCCTTTTCCTTCAACGAGATGCTACCTGTCCAGATGGCGTTGTTTGTAATAGTGTAATCGTCCCAACGCACATCAATGCGGCAATTGCCGTCATCAAACGGAGTGATTCCGATTCCTAGTCCGGTGAGATAAGTTGTCTGCGTATTGCGCGACTGATAATTGGCACACTTGAACTCTCCTGTCGTCATCGAATTGTACAAGGTCTTCGCATTACAAGTACTTGGATTTGTTCCCATATTCAACCGGGTATGCGTGCAGAACATATCGCGGGCATCGCCATTGAGCACCAAACTGTCTATCTGCACAGACCCTATTGTTTTCCTCCACATCGACCTCTCGCACGAACGCGAAAGCGAAACAACCTCATCGTCGGCATCGAAATGCGTCTCCATATCGTGAGTTCCGCAGAAAGGATTCTCTGTTTCGCGACTATGGTAATAATCGTGTCCAGCCCACGAAATGCACTTTATATTGTAAGGTGTGTCGGCTTTGTGAAAGCTATAATTCCAATATCCTTCGGCAGGAATCATGCGCAAGTTGTCGCGCTCGTTGGCATAATAAACATCGTTATTTGCACCACTTAAAATGTCACGACCTATCTGATAGTAAGCATAAACGCCAGCCACCTGCTGCGGACGGCAATCGCTCTCATTGGCAAACTGCAAAAAGTCGAGTTTATTGTTTCGTCCCGACTGGTGGTTTTCAATCCAAATATATTGATTAGAAGAACTTTCGCTGTCCTTGTACGGCAATTTTATACGCACAGCATCGCCGTATGTAACAAAGTCGCGCAGAATAAATGTTTGCGAACCGTCATCCTTTGAAATGTCTGCGTTTTTGGGAGTTCCATCCATGTCACGTGCGACAATCCACCAATCGTTGCCGTTTCGGTTGCTAGGATGAATCCAGTGCATACGCCAACGTTCGTAGCCGTTGCACGAAACTAGTCCTGAGCCCGAACCTCCCATAAGTCCATAGCCTCCCTGCGTTGATAGAAACGGCATATACTCGCCCGAACGGCGATGATTCCCACCTGAAGTATGAAACGAATTAGAACCAAAGAACGAATGCGAGATTTCGTGCTGTACTATCCCTGTCGGATTCTGCGACACATCGTGAGTGCCAACGCACTGCGCCGTACCTACGCCCGAAAAAGGATAATAGCTGCCATTAATCAGCAATTTTCGACCGCGAAGCAACGAGGTTGAAAAATAACCGTTACCTGCACTATCACCACCATATTCCTTTGTAATATTACGGAAGAAGAACTGTATAAATCCTATTTTTCCAGAACCGTTATCGTAGTAAGAAATATCGTTGTGACCATACATTGTCTGCAAACCACCCTGCTCGTTTATGAAATCGACAGCAGCATTCTCGATGTTTGACTCGTTGAAACTTCCCAATTTAAGCACTCGACTCTCCTTGATGTTCACCACAACGAAATCGCCAGTAATCTGCAGTTCATCAAACGATGACTCTCCATAAAGTCTTGTAATACAACCATATAAATTATTAGGATTATATATAGTATCCATAAGGCGAAGAAGATAGTCGGGAGGATTCTGGTTGAGGCTTTCAAGCAAAACCATATTCCAATGATTTGTCTTCGCAAATGGTTTTTCCCTTTCGGGATGCACATCGTAAATGATGTTTACGAAAAAATTGAGCATATGGATTTCACCACGAGGCTTTACCATCCAGCCGTCCCAACTGTTTCTCTGCGCAAACGCAGCTACAGCAAACAGCAGCATCACCGACAGCAAAATCCTTTTTAGCCTCATAATCAATACGCTGCAAAACTTTCGTCGTCGAGCCAAGTCTTTTGCGCACGCATAACCTGCTCAATTACATCGCGCACACAACCTTCGCCGCCTTTCTTGTCGGAAACGTAAAGGGCAATCTCCTTAATCTCATCGGCAGCATCGGACGGACAGCAGGGCAAACCTACAAGCTTCATAATCTGGTAGTCGGGAATATCGTCGCCCATATACAGGATTTCCTCATTGCGAAGGTTATATTTCTTCTTCAGCATTTCCAAATCCTCGGTCTTCCACACACTACCCATAATCACTTCCTCCACGCCGAGATTCTTGTAGCGAATCATTGTCTTTTCGCAAAAACCGCCAGAAATTATTGCAACGACAAGTCCCTTGCGGATGGCACATTTTATTGCAAATCCGTCCTTTACGCTGGTTGTTCGCTGCAAGTAGCCAATCTCGTTTATATTTACTGTCGACGACGACAAAACTCCGTCAATATCAAAGACCACAGCCTTGATGTTCGACAATATCTCCTTGAAATTCAACGTTTCCAGATTTTTGTTCATTTGTTATATGTTTTTAGGATGCTTTCGCTCATAATCTTGTAAACATCGGCAAGATTTTCATCAGAAGCGAGCATATCTATATGTGAATCAATAATTTTTCTATCTCCACGCACAGCAGGTCCCGTCTGCGACGAATAGGCACCGCCAGCAAGAATCTTGGCAAAACTCTGCTTCAACAATGGCGTTAATATATTAATAGGTATGTTGTTTTCCTGTAAAAGTTTCTGCCCGAGGCAAACGCTATGATTCATAAAGTTGGCTGCAAAAACGCCTGCAACGTGCAAAACTTTGCGCTGCTCGAACGACAATTCGTAAATGAGCGGACTTATTTTTTCGGCAAGGCAACGCACCTCGTGAAACGTATCTGCATTTGAAGTCTCGATGCAGACAGGGATTTCGCTGAAATTATCAATCTTCACATCGCGCGAAAAAGTCTGGAACGGATACATCACCGCAGCGTTCTTCTGCTTGAAAATCTCTTTGGGCAGACTTCCCGAAGTGTGTATGCAGATTTTTTCGTCCGGAAGGCTTATTTGAGCGGCAATGCTGGCATTTGCCTCGTCCGACATCATGAACAGGTAGGCATCGGATTTTGATGAGATTTGGAACAACTCATCGGTGAAAACAGCATTTACCTCATCGGCCGGCG
>JAEEGF012061707.1_pt1 | contig 12784 bp, 11 predicted proteins | sample 9134171 | NCBI WGS metagenome assembly JAEEGF01 (sample SAMN16246542, study PRJNA631951) | gut metagenome | biome: gut microbiome; feature: rumen; material: AP-attached | host: Bos | place: Iran: Karaj | collected 2018-10 | reverse complement strand
GGATGAATATATCAAGAAGGTGGCGACGAGTATGATCGATAGAGACGAATTTAATGCGTGCGTGAGTACCGCTCGCCATGAAGGCGAAGCGGTGGGCGAAGCCAAAGCGAAAGAAAAGTTTGCTGCTCGCGAGAAGAAAATTACAGAATATCTTCGGTCTCATGGTGTATCTGCTAAATTGCTGAATGCTGCTCTTGCTATAAAGTAGGAATTGGTTTAATACAAAAAATCCCTGCCACACTTTGTGACTGGGATCTCAACTTTGTCATGCCCGCCACTGTGCGGGCATCTCCGTTTCAAAACAGAGAACTGCTAATTACTTCTTCTTCGTCTTCTTGGTTTCGAGCCATTCGTCGAAGGTGATGCTGCGGTCAACAACACCGTTCGGCGTGAGTTCCAAGACACGGTTCGCAATCGTTTGAACAAATTCATGGTCCTGCGAACAGAAGATGACCGGCCCCGGGAAAGCCTTGAGGCCGTTGTTCAAAGCGGTGATGGCTTCCAAGTCGAGGTGGGCCGTCGGTTCGTCGAGCAACAAGCAGTTTGCGTTCGAGAGCATCATCTTCGAAAGCATGCAACGCACCTTTTCGCCACCGGAAAGGACGTTCGCCGATTTCAGCGCTTCTTCGCCGGTAAAGAGCATACGGCCGAGGAATCCGCGGATGAACGTTTCGTCCTGTTCCTTGCTGTACTGGCGCAGCCAATCCACGAGAGAGAGGTCCGTCTTGAAATAAGCGTCGTTGTTCTTCGGGAAGTAGTTGTAGCTGATGGTGTTGCCCCACTTGAGCACGCCATCCGGAGCCTTGATTTCTTCGGCAATGAGCTGGAAGAATGCGGTCTTCAAGGTGTCGTATTCACCGACGAGGGCGACCTTGTCCTGGTTGCCGAGCGAGAACGTCAAATCTTTGCAGATGATGCCGTCGCCGCCATCAACGGTGGCGTTCTTGACTTCGAGTACGATCTTGCCCGGTTCGCGGTCCATCTTGAAGTTCACCCACGGGAACTTACGGCTGGAGGCCGGCATTTCTTCGACGGTCATTTTGTCCAAAAGCTTCTTACGGCTGGTGGCCTGCTTTGCCTTAGCGGCGTTAGAAGCGAAGCGGCGGATGAACGCCTTGAGTTCTTCAATCTTTTCTTCTGCGCGGCGGTTCTGGTCCTTGCGCTGCTTCTGGGCGAGCTGGCTTGCTGCGTACCAGAATTCGTAGTTACCACCGTAAATGTTGATCTTGCCGTAGTCGATATCGCAAGTGTGCGTACAGACGGCGTTCAAGAAGTGACGGTCATGGCTCACCACGATCACGATGTTTTCGAAACGTTCGAGGTAGTCTTCGAGCCAGCCGACGGTTTCCAAATCAAGGTGGTTCGTCGGTTCGTCCAAGAGCAAAATGTCCGGGTTGCCAAACAGAGCCTGGGCGAGGAGCACGCGGATCTTTTGGCCGCCATCGAGTTCGGACATCAAGTTGTAGTGGAATTCTTCGGGAATGCCAAGACCCTTGAGGAGCACGGCAGCGCTGGAGTCGGCTTCGTAACCGCCGATTTCGCCAAAGCGCGTTTCGATTTCCATGGCCTGCATGCCCTGTTCTTCGGTCATTTCAGGGAGCGCGTAGAGTTCGTCACGCTTCTTGCCAAGTTCGTAAAGTTCCGGGAAACCCATCATGACGGTTTCGAGGACTGTGTTGTTTTCGTAGGCGAAGTGATCCTGCTTGAGGACCGCGATACGTTCGCCCGGGTCCTTCGTGACTTCACCCGTGTTCGGTTCGAGTTCGCCCGAAAGAATCTTGAGGAATGTGGATTTGCCGGCGCCGTTTGCGCCGATAACACCGTAGCAATTGCCGCGCTTGAAGGAAAGATTTACTTCCTTGAAGAGAACGCGGCTACCATATTGAAGACTGACATTAGAAACATTAAGCATGGCGCCAAAGATAGTAAAAATTGGGGTAAAGCCAAGCTTTCATTTTTATGATTGTAGCTTAAGAAAGTTCGTCATTAACTTAAGAAAGTTCGTCGTGCGGGCGGGGACTTGTGGAATCGTTTGAAATGATGGTGTCACGCCCGACTGGATCGGGCATCTTTTTTCAAAAATGTTATTATTTCAATTAGAACAGTAATTTTTGGAATATGGGGTATTTATGTTATTAAAAAAATCTGCAAAGTATGCCGCTGTAGTATCTATTGCTCTAGCCTTTATGTGCTGCTCCGACACTTCAGATGGGGAAGCAAATCCGGTATCGGGTAATGTTGTTGTGGAATCGTCCTCTGCGAAAGCACTGAGCAGTTCCGCTAAGATTGCGAACAGTTCATCTGCGGCGGCTCCGAAATCCTCTGCGGTAACCCCGGCAAGTTCCGCGACAGTTCCGCCAACCTCGTCTTCCGCAAAAATCGTAAGCAGTTCCGCCACAAAACCCGCGAGTTCATCCGCGAAGGCCGTGCAGTCATCCTCTTCAGTGAAAACAGTGGTTAGTTCCTCCGCGAAAGCGCCCGCATCTTCCGCCACGTCGAACGTTTTCTTCAGCGAAAACTGGCGTCAAGCTTGCCTCGACAAAATTAACGAATACCGTGCAACTGAAAATCTAGGCCCTTTGACGCTTGCTCCCGAAGAAAAGCAGACCTGCACCGACAAGGAAGCCGCCGATGACCTCGCGGAAAACAAGGCCCATGGCCACTTTGGCAACTGCGGGGAATGGGCGCAGAACTCAGGCCCGAACTTCAATACCTCCTGGCGCAAAACCGCAATCGAAGTCTCTGACGCTTACCTCAAAATGATGTGGGAAGACGAAAAGGCTCTAGTCACAAGCGGCGAACGCGACCCGAAAAAAGACGAAGACTACCCCTATATCGGCCATTACCTCAACATGAAGGGCAATTACAAAACTGTCGCCTGCGGCATCGCGCTCTCCGCTGACGGCAAGAAGGGATGGTTCAACGTAAACTTCTTCTAAAAAATGAAATAGCGAAAAATAAACGTTCCCCATGAGATTCATCGCATGGGGAATTTTTCTCTACATTAAAATATTTACGGGATCCAGAGATTTTTTATCTTTGCGTCTATGATTTCTCGATTGTTTTTTATGGTGTCTATTTTGGTGGCGTTTGTGTTTGCAAATGCTGCGGATTCTGTTAATCTTGATTCTTCGTTATCGGCGAATTCTTCTTCGGATTCTCTCAAATCAAAACAGGCGAAAAAAGGCGGACTTCTCGGAAGCTTGTTCCCTGTTGATGAAGATGAATCAATCCATCAAGGAAACGTCCTCACGGGTGCAACGCTCTTTTTGCTTCAAGCAAATTCTGATGATGATGCGTTGAACATTCTCTTTGGCGATATCTACAAGGCCGAAGGATACACGTTTACGGTAGAGGCTTTTGGCGGATATTTTGTTCGTGATGCAATGGCTTTGGGTTTGCGTGCCGGCTATAGTCGCACTTATGTCGATGTTGATTATTCAATTCTCGAAGATTTGGCAGATATCAAGGAACACCGCAAGTATGTGAGCAATGGATTCTTTGTCCAGCCCTTTCTCAAGAATTACTTGAAAGTCTTAGATTCCAGAACGATATACTTTTTTAATGAAACTTCGCTCACGGTCGAATATTCATACGGCATTTCGCAGTCGGATGATGGCGAGGATGTCTCGAAAACTAGAAATCACGGATGGACTTTTAAATTCGGAATCAATCCGGGGCTTTGCATAATGGTTCTTGACCGTTTGGCGTTTGAAACCTCGGTTGGACTTTTGGGTTTGAATTCGTCATGGCTTGTTGTTGAAGAAAATGATGAAAAACGCAGTGAAGTTTCTTACAACATTGTGAATTTTAAGATAAACTTGTTGGCTCTCGATTTTTCGTTGGTGTATTTCTTTTAAGGGATGAGTATGTTGTTTGAAATTTTTAAACGTACGAAAATTGACTATTGCGCAGGTGCCGCACTCTCGCTTCTTGGATTTGCAGCGGTTATGTCTTTAAATGGATGCACTGCGGATTACGATACGTTTGGTACTTCGGATTACCACGACTTTAATGAACTGACGCTTGCAGAACAGGATGTTTCACCTATGGTGAATGCGGCAGGACACCGCATGGAATTTGATTTGGCTACTCCGTCAAAATCGAAAAAAACTTGGGATTCGGTGACGGTGGAAAACATCGACATGAGTCATTTTGCATCGCTCCACTTGGTGTCTGAAAAAATTTCGGATTTTCCGACAGATTCGTCGGGACTCGATTCGCTGGCACAAAAAGTTTCTTATGCTAAGGAGGCTATCAAGAAAGGCGAAAAAATTGGCGTGCCTTCTAGCCATGTTGTTTATGTTGTTGTAGTTTCTGAAAGCGGAATGAAATCTGTTTGGCAGTTGCAGTTCAATATCCCGAACGTAGAACCGGAAAGCAGTTCTTCTGTAAAAAAGAATGTTTCCAGCAGCTCTATAAAAAAAGCGGAATCAAGTAGTTCTGCAAAAGCGGCAACTTCTAGCAGTTCCGAAAAGAAATCAATATCTAGCAGTTCCGAAAAAAGCGTTCCGGGCAGTTCTTCGTCCGCTGAAGAATCTCCGAAATCCAGTGCGTCTGTGGAATCTAGTAATGCCGGCGGATCTAGCGATTCTCATGAAGAAGCCGCTCCGAAAATTCTTTCGTTTTCTATAGCGGGGAAGGAGGCTGTCATTGATGAAGAACGCAAAGCGATTCACGTCGATGATCTTGATTTCCGCACAAATCTCACATCGCTGGAACTTTCTGAAATCACGCTCTCGGATGGGGCGACAGCAAATGTTTCTATGGGTGAATCGTACGACTTTGGCTCTGGCGTTCAAGTGACGGTTAAGAATGCGAACGGCGAAATCGAGACTTATTCTGTTAAGGCCGGTTACCAGCTTCCGGGGGAAAATTTCAACTCCTGGAAGGGAGACGACGTTACTCCCGATTCCATTTGGGGGAACGCGAATACAATCTTGACAACGACCGAAAAGACCTCATCCGGTTCAATGATTGGCGCTAAAATCCAGACGGGTTCGGCCCTTACAAAAGTGGCAAGCGGCAGTCTCTACACCGCTGATTTTAACCCGAATGGAGTAGGCGTACTTTCGATGGCGAGTGCTGCGACATGGCCTGACGGCAATGAACTCTTGGATTTCGGCAAGCCTTTTGCCGCACGTCCTGAATTTATGGAAGTCAAGTTCAGCTACGATGGCAAGGGCGACAGCTGCGACATATACATCTTGCTAGAAAACCGCACCGGCGATAAAAACGTCAATCGCAAATCGAGCGATGTGAACAAACTTGTCGCATCCGCTTGGTTCCGCTCCACAAAAGCGGACAATTCCGGTCGTGAAAATCCAGATGTCGTGAGCGTATCGGAGCCCGACGAGAACAAGATGCGTACGCTCCGTCTCAAGCTCAAATACGGCGAACCGCTTGCTGGCTCTCCGATTGAAAATTCTTCGACATTCAACACGAATCTCAGTTCCTCGAACAAGTCCGCCATCAATAACGGCTTGGTGCAAGGGACAGGCGAAGAGCCGGTGACGCACATTCGAGTGGTTTTTGCATCAAGTGCCGATGGCAACCATTACAAAGGTGCAAAGGGTTCTACGCTCATTGTTGACGAAATGCGACTTATTTATTAGTTGTCACTTCGTTGTGTAATTTCTATCTTGCGGCCCGTGAAACGGATTCATAGGACGATTGCGAAAATTCTCGTAGTAAACGGTTACTTGCCGAAGCTTGGGCTTGCGGCGGTGATTGGGGCTGTGACGGGACTTGTCGCCGAGGCCTTCCATTTGGGGCTAGACTCGGCGGTAGCGTGGGTTCGCAAGCCGTGGACGCATGGACTTCTTCCGTGGTGGGCTTTTGCCGCGGTTCCTGCGATTGGCGGACTTGTGGTCGGACTTTTCATCCACAAGGTCGCTCGTGCACCAGAAACGGCGGGGCAGGGCACCGACAAGATGATTTATTCGTTCCATCATCAGGGAGGCAACGTGCGTGCCCGCGTCGCTCCGGTGAAGTTCCTTGCGAGTATCGTGACGCTTTCGACGGGCGGTTCCGCAGGTTACGAGGGGCCGATTTCGCAGATGGGTTCCGGAATCGCATCGACGATTTGCAAGTTCTTCAAGATGCCTCGGATGATGCGAGGGCAGTTCTTGCTGGCGGGCACGGCGGCAGGGCTGGGGGCGATTTTCAAGGCTCCGCTCGCCGGGGCACTCACATCGGTCGAAATGCTCTACCGTGAAGATTTCGAATCGAATGCTTTTGCGACTTCGATTGTTTCGGCGGTTGTGTCGTTTGCGGTTTATGTATCGTTTGTGGGGACCGCTCCATTGATTGGCGGTGTACCAGTGTTTCCGCTTACAGGCGGTGTGGAGCTGTTTGCATGCGCACTGCTGGGCGTTCTTTGTTTCCCGTTTTCGTACTTGTACGTGCGATGCTACTATGCGTCGGAATGTCGATTCCGCAAGTGGGCGATTCCTGTTTGGCTCAAGCCCGCGATTGGCGGGGCTTCCATTTCGCTTTTGGTGCTTGCGTATCCAGAGGTTTCGGGTGGCGGCTTTGAATTTATCGACAATCTGATGGCGGGGCTTGTGCCGCATTCCGCATGGGGCGTGCTATTGCTGCTTGGTGTTGCGCTTGCGAAGATTGCGGCTACCGCATTGACGGTCGGTTCTGGCGGTTCTGGCGGCGTTTTTGGCCCTTCGCTGTTTATCTGCGGTGTCGTCGGTGCTATGTTCGCTGGGTTTTGCGAGCTGCTGTTGCCGGGGGTTATCCGCATGCCCGAAATGTTCATCCTCGTCGGGATGGCGGCGTTTTTCGCCGGTGCGACAAAAGCTCCGATTGCAGGAGTCGTGATGGTCTGCGAAATGACGGGGAGCTACAGCTTGCTGCCAGGACTTTTGATTGCCGCAGTCATGCACGTTGCTTTTTCGCGAAACTGGACGATTTACAAGAGTCAGGTGCTCAACAAGTTTGCTTCTCCTGCGCATCGCCGCGACATGGACCGCGAACTCATCCAAGCGTATGATAAAATCAGCGGGAAGTAGGCCACCGCAAGATGCCGCGGGGCCATCGCCGACAGCGCACATCCAACATGCAACTCTGACGACCTTCGTTCGACGAGCACCCAACGTCCGGTAGGCCGAAAACGGCGATTTGCGGCTGTGAGGGGGCATTTTTTTTGAAAATCTGCTACCAAATGAACTCAAAATTAAATTTTGGTATCACTTTTTAGCAACAAATTAAACGTTTTTTGCTTGAATATCGTGTTTTTTTCTCGAAAGTGTTACCAAATAGGTAAAAAAATGGATTTTGGTAGCACGTAACCCTTTCCTTGGGTGAAAAAAGTGATAGACAACGTAAAAAAACTGCTACCAAATGAGCTGAAAATTGAATTTTGGTATCAAAAAACACCCAAAAACGCTCTCAAAGCCCCTCAAAGAAGCTTTCTGCCCATACAAAAACAGCCCCCGGAATCCAGGGGCTGTTAAATGGAGTATAGAAATTCAAAATTACGAGCAGCGGAGAATTTGGCCTGGGCGGATTTTTTCGCTCTTGAGATTGTTCAAGCGTTTAATCTGCTCGATGGACGTGCCGTACTTGTGGGCAATCTTTCCGAGACAGTCGCCGCGACGCACCTTGTAGAACCTGCTTTTGCCGATTTCCTTCTGGTAAGCGGCTTCGATTTCTTGAAGCTTGTCGGTATCGAGCGTGATGGAAATATCCCTGAACGTACCTTCGGCAAAATCATAGACAGTTTCTGGGTTGATATAGATTCCGTTGTAGCGCATTTCGAAATGCAAATGAGCTCCGAAGGAACGGCCTGAGTTGCCGCCGATGCCGAGTGTGTCGCCGGCTTGCAGTTCGTCGCCGACCTTCACTTTCCAGCGTTCAAGGTGTGCGTAAAGCGTGGTGAGTCCGTTGCCGTGATCGAGAATCACATAGCGACCGTACCCCTTGCGGCGACCCTGGTTGCGTACTTTGACGACCTTGCCTGCGAATGCGGCGACAATAGCGCGGTTTTCTCCATGGCAGAGACCGAGATCGACTCCACGGTGCATGCGGTGCTTGCGCGGGCCGTAATGACCGGCAATGCGGCGGCTTTCCGTCGGAATGATGGATGTCGTCATGTCAAGCACAAAAAGCTTTTCAGGGGCACCTGTTGAAGCGGAATCTGTCGTCGCCTTGATATCGGCATCAGCTTCGGCGTATTCGCGTGCGGCTTCTTCGGTATCGAGACTATCGCTGTTGAAAACTTCGTGGCCTAAGTCTTTAGCCTCATCATTGGACTTCTGCTTGGCTTTTGCCTTGGCACCGAGCTTCGACTTGCGAGACTTGCCCTTTTTGTTGGTAAAGTTACTTTCGTTGATAAAGAACTTTCCAACGGAGGGCGATTCCGCTTCGGGAGCGAATTCAGTATTCTGGATTCCGTCGAGGGGTTCGATTAAATCCGTGTTTCGAGATTCAATGAGTCGAGGAACAATTTTTCCGGCCAAAGCGTCATCTTTTGCAAACAGCGCAATTGGCAAGATTCCTGCAATGAGTATAGTTTTAATCTTCATAAAAAAACGAGTATTATATATATGGGTTCAATTATACTCATTTTCTTCAATTTTGTCACTAGTTATAAACATATTTAAAACTGACATTCTCACAAATTGTGAAATTTCGCTAATTTCGGGGATTTTTTTGCGTTTTTTGTGTGTAAAAAATTGTTCAAAATAAGGCGAAAAAATAATGTTCATAATTTTTTCGAAAATTAAAACTTGTATGTAAAATGTAATAAATACGTAAACTTCTAAAATCACTAAGCATCCAATTTGAGACATTTTATTTCGTAATATATGAAGTATCAATGACTTGCATAAATCAATTTTTCCCAGATTTTACAACATTGACTTTTTTTTTACAAGAATAAATTCCTTGATTATCGAATGGTAGAGGCCCTTCATGAGCCATGCTAGAGCAATACTCTGTCGTGACACTCCGCTTGGCAGTGGACGTGCGCTACTAAATAAAAAACGCTCCCACTCTTTCGAACGGGAACCGTTTTCCTGAATCAATCAGTACTAATTAAAGACTGATCAACCCTTCCGTATCCTTTGACATGGCATCGTAGAATGCGTAGCGGGCGTCGGTATGAGACTCCGCATTCAACTATCGCATATAGGAACTTATGGAAGTTGAATGTTCCGCGCTTCGAAGGCTACTTAAGAGTAGCCTCCTCCGCTTGGTAGCCTTCTGGAGGTCGTCGTAGAGCTTCTTGGCCACTTCCGGATTGTTACGGGTGAGCTGCTGGTAGCGGTTTTCGGTGTAGATGTATTCTGCAACTGGGATCGTCGGCTTCTTGGAGTCGAGGATAAGCGGTGCCTTTCCTTCGGCGGCGAGAGCCGGATTGTAGCGCAACAGTGTCCAGTAACCGGAATCCACAGCCATTTTCTGGTGATTGAGCTGGCTGTTGAGATCGAAACCGTGGTTGATGCAGGGGCAGTGGCAGATGATCAGCGACGGACCACCGTGAGCTGGAGGCGACAACTATCAAGTTGTCGTCGTAGGCGAGAGCACAAGTCTATCGGATTATCCCTTTTGCAATAGACTTGTGCGGTAGTGTTTGTGCTTCCGCTTCCTGGAGAACCTTCAGTGCCTGGGCGTCGTTTGCGCCGAGGGCAATGCGACCCAACTATGACAACCGTTTGCGCTAGACTCTGGCGTAGCACTCCGATAGGCGCTCACTCCCACCTAAAGGTGGCCATGTACACTAAGGCAACACAGTTGCCAAGTGGTCAAAGGTAGCCTCCGACGACTCGTTATGACGAGTCGCCTACGGCTCACAGCGTGGTCGAGACCACCGTAACCGATATCTCTTGGGCGTTCCCCGTCTCGGTGCCCCGCCGCCGGGTCGAGCTATATTGCAAGGCCTCCCGTGCGCACCTGCGGCACGCCCGCGCGGCTCTTGCAACGGCACCACAGTGCCGCCCCAAGGGGTCACTATCCCTAACGCAGATGCTGAGAAAGACGGTTCTATTGGCATTGCTCCTCGCATTTTCGAGAAGAAAATCGTGAATCCTAAGCCCGTTTCGAGAGAAGACGTCCTGGCTGCTCAGAACGCCTATAACAGTGTCATGTCCATCGCAAAGTTTTCCTTTTAACAATGGACTTGTCTTCCTTCGACTTTCTGCCCCTTGGCGAAGATACCGAAATCTTGCCGTTCGACTGCAATGATGCCGATTTGAACAATTTTCTTTTTGACGATGCCAAGAATTATCTTAGTGACCTTATGGCAGTCACTTATCTTTTTGTGGATCGTCAAGCGAAGAAAACTGTTGCCTATTTTAGCCTTTTGAACGACAAGGTTTCGTATGACCCCGAAGAACGTTCTCTCTGGAATAGGATTAACCGCAGAATATCGAACAACAAACGCCGCAAGACCGATCCTTCGGTGAAAATTGGTCGTCTCGCCGTTTCAAAAGATTACGACAACAAAGGCGTCGGTAGGGCAATTCTTGATTTTATCAAGCATGCCTTCACGAACGGCAATCGAACTGGTTGCCGCTTCATTACGGTTGATGCGTATGCCAAGGCGACGGGGTTCTATATTAACTCTAATGAATATCAATAAATTTGATTTTGTATAAGTGTTGTTTTCTGTATCCGCCTAATTAAATGCATTCATGACGGTTTTTACTCATTTTATTTTTGTAAATTTTTTTTGTTTTTGCAATCATGCCGCTATCCCTGAAAGAACATTCCTGAAATGAAAAATGAGCCCCGGGAGGGACTCATGAAAAAAAGGTGAAATCCTAAAAATGGATAAATTGATTGTTTATTAGGTCTGCGACAGGTGGACTAAAAGATCTTGACGGAATGAATTCTGTCACACAATGCATTCGTGGTAACGATGGCAATGAACTTGTCGTCGTTTGCGCAGAGCGGAGTTGCTTCTGCCGCGAAGAAACGATTGTCTCCATTTACAACCTGATACCCAAGGTATGCGAACGGCTTTATTCCCACGCCTGTTATCTTTTTTACGACTTTATCGAAGTCTTCTTGCGCTTCTTCGGTAATCTTGAAGTCTTCGTTAAGTAAAACGCCGCCGACCTCTTTAGACGGGGTGCCGCATAGCACAGAGTTGAAACTGACAAGCGCAATCTTGGAAATTTCGCCTGGAACGAAGATCTCCTTGAATATGATAAGGACAATATTCTTGGTTGCATTCTCATCAACCATGATTTGTTCAGCAAGAACGCCATGGTTGTTGCTTCGTGTACCGAGATAAGCGACAGGACGGTATTTTGCGCCTTTTTGTGCTAGCTCCAATGCCGTGAAAGCTGAAGCAATTTTTTCGGGCATGCCGTCAATGACTACATGAACATTGTCTTTATCGGTGTTTGCGCATTTGGCTGTGACTATGTCAGATATGTTGATAATTTGCCCGTCAGGCAACATCACGATATTGCCATGAACCTGCTCAACGGAAATACCTTCGATTTTCTGCTCCAAGTTGACGAAAAAATATACGACAACATAGTTCTTGGTGTTGTCTTTATCAAGGATGGTTTGTTCGCCAAGTGCGGCGAACCATGTACCGGCGACAACTTTCGTGGCTAACTGCGCTAACGGTTTGTAGCTAGCGCCGACACCTTTGTTTAGCAACTCAAATGCCTTGTCTATTTCTTCGGGCAAATTCTTGACAATGATGTTGATGAACCATCCGCCGCAAAGAGGGAATGTATTTTCTACCATAATGTTATCTCCTTGATTTTATATAAGTGTTATTTTCTCTATCCACTTAATTAAATGCATTCATGACTGTTTTTACTCATTTTATTTTTGTAAATAAATTTTTGTAGTTAGTGTGAATTGTTCATAAGGTGATTTCATGTGCAAAAAAAATGCGCTCCAAGTGAAGCTGGAGCGCGAGAAAGCTAATGATTAATTATTTGTCGTTAATTTAAGTGCTTAACAGCGTTTTCCATTGGACATGCGACAGAGATGAATTTTTTAACTTCGTTGATGAATGATTCTATTTGTTCCGGCTTACAATGGAAAACATCGTTCAGTGTTTTTCTCAGGATGTCTTCTTCTACTTCGAGTAATTTGTTCTTAATGTACTTGGAATAAGTATCTAAATTTTCAAGTTCTTTAAGAACGAATTCGGTCACTTGCTTTATTATTTCATCTTCGACGCACTTTGCCAAAGCATCAATTGATTCAATCTCAACTCCAAGGTTGAAACTGAAGTCCTTTTTTATGTCTAAAATACATACGCCGAACGAACATGAAAAATTAATGTCTTCTTTATCATTTTCTCGACTTATTGAAAAACTAACTGAAGCATTAATTCCACTTGAATATTTGAATGATCCGAAAATATTTCCAATTGCGTCTATAATTTTAAACGGCATTAGATGAGCTGTCCAATTTATTGTGGCGTCGAAATGCTTTGTTCCGTTTAGAATAGACTTGAGTTTAAATTCAATTAAATTATTTGTAAATTCAAAATCAATATTAAAACCATCTGATGTTATTGTGCAGTCGTATTCACGAGTTACCTTCAGTATAGATACATATGCATTTAGTCGAACGAATGGAGACTCGTAACTGGAAATATGAAGATGGGGCCCTTTATCTTTCAAGGGTTGATGATTTTGTACACCGGAAATGCATACCAATCCATTGCCAAATTCAATTGGATCCATATATTCATTTATACTAAATCCTTTATCGTAATTCATTTCGATGTATACAAGAACATGACAATTACAAATTTCAAGTAAGGCATTGATGAAATATCCTGCTTGGTATTTAA